>Ga0075423_10000376_pt1 | contig 35071 bp, 36 predicted proteins | sample SoiMethybrSBSTD2_FD_80114 | JGI IMG/M metagenome (GOLD analysis project Ga0075423, IMG submission 80114) | Bulk soil microbial communities from a Populus tree surrounding site in Tennessee, USA - Soil MetaG P. TD hybrid SBSTD2 | ecosystem: Environmental > Terrestrial > Soil > Tree plantation...
GTTGACGATCTTGCCACCGAACCGCCCGGACATGAAGGGCTCCACCATCGCGATCAACTCGGCTCGATTGAGCTCGCTGACAGCCTGGCCGCACCGCTCGAGGGTGGCGACCGTACCGGGATCCTCAAGATCAATACGCAGCAGCATTTTCGCGCCCTCGTAACCGGCGTCGATGGTCCCCCGCACGTCATACCCGGTGTTGCGATCGTCCATCTCGAAGACCGCACCCTGCAGGCCCCCACGATTCACCGACGCGAACACCAGCTTTTCTTCGAGCACACCGAGCATCAGCAGGTCCTCGGCGATGTCGGCGGTGGCAAGCAGACCGTCCACGCCAGGTCGGGTCAGCGCCGTGACCAGCCTGTTGAGCAGATCAGTTCGGCTCGCCATGGCAGTGGGCCTGCCCGCGGCGCTCAACGCGCCGCGCGCCGGATGATCACACGCGATGATCATGAGCTTGCCGTCTGGCCCAAGCAGTTCTCGTTTGCCGCGAGCCGCGAGCAGCCGCTTGATGCGGCCCGGGTTGCGGCTGCGGATCTCGTTGAGCTCACTGATCGAGCTTGCGAACTGGATTCCCGACGCTGCGTCGGCCACGGTGCTCATCGGGCACTCACAGTCTCGAAGTGAACGGCGAGCGAGTCAGCGAGATGGGCGTTGGGATCTCCACCGGCTAGCAAGGTCTCGATCTCGGCCTCCGTTGGCATGGCTGTCGAGCACTCCAGTCGAGAAGCCACAATGGCACCGGCCGCGTTGGCGTGTTGCAGCACCTTTTGCATCGGCCAGTCAGCCAGCAGCCCGTGGCACAGCGATCCACCGAACGAGTCACCAGCGCCGAGGCCGTTGAGCGGTCGAATAGGTAAGGGTGGAGACACCACCCGCTCCGTCCTGGTCTTGGCCAACACGCCCTTCGGGCCCTGCTTGACGATCGCCAGTTCTACACCGGCGGCGAGCAGCGCGTCGGCCGCCTTCTCCGGCTCGGTTTCGCCAACCGCGACCTCACATTCCTCGCGATTGCCAACGGCGACAGTCACCTGCGGCAGTGCTCGCTGCACTTGCTCGGTGGCGTGCGCCGGGCTGTCCCAAAACATCGGACGGTAGTCAAGATCAAGTACGGTGAACTGCTTACGTTGCCTGGCTTCGAGAACTGCGAAGTGTGATTCGCGACTCGGCTCTTCGCTGAGGCCAGTCACCGACAACCACATCAATCGGGTTGCCCGTACCGCATCGAAGTCGATGTCTGATGGCTTGATCTGCATGTCTGGTGCGGTGGGTTTGCGATAGAACCACAGTGGAAAGTTGTCGGGCGGGAAGATCTCGCAGAACGTGACCGGCGTGGCGTATTCCGTGTTAGTCACCACGTAACGATCATCGACGTTCAGGTCTCGGAGAGCTTTGCGGACGTAGCGGCCAAACGGATCATCACCGACGCCGGTGATGATGGCCGCCCTCCGGCCAAGTCGAGCCGCAGCTACGGCCACGTTGGCTGTTGTGCCACCCAGGTACTTGCCAAAAGTTTGGACCTCTTCCAACCCAACGCCTACCTGCAGCGGGTAGATGTCGACGCCACTGCGACCGAAGGTCAGCACGTCCAGCGGCTCATTCTCCGCATCGGGACGGTCGTGAGGATCGCTACTCATCGCTCTCCTTTGAGATCAAGATCGGGCCGAACCTTATCGAGCTGCTCGAGCAAGGGCAGACGCGCGCAGCCTTCGCGGAAGGTGCCTCTCGCAGCACCGTATGTGGCTCGGTCAAGCCGTGTCAATACTTTGTACAGACAAACGGTCATAGCAGGCTCAGTCCAGTTATCACAAGGTTCCGTCCAAGAACTGGGCTCGGCCGAGGCCGAACGACCAGTCGACATGCCTGTTGGCCATCACCGAAACGATCAAGTCCTCGGACCGCACGCCGCACTCGGCCTCCAATCGCTTGGCCAGTTCGGCATATGCGGCCTGCTTCTGCTCCGTTGACCTGCCCTGCTGGAAGATCTGGATGATCACGACGCCGCCCGTGCGCTCAAAACCGAGACCAGTGTCCTCGGCGATGATGTGGCCCTTTGGGTGCTCGGTGATGATCTGGTATCGATCACGTGGTGGTGCCGCGAAGACATCCAGCATGACGTCCTGGATCGTGTCGGCCAGTTTGCGTAGCTGCTCAGGCGTACGACCCTCCTGGACATCAATACGAACGAGCGGCATACTCAATCCTAGAGTTTGTTAAGACATAAAGTCAAACTTCTTCTTGGTGGGTCGTCCAATGAGGAAGCCGGTCCCCCAGGCAAGATGGGTCGCCACCAGCACGAGCGGCAGCCGGAGCCGAGCCGCTGCCGACATGGGTCGCGATGCAAGCAGCGAACCACCAACGATCACTGAGAGATACCCGGCGGGAGCAACGAAACCGATGCGGAGCAAACGGGAATCGAGGAGCACTCCCAGCAACCCCGAAACCGAGCCACCCAATACACCGAGCACCGCCAGCGGGGGCGCCAAATAGCGAGCGTTGGCGGTCTCGGGGTGGCGCCTGACCAACTCGCGTCGCCACGTACCGGTCTCGTACATCTGCTTGGCCAGCGCGCGAAGCGTGGAGCGCGGACGATAGGTGACTCGCAGCTCCGGCGAAAACCAAATCTTGTGGCCGTTGGTCCGCAGACGGTAGTTCAGCTCCCAGTCCTGTGCGCGGTACATGCTCTCGTCAAAGCCGCCAACTGCAATCAGCGCCTCTTTGCGGAAGACACCGAGGAATACCGTTTCCGCCTCAGCCGCCGGCGACTCGGCCAGGTGGAACGCGGAACCGCCCAACCCCAAGCGCGTCGTGTAGGCAATAGCCACGGCCTGCTCGAATGGAGTGGTTCCCTGCGCGTCCATGACCCCGCCGACGTTGGCGGCACCAGTTTCATCGAGCAATTCGACGGCTCGCCTGATGTAGCCGTCGGTCAGCTCACCGTGACCGTCCACTCGGACGATGATCTTGTGCTTCGATGCGCCAATGCCGAGGTTCAGGGCGGACGGCGTACGCGCGGCCGGATTGTCCACAACATGAATGCGGGAATCAGCCGCCGCAAGCGCATCGGCGATCTCGCGGGTGCGGTCGGCGCTCGGCCCGACGGCAACGATCACCTCGAGTTCGCCCGGGTATTCCTGGTCGAGTACCCGGCGGATGGCGGTCTCAAGATGGCGTTCCTCGTTGAGTACCGGCATCACTACTGACACGCCGGGCCAACGCGTACGCAGTCCGTCGACGGAGGTCACCAGGTCATCTTGTCAGCCCTCGATGATCAAGCTGAACAGACCTTGCTCAGATCGTCGGTCTGGCTGCTGCGCGATGGCGACGCCGTCGCTCTGGGCTTCGGGGTCGAGGGCGGCGTCTGTTCAGTTGTTGGCTCAGGTCCCCGCCTGTCGATGGCCTCGGAGGTATCGATCGCTTTCTGAACGGTGCCATGTATCACGTCGAAGTCAGGCGAGCCGGTATTGATCAGCGGCGGCACCATGGCAGCGCTGGAGACCGGTAGCCCCTTGGCCTTGAGCGCAAGACCCATCATGGTCCCGACCTCCGACGGCGGGATATCAGTCGCGACCACCTCTTTGCCGGCTGTCGCGATCTTGTTGAACTTGGTCAATACGGTGATCGGATCCAGCTGGTTGAGCATCGCGCGCATCACGCACTTCTGTCGCATCATTCGGTCGTAGTCGGAGGAGTCTGAGCGCGACCGGGCAAACCACAGGGCCTCATGACCGTTGAGGTGCCGGTTCTTCCCTGCTTCAACGTAGCCGTAGATCTTGCTACTACCGCCGCCGATCGGGACGCGGCGGTAGACGTCCATGGTGATGCCACCAACCGAGTCCACCAATGACTGGAATCCCTTGAGATCGATCAATACCCAATAGTTGATCTTGAGTCCGGTCGTCGCTTCGATTGCTTCCTTGGTGGCCTGCGCACCCGGATTCGGCACTCCGGGGTAGAGATCGCGATGTTCTGACGCGTAGGTGTAGATCGCGTTCAACATGCAGGACCCATCGGAGCAACGAAACCCGTGCGGGAACCGCCGGTGCAGCGGGGAGGAGTCAGGAAACGGGGCGGCCTGGAGATTGCGTGGCAGGCTGATCAACACTGTTCGGCCGGTATTGCTGTCCACACTCGCGACAGTCATGCTGTCTGGCCGCAGCCCGACGCGATCCGGACCCGCGTCGCCGCCGAGCAGCAAGATGTTATAGCGCCCCTGTTCTGCCGCCCGCTCGCCGCCGCCGGAGAAAACAGTCGTGGTCAGCTCATGTTGCGCCGAGGCCATGGACGCAACCGCGAGGAAGCCGCCGAAGATCGTGAGGGCCACCGCCAGCGTGATCGCTGAGAATACGACCTGACCCGAGCGCCCGAGGTCTCGAGGTCGCGCGAGCCGCCAGGCGTCGACAATGAGCGCAACCCAGCAGAGCCCGAGCGTAATGAGCCCGACGCGAATCGCCGACGCTGTCGGACCGAAGGTGATCACCGAAAGCGCCGCCTGCGGCAAGATCACGGCGAGCACACCGGCCAGCAGCACAAGAAACCACAGGGCTGCCCAGACGCGCAGGGCGAAACGGCCAACCTGACGGTTGCCACCAGCGAGCTGAGCAGAACCGGGCAACACCAGCGTCATGGCCAGAAAGGTCAGCCCGCGCCGACGTTTGATCCGTTCGCTCCGCAACTGCGACTTGTGTGACGAGGCCGGGGGACGCGGCGCGACCTCCGCGGTGCGAGTTGACACCTGGGGGCCTTTCGGTCTGCTTTGGGGAAGGTGGATCGGGGGAAGTCCCTGCCAGTATCTGCGTTGTGTGCAGCTCCAGTGCTGAAGCCACGCCGATGAAACCCGAGTCTGGCCCACGATTCGCCAGATACCCGCCAGGTACCTTTGCGATATGTCTCCGGGCCGCGACGAGGATCTTGATTGGCTATACGGGCGCGATCGGCAGCAGGTAGAGCCCGAACGCACCCGCGTCATGCCCAACCCCTCGGGGACTGCACCAGATTCCGCGCCGAGCCGGGCGCCGTATCCGCCAGCCCCCAGCGGATACCGGACAACGCAGCCTCGGCCAAGAATGTCGCCGCCCGGGCCACCCAGTGGACCAGGTGGGCGAGGCGGAGCAGGCCCGCAACCTGCTAGGCCTGCGAAACAGCGGCATCCGGTTCGAAACTTCTTCCGGGTGCTGATGATCTTGCTTCTCTTGATCATCTTGTGGCTGGTGGGAGTGCCCGCGTACGCCTGGACCCAGATAGCCCGGGTAGACGCCGCACCATCCGGTCAACGACCCGCTGATCAACCAGGCAAGACGTTCCTGCTGGTCGGCTCGGACTCTCGCGCCGGCCTCAGCAAAGCTGAGCAGAAGCGACTGGGGACGGGCGACACCGCTGGCCAGCGTACGGACACGATCATGCTGGTCTACGTTCCTCCGAGCGGTAAGTCGGCGCTGATTTCGGTGCCCCGCGACTCCTACGTGGATATACCCAAGAATGGCAAGAACAAGATCAACGCCGCGTACGCCTTCGGGGGCCCGGAGCTGCTGGTGCAGACGGTCGAACAGGACACCGGCCTTCGCATCGACGGCTACATGGAGATCGGATTCGGTGGTTTCGTCAACATCATCGATGCTCTCGGTGGCATCCGGATGTGCCTGCCGAAAGCGATCAAGGACCGCGACAGCCATATTGATCTGCCGAAGGGCTGTCAAACCCTGAGCGGCACCGACGCCCTGGGCTATGTGCGAATGCGCAAAGCCGATCCGCTTGGTGATCTTGGCCGGGTGCAACGGCAGCGGGAGATGCTGGCTGCGGTGGCCAAGAAGGCCGCATCGCCGGCTACCGTGCTCAATCCCGTGCGGTATTGGAAGTTCAACATGGCCGTTGCCGATGCGATCAAGCTGGGCCGTGACACGTCGTTGCCCGAGGCACTGAGCTTGGCGTACGCCATGAAGCGGATATCTGGTGGGAGCGGACTCACCCTCACCGTGCCGGTGTCTAGTACAGGTGCGCCAACACCGGTCGGCTCGGCGGTTCTATGGGATCCAAACAAGGCCAAGGCAATGTTCTCCGCAATCGCCCGGGGAGACACCTCGGGACTCGCGAAGTACGCCCAATAACAACTGTTGCCCGTTACTTGGTCGTTATTCCAAGCCAGGGGCAAGTAAGAATGTTAGAACAAATCCTTGACAAGCTTTCGCTGAGTACGCAACGCTAAGGCCCGTCGGCACTGGCGTCCGACACAGCGGAGGTCAGCTCATGGTTAGCCCAACACCCGCAGCCTGTCGAGCCGCAGCTCGAAGACATGGGATGAGTGACCTGCGTGTGTCTCAGCCGCTGCATAACCGCTCGTCTGTACGATCGCTCAGCAAGCAGCAGCGCGCATTGCCCGCTGTCGCAGAGCCAGCGATAGCAAATTCCTGCCCTCACCACGGGCCTCGCATCACATATAGGCGACGATCTCGCCTGCCTCGTAGCCCAAAACCTTTTCCACTGCCTACGTTGACCTCGTGAGCTCCGCTCACTGCGTCTCGCGCGTCCCGGGCCTTGCCCGAACACCAAACGAAAGGAATCATCGATGATTCGATCCGCAAAGGGCTCGGCGCTTAGCCGATCTCGAAAAGGCTTGACCCTGGCCGCCTTCGCAGCGGCCGCAGCACTCGCGCTGTCCGCCTGTAGCGGCGGCGGCGCCCAGCCCCAGCCGGAAGCCAGCGGGGGCGGCGGTGGCGGCGGCAACTCGGGCTATACCTTCGCCATGATCACCCACGAAACGCCTGGCGATACGTTCTGGGACCGGATCAGGGCAGGAGCCGAGCAGGCCGCCAAGGACACTGGCTCGACATTGAAGTACTCGGCTGATCCCGACGCAACCAAGCAGGCTGTTCTCATTCAGAACGCGATCGACTCCAAGGTCGATGGCATCGCGACAACCCTTGTCACCCCGGATGCCCTCATTCCCACGGTCAAGAAAGCAGTCGCTGCAGGGATTCCGGTAGACAGCTTCAACTCCGGATTCGCCTACTGGCAGCAGGCGGGCGCTCTCACCCACTTCTCCTCCGACGAGTTCCTCGCCGGACAGCAAGCGGGCATGAAGGCGAAGGCCGCAGGCGCCACTAAGATCCTCTGCACCATCCAGCAGACCGGTTCGGTCGCGCTCGAAGACCGCTGCAAGGGCGTGAAGGACAGCTTCCCGAGCACCGAGAACCTGCAGGTCAACGGGGCGGACGACTCCGCTGTCACCTCAGCGATCCAGGCCAAGCTCAGTGAGGACAAGTCCATCGACTGGGTGATCACTCTTGGCGCGCCACAGGCCTTGGACACCTTGAAGGCACTGGAGGGTTCCGGCAGCAAGGCTAAGGTCGGCACCTTCGACACCAACCCGGACCTGGCGCAGGCTGTGCAGGACGGCAAGGTCCAGTTCTACATCGACCAGCAGCCCTATCTGCAGGGCTACATGGCCGTCACACAGCTCTATCTCTTTAAGAAGAACGGCAATATCCTCGGTGGTGGCAAGGCGGTCCTAACCGGCCCGTCCTTCGTCGACAGCAGCAACATCGCCACGGTCCTGCCGTTCGTCAAGAACAACACTCGATAGTTCGAAGCCTCGAGCGGTGGTCGGGTGTATCACTCGACCACCGCGACGAAAAGTCACAGGAGCTGCACCATGAGTACACCTGTCAAGACCGCACCGCCTACCCCGGCTGAGGCCTCCAACCGCGTTCAAGTCAGCTGGACGACTCGACTGCTCGGCCGCCCCGAGATCGGAGCCCTGGTCGCGGCCATCGTGATCTTCATCTTCTTCCTGATCGTCGCACCGGCATTTCGCACACCCGCAGCGTTCTTTACCGTCCTCTACCAGTCCTCGACCATAGGCATCGTGGCGGTCGGCGTCGGCATGCTGATGATCGGCGGCGAGTTCGACCTGTCCGCGGGCGTGCTCGTCACTACCGCTGGCCTGGTCAACGGCATGCTGTGCTATCAGCTCGGGCTGAACCTGTGGGTCGGCGTGATCATCTCGTTGATCTTCTGCCTGGCAGTCGGGTTCATCAACGGCTACTTGGTGATGCGCACCGGCATTCCAAGCTTCCTGATCACGTTGGGCACGTTCTTCGTGCTGCAGGGGGCCAACCTCGGCGTAACCAAACTCGTCACTGGATCCGTGTCAAGCCAGAACATCAGCCAGATGGACGGCTTCAAGTCGCTGAACTTCATCTTCGCCCACGAGTTCAAGATCGGCTCCGTCTCACTGTCGATCACCGTCATATGGTGGCTCTTGTTCGTCGTCCTGTCGGCTTGGATCCTGCAGCGGACCAAGATCGGCAACTGGATATTTGCGGTAGGTGGCAACGCCGCCAGCGCCCGCGCCGTCGGCGTGCCGGTAACGCGAGTCAAGATCGGTCTGTTCATGACGGTGTCCTTCCTCTGCTGGTTCACCGGCATGCATTACCTCTACCGGTTCGTCACTCTGCAGGCTGGCAACGGCGTGGGCAACGAGTTCCTCTACATCATCGCCGCAGTTGTGGGCGGCACGCTGCTGACCGGCGGCTACGGCAATGCGTGGGGTGTGGCTATCGGCGCGTTCATCTTCGGCATGACCAGCCTGTGCATCGTCTACGCCGGATGGGACCCGAACTGGTTCAAGGCATTCCTCGGCATCATGCTGCTGCTCGCCGTCATGGTCAACCTGTACGTGAAGCGACTCTCAACTCTAAGAAAGGTGGGTTGACATGACCGACACTCTGCAAGAGCACGCCGATCCGACACTCCACAAGGGTGAGCCTCTGGTCGAGATGGTCGATGTTGGCAAGACCTACGGGGCAATCCGGGCCCTCAGGGGAATCAACATGGTCGTCAACGCGGGTGAGGTGACCTGTGTGCTCGGCGACAATGGAGCGGGCAAGTCAACATTGATCAAGATTATTTCTGGCTTGCATCCCCACAATGAGGGAGAAGTGAAAGTCGATGGCGAGGAGGTTCACTTCAGCTCTCCCCGTGAATCTCTCGCTCACGGCATAGCCACGGTGTATCAAGACCTTGCCGTGGTCAGCCTGATGGAGGTCTGGCGCAATTTCTTCCTCGGCTCGGAGATGACTGGGGGCAAGTTCCCGCTATCCGGAATGAAGATCAAGGACATGAGGCGCATCGCCGACGAGGAACTGCGCAAGATGGGCATCGTCGTCAAGGACATCGATCAACCCATTGGAACCTTGTCCGGCGGTCAGCGGCAATGCGTTGCGATTGCCCGCGCGGTGTATTTCGGCGCTCGGGTCTTGATCTTGGACGAGCCAACGGCCGCCCTCGGTGTGAAGCAGTCCGGTGTGGTGCTCAAATACACCGCGGCCGCCCGCGATGCGGGGCTGGGCGTTGTGTTCATCACTCACAACCCGCACCACGCGTACCTGGTGGGCAATCACTTCATCATCTTGAAGCTGGGACAAGCCGTGCTGGACAAGAAACGCTCCGAGGTGGGGCTCGACGAGCTCACCCGACAGATGGCCGGTGGTGACGAGCTCACCGAGCTAGCGCACGAGCTGGAAGGCAGCAGCCGAGGTTGATCCGGTTCGCCCTCTTTGGCTGCGGACGGATCGGGCGCGTACACGCCGACTCGATCGATGTCCATCCCCGGGCCGAGCTGGCTTGGGTATACGACCCGATCGAGTCGGCTGCGCTCGAGGTGGGCAAGCGGTATGGCGCCGCCACCGCCCCTGACGTCGATGCCGCCATGGATGATCCGAACGTCGATGCGGTAGTCATCGCCTCAGCTACGCCCACCCACGTCGACCTACTGACCCGGGCCGTACGCGCCGGCAAAGCAGTGCTCTGCGAGAAGCCGATCGACCTCGATATGGCTCGGGTCGATCGGTGCTGGGTGGAGATCGCTGCGCTGAATCCCACCGTGATGGTGGGATTCAATCGGCGCTTCGATCCGTCGTTTCGCGAAGTGCATGATCGAATCGCTGCTGGCGACATCGGTCGGCTGGAACAGTTGATCATCGTGAGCCGTGACCCAGCCCCGGCGCCGCGCGAGTATCTGGCTACCTCCGGCGGGTTGTTCCGGGACATGACGATCCACGACTTCGATCTCGCGCGCTTTTTCCTCGGCGAGGTTGTCGAGGTGTACGCCACGGGCGCCAATGTGGTCGCTGACTACATTGCCGAGCTCGGCGACATTGATAGCGCCGTCGTCGTACTTCGTGGCGTCGATGGTGCGCTCTGCCACATCACAAATTGCCGCCGCAGCGTTTTCGGTTACGACCAGCGGCTGGAGGCCTTCGGCTCAGCGGGGATGCTGAGCGTCGGCAACCAACATTCGACCAGCGTGCGGTTGTCGAACGCGACGCAGACTGAGGCAGCGCCCGAGTACCTCAACTTCTTCCTCGACCGCTACACGCCGGCGTACCGTGCCGAGCTTGATCATTTGATCACCGGTATGGAGCAGGGCAGCCAGCCCACTCCAGGGTTCGCCGATGGACGCGAGGCACTGGCTCTGGCCGATGCGGCTCTCGAAAGCCTTCGGACTGGCCAGATGGTGCGGCTCAGGCCTGCCGTATGAAACCGATGCTCCTCGAAAACAAGATCATCCTGGTCAGTGGAGGAACTCGAGGGCTCGGTGCTGGAATCGCCCGAGCGGCCGCAGCCGATGGGGCGGCCGCGATCATGATCACAGGGCGCGACGAGTCAGCGGGTAAGGCGCTTGCCGCTGAGCTAGGTAACAACGGAACCGACATCAGGTTCCACGCTGTTGATCTTGCCGATCCGCTCTCTGCAGCCGATAGCGTGAGGGCGACCGTGGCCAGCTACGGCAGGATTGACTGCGTCGTCAACTCCGCAGGTATCACCACACGTGGAACGCTGCTGGACACCACCGTCGACCTCTTCGACACACACATAGCCATCAATTTGCGGGCGCCGTTCTTCGTCATGCAGGCGGCAGTGCAGGATATGCGGAATCGTCAGGCGCCCGGATCGATCGTCAACATCATCTCCTTCTCCGCACACGGCGGACAGCCCTATCTGGCTCCCTACGTGGCCGCCAAAGCGGGCTTGGTGGGCCTCACTCGCAATGCTGCCTACGCACACCGCTTTGACCGGATCCGGATCAACGGACTCAACATTGGCTGGACCGAGACCGAGGGCGAGGATGCGACCCAGCGCGCCTTCCACGGAGCAGACGACGACTGGGTTTCCACGGCCGCCGCCAGGCTGCCCATGGGCAAGCTCGGTCAGGTCTCAGAGATCGCCGATTTCGTGGTATTCCTTCTCTCCGACCGGAGCGGTGTGGTAACCGGCTCGGTGATCGACTGGGACCAGAACGTGCTCGGTGGCCACGACTGACCTGGGGGTAGCCCGCGACCACGTAGCACTCAAAGGGAGGTTCCATGACCATCGGCGTCGCAGTCATCGGAGCGGGCATGGCGGGTCGGGCGCACGCGGCGGCCTATCGAATTGCGCCTACTCTTTACCGGTCCACATTGCCGGATTTGCGGTTTGTCTCCATCGGCGACGTCAGTCCTGAGCTCGGCTCGCTCGCGGCCCGACGCTTCGGATACGAGCGCAACGACACCTCCTGGCAAGCGATCGCCGATGACCCCGACATCAATGTCGTCAGCGTGGTTGTGGCCAACTTCCTGCATCGCCAGATGGTTGAGGGGCTAGTCGCCGCCGGCAAGCACGTGCTCTGCGAGAAGCCCCTCAGCGACAACCTCGAGGATGGGCGTGCTATGGCGGATCTGGCTCGCAACGCCAGCACGGTCGTTCGCATTGGCTTCACCTTTCGGCGGGCGCCCGGCGTCGCCACCCTCCGGGAGCTCGTCACCTCAGGCACGCTGGGTCGCATTCTGCACATCGACGCCCGTTACTGGTGCGACTACGCGAGCGACCCAAAGGGGCCGATCAGCTGGCGGTACAAGGGTGCCCCTGGCTCCGGCGCGCTCGCCGACATCGGCAGCCACGTCGCGTACCTGGTCGAGTTCCTCGGTGGGGATGTTCAGGAGGTCAGCGGCGGCCGATTTACAACCGCGATCACTGAACGCCAAGTACCACTCGGCACGGTTGTCGGCCATGGCCAGGCCGCGGTGAGCGACACCTTTGAGCCAGTGGAGAACGACGATTACGCCAGCTTCAGCGCTCAGCTTGAACGCTGCGTCGGTGTAGTGCAGGTCTCCCGCGTCGCCGCCGGCCATCCGAACGGCCTAGCGCTTGAGGTCTTCGGCGACAACGGCGCAGCCAAGTGGGAGCAGGAACGTTCCGCGGAGTTCCAGCTCATACTCAACGAGGGCCCCTCCGGTACGCGGGGCTACCGTCGCGTGATCATCGGTCCGGACCACCCGTATTTCGCCGGCGGCCTACCGATGGACGCACCGGGCGTGGGCGTTGGCCAGAACGACGGCTTCGTCTTCCAGGCACGCGCCTTCCTGGAGGAGGTTGCGGGCATCGACGAGGCCGACTCGTTGCCCCGCAACGCCTCGTTCGACGAAGGCGTACACAACATGCAGATCCTCGCTGCCGTCGCTGACTCCGCTGCCAATGGCGGTGCCACGGTGAAGGTTGCGCCACAGCGAGCGGAGGTCGGGCGATGAAGTTTGGGGTTTACAACGCGATCCTGCACGACAGGTCATTGCCGGAGGCGATCGAGGTGATCGCCAAGCTCGGCCTCACCGGCATCGAGCTCAACTCCGGCGGCTTCCTGCCGCCTGTGCACATCCCTACCTTCGACGACATCCTCTCCTCCGACACGGCTCGAGATGACTTCCTCGGATTGTTCGAGGGCACGGGCGTGGAGATCGCAGGCCTGAACTGCAACGGCAACCCGCTGCACCCCGATCCGGTGATCGGTTCAAAGCACGCCGAGGATGTACGCCGCAGCATCCGCCTCGCTAATCGTCTTGGCCAGCACCGCGTGATCACGATGTCGGGCCTGCCGGCAGGAGAGCCGGGTGGCCGGCGGCCGAACTGGATTGTCAACGCATGGAACTCTGCCGCGCTCGACGTGCTCGATTACCAGTGGAGTGTCGTCGAGGAGTTCTGGCGCGAGATTGACCGCCAGGCGGCCGACCTCGACGTGAAGGTGGGGCTCGAGCTGCACCCGCAGAACATCGTGTTCAACCCAGCCGGTATTCGCGAGCTCGTCGAACGCACTGGTGCGACCAACATCGGCGTCGAGCTCGACGCCTCCCATCTGTTCTGGCAGTGGATGGACCCGGTGGCGGTCGTACAAGACCTCGGCCCGCTGGTGTTCATTGCCGCGGCGAAGGACGTACGGATCAATCCGGCCGCCGCTGTTTATGGTGTGCTCGACAACCGGTTCCGCCGGTTGGGTGCGGATGAACCACGCACGAATCTCGGCGGTGACGAGTGGGCCAATGAGTGGCCGAAGGACGCCGCGTGGGACTTCGTTGCACTGGGACGCGGGCATGACGCCGTCTACTGGTCGACCTGGCTCGCTGCCTTGTACGCAGTCGATCCCGACATGCTTGTCAACATCGAGCACGAGGACGTCTCACTCGGCCGCATCGAGGGCCTCGAGGTGGCCGCTGGGGTGTTGCTCGATGCAGCCCGGCGCGCCGGCGTCGCAAGTTCTTAGTCCTGCCCTGTCGATCTTGCTGATCCGGTACTGCCGCGCACGACGAGACGCGGTTGCAAGATCGATTCGCGTGCTTCTTCGCGAGCACCGTCCAGCCGCTCGAGGGCTGCGCGTACGGCCCACTCAGCTTGAGCCTGAGCCTCCTGGCTCACCGTCGTGAGATTGATCGCGGCGAACTGGGCAATCGGAGCATTGTCGTAACCAGCAACCGAGACCATCTCCGGCACCGCAATGCCGCCTCCCGTCAACCGATCGATCAGACCAAGGGCGCAATGATCATTGAAGGTAGTCACCGCCGTTGGCAATAGATCAAGCCGCAGCAAGTCCCCGGCAGTCGTCCCAGCGTTCGCTGTCCCGCACCTGGACAACCGGATTGTCATCGCTCGAAACGGACTCACCGAGGAGCAAACTCTTGGCGACCAGACGTCGTACACCTACCAGCTCGCCGCCCCTGGCGGACACGCTGCAGACTGGCGCAGAGTTCCTGATCGATGTCGACGATTCGGTTGCGAACGCCGAGCTGATCGACGAGGTGTATCGAAGGGCAGGGCTTGCACCGCGCGGCTAGGAACGAAGTCGGCGTGGAACCCGCGCAAATCTATCCGATCTGGTTTACACCTGCCCTAGATCCGCAGTACCTTGATCATCTCCTGGGGCGCGATTCAGGGAGGCTCGAATGCCACGGTTCACCAAAGAGCATTTGTTCCACATACGTCCTGTTGGCTCACTGGTCGAGGAGACTCACGAGAGCGGCCACGAGCTGAAGCGGGCGGTCGGGCCAGTCAGCCTCACCGCCCTTGGCGTCGGCGCCATTGTCGGCACCGGGATATTCGTGGTGGTGGGTCAGGGCCTCGCCCGAGCCGGTCCGGCGGTGATCCTCTCGTTCGTCCTGGCGGCCGTCGTCTGCATGTTCTCGGCGCTGTCTTATGCCGAACTGGCCTCGTCGATCCCGGTTGCCGGAAGCGCCTATACCTATGCCTACGCGACGCTCGGCGAGATCGTGGCGTGGGTCATCGGATGGGACCTGATCTTGGAGTACGGAGTGTCCGTGGCCGCGATCGCGGTCGGCTGGGGCGCGAACCTGAATGCCTTCCTCGACATCACCTTCGGGGTAGCACTTCCGGAGAAGTTGACGACCTCTCTGCCTGACGGCGGCATCAACGTGCCGGCTGTTGTGATCGTCCTAGCCATCACGTTCCTGCTGATCCGCGGTGTCAAGGAGACGGCCACCCTCAACAACATCATGGTGTTCGTGAAACTCGCCGTGCTCGGGTTGTTCATCGTGCTCGCCTTCTCAGCCTTCAACGCCGACAACCTGCAGCCGTTCGCGCCGCAGGGCAGTGGCGGCATCCTGGCGGCCGCGGCCGTCATCTTCTTCGCCTATATCGGCTTCGACGCGGTCGCGACCGGCAGCGAAGAGGCCAAGAACCCGAAGCGCGACCTTCCCGTGGCCATCATCGGATCGCTGGTCATCTGCACGATCATCTACATCCTGGTCTCGATCGGCGCGGTGGGAACACTGCCGGCGGCGCAGCTCGCGGAGAGCGACGCACCGTTGTCCCTTGCGCTCGAAGAGGGCGCGGGGTTGCCCTGGGCCGCATCGCTCACCGCATTCGGCGCCCTGGTGGCGATCACCAGCGTTCTGCTCGTCATCCTGTACGGCCAGACGCGGATCTTCTTCGCGATGGCCCGGGATGGGCTGGTGCCGGAAAAGTGGGCAGACGTCAACCCGCGGACGGGAACGCCGGTCAAGCTGACAATCGGCTTCGGCATCTTCGCGGCCCTGGTCGCTGCGTTGGTACCGCTCGGGGCGATCGTCGAGATGGTCAACATCGGGACGCTGTTCGCATTCATCCTCGTCAACGCCGGGGTCATGATCCTACGCAGGACCAGGCCCGACATGCCGCGGCCGTTCAAAGTGCCGATTCCCTACATCTGGTGCCCGATCGGCATCATCCTCTGCATTTACCTCTCCCTGGGCCTGCCGTGGGTGACCTACGTCCGGTTCGTCGTCTGGCTGGCCGTTGGGATCGTGATCTACCTGCTGTACGGGTACTCGCACTCCCGGCTACGGCACCACTACACCAACGTCCCTGACCTGCCGGATATCGAGCCTGACGCCGAAGCTCCGGAGACGCCGACCCCCGAGGTTCGTTAGCGGCGCACCACGGCCAGTCGCGTTGTTATCGGGTACGACGGCTCCGAGGCGAGCGAGGACGCGGTCGCGTTCGGGCTGATCTGGTGCCGGTCCACCGGCGATGTCCCGATCATCGCAACTGTCTATCCCGAGGAGCACCCCCTCGGGGCCGGGCGGGCCGACGTCGAGTGGGCCAGCTACGTCCGGGAACAAGCCCAGATTATCCAGGACAAGGCCCACGCCGCTGTCGGCGATGCGGCGCTCTACCGCAGCGTCGCCTCGACATCAGCTGCGCACGGTTTGGCCGATCTCACCGAGGATGTCGAGGCGGTCGCTGTGATCGTGGGCAGGACGCGCGAGACGGGCCTTACCCGGGCGTTGCTGGGCAGCAGCACTGAGCGGCTGATGCAGGGCGCTACGGCGCCGATCGTCGTCGTGCCGCCGGGTTGGCGGCAGTCAGCACCCGATCGATTCTCCAGCATCGGGGTGGCCTACATAGACACCCGCGACGGCCGAGAGGCGCTGCGGATGGCGGTACTGCTTGCCCAGCGAATCCCGGCCCGGGTGACCCTCTACTCGGTTTTCGGTCGGTCGTCAGAGCATTACTCCTACCTGGTCGGCAGGGCCGACGAGCGGGCGTTCTTGGACGTGGCGCGCGACTCCTTCGGCAAAGCGCTGGATTTTGCTGCGGCGGGGGTACCGCCAGAGCTCGAGGCGCGGACGGTCCTCCTCAAGGGACAGGTTGTGGAGTCGTTGGCTGCCTTGGGCCCGGAAGACATCGACGTGCTCGTCTGTGGCTCCCGAGGCTATGGCCCAGTACGCCGGGTTCTGCTCGGCGGTGTTTCGTCGCGGCTGATCCGACGCGCCCGAGCACCGGTAGCGGTCGTGCCCCGGGCAACTACCGCGTACGCGGAGTAGCCATAGTGAACGCAGCCCGAAAACGCTCGAGCGCGAGTTCGCTGTCATCGGAGGCCCAGGCTTCCAGTCCCACTGTGCCGGAGTAGCCAACGTCGCGTAGCGCCTGTGCAATGCGTGGATAGTTGATCTCTCCGGTGCCCGGTTCGCGACGACCCGGGACATCGGCGACCTGGACCTCGCCAATGTAGGGCGCACACTTGTTGATCAACTCAACAAGATTTCCCTCGCCGATCTGGGCATGGTAGATGTCCAGCATCAGCCTCAGATGTGGATTGTCAACGGCAGCGACCAGCGCGAGGGTATCGGCTGCTTTCGCGAACGGGACATCGGGATGATCAACAGCGGTGTTGAGATTCTCGAGACAGAAGATCACTCCCTCGCGCTGGCCGAGCTCCGCGATGCGCGCCAAGGTGTGCTCTGCTTTCAACCACATCTCGCCCGTGATCACCTCGATGGGCTTGATCGGCAGTCCCTGGCTGTCCAAGCCGGTGCCATGGAGGTTGAGTCGAGGAATGCCGAGCTTTGCGGCTACGGGGATGGACTGCTCGGCCGTGGCAAGTAGCTCGTCGGACCCTTCCGGGTCAATGAGATCGCCTGTCACATATCCCGTCATCGAGGAGAATGTGGCACCGGTCGACCGCAGGCTATCGATGTCGTGTCTGGTCCAATCCCAGATCTCCACTTGGAATCCAAGATCATCGATGCGCCGTACCCGCTCGGTCATCGACAGCTCAGTGAAGATCATCTCAGCGCAGGCGGCCAGGGTGAACTCGGCCATCATCGCGCCAGCCTAACGGCGGACCGCTCAATGGTGATCGGCGCATCTGTCTGAACCGACTCGATGCAGGCCGGAGCTACAGCCAGTGCAGATCCTATTGTCGGGTGTAACCGCTCACGCCACCCGCTCGCTAGCAAGCTCGTCTGCAAGCATGTGCGCGAAGACGGCGATCGTTGTCGTGTGATTGCCCACAAAGTTCGGTGGCCGGCCCATCGAGTCCCGGCTCGCGCGGATGTAGTCGTCACTCTCGGGGCGCGGCTTGATGTGCAGGAACATCGGTAGCCCGTAGCGCATGCAGAGGAACGCGACGAGCAGCCTTGCTATACGGCCGTTGCCATTCGCGAATGGGTGAACTCGCAAACATTCGCCGTGAGCAAGCGCGGCGAAGCTGATCACTTCGAGTATCTGATCAGCGGTGCCGGGTGACTTCCCCACGGGCAGCCGCGCGTCAAGCTCAACAAAGACCGCGTGTAGCCCAGCGAGTACAGCAGTCATCTCCTCGGCTGCTCTGTGCGCCCAGACACCCATCTTCTCCAGGTTGCCGTCCTTGAGCCGGACGCCAAGGCCGACTTCATAGTCGAGGAGTTCCCTGATGGACGGATCGCCGCGGAAGTGTCCGACGTAGCCAGCCACCGGCACATCACATCCGGCGTACAGCCGCGTATGCCAGCGGCAGAGTTCCCCGGGGGTGGGCAGGATCCGCTCGGGCGCAGTTGCGCGCAATTCGGCAATCAGCTGTGTCGCGTTGCTCTGGATGAGGGAAAGATTCTTCGGGTCGTCTTCTTGCCACGACGGTGCCGTCATGCCGGCTCAGCGCGTCCCGATCTGTAGATCGCTGTTATGTCCGGAGCGAGCAAAGGACGATCGACTGAAACGCTGTCTACCGTCGCTCGCTGAGTCGGTCGCGCTTGAACCGGCTCGAACAGACCCTCACCAGCGACGAAATGCTCAAGACTGCGCGCCTGGATTCGCTCGTACTGTTCTTGGGTCAGCTCGGCCAGTCGATCGGCCGCGGCTCGTAGATCATCACTCAACATCGCGCCCCGGGCGACGACCTCATGCTCGATCGCCTGCTCGATCAGCTCGTTCTGGCTGATGCCTAGTCGCGCAGCCACCTCGGCGGTCAGCGCACGGAGTCGCTCGTTACGCCAGCGCAGGGGGAATACCGCTCGCGATGCCATGCCTCCAGCATCTCGCGAAGCACAGTGATGTCAAGAGCCAGACATGACATCACAGATTGGTCATATCAACGAGAAATGCAAGCCCTGGTGGACAATGGCGCCAACGCCGAGGCGACAGGTGCGGAACATAGGAGTGCACATGCAGTACGCGCGTTTGGGACGCACTGAGCTGGAGGTGTCCCGACTAGGTTTCGGCACCGCACCCCTCGGTGAGCTGTTTGGGGCGGTCGACGAGGTGGCCGCGATTGCGGTGGTGCACGAAGCCCTAGATCTTGGTATCTCGTTCTTCGACACCGCCGCCTACTACGGCAATGCCGAGGAGCGACTGGGCAAGGCGCTGGTGGGCCGTCGAGACCAGGTTGTGCTCGGCACTAAGACGGGACGTTACGGGGTCAATGACTTCGACTTTTCACCCAGGCGCATCCGGCGCAGTGTCGAGAACAGCCTGCGGCTGTTGAAGACCGACTACGTCGACATTCTGCAATTCCACGACATCGAGTTCGTTCCGCTCGCTCCGGTGTTCGAGGACTCTTACGCCGAACTCCGCGCGATGCGCGATGAGGGCCTGTGCCGCTACATCGGGATGACCGGCTACCCCGCCCCTGTGATGAACGCGGCGATGACCCAGACCCAGCTGGACGTCTGCCTGACCTATGCTCACGCCACGCTGTTGGACGACACACTGGAACGCGAGATTGCGCCAGTCGCAACCACTCGGGGCGTCGGCCTCATCAACGCGGCCGCGGTCGCGCTCGGCCTGCTCACCCCGGCCGGCTCATCGATCAAGCTCGACCATCCCGCAACCTCGGCGATCCGCGATGCGGCGGCCCGGATGGTCTCGCTGTGCGCAGAGCGGGGCGTCGACATCGCATTCGTCGCCAACCAGTACTCCCTACAGCGCTCGCGGTGCGCTACCACCCTGATCGGCACCGGGAAGTCGCGTCACCTGCGGTCTGCCGTGGACGCGCTCGAGGAGCCATTGGACGAGCAGTTGCTCGCAGAGCTGCTGGCGATGCGACCATCCGTGGGCGAGCGAGCTTGGCCGAGCGGGCTGTCGGAGAACAGCGCCGAGGTCGGTTAGCGCGTCAGTCCAGCCAACAGCTGCCGCGCCATGACGATCCGCTGGATCTGATTGGTGCCCTCGTAGATCTGGGTGATCTTCGCATCCCGCATCATCCGCTCAACGGGGAAGTCCTTGGTGTAGCCATAGCCGCCAAGTAGCTGCACCGCATCGGTGGTGATCTCCATAGCCACATCGGAGGCGAAGCACTTCGCGGCGGCGCCGAAGTACGGCAGATCGGCGTCGCCGCGCTGAGACTTGGCGGCAGCCGCGTAGGTGAGCTGTCGTGCTGCCTCGAGCTTCATGCCCATGTCGGCGAGCATGAACTGCAATCCCTGAAACTCAGCAAGGGCCTTGCCAAACTGCTTGCGCTCTTTGACATAGCCGAGCGCATAGTCGAGCGCACCTTGTGCGATACCCACTGCCTGCGCCGCAATGGTGACCCGCGTGTGATCGAGGGTGCGCATAGCTGTCTCGAAGCCGGTGCCGTCCGGGCCGATGATCCGTGACTCCGGAATGCGTACGCGGTCGAGATAGACCTCGCAGGTGGGCGAGCCCTTGATGCCTAGCTTCTTTTCCGGCGCACCGAAGGAGACGCCCGGGTCGGACTTGTTCACGACGAAAGCGCTGATCCCCTTCGACCGCGCTTCGGGATCTGTCACTGCGAATACGGTGTAGAAGTCGGACAACCCGGCGTTGGTGATCCAGCGTTTGACGCCATTCAGGACGAAGTAGTCGCCATCGCGTACGGCCCGGGTCCGCATGCTGACAGCGTCTGAACCGGACTCCGGCTCGGACAGGCAATATGAGGCCATCGCCTCGCCACGTGCGACGGGCGGCAGATACGTCTTTTTGATCTCCTCTGAGCCGACGAGCAACCAGGGCAATGTCGCCAGCTTGTTGACGGCGGGAACCAGGGAGGTCGCGGCGCAGACGCGAGCGATCTCCTCGATGACGATCGCCGTGGCCAGCGCGTCCGCACCGACCCCCGAATACTCCTCAGGGATGTGAGGAGCCTGGAAGTCGGCGGATACGAGCGCTTCGAAGGAAGCCTTGGGAAACTCCGCCAGCTCATCGGCCTCCGCTGCATTCGGAGCCACCTTCTCCGCACAAACCTCACGGACAGCGGCGCGGAATGCCTCATGCTCCTCGCTCGGCCGATAGACATCGGCAAAATCAGTCACATCTGGAGCCTATTCGGCGGCAGCAGCCTAAATCGTGGCTGCGAGCGGATCCCAGTCCCGCGGCAACAGGGCCGGCTTGTCGATCGAGCTCTCGACGTCCACAAAGGCACGTGACTCGACCGACTCTGCGATCGCGATCATGGTGTCGAGCACGTGATAGCCCATCTTTCCCTGGGCACGATGTGCTCTGCCTTCGCGGATGGCACGCGCCATGTCCAGTACGCCCGTGCCGCGGGAGGATTGTGCGGTCGTGGTCGCAACCGTCTCCCAGTCATCGTCACCAAGCCGTCTGATAGCGATCTTGCCGTCGAAGAAGTTGGGATCCGGAAACAGCATCGTTGCCTCGGTGCCATTGACCTCGAGCAGGGTCCGCGGCAGCGCCGAGTCGAAAGAGAACATCGCCTGGGCGGACTGGCCGGATTCGAACTGGGCCAGCGCGCTCACGTGGCTGGGCACCGTGACATCGAACTCCTCGCCGGCCTTCGGCCCAGAGCCGATGACCCGCCGCTCACGCGCCTTGGACCCCAGCGCGGCGACTGAAGAAACGGAGCCGAAGACCTGGACGATCGCAGTGAAGTAATAAGGCCCAAGATCGAAGAGCGGGCCTGCACCCGCCGCATAGAGGAACGCTGGATTCGGATGCCATGACTCCGGCCCCGGCAACTGCAGCAGCGCCAGAGCCGTCAGCGGTGTGCCGATCAAGCCCTGCTCGATAAGCCTGCAGGACGTTTGCAGCCCCGATCCCAGGAAGGTATCGGGAGCGCAGCCAACCAGCAGCCCCGCGGCCTCAGCGTCGCGAAGCAAGCTTCGGCCGCTGACCCGATCAAGGGCAAGCGGTTTCTCGTTCCAGACATGTTTGCCAGCCTCGATTGCCTGAGTCGCGACCTCGGCGTGAGCCGCTGGGATGGTGAGATTGACCACGATCTCGACGTCTGGGTGGTCGAGAACGGTGGCAACATCTCCTGCGGCGGCAACCTCGTACTTCGCGGCTTTCTCCTTGGCGGCCTCGGGGATGATGTCGCCCAGCGCGAGCACTTCGGTGTCGGCGAAGGTGGTGAGGTTCTCCAAGTAGGTGTCGCTGATAGTGCCCGCACCGATCACTCCGACGCCAACCGGCTCGGTCATCATCGAGCCCCATCGGCGAGCAGGAACTCGCGGCTGGCACCTACGGCGTCGAACAGATCGGTCTCAGAGCCATCCAACTCCACGACTCGCAGCGCGTCGGGAGCCGCCGCGATGATGTCCCATACCGGCAGCACGCCAGATCCAACGGGAACCTGCTTCGTGATATCGAGCGTCCCATCGCCGTCCTTGAGATGTAGCGCGACGACCCGACCTCCCAAACGGCCGAGTAGGGCGGGCACGTCGGCACCGCCCGCATAGGCCCAGTAGGTGTCCACCTCCAAGACCACTTCCGGTTCTAGCTGCGCAGCCAGTGCCTCAAGCGCATGAACGCCGTTGATCATGGACTCGAGCTCGAAGTGATGGTTGTGGTAGCCGACCTTGAGGCCCTGGCGAGCGGCATTCTTTCCTGCTGCATTCAGCTCGGATGCGACCTGGCTGACGTCGGCTTCGGTAAGCCATCGGGCTGGATCGACGTAGGGCTGAATGATCGTCTGGATACCAAGCTCAACAGCGATGCCATAGATCTCGTCCTGGTTGCCGCCGAGCACGTCGATATGTGTGGTTGGCGCCGACAGTCCTGTTTGGCCCAGTCCTGTACGAAGCCGATCGGCGAACTTGACAAGCTGGAACGGTTCGACCTGGGTAAAGCCAAGCGCGGCCACCTTGGCCAGGGCGCCTTCAAAATCCGCCTCCAAAGCCTCGCGCAGGGTGTACAGCTGTACGGACAGCTCGGACATCGCAACCTCCTTTTGACTTATCTGGTCACACTAGTGGGCACGCCGAGCAGTTGACGGGCGAGCAAAGTCCCCCCGGCGGTGGCAATAGGAAAGACCACGGCCCCGGCGAAGGGTATAGCGAGTAGCAGGAATGTCGGTACCGCGAAACCCAGCACGAGAGGGCGCCGGCGTCGCATCGCGGCACGACGATCGGCAAGTCGCAGCAGTCCGCGTCGATCGAATGCGGACCCCACCAGCTCAATCCCGAGCAGCCAGCCGCCGAACATCGCAGAGATCACCGGAACGACGGTTTGCCCGACGACAGGAATGAAGCCCGTCGCAAAGAGCAACAACGCTCCGAGCGCTGAGATCCCGATGAGCGCAACGGCTTGTCGCAGCGCCCGAAAGATACCCCGGACCACGTTCTCGTCGAGTTCTGGCACATCACCGAACTCTTGCTCGACAGACTCGGACAACTTGTCGTACAGCGGCGATCCGAGCGCAAGTGTCAACGTCGTGAACGAGATCACCATCACCAGCACAGCCCCACCGACGAGGGCACTGCCGACGAGCACGCGAAGCGCAGTGGCCAAGCCTCGAGCCCAGCCGTCGGCAAAGGGTGTGAGCCATTCGACGGCTGGGTCAAGCTCGGTGATCAGCGCGATGAGCAGTCCTGTGAAGATCACTGACGTGATCAACGGTGGGATCGCGCCGAGCAGGAAGAGCCGAGGCCGTTGGGTGATCAGGCCCAAGCCCTTGACTAACAGCCCCGCACCTACGACCAACTCCCCGACAACGGCCATCAGCCGAGCTCGCCGCCTCGGCCCTGCGCATTGGCGCGTACGGTCGCTCCCTTGGCCTCAGCGGCCAGCCGAAGCTGAGCTTGGAAGTCGATCATCTGCTGACGCAGCTGCGAATCGCTGGCCGCCAGTATGCGTACAGCCAGCAGTCCGGCGTTGCGAGCATTACCTATAGCGACGGTTGCCACGGGCACGCCAGCGGGCATCTGCACGATCGACAACAGCGAATCCATGCCGTCGAGATACTTCAGTGGTACCGGTACTCCGACCACCGGCAGGGGGGTGACAGCGGCCAGCATGCCCGGCAGGTGTGCCGCGCCTCCCGCACCGGCAATAATCACTTCGAGTCCACGGGTATGAGCTGTGCGCCCGTACGTGATCATGGCATCGGGCATCCGATGCGCCGAGACCACATCCGCCTCGAAGGGGACGCCGAACTCGCGCAGCGCCAGGCCGGCGGCGCCCATCACGGGCCAGTCCGAATCGGAACCCATCACAATCCCGACCCGTGGCCGAGAATTGTCATCAGGCATTGGGATCTCCCATCAGGTAGGCCGCCGCGTGCCGCGCACGTTTCCGTGTCTGTTCAAGATCGTCGCCGGAGGCGGTGACATGACCCACCTTTCGACCGGGCCTCACCTGCTTGCCGTACAGCTGCACTCTGAGCCGCCGATCCCGGGCAAAGCAGTGCAGCAAGGCCGATGGGAGATCATCGTTCTTCCCGCCAAAGACGTTGGCCATGACGGTCCATGACTCCTTACTGCTCGGATCGCCGAGCGGCAGGTCCAACACCGCGCGCAGGTGGTTCTCGAACTGGGACGTGCGGGCGCCGTCGATGGTCCAGTGGCCTGTATTGTGCGGCCGCATAGCGAGCTCGTTGACGACGATCGATCCATCGGCACGCTGCATGAGCTCCACAGCCAGCATTCCGACGACGCCGAGCTCATGGGCGATCATGAGCGCCAACTCCTCTGCCGCAATCGCCTGCTCATCGCCGAGACCCGGCGCGGGTGTGATCGTCTCGACACAGATGCCATGTCGCTGTACCGACTCCGAGATCGGGTACGCAGCCGCCTGCCCCGACGGAGAGCGGACGACGAGGGCGCTCAACTCACGCGTGAAATCCACGAACTCCTCGCCGATGATCTGTACGCCGTCGCTGGGTCGCGCGAAGGGTTGTGCTGCATCAGCAGCGGAATCGAGGCGCCACACCCCTTTGCCGTCATAACCGCCACGAGAGGCCTTGGCCACAATCGGCCAGCCCAGTTCGTCGCCGAACGCGACCAAGGCCGCCTCGTCTCTCACCACGCGGCTCACGGGACAAGGAGCTCCCAGGGCGGTGAGCCGATCGCGCATGATCGCCTTGTCCTGAGCGTGGATGAGTGCGGCCGGCCCGGGCCGAACCACCACGCCGGCCGATTCCAGGTCTCGGAGCAGGCCCGTGGGCACATGTTCATGGTCGAAGGTCACGACGTCGCAGCCTGCGGCAAAGGCGCGCACTGTTTCGGGGTCGGTGTAATCGCCAACGGTGACGTCGTGCACCACGGTCGCGGCGGAGGTGTCGGCCGCCTCGGCGAGCAGCCGCACATTGATCCCCAGCCCGATGGATGCGGCGTGCATCATCCGCGCCAGCTGCCCACCGCCGATGATGCCTACGGTGAAGCTTCGCGTACTGGTCACCCGCCGAAGCGTACCGGTCACCGCAGCCTGAAGATCACCGAGCGCTGCACGATGAAGTTGACTGTGGTGGCAACCCCCTGCGCGATCACGAACGCAATGATCTGAACGGAAAGCCGACTCAGGCCCTGCGCGGTCAGCAGAGTGAACAGCACGCTGAACAGGCCGACCTGGAGTGCAAAGGTGACGGCGTATAGACCCACGACGGCGATGAACCGTCGAGTGGAAGGCGATGCTCGGAACGTCCAGCGCCGGTTGATCAGATATGCGGTTGTGGTTCCGGCGACGAAAGAGATGGCCTTGGCCGGCGTATGCCCCAGGCCGAGGGCCATCAAGATCACCAGCAGTCCGAAGTCGACGATGGCCGAGAAGCCGCCAGTGATGATGAATCGGGTGAGCTGGGCGGGCAACGGAAGGGCACTCTCGCGCTCGTCCACCGGCAGCTCGACCGGCTGCGGAAGCTGATGGGGATGGTCGGTCATCGACCGCTTGCCTGCCAGCTCGGCCACTGCGGAGCCCGGCGCAGGTTGAAGGCTTCGACGCCCTCGACGCGGTCGGCCGAGAATGCAGCCTCTTCCCACGCCCGCCTCTCGATCTCCAGACCGCTGACCAGGTCGACGTCGGCACCCTGCCGGAGCGCCCGCTTCGCCGTCCGCAGACTGACAGGCGATTTGGTGGCGATGTCCTTTGCGATCGCCAGTGCGCCGGCCCGAGCCGCGCCGATAGGAACCAGACGATCGGCAAGCCCTATCCGCAGTGCTTCTTCCGCCTCGACCCTGCGACCAGTGAGGATGAGATCGGCGGCTCTGTTAAGGCCGATACGGCGAGGCAGCAGCTGGGTGCCACCCTCGCCTGGTATGAGGCCCAATCCGACCTCGGGAAGTCCGAATGTTGCAGTTGCCGATGCGACAATCAGGTCACAGCACAACGCCAGCTCACACCCACCGCCCATCGCAAAGCCCTCCACAGCTGCGATCACAGGTATCGGCATTCCCCGCAACGCCGCGAAGGCTTCCTCGAACACCGGCCGCTGCCGCCGAAGATCATCGTTGCTCATGCCACGACGTTCTTTGAGATCAGCGCCGACACAGAAGGCTCTTTCCAGCGCGCTCGAGATGATCACAGCGCTTACTTGATCATCAGTCGCCAGCTGGGTTGCCACATGCCCCAGCCGCCGGGCCTGATCGGTCGACAGCGCGTTGAGAGTCTCGGGACGGTTCATGATCACCTCAGCGACATGCGCCGAGGGTCGCTCGACCTCGACAGTCATGGGCGAGCAGCAGGAGGGTTCTGCGAACCGTGTTGTGGCCCGAACAGCAGCTGGCTGATCTCAAGATTTACGTGTTCGACGTCTGGTACATCCCGCAGCACAATCGTGCCGTCCTCGGCAGCTGTCTGAACGATAAGCGAGCCGCAACCGAGCATGCGGTCTATCAGACTGCGCTCGTAGGACACCTCGTTGATCCGGTTCAGCGGCAGGTCCTTGCCGATCTTGTTGAGAATGCCGCTGCGGGTGATCAGTCGGCGATTCGTGATCGTGTACGTGGTGGTTCTCCAGCGCAGAAACGGCATCAGGACCAGCCAGATCGCAAGCACGACTCCGAGCACCAGGATGGCGAACTGCCCGATGGGACGGGCCTCATGCGGGATCAAAGCGGCTCCGACGCCGACCGCTGCAGCAATGAGCACGAAAGCAAGCGCCGGCAACAGCATCGCCTTGACGTGGGTTCGGGTATGGATCACCACGTGCTCGTCTGCGCCAAGCTTCTGAGGAACAGCCACGCTGTCAATGCTGACACATGGGCAAGACGCTAGGACTGTAGATGAACGACGTCGCCAGCGCCGTAGACAGAGGATCCGGAGTCAGTGCGGACGACCAGTCGACCTTCGTGATCGACGCGATCGGCGATGCCCTCGACGCTGTGCTGCTGGTTGAGCAGCACCCGAACGGGACGACCGAGCGTGTCGCATCGCTCGGCGTAGGAGGCCGCGAGAGAGGCGTCATTTCCCGCCAACGCCTGCCATCGGCCGTAAAGGAGCTCGAACGCGGCGAGCACCGTGGCGATCACAGCCGTTCGGGATGGCGACTCGGTGCCGAGCTGGCGGGCGGCGATTGCCAGGGACGTAGCACTCGGCACCGGCAATTGATCCTCGGTCAGGCTGACATTGATGCCGATGCCAACCACGCAAGCCGGGCCCTCCGAGGTGTCGACTCGCTCCGACAGAATGCCGCACACCTTGCGATCGGTAATGAGAACGTCGTTCGGCCACTTCAGCATGGCCGGCAGATCAGCCGCCCGCCGGACGCCGTCGCTGACTGCCAGTCCGGCGAGCAGTGACAGCCAGGTCCAACGGCTGGGATCGATGCCGTCCGGTCGTACCAAAATGGACATGGCGATGCCCGAGCCTGGCGGCGCGGTCCAGGTCCGGCCCTGCCGACCGCGCCCGGCCGACTGGTAGTCGGTGATCAGTACTGTGCCGGGAGATTCGCCTTGGCGGGCGCGCATAGCAAGATCGACGTTCGTCGAGCCGGTCTCCGGGACCAGATCGACCTTCTGCCACAGACCGCCGGGTCTTATCAGTTCCTGCCGGAGCTCCGCGAGATCGATCACGTCATCAGTCGGCATGTTCTGGACCCTAGTCCTTCGCTGCGAGCGTCGGGAATCGCGCGCCGCCGTGCTGAGGAGGAGCGAGGAGACACTCTTCATCGTCTGTGAGCGACGACGAAGTAGGCGGGTTCAGAGCGCGATGAGCGAGCAGCGAAACAAAATAGCTAGAGTCCGGTTCATGGATCGCACGACTCCGGCGCCGGATATCCATACGACGTCCGGGAAGCTGGCCGATTTGGATCGCCGGATGCATGAGGCGGTTCAGGCAGGATCGGCGGCGGCAGTGGAAAAACAGCATGCCAAGGGCAAGCTGACAGCCCGGGAGCGCGTCCACCTCTTGCTGGATGCTGATTCATTTACCGAGCTGGACGAGTTCGCTCGACATCGCTCGACATCGTTCGGCATGGAGAAGCGGCGGCCCTATGGGGATGGCGTCATCACGGGTTTCGGCACGATCGACGGACGTCCGGTGTGTGTGTTCAGTCAGGACGTCACCGTCTTCGGCGGCAGCCTGGGCCAGGTGTACGGGGAGAAGATCGTCAAGATCATTGAGTTTGCGCTGAAGACAGGTTGCCCGTTGATCGGCCTCAACGAAGGCGGTGGCGCTCGGATCCAAGAAGGTGTGGTCTCCCTCGGCCTCTACGGTGAGATCTTCCGCCTCAATACTCACGCATCTGGTGTCATTCCGCAGATTTCATTGATCATGGGTGCCGCTGCCGGTGGGCACGTCTACTCCCCTGCCCTCACCGACTTCGTCATCATGGTCGATCAGACCTCGCAGATGTTCATCACCGGTCCGGATGTCATCAAGACGGTGACTGGCGAGGACGTCTCGATGGAGGAGCTGGGCGGCGGGCGTACTCACAACACTAAGTCGGGCAACGCCCACTACCTCGCTGCCGACGAAGAAGATGCAATCTCCTTCGTACGGACGCTGGTCGGCTTTTTACCGCAGAACAACCTCGAGGACCCACCCATCTTCGACGTGGAGAATGCCCTCGAGCCAAATGAGGTGGACCGTGATCTTGACACGCTGATCCCGGACTCCCCCAATCAGCCCTACGACATGCATGAGGTGATTTTCCGAGTCTTGGACGACAGCGAGTTTCTCGAGGTGCACGCGCTCTTCGCACCCAATGTCGTGGTCGGCTTTGGGCGGATCGACGGGCGCAGCGTCGGCGTAGTGGCCAATCAACCACTTCACCTTGCCGGCTGCCTGGACATCGACGCCTCCGAGAAGGCCGCCCGATTCGTCCGGACCTGCGATGCATTCAACGTCCCAGTGATCACCTTCGTCGACGTGCCGGGCTTCCTTCCAGGCACCGATCAGGAATGGAACGGCATCATCCGGCGGGGCGCGAAGTTGATCTACGCCTACGCGGAGGCGACGGTGCCACTCGTCACGGTGATCACTCGCAAAGCCTACGGTGGCGCGTACGACGTGATGGGATCCAAGCATCTCGGGGCTGATCTCAACCTGGCATGGCCTACGGCACAGATCGCCGTGATGGGAGCTCAGGGAGCGGTGAACATCCTGTATCGCAAGGAGCTCGCGGCAAGCGAGGACCCAGAGACGCTGCGTACGAGGCTGGTTACCGAGTACGAGGACGAGCTGGCCAACCCTTATCTCGCTGCTGAGCGTGGCTACGTCGACGCAGTGATCAACCCACACGAAACCCGCGTGGAGATCACCCGGGTGCTGCGGCTACTGCGTACCAAACGCCAGACGCTACCTCCGAAAAAGCACGGCAACATCCCGCTATGACCCTCCCCGATGATCAAGAACCCTTGTTCTCTGTCGTCAAAGGCGCACCGACGGAGGACGAACTCGCAGCCGTGATGACAGTGCTCGCTACGCGATTCGCTCGAGCCCGCCGAGATCAAACGCCGCCGGCTCGCTCCGGCTGGTCGGCGTACTGGCGATCACTACGCAGCCCCATCCAGCCGGGCCCCAGCGCTTGGCGCGTGTCTGGACGCCCGCAGTAGTGTCGGCGGCCGACGGTCGGTAGTGTCGCAAGCACCGCTCGTGCTCGACACGCGCTGACCTTGGCAGCTGGCAGGAAGGCTCAAATCGTGGGCGCTGTAGACGACATCCTGGCCGACATCCCGATGGATCAACTCGCAGCGCAACTGGGAGTTGACGAGGCCACGGCCGAACAAGCCACCCGTCAGGCGATCCCCGCGCTTCTTGGCGGAATGCAGGCGAACGCCGATGATCCCGAGGGCGCCACATCCTTGGCTGGGGCGCTCGGCGACCATCCGAGTGACCTGATCGATGGCGGGGTCGATCTCATACAGGTTGATGCCGGCGACGGTGAAAAGATCGTCGGCAACATCTTCGGCCCGAATCAAGATCAAGTCGCGCAGACCTTGGGCGGCAATCTGGGCGGCCAGGCGGGTGACTTGATCAAGCGCCTGCTGCCGATCTTGGCGCCGATCGTGCTCGCCTACTTGTCCAAGCGGCTAATGGGAGATCGCCAAGGAAGCGACCAGAACGATCCACTTGGCTCGAGCGGGTCAGGTAATCCACTCAATGACATGCTGAATTCCATGCTCGGCGGTGCCGCAACTGGAGGCGGTGGCTCCGGTCAGTCCACGGCCGGGACCATCCTCGATATGCTGGGCGGCCTCCTGGGGGCCGGACGCCGCTGATCACTAGTCCCGCACTCATCCAAGGATCCTCCTCGGAATAGACGGCTTCAGCTCGAGCCGGATCCGCCCAAGCCGGCGTCGCGCGCCCGGATGATGGCTCCAGATCGGTCGGAGACATGCAGCTTGGTAATGATGTTGGAAACGTGGTTGCGCACGGTCTTCGCACTGACTCCCAAGCGATGCGCGACGCCGGCATTGTCTTTCCCCGAGGCCAACAACGCCAACACCTCGGTCTCACGCTCGGTGAGCTGGGGAAAAGGCGACGAGGTCGCCGAGCGGCCGAAATGTTGCAGCATTCGAGCCGCGATCCCGGCACCGAAAAGCGCCTCGCCGCGGGCCACTGCACGAACCCCCGCAACGATCTCGTCCGGTCCGGCCCCCTTGAGCGTGTAGCCATACGCTCCGGCACGTAGGGCGGCCAACACGTTTTCCTCGTCGTCGGACATGGTGAGGATGAGAACACGCGTGGCGAGTCCCGCTGCCCGGAGCTGACCGCAGACCCACAGGCCGTCACCGTCCGGCATGGTGATGTCGAGTACGGCGACATCTGGTCGGTGGTCAATAGCGGCGCGCACCGCGTCCCGCCCGCTAGTGGAGACCGACACGACGGTCATATCCGGCTCCGCATCGAATACCGCCCGCAGTCCTGAGGCGAACACCGGATGATCATCAGCGAGGATCAGTGTGATCAACTTGGCCCTCCCAGACTCAACGGCAGCCGCGCAGAGACGATCGTCCCTTGCGCCGCGGACTCGACCGACAGCGTGCCACCTACCTCGGCCGCACGCTCCTGCATAGATCGAAGCCCGACCCCCGGCTTGCGATCAGGGACCAGCCCGTGCCCATCGTCGCGCACCATGACCTCGACGGCGTCGTCGTCGACCGTGATCGACACCACGCATTGGGTGCCACCGCTGTGGCGTACGGCGTTGGTCATGGCCTCGACCGCTATCCGATAGGCGGCGATTTCGATCGCTGCCGGCGGCGCGCCGGCCCAGTCCGATCCGGAGACATCGATGCTCACGTCTCCGGTCAAAGTGGCAGCACGTGACCGGATAGCGTCGAGCAGGCCGAGCTCGTCGAGCGCTGGCGGGCGGAGAGCCTCAACGAGGCGCCGAATGTCGCCGAGGCTCGCCTTCACCTCGGTGCCGATTTCACCGAGCAACCCTCGCGCGGTCGAGTCTGGTGGCACCTCGCGCGCGGCCAATCCCGCCTTCAGACCAATGGCTGCCAGCGCCGGACCAAGCCCATCGTGCAGATCGCGTCGCAGCCGCCGTCGCTCGTCCTCTCGCAACGCCACGACCTCCGCACGGGAGCGCACCAGGTCCTGGTGCAACCGGACGGCTTGGACGGCCGGGCCAACCTCGCGGGCCAGCGAGCGAACCAGCTCCAGATCGGCTGGCTCCAACGGTTCGTCGCGGCCACGCTCTGAGACCCGGAGCCGGCCTACCGCGGCACCGTGATGTGTGAGTGTCTCGGTGTGGACGTTCCCGATCGGTGTGCCGTGCTCGGCCGCCACCCGGAATGAGTCGGCTCCGTAGGCTAGGTCGATCGCGACGTACGGCAGCCGGAGCGATTGCGCAACGGTTTCCACCACGGCTGGCAGCACGTCGTCGGGCAAGATGACGGCCTGCATCCGCGTCCCGAGCCGAGCGAGCACCCCAGCGGGATCGTCCCGATGGCCATACATCAGCTGGTTCACGGCTCGCTGCGCCGCATTCCGCAGCGGCGCGAGGGCAAGCGCGGCAGCGGCCGCGGCAAGTGCGGCGGCAGCGGTTCCGGAGAGGCTGAGCCCGCTGACGAGCAGGGCTACCAGACCCGCATAGCCAGCGGCGAGAACCGCCACCACCGTGACATAGACCAAAGATCGATTGGCCAGCCGCTCGATGTCGAACAACTGGTGCCGGCGCAGCGCCACGGCGATCCCGAGTACAAATGGCAACCCGGAGAGGCCGATCGCGCCCGCCGGGAGCAACTGCTGCCCCGTGATGATTTCGGGCAGATGCCAACCCGCGAGCCCGAGCAGGGCTGACGCGATGCTTCCGCCGGCGATCCAACGCAGCCGGCTCCGGGTCAACGAGTCGCGACTGCGCCGGTACGCGATCACACCGAGCACGGCACCTGTCACCAGAGTTCCCGCCACGGTGACTGTGGTGCCGGCGTAGACAAGATCAAACCAGCGCAGACCGTTAGGTGCAATGATCACCGCAATCCCCATCCAGGCGACCATCAGCGCCGGCGGAGCACCGTACGCGGCTGTGAGCAGGCTGCGCCGACGCCAACGATCATCTCGCGGTAGCTCGAGGGCAAAGGCGAGCGCCGCCCCCCAGGCGATGCTGTAGACCCCGATGATGTTCAGGTTGTACAGCCACAACGGCGGTCCACCTGTGGCGAGAGCAAGAGCCGGCAGGCCGGCCTCGTGCGCCAGCGTGCTGCCGAGCAGGCCGGCGGCCGTGATCAGCAGCGGCGTGGTCGCCGGCTCCTCAGGCCGCCGAAAGTACAGCGCACTCGCCAACGCGGCCAGTGAGAAGACAAAGATCAGGTTTCCCCACCCGGCTACCAGCAGCGGGTACGGATCGACTTGATCAACACGGACTGTGACCTGACGTGGGCCGTTTCGGACGATGTCGTATGTCAGTTGCTCTCCAAGAACCGGTGGCGTGAGGCCACCAAGGCCATCGGCCAGGCGATGACCGGCAATGCCGGTCACGAGGTCGCCGGTCGCGAGTCCTTGACTGGCTGCGGGGTCGGGCACGGTAACGATCGCGCCGTCCACCTGCCAGAACGAGACGACCGTGCCGTCGGCCGGAGCGTCCAGTCGCACCGCAACGCCGATCAGGCCCAGCAGCACAAGTACCACAGCTATTGCCGCGGGTGCCCGGTGAGCGAGGTGCAGAAGCCATGTCTGACGTAAAGGAGCGGCCACTGCCGCCGACGCGCACACGGCCCATTCTGTCTGGTGTCGGGCTGATCAGTCGCGCGGCAGCAAACGAGAATCCCGGTCTGAGCGGGACATCGTCCCGTGACAGTGGGATGTCTCCCCACTGATCGTGGCGGCGTGTTGACTGAGATCAATCCGCCGCAGCAGGGGATCAGCCAGCCCGCGCTGTGGGCGTTGACTTCTGGGATTGTCGGATTGCTGGCCAACGCGTTGCTTGTGATGTTCTTCGTGTTGGCGCAGCCGTTCAGCGAGGTACAGAACGGCTTCGGGTGGCTTGGCACAGCCAACGACTGGTTGATCCCTGTGCAGTTCCTCACGATGATTCCGGTTGCACTTGCCCTGCGTCGTTGGCTGCCACGCACCCGGTCGGTCCGGGTGTCCACCGCAATAGCAATAGCAGCGATGCTTGCCGTCGCAATCCTCCATCTCTTGCTGATCGCAGGCGTTCTGGACTTCGACGTTCAGGTGCTGATGGCTGTCGCGGCCTTTCTGCCCGTATATGCCTGGGTGTTCATCGTCAGTTCGATCGGCCATCGCCATGGCGCTCTATCGAGATCAGTCACACGCTTCGGGCTGCTGCTGGGCGCGTCGTTCCCCCTCGGGCTGCTGATCACTGCGGCGGGCTACCTCGCCGGTAGCGCGTCGGGACATCCGCTCGCACTGGCAAGCCCGGGGATCGTGCTGGGCGCATGGAGCTGGTTGGCCCTTCCGGTCTGGCCCCTGATACTCGCCCGCCTGGTCTTCAGCAAACCTCCATCGTTCAAGGCCGACAAGGAAGGACTCTCATGAGAACCGTGTACAAGGTCCTCGCATATTTCGTGGCCATTGAGGTGGCCGTTCAGGCAATGGCCGCGGTCTGGGCAATCGCCGGTCTGGGAAAGTGGGTTGAGGGTGGCGGCGTTGTTGACAAGGCATTGATGGAGAGCGAGGGCATGCCCTTCCCGGAGGTTGCTGGCTTCATCGTGCACGGCATCAACGGAACTTTCGTGATCCCCGGGATTGCCCTGTTGCTGCTAATCACCTCGTTCTTCGCCAGGGTCCGTGGAGCGATCAAGTGGGCCGTGATCGTGTTCGTGCTTGTTGTCGTGCAAGGCCAACTCGGCTTTCTTGGCCACGAGATAACAGCGGTCGCTGCGCTGCATGGGCTCAATGCATTGGCGCTGTTCGGCACGGCCCTCTACGCCGCTCGTCGGATGCGCACCGCAGCACCAAGCACGGTTTCGCCGCCTGAAGAGCGGGTCGAGACGCCCGTTTGATCCTCCTGGATCGTCATGAGTTCGATCAAGCTTCCACGCACGCTGCGGGTCGCCCTTCCCTTCCTCGCGACTCTGGCCATCTTGGCCCCACTGACCTGGATGTGGCATGCGAGCCGATTGCCGGCGGCCTATTCGGTGATGGACATGGGCTACCCGGACTATGGCGGCGTCCAGCCTGATCTCAGCATGGCTGGCCACGCTCACCACCAACTGGGCCACCCCTTTGTGCCACGCCGATCCATCACCGACCTGATCGCCGATCCGACCCGGCCGGCGGACGTACGGGTCGACTTGGTGGCGCGGCAGCAGCAGCCGACTGGCGGCGCCTCGCTTGCCCAGTACACCCTGAACGGCACGTCGCCGGGACCCGAAATCCATGCGATACGAGGCCAGCTGGTGGAAGTCCACCTCCGCAATGAGTCCGTCACTGCCGGTGTCACGCTGCATTGGCACGGCCTGGACGTGCCGAA
>Ga0075423_10000377_pt1 | contig 35070 bp, 47 predicted proteins | sample SoiMethybrSBSTD2_FD_80114 | JGI IMG/M metagenome (GOLD analysis project Ga0075423, IMG submission 80114) | Bulk soil microbial communities from a Populus tree surrounding site in Tennessee, USA - Soil MetaG P. TD hybrid SBSTD2 | ecosystem: Environmental > Terrestrial > Soil > Tree plantation...
TCGCGCGTCGATCCCGATCTTGCATCGAGGATTGTCTGGCTAGATGGATTGGTCCAGAACCCGGACCGCACTGCGAAGAACCCCAACTTGGTGTGGTCTCAGGATCGGCTCTGGCTGGTCGACCATGGTGCCAGCCTTGGATTTCATCATCGGTGGTCCAATGTCACTGAGGAATCGCCGCGGGCACGAGGCTGGTCGCTCAGCAACCACGTACTAGGGTCTCGAGCCACCAGGCTAGCGATCATCGATATGGCCCTGGCGGGGCTCTTGGACCGAAGGGCATTGGAGTCGGCGGTCGGTGCGGTGCCGGCCGAGTACCTGTCCATGAATGGCATCGATACCCATCGGCGTCGCGCAGCGTATGTTGCGTTCTTGTGGAAGCGGCTGAAGGAGCCCAGACCTTTCTTGCACGTCCAGTAGCGTCGGTTGGCTAACAAGCGTATCTGGACGTCGGCGGGCCGGTGCGATCATCAGCCGCCGCGGCTGAAACGCGGACGTTAGGCGCCATCGACATGGAATCGCTCTGGTTCATGTCGCCTGCCTCTGTTCGCATGGCGGTTTCGAGAGGTCACGAGCGTTGCGGAGAACTCGTCCAATGAGAATGAATCGTCTCATACCAATGTTGCCCGTGAAGAGCATGCCGGCCAGCGTCGAGTTCTATCAGAAGCTCGGATTCAGTGTTGAGCAACGGAATGACGATTGGCGTTGGGCCATGCTGCGTTTCGATGAGTGTCGCCTTATGGTGGATCAATCGATCAACGTTCACCGAGACGCGCCTCGCCAATCGGTCATCTACTTTTATCCGGACGATATCGTGGAGTACCACCGGCAGGTGCGAGAGAACGGAGTGACTGTCCCAGACTTGGACGTCACTTTTTACGGCCTGACCGAGTTTCGACTCGATGATCCCGATGGCAACCGACTGTGGATCGGACAGCCCGCCACGACGATTGGCAACTCGTAGCAGTTCACTACGGCAACAACGAACCGGGAGACTCAAGGATGCAGCTCACAACGTACCTGCTGCTACCGGGAACGTGCAAGGACGCGATGGTCTTCTATCACTCCATCCTCGGTGGCGAACTGACCATGACCTCCGTTGGCGAGTCGCCAATGAAGGGGATGTTTCCTCCCGCGATGCACGTGAAGATCGTCAACGCCAGGCTCAAGAGCCAGCTGGCGGACATCTCCGCCTCCGATTGGCTTCGGCCGACTCAAGCACCGATTCAAGGCAATACGGTGTGTCTCTACCTCAGCGGTGGGAGCCGAGAAGACACCAAGGCGGCGTTCAGCAAGCTTTCCGATGGCGCCGACATAACCGATCCTCTTGTTGAACAGCCGTTCGGTCTCTATGGCGCATTGAATGACAAGTTTGGGAACCGCTGGATGTTCCAGTCCCAGTAGCGACGCGGCGATGCACTTGGCCGAACCTCCGTCGTACGTGAGGGCACACGCTTCATCGAATCCACGGTATAGGCGGACGACGCAGAAACAGGATTCGGGAGGAGACATGAAGAGCCCGAACTGGATACGCGTGCAGGACTCGGTCGTTAGCTGGCTCATTCAGGTCGATTGCCGGTTCACGCACTGGAGGTTCCATGGCTGATATCGATGACGTGCTTGCAGGCAATCACGCCGCCGTCTTCGACCTTGTCGCGGCCGCGGAGAGATCAGCATCGACTTGGACTACGCCGCGCGCGCCTGGGAAGTGGTCGCCGAGCCAGGTCGTGGAGCATGTGGCGCGTGGCTTGGAAGAAGCGGGCAATGTCGTTTCCGGGGCTCCGTCGATCGCGATGGCCCCCGCGTTCCTGCGCCCGCTGGCCAGACTGTTCTTCAACCGGATCTTGAAGAAAGACGCATTTCCGAAGGGGTTCAAGGCCCACAAGGCGATGAACCCTACTGGCGGACCTGCCACGCCGGCTGAGGCGCGCATCCGCCTGGAAAGGGCGCTCGCCACGTTCGATCAGGAATGTCGGAGACGGGTTGCCAGTGGCCAACACCTCGTGAGCACCAGTTTCGGTACGGTGTCGGTCGAAGACTTCGTGAGGTTCAACGCGCTGCACACTCGCCACCATTGCAAACAGATGCCCGGCGCAATCTAAAGACTGCCAGCTCCAAAGCGAGCCAGCTCACAACACGTTGCAGCCGACAATCCGCGCCCGAGGTGAGGTGAAAGCAATCTCGAGCGCGCGATCGACGTGTGCCGCTCTCTACTACGAGTTCGTCTCCCGAGTGGATGATCGAAGCGTTCCCAATAGACGAACTCCCACGATCAAATGCTCGTGAGCTGCTCCCGAGCGAGAGGAAGATTAGCTCCCGGAGAGGGTCAAGAAAGCACTTGCGCGCAAGGCCGACCGGGCAGAAGGATCGAGATTCGTCCCAGCGACTTCGATATCGAGGTTTCCGATGTTGTGCGTGCGTGGCGGCATGAGATGGGTAGTTGCGACCGCGGCGACGCTGATCGTCAGTGCGAGTGCGTACGCCCAGCCGAACCCAGCACTCCCGGGAGTGCGGATGATCGAGCTCGATGGCCGTGCCGTGCGCGTCCAGACCATCGGACTTCAGGACCGTCGTCCAGGAGCGCCGGTCATCGTCTTTGAGGCGGGCGCGAGCAATGCGCTGGAGATCTGGGGCGGCATCTTGCCCCGCGTTGCGTCGATGGCGCCGGTCGTCGCATACGACCGCGCGGGGCTAGGGCGCTCCGAGTGGGACGGCACGAACCCGACGCCGCGGCACGTTGCCGACCGGCTTCGACGTGTGTTGCAACAGATTGGCGCCGGCCCGCCGTATGTGCTGGTCGGCTTCTCATGGGGCGGCATGCTCGCCCGCTACTTCGCCGGTTACTACTCCGCCGACGTGGTCGGACTCGTGCTCGTCGATCCAAGCCCCATGGTGACGGAGTCACTGGCCGATAACCTGTCGCCGTTCGAGACGATCGGCGCTGGGCGTGCGGGCTTCGACGCTTACTGGTCGAGCTTCTCTGCGCTGCTCGCGCAGGCGTCTCCGGCTGTACGCGCCGAGAATGACGTACTCCGAGGGCTGCTGGAAATTGATCTGGCGGCTCGAGATCTTCGCCCTGCTCCTGCTGTCCCGATGGCGGTGGTCGTTGCCGCGAAGTACTTCGCGGTGCCGCTCAAAGTCCCGTTCGATCTCCAGCAGTACTTTCAAGCCGACCTGCGTTATCGACTTCGGGTGCTGAGCGAATGGGCCCTGGCGTCTCCTCATGGCACCCTGGTGATGGCGAACAATACGACTCATACGATTCCACGAGACGATCCGGATCTGATCGTGTCGGCCGTCCAACGGGTGCTCGGCGCCGTGCGCTGAATCGGTTGGGAGTGCGTTCAAGCGAAAGACGGCCTAACAGGCCGCTGCACCTGACAGCACCGGGCCGCGCTCTCCGCCCCTCGCGCGCGATGGTATCGCCGCCGCGCTCGTGCCGTCAGGTGAGCGGCAGGCGTTAGCCACATTGGAGGTCAGATGGAGCAACTGTCTCCGCTATGGAGCGTTGTCGCGCTAGTAGTGGCTCTCCTGATCGGCGCGTGGCTTCAGCGTCGGGTCAAGGGTCGCGAGACCACGCCAGTCGCGACGGCCGTGGCATCGATTCGGACCAACGCGGTCGCCTTTTGTGTTGCTGCCCTGGTGCTGCGGTTCTCTCTGCCGTCGACACCCGTTCTCTCAAGTTTCGGGTACCCGCAGACCCTCCAGCAGATCAGCGAGCCCGCGCTCATGTTGAAGCTGCTCCAGGAATACAACCGGGCGATCGTACGAACAATCGACGTGCTCTCCTGGTTCATATTCCTGTTCGTGTTTGTTCTCCTCGGTTCAACGGTAACCATCATCAGTACGATGAACATACCTGACGCACAGGCTCACACGCCGCTGCAGCCGCCGAACGGTACGGGACGCAGAACTGGTTCGAATCCGTAGTAGAAGGCGCCGCTCGCGGCTGAGCGGCGGGTCGCTGGCTGCAGGACACCTCGATAACGCTGGGCGATGATTCAGAACGACGACGGCTATTCCATCTATTCTCACGTCTTCCAGCGGTCTGAGATGCTCCGCGTGACGGAAGCGCTGGCCGCCGCGTCGGTGGAGCGGACGAAGGCCGGCGCGAGGCATGTGCTCAACGTGCCGGCTGTGCGAGAACTATCGTCGGATTCGCGGCTGCTCAGCATCGCAAGCCAGTTCGTCGGTCTGAAACCGATTGCATTTCGCGCCACGCTGTTCGATAAGTCGCCTGTGGCGAATTGGCTGGTGGTCTGGCATCAAGATACAGCGTTGCCACTTCGCCATCGCCATGCTGAAATGGGTTGGGGGCCGTGGTCTTCGAAAGCCGGCGTGCTCTATGCTCATGCACCAGCCTGGGCTCTCGAGCAAGTCGTCGCGCTGCGCGTCAGTCTCGACGACTCCAGCGCGACCAACGGCCCTCTGAGAGTCCTGCCCAATACGCATCACAGCGGTGTGTTGTCCGACGATCAGATCGCACAGTTGGCTCGGGACGCGACGCCAGTTGACTGCCTCGCGCCGTCTGGCGGCATCGTCGCGATGCGCCCACTGACGATTCACGCATCGTCGAAATCGGCGAACTCACAGCCAAGGCGTGTGCTGCATATCGAATACGCGGCAACCGTTCATCTTGGAGCCGGCATTGAACTCGCGGTTGGCTAACAACGCCACTCCGAGGCAAGCTGCCGTGATTCCCGTGCGGCGCACGAAGGCAGGGCTGCAGGTGTGCCTCATTCGGAGACGAACGGCATCGAATTGGAGCATTCCAAAAGGGTTCATCGAACGGGGCGATGACTGGACGGAGGCGGGGCTGGCCGAGGCGTATGAAGAGGCGGGGTTGCGCGGGCGGTTGCTCGGTGCAGCGATCGGCACCTACGACTACGAGAAGCACGGTGCGATGCTGACGGTAGCTGTCGGTGTGATGGACGTCCTCGAGGAATTGGCCACCTGGCAGGAAATGAAGTGGCGGGAGCGGCGCTGGTTCTCCATCGAAGACGCTGGAGACTTGCTGAGGGATCATCCAGTGTGGCCCTTGTACGATCGGGTTCGCCCAACGCTTATCTCGATGTCGCTTGACAGATTTTCTTGAATTCATTCGCGTCGTCATAGACGGGGATGTTGAGGATGTGTCTCGGCTACGCCGACATCGCTCACTACCTCTATGCGGGCGACACGGCTCTTCACATGGCGGCGGCAGCGTTTCGACGACGAGTTGCGAAACTCCTGATTGAGCACGGCGCTCATTGCCGCGCAAAGAATCGTCGAGGCGCCGAGCCGCTTCACTACGCGGCGGACGCGAACCGGTGGGATCCGGCGGCACAAGCGGAGACGATCGAGTTCCTCCTTTCGGCGGGCGCAGATCCCAACGCGGTCGATCGCTCTGGCGTCGCGCCTCTGCACCGCGCCGTGCGAACGCGATCGCCAGCCGCCGTGCGCGCGCTTTTGGATCGCGGCGCGGGCGTACGGCAGCCGAACAAGTCGGGGTCGACTCCCTTGCACCTCGCGGTTCAGACGACCGGGCGAGGCGGGAGCGGCTCCTCACAGGCCCGTGACCAACAGGCCCTCATCCATCAGGCTGTTGCTCGAACGCGGCGCGAGGAAGACCGACCGGGATGGACGCGGTAGGGATGTGCATCAAGCCGCGACCAGCGCTGGACGAGAGCTTTACTGCAGGAAGCAAGCGGCGCGTGATATCGATTTTGGCAGAAGCAGATCATTCGATCATGAAGGCCCAGAAGATCGCTGCAGATTCCGAACAAGTCGCCACAGCTTGGCTAGGCGCACGGCGTGGGACGCTGGAACTGTTGGGAAGGTCGCTGCGTAGAAAAAGTCACTTCGATGCACCGAATCCACTGGACATGGATCATCGTTGCCAGCTTCCTGGCGGAAGCAACCGTCATCGCGATCTTCTTTCTTCTACTGCTTGCTGCTACTGCTGCAGGTGTTCCCGACATTGCGCGGCCCATGAGTACGTTGGACTACATCGACGCGATGGTGTCGTCATTCGCCATGGTGTTTCTGTTGACACTCTGGGTCGGAAAACGAATCGAATCTGCGTTTGTCACGCACGGCGTGCTGATCGGCGTGTTCAGCATCCTCCTGTTCACGGTCATGTGGCTCGCCAGCACGAGATCGCTCGCGCAGCCTGTTCTGTACGTCGTCGCTCATGTCCTGAAAGTTCTCGGCGGAATCGCCGGCGGACTGGTTGCCGAGAAACGGAAGCGACACGTCCTTCCGGTCACACCAGTCGAGGTGCGTGACTGACGAACGAAGTGGTGCTTGGCGCGATCGTCGTGACGCCGTTGTTCGTCGGCTTCGCAGCACACGGCCTGTGCATTCGCCTTGGCCTCTTGGACGGTTTGGCGCTGCCGATCCACAACGGGCTGTTCGGAGCGAATAAAACCTACCGTGGCCTGGTTGCCGTGGCGCTCGGCACGGCGGTCGGCTTTGCTGCAGTGCGTCCGCCGGAACTGATCGCTTCAGTCGCTTCGCTCTATCGATTGGCGTTGGTGGGCTTCGTCGTCGGGTTGGTGGCGATGCTTGCGGAACTCCCGAATAGCTTCATGAAGCGCCGCTTGCGTATCGCTCCCGGTGTTCAGGCCCGCGGCCTGTCTGGCATAGCCTTCCACGTTCTCGATCAGGTGGACGTCGTCTTTGGAGCGTGGTTGGTTCTGGCTTTCGTGATGAAACCGACGTGGCCGAGGCTCGCTGGATCGTTCGCGACGGTGTACGTCGGGCACCAGATTCTGTCGCTCGCCGGCTACTGGCTAGGCATGAGGGGAACGCCGCGCTGATGGTCACAGCATTGCGACGCTCGAATCGGCCATGACGCGTATTCGCCATTTCGCGCGGATCAGTCTAATCAGCGCCGGACTGGTGGCGACTCAGGCTATCGTCGCGATGATCCTCCCACCGATAGCCTCGGTATTCTTCCTCCTGACGGTCGCCTTGCTCGAAGAGATCGAGCGCGCCGGCTTTCCTACGTTGCAAGGATCACCCGATGGGTTCCCGATTCCCACCGTACTCGGGTGGTGTGTCACTGCGCTCGCTTGGTGGGCGTGCTGGATGGCGATACTAGGCACCCGTGGACTCTGGCGCAGCTGGCGTATTCAAAGGCGGCGGCTCGCTAGGTGAGAATGCCAAGCCGGTCCTCGCACGCGGTGGTATCGTTTGGCGCGCCCCGATCGGGGCGAGGACGAATCCGATGTCGAGAACACGACGATTCGCAGCTATCGCAGCCGTGGTAGCTGCCTCTGCCTTCGTGTCTGGTCAATCCCTGACCGGCAAGACGCTGAACATCTACGTGGTCGACGTCGAGGGTGGTAACGCCACGCTGATCGTTTCACCATCTGGCCAGTCGCTCCTCATCGACACCGGCAATCTCAATGGCGCCGCACGTGACGTCGATCGCATCATGGCCGCTGCTCGCGAGGCAGGGGTCAAGCAGATCGATCATCTCGTGACGACGCACTGGCACGCCGATCATTACGGCGGCTTGAGCGAGCTCGCGGGACGCATCCCGATTCGGCACTTCATCGACCACGGCCCCAACGTGCAGCCCAACCCCGCGGTCGACGAATTCCTGAAGACGACGTACCCGCAGCTCTATGGCAAATCGACGCACACCGTGGCCAAGGCCGGCGACCAGATTGCGATGACTGGGCTCGACGTGCGAGTGGTGAGTTCAGCAGGGCAGATCATTGCTGGGCCACGGCCAGGCGCGGGCCAGTCGAATCCGTATTGCGCCAGCTTCAAGCCGAGCGACAACAACGCCGAAGATCCGCAATCAGTCGTCGTCGACCTCACCTTCGGCCGTTTCCGCGCGCTGCATCCGGGCGACCTGACGCGCAACAAGGAGTTCGAGTTGATGTGCCCGCGAACGCGGGTCGCGCCGATCGACGTGTTCCTGGGCATGCATCACGGGCAGGACACCTCGAACTCTGAAGTGCTCGTGCACGCACTGCATCCACGAGTCGCGATCATGAACAACGGGACGCGCAAAGGCGGCGTGCCAGAGGTGATGAAGGTGATTCACTCCTCACCGGGGCTCGAAGATCTGTGGCAGATTCACTTCTCGGTGCTGAGCGGACAGGAATACACGGTGCCTGGTCTTTTCATCGCCAACGGCGTCGACGATCAGCCGACGACGATGCCGATCGCTCCGGTTCCATTGCCACAACCCGCCGACAAAGCGCCGCCACCACCGGTCCACAACGGTCAAGCGTTTTGGATCAAAGTATCCGCTCGCGACGATGGGACCTTCGCCGTGACGAACGCGCGCAACGGGTTCTCGAAAACGTATTCGAAGCGTCCATGACTTCACTGATCCTCGAGAATCGGCACACCGGCGAACGCCTCGAGCTTCAGCGCACGATCCGCAACGGCCAACCGTCTCTGATCATTCGAGGCACGCTGCCGCCGCATCGCCAAGGCCCGCTGCTTCACGTGCACCACGCGGAGACGGAGGAGGGCCGTGTCCTCGCAGGCACGCTCTCGGCAACAGTCGATGGACGCGACTTTCGAGCGGGAGCGGGAGAAGTCATTCGGTTCCCCGCCGGTTCAGTGCATCGGTGGTGGAACGACGGCAACGACACGCTGGTGGCGGAAGGGTACGTGACGCCGCTCGTCGATCTCGATCAGTATCTGCAAGCGGTATTCGATGTGCTGAACAGCGGTCGCGCGGCCGATCGCCCGCCGCTCTTCTACATGGCGCACGTCATGTGGCGATATCGCCGAACGCAGGGCGTGCGGCTCATGCCGAACGCGATTCAAATGCTCCTGTGGCCGTTGATCGTGGGGATCGGGACGATGCTCGGCCACTATCGCGGCACCGACTGGCCGGGGTCGCCAAGCCGCTGCCGGGAGCTTCCGCCGAGCGGCGACGCAAAGGTCTAGACGGCACAAAGGAGTCATCGAACATGAGCGACAACCTGGATCGCACCCGACGTTGGTTCACGGAGGTCTGGAAGCCGCAGGGCGAGAGCACTGTTCACGAACTGATGGCGGAAGACATTATTGGCTACATGGAGGGCGTCGAGGTTCGGAGCCGGTCGGAGTTCCTTGTTGAACGGCGACGGCTTCTTGGAGCGTTTCCCGACCTGGAAATCGTGCTTGACGACTGCATCGAGAACGGGTCGAAGGCTGTCGCGCGCTGGCACGTCACCGCAACGCACACCGGCGACACCCTCGGATTTCCCGCGACCAATCAAAAAGTCGTGTTTCGCGGCATGACGTGGCTAGAGTTCAGGGACGGGCGCATCGTCCTGGGGTGGGACAGCTGGAACCTGGGCGGACTGCTGCAATCGTTGGGCGTGCACCAGTGAACAGGCGCACGGGGACAGGAAGGATCGCCGCGTCGATGGCGGCGGCCGAGGTGTAACAGGAGTCAGTTATGGCGACATTCGTTCTCGTCCACGGTGCGTGGCATGGAAGCTGGTGTTGGAAGCGTGTGCGTCCGGCGCTGCAGGCGGTTGGGCACGATGTCTACACACCAACATTGACCGGCGTCGGTGAGCGCTCGCACTTGCTGTCGCCTCACGTCAACCTCGAGACGCACATCGACGACATCGTCAACCTGATGAAGTGGGAGGAGCTCGCGCATGTCGTCCTGTGTGGACACTCCTACGCCGGGGCTGTGATCAGCGGCGTCGCCGATCGCATCCCGGAGCGCATCAAGGCGCTGGTGTATCTGGATGCGTTCCTTCTAGAGAATGGCCAAAGCGTTCACGATACGCTGCCAGAGTCTCACCGTGCGTTGCAGTTGGATCTTGCACAAAAGGTGGGAGACGGCTGGAAGGTGCCGCCGATCCCTGCCGAAGTGTTCAACGTCAATCCTGCTGATCGGGCGTGGGTCGATAGCCAGTGCACTTTGCATCCGCTGGCGACCTTCCAGCAGCCGCTCACATTGAAGGCAGGACGTCACGCGCCAATCAGCACGACGTTTATCCTGGCCACCGGATTTCACGATTCGCCGTTTCCACCGTCCTACGATCGCGCCAGCGTGAAAGGGTGGGCGACGGCCACGATCGACTGCGGCCACGACGTGATGCTGGATCGGCCCGAGGAGTTGACGGATATCCTTGCCGCCATCGCCGCGGCCGAGCCCGCCTCGACGTAGGCGCATCGAAGGATCCCAACATGCCGAAGCTGATCGTGCTCTATCCACCACCCGCCGACGCGGCGACGTTTGAACGCCGCTACGCCGCGGAGCATGTGCCGATGGTGTTCGGGAAGATTCCTGGGCTGAAGAAGTTCGTGGCCGCCCGCGTCCTGGGCACACCGACCGGAGCGGCTCCCTATCAGCGCGTGGCGGAGTTGTACTTCGAGTCGACCGATTCGCTGCAAGCAGCGATGGCTTCGGCTGGAGCACAGGCCACCGTCGCTCACGCCGTGGAGATCTCGACTGGTGGTCCGCCAGTCGTGTTGATTGCAGAAGACGACTGATCGATGTGAGTCGAAGCGACTCGAGGAGCCGTGTCATGCCGAAGCATCTCGCAGCGCTCGCCGTCCTCTGCCTGGGATTCGTCGCGTCGCCGGCCTCTGCGCAGCAGTGCCTGCATGGAGCCAGCGAAACCGCGGATCAAGTCGCACGCACACGTGAGGCGCTGACGGCAACGAGGAACATCAACAACATTCAGGCGAATCAGCCGGGAGCCGCCACCGGGCAGTATCTGCGGCACGACCAGTTGTCGAGCTCACCGTTTGCCATCAAGATGCGCGAGTCGACCAGCGACATCGCCAAGCGCATGTCGCTCGAGCCCGGCACCGACGTGCTCCCCGACTGGCAGTTGATCCTCGACGTCACGAGACAAGGCTACTGGTTCATGATCAAGGACAAGCGCGATCCGTGCGGCTTTGCGTTCGTCAGCAACCAGCAAGGCGTGATCTTTCGATCCGAACCGATTCGATAGATGGAGAGAGTTCACGCCCAGCTTCCGCGACTCAGACCACCTGGGCGTCGCCTTTGCGATTCAGTTTGACAGCAGCTTTGCTTCGGTCGCCGCAATGCCGAAGTTCGAGGCACGCCCGACGATGGTTGTTGCGAGGAACAATCCCGGACGCCTGTACTGGGCAGCATCTGACCCCGCGCGATCAGTCGAGCGGTCGTTCCAGCTCGTAGTCTCGTGGGTTCAAGAGGGACGCTGAGGTGTTCGTGTGGATCCGACTCTGATTGCGTGGATCGCCGCCGTCGTCCTCGTGATCGTCGTCGCGCGCGCGATGTTCGGTCGAGGGCGCGAAACGAGCGTTCGTGCCGATTCCCGGAGGAATGCAACCGATGTCGGCCCGGAAGTGCTCGCGGCTGAGTCGTCGATTCACCACCATCACAAACATGATCACCATCAGGGGGGAGACCATCATGATTCCGCGTCGGCCGGGCACACCGCTCATCTCGGCCACGATGCCGGCGGTCATTCCGGCGTCGATGGCGGCTACTCAGGCTTCGACGGCCACGGCGGGTTCGACGGTGGCGGCTTCGACGGCGGAAGTCATTGAGAATGTCTGACCAGACCGCTGACTCCGACCACTATCGCAAGCTCGAACATCTCTACGCGTCGGCGCCCGTGACGCAGTGGTACGGCGCCGCGATCACCGTCGGCGATGGCCAGGCTGAAGTCCGATTTGATGTTCGGCCCGAGTTCCATCACGCGGCGCATGCCGTCCATGGGTCCGTCTACTTCCGCGCGCTGGACGATGCGGCGTTCTTCGCCGTGAACTCGCGCGTCTCTGATGTGTTCGTGCTGACGGTCTCATTCACCGTTCATTTGGCCCGACCGGTAACCAGCGGAGAGCTGCGGGCGGTTGGACGCATCATCCATGCCGGTGGACGGCTGTTCCTGGCCGAGTCGACGCTCTTCAACGACGCCGGCGAGATGCTGGGGCACGGCAGCGGCGTGTTCACACGAAGCTCGATCAAGTTGACGCCAGAGGTCGGATACGCGTGATGGCGACGCGCGATTGATCACGCAGAGTCGCTCGCGAGCGCACAGAGCCTCCGTCTGACTCCGTTTGCCGGTGTCTCCGTAAAACGTCCTCCGCGTGCTTTCGCGTGAGAATGGACGCGGGCGAGCATCGCGTGCACATGTCGTTGCAGCGGCTGGGTCTGTTCGGCGGTCTTCTTGCTCCAATTCTGTGGCTTGGGCTCATTGCCACCGCGGGAGCGATAACGCCGCATTTCGATCACACCACGCACTACATCAGCGAGCTCGCGGCGCACGGCAGCGCAACCGAGACGTGGATGCGTGTGGCGGCGTTCGGGTTCACCGGCTTCCTCTACGTCTGCTTCGCCACGGGACTGTCGGCGACGATGCAGAGGACCTGGGTGGTGCTCATGGCGTGCGCGCTGATCGCCGTTGAGGGAGTCGGGCGAATCGGTGCCGGCGTGTTCGCCTGCGATCCGGGTTGTGTTCGCGTGTCGTCGACGCAGGATGTGCACAAACTGTTCGCGACCATTGGCTTCGTGTCGGGCATCATCGCAGCACTCGTCTGGGGCGTCCTGTTCCGCAGGCTCGCGCGCTTTGCACGATTGTCGTGGACATCCATCGCGTGCGGGGTAATCGCCGCTGTCGCGCTGATCCTCATGTCCTGGGACAACAACCCCCTGCATGCATCTGGCTTCTTCGAGCACCTCGCGACCGCAGTTCTCTCCGTGTGGATCTTTCTGTTTGCGGCGACTGCGCTGAGACATGACGCCAGGCATTGAGATCGTGCCCTACGATCCGGCATGGCCGGCGGCATTCGAGGCCGAAGCGGCGCGGATTCGCCGGGTCCTGGGGGCGATCGCGCTGCGCATCGATCACCACGGGTCGACCGCCGTGCCTGGTCTTGCGGCCAAGCCGATCATCGACATTCAGATCTCTGTCGCCAGCCTTCAACCGCTTTCAGTGTTCGCCGCGCCGCTCCACGCAATCGGCTACACACACGTTCCGCACGCTGACGATGCAGTCTGTCCGTTCTTCCATCGGCCGGTGCCATGGCCGCACACGCACCACGTGCATGTGGTTGCCGCGGGCAGCGAAGAAGAGCAGCGTACGCTCGCGTTCCGCGATTACCTGCGTGAGCATGCCGACGCGGCGCGCGAGTACGCACGACTGAAGCAGCAACTGGCGGCGCGGCTCGTGGGAGCGGACGTCGAATCGCGCGAGGCGTACGCACGCGCCAAGACCGAGTTCGTCGAACGGGTGATCGCGGACGCACGTCGTCGTTAACGCGGCCTATATAATGCGCGCGGCATGCGAAAGCTGGTGTCGAGCGGGAGTCCGTACGAGCCGAAGGTTGGCATCTCGAGGGCGGTGCGCGCGTCCACGTTCGTCACCGTTGCCGGTACGGCGCCGCTCGGCCCTGACGGTCGAACGGTCGGACAGGGTGATGCGGCAGCGCAGGCACGACGCTGTCTCGAGATCATCGAGACCGCACTCGAACGCGCCGGGGCATCGTTGCGGCACGTGGTGCGCACGCGCATTCTTCTCACCCGCATCGACGATTGGGAAGCGGTTGCCGCCGTGCACGGCGAGGTGTTTCGCGACATCCGTCCGGCCAACACGGTGATGCAGGTGGTGCGCTTCATCGATCCCGAGTGGCTCGTCGAGATCGAAGCCGATGCGGTCGTCGACGACGAAGACGCCGGCGCGTCGCATGACTGACCGGCCCAAGACCATCGCGTTCACGGTGATGGCTCTGGTGGCGTTTGCGGCGAACTCGATTCTGTGCCGCATGGCGCTGCGCGAGGGCGTGATCGATCCGGCGGCGTTCTCGACGATTCGGTTTCTCTCGGGAGCGGTGATGTTATCGATCCTCGCCGCGCCTCTTCAGAGATCGTTCTTGCCGTTGCGGGGATCGTGGGCGGCGGCGATCATCCTTGGCGTTTACGCGCTTCCGTTCGCGTTCTCGTATACACAGCTCAGCGCCGGCACCGGCGCCCTCATTCTGTTTGGTTGCGTGCAGCTGACGATGCCGGCGGTGGCGCTGTACGAGGGTGAGCGGCCGCATGCCGTCCAATGGTTGGGACTTGCGATCGCGCTTGCCGGGCTCGTCACGCTGGTCTTTCCCGGACTCACCGCGCCCTCACCGCGCGCAGCGGCACTGATGGCAATCGCCGGCGTGTGCTGGGGACTGTACTCGTTGCGCGGACGCGGGGCGTCGGATCCGCTGCTTCAGAACACCGGCAACTTCGTGCGCGCGGTCCCGCTCATCGCCGCGGCCAGTCTGTTCGCCGTGCGGCAGATTCACGTCGAGCCGCGAGGCGTGATGCTGTCGATGGCATCCGGCGCGATCGCGTCCGGATTGGGTTATGTGGTGTGGTACGCGGCGCTTCGCGGCCTCACCGCTCTGAGCGCGTCGGTGGTGCAGCTCGCCGTGCCTCTGATCGCATCTGGCGGCGGCGTGCTGCTGCTGTCGGAAACCGTCACGGTCCGGCTCTTACTCTCCACTGTGTTGGTGTTGGGTGGTATTACCATGGCCACAGTGGGCAGTGCGCGCTCGCGCACTCGCGTGGGCGTGGAGCTGTAGACGCGATGAACGGCATCAGTGGAGCGGTGATCGCAATCGTCTCGAGTGCCGTGCTGGCACTTCAGTCGTCGCCGCAATCGTCGGCCCGTCCCGAGCAGATCACCGTGGTGAGCGGCTCGAAGATGCTGCGCGGTCTGATGTGGCGACCTGCTGGAAAGGGTCCGTTCCCGGCCGTCCTCTTCAATCACGGCAGTTATCTGCGCTCCGACGCCATGTCGCCCGAGTCGCCGGCGGTCGTCGGACCGCTCTTCGCGCGTCATGGCTATGCGTTCCTGTTCTTCTTCAGGCAGGGCATCGGACTGTCCGCGGACCAGGGCACTGCGGACGGCGATCTGATGCAACGCGCGTACGACGCGCATGGCAATGCCGCGCGAAACCGCGTCCAGCTGGATCTGCTCAATGGCGAAGAGCTCGATGAAGTGCGGGCCGGTCTGCAGTTTCTTCTTCGTCGTCCGGAGGTCGACACCCGTCGCATTGGCGTCGTCGGTCACTCGTTTGGAGGCTCGTTGAGTCTGGTGCTGGCCGCGGTCGCTCCGCAGGTTCGAGCGACGGTGGTCTTCGGCCCTGCCGCAGCAAGCTGGGAGCGCTCGTCTGGACTGCAGCGGCGATTGATCGACGCCGTGCGTCGAACGTCGTCGCCAGTGTTGTTCGTTCACGCCGCCAACGACTATTCGATCGCCCCAGGGAAGGTGCTCGCATCCGAGATGGAGCGAGCGCACCAGCCGCACGCGCTGATGATCTATCCGCCGTCCGGTGCGACGGCGGCCGAGGGACACAACCTCGTCTTCCGAAGTCCGTCGACCTGGGAAGCCGACGTGTTTGCGTTCCTCGACGCACACCTGAGTGTGAGTGCAGCCGCGCAATCGCCGGCTCCGACCGTGCACCGGCTCGAGGCGACGCCGAAGACTGTCGCGTACGGGTACTACTGGTCCGAGGCGGCGCCTGCGCTGCGCATTCGATCGGGCGATGTGATCGACGTCGACACGCTGCTCACCAACACGCCGATGGGACTCGAGCGCGCCGGCCTTCCAGCGGAGAAAGTGCAGCCATCGCTGAGGGCGATCGTCGCCGACGTCACCGGCGATCGCAGGGGACCGGGCGGGCACATTTTGACTGGACCGGTGTACGTCGAAGGCGCTGAACCCGGCGACGCACTCGAGGTGAAGGTCCTCTCGATCGATTTCCCGATCGACTACGGCTACAACGGCTGCCGCGGCTTCATTCCCTCGAACTGCGATGCGGCAGTGCCGCAGAAGATCCTCACGCTCGATACCAAGACGATGACCTCGGTGTTCAAGCCGGGCATCGTCATTCCGCTCAAGCCATTCTTCGGCAGCATGGGAGTGGCGCCTGCGCCGTCGCTCGGACGTGTGAGCAGCAATCCTTCGGGTCGACATGCCGGCAATCTCGATAACCGGGAGCTTGGCGTGGGCAGCACGCTGTATATTCCCGTCTTCGTGCCCGGTGCACTCTTCGAAATCGGGGACGGCCACGCCGCGCAGGGCGACGGCGAAGTCGATCAGACGGCGATCGAAACATCGCTGCGCGGTCGCGTGCAGCTGACTGTCCGCAAGGACATGAAGCTGGTGTGGCCGCGCGCGGAGACGGCGATCGACTACATCAGCATGGCCGCCGATGAGAGCCTGGAGACCGCCACCACGATCGCGATCCAGGAGATGGTCGATTTCCTCGCGGCGTCGAAGACGCTGACCAAGCACGAGGCGTATCAGCTCGTGAGCATCGCCGGAAACGTCGCGATCACGCAGCTGGTGGATCGACCAGTGTTCGGCGTGCACGTGAAGATGCCGAAGGCGATCTTCAAGTAACCACTCGATTGCAGATCCGGAGGACCCTATGCTGCTCGGTGGACGATCGTGGGACGAGTGGATCGGCCGGTACGCGCAGAGTCATCAGCATCCCGTGAACCGCCTCTGCCACACACTCGGCATTCCGCTGATCGCGCTATCCATCCCGTTGTTCGTCGTCGTGTACTTCTCGCGCGTTTTCTGGCCAGTGCCGGTCCTCCTGTTCGTGGTCGGCTGGCTGTTTCAATTCGTCGGCCACGCGTTTGAAGGCAAGCCGCCCGAGTTCTTCCACGACTGGCGCTTTCTCTTCGTGGGTCTGCGCTGGTGGGTGGCCAAGGTGCGTGGGCGCGCATAACCCGTCTCGCCTATGGGCGAGCCTCGAGCTGGTGCTCGCGGCGCTGCTCATCGCGGCAGGACTCGAGGGCTACCTGTCGTTCGGTGCGACGTTATGGCTGCTCGCAATTGGCGGCGTGCTCGTGTGGTGGCGCGGTCCCGGATGGCGTGACGTCGGATTCCATCGTCCACAGTCAATCGCGCGCGCAGTGTGGGTGGGTGTGAGTGTCGGTCTCGGCTATCAGCTTCTCAGTCTGTTTGTCGTTGAACCGTCGATTGCGCGCCTCACCGGGTCGGCGCTGCCCGACGTCTCGATCTTTCGCGGCGTGATTGGCGACACACGACGGCTGATGTTCTGGCTCGCGGTGTCCTGGACCACGGCCGCCTTCGCCGAGGAGACGGTGTATCGCGGGTGGATCACGTCGCGTCTCGCCGAGTTGGGACGCTTCTCGACGCGAGCGTGGATCGTGGCGACGGCCGCTGCGTCGATCGTGTTCGGCACCATTCACATGTATCAGGGCGTGTCGGGAATGATCGCAACCGGTCTGACGGGGCTGGTGCTGGGATCCGTCTACCTGGCCACTGGCCGGAATCTCTGGGCAGCGATCGTGGCACATGGTGTGATGGACACCAGCGGATTCCTCATGATCTTCTTCGGCGTGTATCCTGGCGTGTAAAGTTCGAGGTTATCGTGCCGTCAGCGAAAAAGACCGATCCACAACAAACCGCCGGGCAAGTGCGTGAGTACTTGGTGAGACAGCCGCCCGAAGTGCGGAAACGACTACGTACGATCCGCGATGCCGTTCGTTCGCTCGCGCCCGGTGCCACTGAAGTCTTCAGCTACGGAATTCCCGGGTTTCGACTCGACGGACGGCCCCTGGTCTGGTACGCCGGGTTCGCGCATCACACGAGCCTGTTTCCGATGGGGGCGGCGATCCGACGTGCACACGCCGCCGATCTCGAGGGCTACAAGACATCGACCGGCACGGTGCAGTTTCCGTTGTCGAAGCCGTTGCCGCTCGCGCTCGTGAAGCGGCTCGTCCGGGCGCGCATGGCCGAAGCGCGAGCCGATAAGCGCAAGCGGTCCTAGATCATCACACGAGTGCGGCGCCGCGCTCCTGCAGCAGACGCCGCAGCAGCGATCGATGGCATCGCGACTCGTCTTGGCAGTAACAACCGACCGAGAAATCCGTCGCGTGTGAGAGCGCCGCAAGCAGATCGAGCAGGCGAGCGGCCTCCGGTCGCTTCATCTCGCGCTGATAGGCCCTCGCAAACGTCTTCCATCGCCGCTCATCGTCAACTGCGCGCTGGCCCTGCTTCAGCAACGCCTCGCTGGGCGCGACTCCGGGCACCCACACATCGTAGAAATCCCTTGCGGCGATATCTTCTTTTCTGACGCCGCGCGGCGGGCGACGGACCGTGCCGAGGCGGAGGCCTTCACCCGGCGCGCGAGGCGAGCCGAGTCGGACTATGCGGACAGCCATCGACCGATCGTAGGCGATCGCCGGGTCCGATCGCCGGGTCTAAAGACCCGGCCTACACTGTCTGGAAGACAATTCACTGCATGTGCGTGGTAGCTTCGGCGGATGCTGCTCGATGACTTAGAGATCTCCACCGATCCCGCGCGCATCGATCTCGATCTCGTGCATCGTTTTCTGACCACGTCGTACTGGGCCGAGGGGAGGACGCGTGATGTAGTCGAGCGCTCGATGGCGTATTCGATCTGCTTCGGCGCCTACACCAACGGACGGCAGATCGGCTTCGGGCGCGTCGTCACCGATCGGGCGGTATTCGGCTACTTCGCCGACATCTTCGTGCTGCCCGAGTTTCGCGGATCTGGGGTGGGGAAGCGACTGGTCCGTGCCATGCTCGACCATCCGGACGTGGGCAGGCTGAACAGCGTGCAGTTGCGGACTCGCGACGCACACGGGTTGTATGCGCAGTTCGGCTTCGAACCGATCGGCAACGCCGACGAGATGATGGCCCGCTATCGCGATCGATGAGGACGCCGAGGGGCAGAGCGCCCGGAACCCTGTGTGCTCGTTCCGCTAGAATCGGGTCGTGATAGCGCAATAGCCGCGGCCCGGCCGGCGTCTGCGCAGGATCGTCAGAGTACTGGGAGGCAGATCATGAAGTGGATCACTTCTGGTGTGGTGTGCGCTTTGGTCCTGATCGTCGCAGTCACGTCATCCGGCTCCTCCTCGTCCGCGCAACGGTCGATCCGGTGTCTGCACGACGCCGGCGAACAGCCGCCGCAACGGCAGCGACGCATGCAGGCCATCGAGCTGGCTGAAGCGATCTACAGCGCTGAACGCAGGGGCGTCGTGCCGCGGCCTCGACCTCGCCAGGATTTATATCGGCCTCTCGATCAGTTGAACAACCTTCCACCGACACCAGCCGGTTTCCGTCTGCAGTTCCACACCGACGGCATGTCCTACACCGTGTCGCTGAAGGACACGCTCGACGGATGTCAGTACGCCGTCTTCTCGGATCAGGACGGCTACATCTACGAGGGCTCGCCACGGATCGATGTGCGAACCGTTCCCGTGGACAGTCAGTGACCGCGCGAAAGAGAGAATCGATAGACCGCTCGCGAAAGGGCAAGACGTCGAGCAGCCGTACGCGCTCCGGGTCGAGGGGGCGATTGAACGGGCGTGTCGCAGTGGTCGCCGGTGCGACGCGAGGGGCAGGGCGTGGGATCGCCCGAGCACTCGCAGAAGCCGGCGCGACGGTGTACTGCACCGGCCGCAGCGTTCGCGGCAATCCGTCGCCGTATGGTCGTCCCGAGACGATCGAGGAAACGGCGGAGATGATTTCGGCGGCCGGAGGTACGGCGATTGCCGTGCGCGTCGACCACACGATCGAGTCCGAGGTCGAACAGTTGTTCGCCCGCATCGACGACGAGCAGGGCCGGCTCGACGTCCTCGTCAATTGCATCGCCGGTGAGGACCCGCTGATGAAGCAGTGGGGCGACTTCTGGAAGGCCGACCTGCGGCACGCCGATACGATTCTGAGGCAATCGCTCGTCTCGCATTTCATGACCGCCAAGCACGCGGCGCTTGCCATGATGCAGCGACGCCGAGGCTTGATCGTCGAGGTCACCGAGAACGACATCATCGGTGCGGGCGCGAATCCGCCTGCCCAAACCGTGAAGTTGGGACTCAAAGGATTCGCATTGACGATGGCCACCGAGCTCTATCGGCATGGGATCGCCGCTGTCGCAATCACGCCGGGCTTTCTCCGATCGGAGGCGATGCTGGAGAGCCATGGCGTCACCGAAGACAACTGGCGCGACGCAGGCAAACAGGATCCCAATTTCCTCGAATCGGAGTCGCCGCTGTATGTGGGGAGGGCCGTCGCTGCGCTCGCACAAGACCCCGACGTGATGCGGCACACGGGTCGCCTTCTCAGTTCGTGGGAGTTGAGTCGTGCGTACAGGTTCACCGATTACGATGGCCGTCGGCCCGATTGGGGGAAGCTGGCGATCGATTTCTCGGTGCTGCCGCCTCCGTGGATCGACATGTTCAGGACAGGCACCGAGCTGCAGCTCGCATGGTTGAAGGAGCTGACGACGCGCACGCGCGCCTTCCTCGAAAAGATCCCGACGCCGAAAGCTGCGAAGCGCCGCGCCCGATAGCGCGGCCGTTCTCGGGTGTACACTTTCCTCGAGGGGAGGCGGTCCAATGACCCGGACGGTTCCGCGCGCTGTAGTGGCCCTGGGGTTGGCTCTGCTGATGGCGGCTTCAGCCGTCGTCTACGGTCAAAGCCCGACCAGATCGAATGCGTCTCGTGCGGCGACAGCCTTCCGCACGGTCGATGGTCAGCCCGATCTGCAGGGCTTCTGGACCAACGACACGGTGACGCCGCTCGAGCGGCCGGCAGAGTTCGGCGACAAGGAGATCCTCAGCCCCGAGGAAGCGGCTGCGTACGCGAAAAAGCGTCTCGATCAGTTCCTGGCGCAGCCGAAGGACAACATCCACTACGACGATGCGATCTGGCAGGCTGAGAGCTACTCAAAGGAATCCAATCGCCGCACCTCGCTGATCATCGAGCCGCGCACCGGCAAGCTGCCGCCGCTGACGCCCGCCGCACAGAAGCGCGAAGCAGCAAAGGCTGCGGCCCGCAAGGGTGTTGACCCGTCCGACAGCGCGCAGACGCGGACGCTCGCGGAGCGCTGCATCACGTGGGGCAATGTCGGTCCGCCGATGATCCCGCCCACGTACAACGCGAACCTGCAGATCATGCAGACGCGGGATACGGTGGTGATCTTGCACGAGATGATGCACGACGCGCGCATCATCCCGCTCGATGGCAGCGCACACCCGCCAGCCAAGATTCAATATCTTGCCGGCGACTCACGCGGCCGCTGGGACGGCGACACGCTCGTCGTCGACACCACCAACTTCACTGACAAGACCAACTTCCGCGGACCGCCGCTGACGACGCGGCAGGACATCTCGGCGAGCGAAACGCTGCATGTCGTCGAACGCTTCACGCGCGTCGACGCCAATACCATCCGCTACCAGTTCACCGTTGACGACCCGAATACGTGGACCGCGCCGTGGTCGGGCGAGATCGCGATCCGCAAGTGGGCCGGGCCGATCTACGAATACGCGTGCCACGAAGGTAACTACGGGTTGGCGAATATCCTCCGCGCCGCCCGTGTCGAAGACGCGAAGAAGACCCCAGCGACCCGCCCGTCGTCGAATTAGTACAATACCGGCATGGAGGATCTAATCCGCCAACTCCTGGCCGAGCTGGGGGAAGACCCCACTCGCGAGGGACTGCTCCGGACGCCGCATCGCGTCGCGCAGTCGTTGTCGTTTCTCACCAGCGGCTATTCGGCCGACATCGACGAAGTCCTCAACGGCGCGCTCTTCACGGTGGACTACAACGAGATGGTCATCGTGAAGGACATCGACTTCTACAGCCTGTGTGAGCACCATCTGCTGCCGTTCTTCGGCAAGTGTCACGTCGCCTATATCCCCCGCACTCGCGTCATCGGCTTGAGCAAGATTCCGCGGGTCGTGGATGTGTTCGCACGCCGCTTGCAGATCCAGGAACGCCTGACCAATCAGATTGCCGAGACGATCCGCGAGAAGATCGATCCGCTCGGCGTGGCGGTGGTCTGCGAGGGGACGCATCTGTGCATGTCGATGCGCGGCGTCGAGAAGCAGAACTCGTTTGCGGTGACGAGCGCGATGCTCGGCGTGTTTCGCGACAATGCGCGGACGCGGATGGAGTTCCTCGAGCTGATTCGTCACCGCACCGGTGCGGTGGTCTCCGACACGCCAGGGCTCGCCTGCATCGGCGATTGAGGTCCGGCAAGAATCTCGATGCGTGTTGCGATCGCCGTTCTGATTTCAGCGCTGGCCGTTCAGACGTCTGTGGCGGCGCAAGCACGGAAGACGACACCGCCTCCCGCGACGGCGCCTCGCCGCGCGCCCACAGCGAAGCCCGCGCCCAGGCCGCTGCCGAAGGTCACCGAGCCGGCCATGTTCACGTGCCCGATGCTGCTCGGCGACGGCGTACGCACGCAGCGCAGCTTTTGCGACGTGCCAATCGGTCGTGATGCTGCCAGCGGTGTGATGATTCCGCTCCCTCCACATCGGGGACCGGTCACCCTGACGTTCGATCTGCACAATCGACATACCTACTCGGAAGAGCAGGTCAAGAGCAATCGCGCCTATTCGAAATACACCGCCACTATTGGGGCGATGACCGCCGACAACACACTCCTCTCACGTGCCGTTGTGCAGAGCGAATTCCGAACCGCCGCCGATCTCTTCGATCGCGTGAGCGGCGGCAGCGGCCCAGGGGGACTCAAGGCGGTGGCACCTACCGGCTCTGAAACCATCATCCTCGAGATCCCCGAAGAAGAGCAGAGCGTCAGCATCGTCGGTGAGAAGCTGTCCGTCGTTCGCATCGATGGGAACGACACCTTCATCGCGTCGGGTCGTCCGATCGCCGTCATCAGCAACGTGATGCTGGAGTTCAGTCCAGCCCCGCCGCCCAAGCCGACGTCGACGGCCAAGCCGCGCAAGTGAGCGCGCAAAGAATTCTGATTTACGGCGCCGGTGGCGTTGGCGCGTTCTTCGGCGCGTTGCTGGCGCGCGCCGGACGCGACGTGCATTTCGTGGCGAGGGGAACGCAGCTCGACGCGATCCGGCGGGATGGGTTGCGGGTGCGGTCGTCGTTGATTGGCGACCTCCACGTGCCGCGCGTGCAGGTGTACCCGCGCGCGGCCGATGCGCCCAACATCGATCTCGCGCTCGTGTGCGTGAAGACCTACCAGACCGACAGCATCCTCGACGATCTCGCGGCGTCGGTGCAGGAATCCACGATCATCGTGACGCTGCAGAACGGCGTCGAGTCGGACGAAGTCGTCGCGGCGCGATTCGGGTGGTCGCGTGTGCTGCCGGCCGCTGTCTACGTCGGCGCGACGATCGACGAGCCGGGCGTTGTCGCGCACGAGGCGCCGGCACGGATCTCGTTCGGCGCGAGGCCGGGATTCGATCCCGCGCGTCTCGAGATCGTGCGCGAGGTGCTGGCCGCCACCGGTCAGCGCATCCAGATCTCGGACGACATTCAACACGAGCGCTGGCGAAAGCTGATGTGGAATGCCAGCTTCAATACGGTGTCAGCGATCACGATGCGCTCGCCAGCCGACTTGCTCGCGCTGCCGGAAACACGAGCGCTCGTGCGACGACTGATGCAGGAGGTCGTCGACGTGGCGCGAGCGGCGGGTATCGGCCTCGTCGATCGCGACGTCGACGATCACATCTCGTGGACCGAGCGCGCGCCAGGCATGCGCACGTCGACGATGGTGGATCGATCGCGAGGGCGGACGATGGAAGCCGACGCGTTGATTGGCGTCATCGTGCGGAAAGGCCGCGAGCGTGGTGTGCCCACGCCCGCGAGCGAGACGATGTACGCGCTGATGAAGGCCTGCGAGTAGAGGCGGGTCTTTCAGACCCGCCGTCAACGACAGCCTTCCCCGGCGTCTGAAGACCCGTCTCTACTTCGAGAGACGAAGAATCTGGCTCTGCAGCGCCTGGAAGGCCGGACCCACATCGGCCGCCGTGCGCGCAAAGTAGTACTTCCCTTCCATCTGCATGCTGTTGAAGTCGGGCGAGCGCTTGTCGTTGGCGATGCGCATGAGCACGCTTTCCGACGTCTCCGGGATTGTGCCGAGCAGCGCTTGGACCAGATCGCCCATCCCGATGGTGTAGATGCGAATCGGATAATCACCGGTCGCATCGGCGCGTGCGGCGTTGGCGATGATCTCGGTGAGATTGGTGGCAGCGTTGCGGATGTTGCGAGTGTGCGCGAGATACCGACCGGCCGTCGCATCCCAGTCCAACAGCCCGCGGCGCGTCTGCTGCGAGACACCGTTGACCGTCAAGGTGGCCGACTGCAGCGGGAACGAGAAGGGGATACCCGAGCTGCGGTGGAACGAGTGATAGCTCGTCAACGGCAGGTATTGCGCTCCACTCGCGTACTCTGAGGTGTTCCACCACGTGGTCGTCTGCTGGGGCGACGGACTCCGCGCGCCGGTCTGGGTCTGATACAGGCCCATGATCGTCGGCCTGTTCGTGGTGATGTTGCCGGGATCCCCTACATCGGGGAAGTCCGAGGTGAACAGGCCCTTCGATATACCCGATGCGTCCCAGAGTCCGGGAACGGTGTTGCCCGATCCGTCGGTGAACAGCACGATGACCCGCAGGCCGGACTGCTGTCCGGTGGGCACGCTTCTCACCTCGTCCCAGGCGCGATACACCCCCTCCGCCATCGGCGTCACGCCGCCAGGCAGGGTCGTGGGTACGTGCGAGAGCACCGTCGATTTGGCGAAGCCGCGTGTGGACGGCATCGGATCGATGATCTGCGTTCCCCATCCGTAGGTGCCGAGCGACACGCGATCGTTGTTCTGGTCGAAAGCGTTGATGAATTCCGTGACGGCGGCGGCCACGAGCGGCCACTGTGAGCCGATCGAGCTCGACACGTCGATCATCAGCGACAGATCGACCATGCGACGCCGCGCTTCGCCTTCGCTCGTGACGGTGACGCTGTTGAAGTTCGCGAGGCTCATGAAGGTCGTCGGCAAGATGGCAGTGGCCTTCACCGTGACGACATTGACGCCGGTGGTGACGTCCGTCGTCAGATCGAAGAAGTTCGGATCGGTGTACGGATCCGTCACGCTCGACGTTCCCAGGTAGCCATTCGGGAAGTTCGCCAGGAAAATGCGCCGCGCTTCGCCGCGCGGATCGCCGCTGTTCAGATTGCGCGCCGCACCGAGCGCAGCACCGTCGACCGCCTTGGTGAGGTGCGCCTTGACGACGTAGGCGCGGCCGCTGTCGACGGCGAGTCCGGTGAACAACAGCAGCAGGGTGATGAAGAACGCCATGTAGACGAGGGTGAAACCCTGCTCGGATGAAACGCGTGCATGAAGTCTGGTCATGTCCATCAGCCTTGTGAACCTACTCGACCGGGGGCTCGATGAAGAACGTTAGAAATACGCGATCGAATACAGCGTGCTTGGTACGGTCACACCGAAGCGGTTGAGGGGAGTGATGAGCGGATGGCTCGAATAGATCTCGGTCACATAGAGCAGCCCGCCGGTCGGCAACTGAAGGTTGGCCGGCAGCGGAGAGAGTTGCAGATTCGCGTCGGTATCGGAGTTGTAAGCGTCGTAGTTCGGCGCGCCGTGAAACGCCCCCGCGCCGCGCGTCGTCAACCGGCTCGACACACCTGCCAGCGCACCTGTCTGATAGCGCTGATAGAGGATGACCTGGTTGTAGTTGGTCGTGCCGGTCGTGGAGCCCTTGCGCAGCACGGAAAAGATCACCCGCGCGCTGGAGCTGAAGTCGACTGGCCGCGACGCCATCTTCGTCAGCGCGGTCGCGGCATCGTCGATCGTCACATCGCGCGAGATCAGATTGGAGCCTTCTCGGGTCAGCTTGGTGACGACGTGCTGATCGAGCAGAGCGTACCCAACCTCCACGACCCCCAACGTGATCACCAGAATGAGCGGCATCAGAAACGCGAATTCGACCAGGCTCTGGCCGCGGCTGCTGCGCAGGCGAGGTGTCATGAGAACTTCTTCTCGTTCTTCATCGACGACTGCACGCTGATGTTGATCCGACCGCCGGTGAAGAATGGCCTGATCAGCGGAGTCATCAACGTCCACGGATAGGTGACGGTCACCCGTCCGATGTCATCCTCGCCGCCCGGGCCGGTTTGCCAGACGGTGCCGCCCGGCGTCAGGTGATCGAACGCGAAGTAGCCATCGGGAAGCGTGAGCGTCGGCGTCGCCTGACGCATCGCCTGTCGCAGCGCGTCCTCGCGGGTCATGCCGGGCGGGTTCGCGCCGGTCACCGCATAGCGCGTCGCCTGACCGACGCCGTTTTCGAGCGCGAGAAACACATAGAGCAGTCCGCCGAAATCGACGATCGAAAACGTGAGCAGCAGTAGGAGCGGCGTGATGAACGCCGCTTCGATCAGCGTCGATCCCTTCGCGCAGCGGAGCGTTCGAGCGATTCGACTCGCGTGTAGACCTCTCATACCTCACCCAATCGAGATGACCCGGACCTTGGTCGTGCGCGCCGGGTGATCGTGTGGATCGGCGACTTCATCGAGCTTGTCGACAAGGGCGGAGAATCCGCATTGGTTCGGATCGAACATGCCCCATTCGTCCTGAACGGGAGTGCCGTTCGCGGTGCGCGGCATCGGGGTCGGCGTCCGCGCTCCGTTCTTTCGCGGTTTTGGCGATCGACGGCGCGCCGACGACTCGTCAGCCGCTCCTGGCTGATCGCCGGGCTCCTGACGATCGATATCCTCGAGCGCATCGATGTCACCGGTGAGATCGACTTCCACTTGCGTGGGACGCACGGGTGCGACGGTGGCCGGTGTCTGCGCCTCGCGTAGCGACGCTGACGCGGGAGTTGCCTGCGGCTCGTGAGCGAACGACGGCGTGCCGTTGACGTGAGCCGTGCTTTTTGCTGCCGCGGACGTGATCGATGCAGCGTTCGGTTTCGTTGGTCCAGCCCATGCGGCTCTGATCGCGGCCAAGGCGGTCTCGAACGACGTGATGGGCGCCGTCGCCGGTCGATGCGGCGCATCGACGGGGCTCGGCTCGGGCTGGCTGACGCTCGTCGGCGCCGGGCTGGCCACGACCGGGTCGGAGTCCTGCTCCTCGATCGATGCGCGCATCTCGATGGACGCCTGCGCCTCGATCGGAGCCGACATCTCGATCAGCGTTGGCGCGTCGATCGGCGTGTCCGTCTCGATCGATTCGTGCGCGTCGGTCGCCATGCTCTCGACCGGCGACGAAGACGCCGGCGGCTCTGGCTCAACGATGGGATCCGGATCACGGAGGATCGACGATGCGCGCGCCATCACTGGCGCCGGATCGTTGGTGATCGGCCGCGACGGGGTGATGACCATCGGTTCGTTGAGGTTCAGAATCGACATCGGCCGCACGACAATCGGCTCGGGATCCGATGCGATCGGAGCGGGCTCGGCCGCGACGGGTTCGGTGTGACGGAAGGCGACCGGTTCGGGCTCCTCGGGGATCTCGAACGTTTGAATGGTCGCCACCGGCTGATAGATCGGTGTCGGTTCGTCTTCGTCGACGCCTACTGACAGCTCGGCATCAAACGCGTCGAACTCTCGGGCGATTGGATCGTCGTCCGGCGTCGCAATGGATTCGTGCACCGGCGACTCGATGACCGCTGGCCGTGAGGGCGCGTCAGTGTGCGTCGTCACGGTGGGCGCTGCGCTCTTCAACGCGCGGCGCTCCTGCGCGCGCGCAAGGTACTGCGCGATTTCGTCGGCAAACACTTTGGGATCGCAGCCGTCCGGTGCGGTGCTTGGCGTCTTCTTCTTGCCAAGCGAGAAGAGGCTCCGCGCCGACGGCTTCGACACGGCACTCAAGACCGGAATGCGAACGGTCTGCACGTGAGCAGCTTGCGTCCCGAGTTCCCGGAGGTACTCGTCCAAGACACCATCGTCGAATGGTGAGAGCAGTGGCGAGGTCAGGATCAAGTCGGGGATGCGCTCCTGCAGCGCGTGCAGCCCCTCGCCAGCCGACGTGGCCTGGACGAGCTCCACCTTCAGGCTTTTCCGCATCAAAGCCGCAAGTTGCTCCGACTGACGCCGGTCGCTGTCGATCGCAAGAATAAGGGGCATGCCTAGGTCCGCAACATGAACACCACGAGCACCGTTGCCGCGACTCCGAAGATCACCATCGGCGCATTGGCCAGACTGTGATCTTCCGCGGCGCCCACGACAGCCTTCGACACGTCTTGCACCTGGTGCGTGACGGTTCTGATCGTCGAAGTCGGTGGAGTGTTGACCGTGGTTGCGATCTGGTCGCGCAGCCGTGGATCTACTGACATCAGCATCAGCAGAAGCACCGACAGCGCGAGGATCGAAATCACCGCATCTTTAAAACGACGTCGCATAACACACCACTCAGCGGGAACACTCCGACACCTCCTGATCGCAAGCCACGTTCCGTGCGGGCCAGCGTGGGCATCACGTGAGAATCCGCGCGGTTCTGTGGTGAAACGCGCGCCGCGATGCGCGACGTCACTTCGCACCTCGCCACCAAATCGGCAGGAGTGGTTACGAATTCGCGTGCGCCGCTCTGTGCGCATGGCGTTAAGCACGCCGAATCGTTCAACTTCGGCACACGCGCTGCGCGAAAACGAAATGGGCGATGGCGATTACGAATGTGCGGCCGCGACCGCCTTCGACTGCGCATGTTCGCAATCCAGGCGGCCGGTGGCGACGAGCGGCTAAGACGCTGTGCGCGCAGCGGTTGAGGTGGTCGGCGTGGCCTGTGACCGGCGCGTGGCACATCCGTTGCGCTTACGACTCCCGTGGTCGCGGCCGTGTGGAGACCTCGGTCGCATTCGAAACACACAGGTGCGTTTCAACACCAGCAACGCGCCCGAAGAAGAAAGGGACGTCATGAACCTCATTAAGTACCTGCGCCGCTTGCTGCGGAACGAGTCTGGTCAGGACCTGCTCGAGTACGCGTTGCTCGTGGCTCTCATTGCTCTCGTGTGCGTCGCGGTGGTCACGTCGACAGGCTCGGGCGTGAAGACGATCTTCTCGAACATCTCGAGCGCGCTGTCGAGCGCAGCCACCCCGTAGTCGGAGACGTTCGCGCGTCTGGGGGACATGACGAGGACGGACATCCGCGTCCGTCCTCTCCCTCTCGCGCATCAGAAACGCTTCCCCGAGGATAGCAACATGTTTGCACCCTTCGCTGGCGGCTGGTGGCGTCGGTTAGGCCTCCGTGAAGACGGTCAGGACCTGATGGAGTACGCGCTGCTGGTCTGTCTGATTGCGCTCGTCGCGTTGAGCGCGGTCACCACGGTGGGCAGCACGATCAAAACGGTGTTTTGGGATGTCATTTCAGCAGCTACAGCCGCTATCTGAAGCGCTCGTGTTGTCGATCGTCTGCGCGGCCACCGGCCTCGCCGCGGTCATCGACTTGCGTACGCGGCGCATCCCCAATGCGCTCACCGGCTCGCTGGCCGTTGTGGGCGTGACGTTGGCCGCAGTGCAGTTGGGTCCCGTGGGCTTGGGCGGCGCGCTCGTCGGCTGCCTGCTGGGATTCGTGTTCATGCTGCCAGGCCACATTTTTGGTGCCACCGGCGCCGGCGATGTGAAGTTGTTCGCCGCGGCGGGGGCACTGCTCGGTCCCGCAGCCACGATGCGCGCGTTCCTCTACACGGCGATTGCCGGTGGAGTGCTGGCGCTAGTCGTTGCGGTTCGTCGTCGTCGACTGCATCACACCATCACCACGACGGCTGGTCTGGTCTCGAATACGTCGGCCGCGGTGGCCGTCATCGAGGCGCCGGAAGCTGACAACCGGTTCGCGTATGCCCCGGCAATCGCGATCGGTGTGGCGATGGTTGCGTTGTCCTGGTGGTAAGACGGCAGGTTCTGCCCCCGATCATCGGAACTTCGTTGCCCGATTGAGGAGTTCGTGAGTATGGCTCGCATCCGAGTGTTCATCGTTCTCGCGCTGGCGGTGGCCGCAGGCGGCACGTTCGCGTTCGGCACCTACCGCTACATGCAGAACGCGCCCAAGAGCGCGGCCGTCAAGACGCCGACGACGAAAGTGATGGTGGCGGCGAACGACCTGCAGATCGGCGCTGAGCTGAAGGCCGAGGATCTGCGCGCGATTGATTGGCCCGACGGCAGCGTGCCAATGGGCGCCTTCACCCGACCCGATGATCTGGTGGGACGCGGGCTGATTCAGCCGGTCGTGGCCAATGAAGTGTTCCTGCCCGCGAAGCTGGCGTCGAAGGAAGCAGGTGCGGGCCTGCCTCCGGTGATCCCGCCCGGCTTTCGCGCGCTGTCGGTTCGCGTGAACGACGTCATCGGCGTCGCCGGCTACGTGCTGCCCGGCACGCACGTCGACGTGGTGGCGACGATGAACCCGACGCAGCAGCCGACCGACGTGACATCACGTCTGGTGTTGCCGAACGTGCAAGTGCTGGCCTCGGGCACGAAGATCGAGCAGGACGAGAAGAACAAGCCGATTCAGGTGAGCGTCGTCACGCTGCTCGTCAATCCGGACGAGGCGGAGAAGCTCACGCTCGCGAGCACCGAAGGCAAGATTCAGCTCGCTCTTCGCAACCCGCTCGACAAAACCGCACCGCCAACGCCGGGCATCAAGCCGCCGGCATTGATGGGTGTGGGAACGGCGGTTCGTGTCGCAGCCGTCAGCCGTCCGCGCGTGGCTGCCCCCACGATTCCTGCGCCGGCGCCCGCGCCAGCGCCAACGGTCGAAATCATCCGCGGTGACAAGCGCGCGCAAGAAGTCGTGGCGCAGGAGTAGCACGATGCGAATCACACACAGGGGATTGGCGGCCGCGATTGGCGCCCAGATGTTCATCATCGGCGTGTTCGGCACGCCGCATCGGACGCTCGCGCAGGTTGGGATAGAACGCGGGGTCCTCACGGCGATACCAGCCTCAGCCACACCGAAGTCGGCGGCGCCGACGCCGGCGGCGCCGATGCCGTCGAGTGCAGCATCGAGCTCGAGTGCCGCCACCGAAACCAGTGTGGCCGATCCGAATTCGGTGCGCCTGCTCGTAGGACGCTCGACGATCGTCAACGTCGGCACGCCGATCTCGCGCGTGTCGCTGACCAGCGCCGACGTCGCCGACGCGCTGGTGACTGCACCGGATCAGCTGCTCGTGCACGGCAAGGTGCCGGGCACGATCTCGATGTTCGTGTGGAGCCGCGGCGGCAGCGGCGTGAAGCGCTTCGAGGTCGTGGTCTCGCGCGATCTCGCCCGCTTGAACGAACAGATGCAGCAGCTCTTCCCCGGTGAGCACATCGAGGCGCAGAGCACCGGTAAGCAGGTGACGTTGTACGGCAGCGTGTCGCGCAAGGAAGTCGCCGACAGGGCGGTCGCCGTGGCGGCCGGCTACGTGGAAAACAAGGAGGCTGTCGTCAACCTGCTGGCGGCGCAGCCCGGTCCGCCCACCAGCCAGGTGCTCCTGCGCGTGCGCTTCGCCGAGGTCAGCCGATCGGCCATGACCGAAGCGGGCATGTCGATCTTCACGAGCCCGCTCGGTATCCACAACAACATCGGACGCGTGACGACGGAGCAGTTCCCATCGGCGGGCTTCAAAGAGTTGGAATGGAGCAAGACGGATACGCCGACGAAGAAGTGGAGCGACTTCGGCAGCGACGTCGCGTCGGCATCAGGCAAGCTCGAGTTCAGCGACTTCCTCAATCTGTTCCTGCTCAACGAGAAGTACGACCTCGGCGTGCTGATTCGCGCGTTGAAGTCCCGCGGTCTGTTCCAGAGCCTCGCCGAGCCGAACCTAGTTGCCGAGAGCGGGAAGGAAGCCAGCTTCCTCGCCGGCGGCGAGTTCCCGGTTCCTGTCGCCCAGGGCTCGGGCGCGGCTGTGGCGGTTTCCGTTCAGTACAAGGAATTCGGTGTGCGCTTGAACTTCACGCCCACCGTCAATGGCGATCGCGTCCACCTCAAGGTCAAGCCCGAAGTCAGCACGCTCGATTTCGGCAACGCGGTCGTTCTCAGCGGCTTCCGTATTCCGGCGCTCTCGACGCGGCGCACCGAGACCGAGCTCGAGCTGCGCAACGGACAGACGTTTGCGATCGCCGGTCTGATGAACAACCAGATGCAGTCGACGATGCAGAAGGTGCCGGGCATCGGCGACATTCCGATTCTTGGCGCGCTGTTCAAGAGCAAGGCAGCACAGAAGGATCAGACCGAACTGGTCGTGATGATCACGCCCGAGATTCTGCCGACCAGCTCGCCGGGCGTCACGCCCAATCTGCCGAAGTTTGGCGACACGTTCCTGCCGCCGATCGCCGACAAGCAAGCGAAGCCGGCACCCGCGCCGGCGTTCACCGGCGCGTCGAGCCGCTCGCAGGCGGCGGTTGATGCGGCGCAGCCCGCGGTCGACAACCGGACGGCAATCGAGCGCGCGCAGGATCAGGCGCGTGCGCAGAGCGATCGCGACGATCAGACCAAGGCGGTGCAGGCGTTCGGTACGCCCGCCGCTGCGCAGCCGGCGCAGCCGCAGCTCACCGAGAAGCAGCAGCGGGCCGCGGCCAAGCAGGCCGAGGCCGATGCGAAGAAGCATGCGGCCGAGCAGAAGCGGCTCGATGCGCTGTTGCAGGAGCAAGCCAAGCGCGATGCGGAGAGCGCCGCGAAGGCCAAGAAGGAAGCCGATAAGCGCGCCGAGGCGGATCGCAAGCAGGCCGAGAAGCTGGCCCGCGAGCAAGCCAAGCGCGATGAAAAACTGGCCAAGCAACAGGCCAAGTCCGATAAGCCGGACGTGGCGGTGCAGGTCGAGTCGGCACCGCGATCGGCACGATAGTTCGATCGGAGCAGTTGATGACGGCCGCTACATCGACCGCCCCGATCGACGGGGCGGTCGTTGTTGTTTCGAGCGAAGCGAGTCGAAGGAAGCCATGGCGCAGCTAAACGGATTGATTGTCACTGAGGACGGAGATTTCGCAGAGGAGATCGCACGCCGTCTGCGATCGGGGGCGACGCCCGTCCGAGTGGTCGACGAGATGGGAGCGCACGGCGCGCTGCCGGACGTCGTCGTCGTGGACATTCGAAACGTATCGTCATCGTCGATGTCGACGATCGAGCAGCTGCGTGCCCGCTGGGCCACGTCCGCGATCTTTGCCGTGGCCGCCGGCGTCGATGCCAACCTCGTGATTCACGCGATGCGTGCCGGCGCCAACGAGTTCCTGTCGTGGCCGCCGACCGCCGAAATGTTCGACGAGGCCGTGCGCCGCGCATCCGCGCGCCGCGCCTCGACGCCCTCAACCAAGCCCGAAGCCAAAACCGTGGTGTTCTTCGGCGCCAAGGGCGGAGCCGGGACGACGACGCTGGCGGTGAACTGCAGCGTCGAGATCGCGCGGCTGCAGAAGCGTCCGACGCTGATCGTCGATTTGAAGGCCGGACTCGGTGAAGTGACGCTGTTCCTCGGCGTGCGCAGCCGCTACACGATGCTGGACGCGCTGGACAACATGCATCGGCTCGATCAGGAGTTCATGAAAGAGCTCGTGGTCAAGCACAAGACCGGCCTCGAGATTCTTGCCGGATCGGATCTCTTCGATCGGCCGGGGCCGTCGGATACGCACGCGCTCGAGGAGGTGTTCCGCCTGCTCGGTCATCAGTACGAATACATCATCATCGATGCCGGCGCGCAGATGAACCCGTGCGTCGTGACCGCGCTCTATACGGCAGATACCGTGTGCCTGGTTGGCAATCCCGATGTGCCGTCGGTGCGAAACGCGCAGCGTCTGCTCGATCGCATCGGCCAGATCGGCGCCTCCGGCGATCGGGTGCGCGTGCTGCTCAATCGCGCCGCTGAACCGTTCCCGATTCCGCCGCAGCAGATCGAGAGTGCGCTGGGGCATCCGATTTATCAGACCTTTCTCAGCGACTACAAGACGGTCTCGACGGCGCTTAATTCCGGTGTGCCCTTGAGCCTGGCCGGCAACAGCGAGCTGGCGTCGCAGTTCGACACCTTCGCACGCCGCATCCTCGATCCCAGCGCGCCGATCGCGGAAGCGCCGGCGAAGCGGTCACCCCTCGGCATCCAGCGTCTTGCTTCGATGTGGTAAACGACGATGCGTTCTTCTGCGATTCCTTCGATCTCGCCTCATACAATCGGCCCTGCCAAGCCGGGCGCCGCGCCCGCGCCTGCGCAGGTGCAGTCCGTGCGCCAGGCGTACCTCGAGCTGCGCGCATCGGTCCATAAGAAGCTGCTCAATCGCCTGAACCTCGAGGCCCTGGCCAATTCCGATCGCGCTCGGGCCGAAGGTGAGATTCGCGCGCTCCTCGGTCTGCTGCTCTCGGAGGAATCGACGCCGATCAGTCTGACCGAGCGCGAGACGCTCTTCACCGAGGTGCTCGACGACGTCTTCGGACTCGGACCGCTCGAGCCGCTGCTGCGCGACGCGAGCATCAGCGACATCCTCGTCAACACCCACAAGAACGTGTTCGTCGAACGCAGCGGCGTGCTCGAACGAGTCACGGCGACGTTCCAGAACGATGCGCACCTGTTGCGCGTGATCGATCGCATTGTCAGCCGCATCGGCCGCCGCGTCGACGACAGCTCACCGATGGTCGACGCCCGCCTGGCCGATGGATCGCGTGTCAACGCGATCATTCCGCCACTGGCGGTCGATGGACCGCTGCTCTCGATTCGCCGTTTCCCCGCCGAGCGTCTGAAGGCCGACGACCTCGTGTCGCTCGGCGCGATGACGCCGCCGATGCTCGAGTTCTTGTCGTACTGCGTGAAAGGGCGCCTCAACTGCTTGATCAGCGGCGGCACCGGCGCCGGCAAGACGACGCTGCTCAACGTGCTCTCCAGCTTCATCTCGACCCGCGAGCGCATCGTGACGATCGAGGATGCCGCCGAATTGCAGTTGCACCAGGAGCACGTCGCACGTCTGGAAACGCGCCCGCCCAACATCGAAGGCAAGGGCGCGATCCGTCAGCGCCAGCTGGTGGTCAATGCCCTGCGTATGCGTCCCGATCGCATCGTCGTCGGCGAGGTTCGCGGCGAAGAAGCGCTGGACATGCTTCAGGCCATGAACACGGGTCACGATGGATCGCTCACCACCATCCACGCCAACAATCCGCGCGATGGTATCGGCCGTCTGGAAGTAATGGTCGGCATGGCCAACTCCAACATGGGGGTGCGCGCGATCCGGCAGCAGATCAGTTCGGCCGTGGATCTATTTGTGCAGGTCTCCCGTTTCAGCGACGGCAGCCGCCGCATCACCCACATTACTGAATGCGTTGGTATGGAAGGTGAGTTGATCACCATGCAGGATATTTTCGTCTTCGAAAAAACCGGCCTCACCGAATCGGGAAGAGTTACCGGCCGTTTCCGCA
>Ga0075423_10000380_pt1 | contig 35056 bp, 26 predicted proteins | sample SoiMethybrSBSTD2_FD_80114 | JGI IMG/M metagenome (GOLD analysis project Ga0075423, IMG submission 80114) | Bulk soil microbial communities from a Populus tree surrounding site in Tennessee, USA - Soil MetaG P. TD hybrid SBSTD2 | ecosystem: Environmental > Terrestrial > Soil > Tree plantation...
CGCACTACTACACCGGACTCCCGATCCTGCGTTGGGATTTCCTGCCGAACCTCGATGATGCGGTGAGCACGCTCATCGCCGCCGGCAGATATCCCGTACTGCTGGTCGAGGATTGGGAAGAACCGGCGCTCCGCGCACGCTTCCCCGGATCGACGCTGGCACGACTCGACTGGAACGCCCGCGCGTTGTTCGGGACGACCACCCGAGTACGTTTTCTCGATCCTGCCGATCGCGAGGACGCGCTCGGTCGACGCCGTCCGGTCCTGCGGGCGCAAGATCGACTTCCGTGAGGCGTCAGGTCGTGACGGCGGCGCGCTCCTCGTAGTCGGCATACGCCTGCAGCACGAGCTCGCGGACGCGATCCTGCGCAGTGGCATCGCCAGTGACCGGCCGCAGCAGCGCAAAGCTGCGCTTCTCGCCGTTGACTGCGAACGTCCGCGCGGGAAACGTGACGTTGCGGCCGTTGCCGGTTCGCCGCTCCCAGACGGCGAATCCCATCAGCTTCAGACCGGCCAGCGCGCCGTCATCGAAATGCAGCTCCGCATCAGCCAACTTGCCTGGGGGATTGTGCTTGTCGTTCGGTGTGATTTTGACGACCACGGTGTCCTCCACATCTTTGGCGGGAAGACAGGGCAAGGGAGCTGCCGAGGTCGGGATGTGCGCGATGCGTGCGTAAGCGTCGCTGCGGAAAAGGCATGCGGGCCGGCGCGTATTCCATGCCGCATCGAGCGGCGGCGAGATGTCGACGCTGGTTGTCAGCCCTTCAACAGCATCACGTGAGCAATCGCCAGCTCGCGCGAGTGGGTGAGCGTCAGCAGGGACGAGGTGCCGCCCATGCGTGCGAATCGATCGGCAGCGCCGTCGTGAAACTGGAGTCGCGGCGGTCCGTGATGGCGGACCACTTCGATAGTCTTCCAATAGACGCCGCGCGAGTACCCGGTACCGAGGGCCTTCATCGCCGCTTCCTTGGCGGCGAATCGCGCCGCGAACGAGGCGGCGGCATCGCGCTTGCCGCGGCAGTACGCGATCTCGCCTTCGGTGAACACGCGCTGCACGAAATGATCGCCGTAGCGCTCGATCGCCTGCGAGATGCGATCGATCTCGGTGGCGTCCATGCCGGTTCCTATAATGTTCATTGACTCGCCTTCATCCTACATGAGCCTGCCGCCCGTTCCAGACGACTTCGAGTGGTCCACTGAATCGTGGGGCCCTGGGCTGCGTTGCCGCGCGCTGTCGGCCATCGCACCTCACGTCTTCACGACGCGTCACATCGCGTTCACATCGCCTGCCGATGAGCGTGCGGTGAGCCGGGCGATCGGGGCCGAGTCGCTCGCGCTGGCCAAACAGGTGCACGGCCGTCAGGTCGTGATCGTGCGCGAGGGAGCATTGCTGTCCACGGATCGACCGGAAGCTGACGCGTTCGTGTCGGACTCGACGACCGTCGCCGTGGCGGTGCGTGTTGCCGATTGTGTTCCGCTGCTCATCGCCGATCGCGCCCGTGGCGTCGTAGCGGCCGTGCATGCGGGCTGGCGCGGGACGGCCGCGCGCGTGGCGGTGGCGGCGGTGGACGCGTTGACGCGCGAATTCGGAAGCCGGCCGGCTGATCTCGTTGCGGCGATCGGTCCGAGCATCGGGGCGTGCTGCTACGAAGTGGGCAGCGAGCTGGTCGACGCGTTCGCGGCGGCGGGACACGAGCGCTATCTGATCGATCGATGGTTCGTTGCGCCGCCTCCGCCTCGCGGTTCACACGAGCGTTCGAAGCTGCGTCTCGATGTCGCCGGCTCGAATCGCGATCAGCTCGTGCTTGCCGGCGTGCGCGAAGAGCAGATCTATCTGTCGGGGCTGTGCACGGCGATGCACCTCGACGTGTTCACGTCGTATCGGGCCGAGAACGACAAGGCGGGGCGGTTGGTGGCGGCGATTCGCGCGACGAGCTGATTCGCGCGCTACGATCCGGGATTGCCGCGTGAGCCGCCGTCGATGTTGGCGATCGCCGATCCGATTACCGATGGACGACCGCTTGCTCGATCGGTGGCGGTGGAGGAATCCAGTAGAGCACGCGCTGGCAGCTCTCGCACTGGATGATGCTGTCGTTGTGGCGAACCTGCTGGAAGACCGACGGCCGCAGCCGCACGTGGCAGAGCGCGCATAGACCGTCGCGTGTCGCGGTGCTGATGGCGATGCCCTTCCGGACCCGAGCCACCTGCTCGAACAGCGACATCAGGCGCGGATCGATCTCCTTGACCAGCGCGGCGCGCGTCTCGCTCGCCTTGGCGAGCGCAGTCTCTTCCTGCGTCAGGTCCTGCGCCATCTCCTTCTTCTCGGCCTCGACTGCCTTTTGTTGCGCAGCCAGAGCGGCTTCGGCCTTCTTGACGTCAGCGGTGATGCCGTCGGCCTCGACCATCCGCTCGATCACTTTTTCCTCGACGGCGCCCAGCTCGGTCTGCGCGGTGGCGATCTCGTGCTGCATCGCCTGATACTCGCGGTTGGTCTTCACCTCCATCAACTGGTCTTTGAATTTGGTGAGGCGTCCCTGGTAGACCGACACGTCCTTCTCGAGCGCGCGGCGGGCGTCGTTGTTGGCTTTGAGTTGTTCTTTGGCGGCGTCGACCGCCCGCTTCGCGTGATCCAGACGGGCGTCCGCATCGGCGAGTCGCTGAGGGTGGGCAGCGATCGCCGCCCGCGCCTCAGCGATGGTCGTTTCGAGGTGCTGAAGCTTGATGAGGCGATCTAGGTCTGGTGACATTCTGCATTGCGCATTGACACGCGACAGTCTGTGTGGGCCCGCCAGGATTCGAACCTGGGACCAACCGATTATGAGCCGGCCGCTCTAACCGCTGAGCTACGGGCCCCCCGGGGCAAAGTGGAAAAAGTGGAAGAAGTGGAATAAGTGGAAGAAGTGAAACAAGTAAGTGGTCAAGTGCCCCGGGTTACTCTGCTCCACTTTCCGACTTAGAAACTTTTCACCTTCGCTCTTACTTCTTCCACTTTTTCCACTTCTTCCACTTCTTCCACTTCTTCCACTTCTTGCACTTCTTGCACTTGCTACGTGCGTCCCTCGAGGAACGCCTTCAGCTTACGCGAGCGCGATGGATGTCGCAGCTTGCGCAGCGCCTTGGCTTCGATCTGTCGTATGCGCTCGCGGGTGACGGCGAAGTTCTGGCCCACTTCCTCGAGCGTGTGCTCGCTGCCGTCGCCGACACCGAAGCGCATCTTGATGACCTTCTCTTCGCGCGGCGTCAGCGTCTTCAGCACCGCCTCGGTCTGTTCCTTCAGGTTCAGATTGATGACCGCTTCGGCCGGCGACACGATGTTGCGATCCTCGATGAAGTCGCCAAGATGCGAATCCTCTTCCTCGCCGATCGGGGTCTCGAGCGAGATCGGCTCCTGCGCGATCTTGAGGACCTTGCGCACCTTCGACACTGGAATGTCCATGCGCTTGGCGATCTCTTCCGAGGTCGGCTCGCGCCCGAGCTCCTGCACCAGCGCGCGCGAGGTGCGAATGAGCTTGTTGATCGTCTCGATCATGTGCACCGGGATGCGGATCGTGCGCGCCTGATCGGCAATCGCGCGAGTGATCGCCTGCCGGATCCACCACGTGGCGTAGGTCGAGAACTTGTAGCCGCGGCGGTACTCGAACTTGTCCACCGCCTTCATCAGGCCGATGTTGCCTTCCTGAATCAGATCCAGGAACTGCAGGCCGCGGTTCGTGTACTTCTTCGCGATCGACACCACGAGTCGCAGGTTGGCTTCGACCAGCTCTTTCTTCGCCTGCTCGGCCTGCGCTTCGCCGCGCTGGATGACCTCGATGGTGCGGCGGAGACGCTCCGGCGTCTCCTCGAGATCGTCGATCATCTGCTTCACGTGCGTGCGCAGATCCTTGAGCCGCTTCTGCAGCGCCTTCTTCTCTTCTTCCTTGAGCTTGGGCGCCTTGGTCTTGATTCGCGGATTGAGATGCCGATCGAGGGCGTCGGCCTCGCGCTGCACCTTCACCACCGTGTCGACCGTATCCTTGACTTCATCGACGAGACGACGCTTCACCGTTTCGGTGAACTCGATCTCGCGGATGCGGCGTGACACTTCGATCCATCCGCGCATCGACTTGATGCGGGCGCGGCGGTACTTGCGCTTGTCCTTCTTCGGGACGAGCTCGAGCTTCTCGTTCAGCTTCTGGTAGTTGGCTCGCGCCTTACGCACCGCCTCGATCTCGCCGAGCACTTCGACCGCGCGTTCCTGGATCACTTCGTCGGTGATCTCTTCGTCGCTGAAGATCACCAGCTCGCGAATCGTGCGCTCGCCGGCACGAAGCTGATCGCCCATGAGCAGAATCCGCTTCGCGATCGTGGGCGTGCGGGAGATCGACTTGATGACCGCCAGCTTGCCGCGCTCGATGCGTTTGGCAATGGCCACTTCGCCTTCGCGCGTGAGCAGCGGAACTGTGCCCATCTCGCGGAGGTACATGCGAACCGGGTCGTTGGTCTTGTCCAGCGCTCCGGGAGTGAGATCGAGCTCGGGACCGTCTTCCGAGCCGTCACGATCGAAGTCCTTGTCGCCGCGATACGCCTTGTCCGAATCGACAACCTCGATACCCGCGCTGCCGAAGGCGTTGAACAGATCGTCGAGCTCTTCCGACGAGGTAATCTCGGACGGCAGGAGCTCGTTCACTTCGTCGTACAAGAGGTAACCCTTTTCCTTGCCGACGTTGATCAGCTGGCGTACTTCGTCGTATTTCTCTTCAATCGACAAGATCAATCCTCCGATAAGACCAAAGACTGTATGAGCCGACCAAGGTCACCGTTCCGCGCGAGCAGCGTGTTGATCTCCACGCCGTCGGCCATTCCCTGTGTCTGAAGACGCTCGATTTCGCGCTGTACGGCCGCACGCTCCCGCTCGTATCGATGACGGCGGAATTCGCGTACACACGCGGCCGGCGACAGCGCGGGCGGTTCAGGCTCACTAGCGATCCCGGTGACGAGTTGAGCCTCTACAAGACTAAGACGCTCGAGCAGCACAGAAGGAGAGAACCCCTTATTGTCATGTAACTTCCGTGCAAGATCCAGCACCGATCGCGCCGGCATTCCCTCGAAATCGGACGGTTCCAGGCTCCCCAACGCGTCGAGGGCGGCCGTCGGCTCCTGAATCAGCCACCAGATCAGGCCTTTTTCAGCCTTGGTGACCTGCCCCAGGGCCGGGAGTTGGCTGGCAGTCAGCCTCGCCTCGCGGTGAGTGACCGCCTTTCGCACCCGCGGCCAGAGCGCGTCCTCAGAAACGAGCGCGGTCCTTGAGATTCTCTGAACGAGCAATTCCTGCCTCGTTCTTTCCTTGACGCGGTCCGTGATCGGAACCATCTCCTCAACAAAGCGTACCCGACCGTCCGACGTGTTGAGGTTGTGGCGTGCGGCGACCTGATCCAACAGGTACTCAAGATACGGCCGCGACTGGCGCAGCCTTTCACCGTAGCCCTGAGCACCCGCATTGCGGATGAACGTATCTGGATCTTGGCCGACCGGGAGGCCGGCGACGTTCACCTCAAATCCCTCGTCGGCCAGCATTTCGCACGATTTCATCGCCGCCCCTTGCCCGGCGGCATCGGGGTCGAAGCTCAACACGACCTTGTCTGTGAACCGCCGCAGCTGCTGCGCCTGTTGGGCGGTCAGCGCGGTGCCGCATGAGGCGACTGCAGGAAAGCCAGCCTGAAACACTTGACCGAAATCGAAATAGCCCTCGACCAGGACCACGAACCCGCGTTGGCGGATGGCGCCCTTCGTCAGATTGAGCCCGTAGAGCGTGCGGCTCTTTGAATAGATCGGTGTCTCGGGAGAGTTGAGGTACTTCGGCTGCTGGTCTGCCTCCACCGCGCGTCCACCGAACGCGATCACCGATCCGGTATCGCGCGCGATCGGAATCATCAGGCGGTTGCGGAATCGATCGACGATCGTCCCATCGTCCTTCTGAACGATGAGTCCGGCGCGCAGCAGCAGCGGCTTCGAGTAGCCCTGCTTCTCCAGCGCGCGCGCGAGACCATCGCGAGCGGAGGGCGCGAACCCGAGTGCCTGCGCCTCAATGGTGGCTTCCGTCAAGCCGCGATCAGCGATCTGCTTGCGGACGCGCGCGGCCGCCGGCGAGAGCAGCTGCTCGCGAAACCAGGCCGATGCGGCCTCGTGGATCTTGAGCAGCGTCTCGCGCTCGGCGGTGCTGGCGCGCTGTTCGTCAGTCTGCTGTTCGACCTCCGGCAACGTGATCCCGAACCGCTGCGCGAGATGCTTCACCGCATCGAGGAATCCGAGTTTCTCCTGCAACTCGAGAAACTTGATCACGTCGCCGCCAAGGCCGCATCCGAAGCAGTGGAAGAATCCCTTGTCGCGGTACACGTGGAACGACGGCGTCTTCTCGCCGTGAAACGGACACAAACCCTTATAGGTCGCTCCGGTCTTCTTGAGCGACACGTAGTCCTGAATGACGACGACGATGTCGGCCTGGCGTTTGAGGTCCTCGATGAAATGCGGGGGGAACAATGCCACGGCGTCTCAGTCTTTCAATTCCACCACTGTCACTCCACCCCCGCCTTTGTCCATCGGCGCCGCATCGAATCGTGCCACGAGCGGATGGTCTTTGAGCATCGCCGCGATGCCGCGCCGCAATTGTCCCGTGCCGTGACCATGCACGATGCGGATGACCCGCTGGTCCGTGACCGTCGACTCGTCGAGAAACTTCTCGACTCGGTCCAACGCTTCGTCGACGGTACACCCGATCACATTCAGCTCGGAGAGCGAGCCCTCACGCGGCTGAAGGTCGACGCGTACCTTGACCGAAGCACTCTTCTGCGAGGATGCCGGCGCCGCGATGAGACGCAAGTCGCGCAGCGCCGCGCGCAGACGTTTGCCGCGCATGTCGATCTCGGCGTGCGAGTCGTGCACGTCGAGCACCGTACCTTCGAGCCCCAGTGCGCCCACTGCCACGCGAGAGCCCGGTTCGATCGGACCTTGCGGGGCGGCTGATGTCGGCGCGCCGCCGGTCTTCTTCAACCGGCCGACCACTTTATCGATCGCCGCGCGTGCGTCGGCGCGGGCGGCACCGGCGTCGCCGGTGGAGATCGATGCCGCCGCACGGCGCGAGGCCTGCTCGGTCATCTCCGCGGAACGCGCTTTCAGTCCCTCGATGATGGTGTCGATCTCGCGGCGTCCCTCGCGCAACTCCTCATCGAGCTTGGCGTCGAGTCGGCGCTTGTAGGCCTGCTCGCGATCGCGGACCGCATCCTCGCGCGTGCGCAGCTGCTTGTCAGCATCGGTCAGCTGCATGCGCTGCTTGGTGAGCTCGCGGCGATCGTGTTCGAGCTTGGCGAGCTCCTGATCGACGCGTGCGAGGTGGTCGGCGAGCTGTTGTTCGCGTTCACTGAGATTCTCGCGCGCATTCGCGATCACCGATGCGGGCATCCCGAGACGAGCCGCGATCTCGATGGCGAGGCTTCGACCTGGGGAGCCGTAATTGAGCCGATAGGTGGGCGCGAACGTTTCAGGGTTGAAGCCGAACGCCGCGCTGACGACGCCTTCTGTCGTCGACGCATACGACTTCAGCGAATCGTAGTGAGTGGTCGCGACAAGGTGCGCACCACCCGTGCGGAAGTGATCGATCACCGCCACGCCCAAGGCGCCGCCCTCTACCGGATCCGTGCCGGCTCCAACTTCGTCCAGCAGCACCAGCGCCGGCAGCGCGAGATCGCGATTCATCGACACGATGTTCGCGATGTGCGCCGAGAAAGTGCTGAGGCTCGCGGAGATCGACTGCTCGTCGCCGATGTCGGCGAACAGCGACTTGAACACCGGCAGCCGCGATCCGGCGTCGGCGGGAACGTGCAATCCGGCTTGCGCCATCACCGCGAGCAGTCCCGCGGTCTTCAGGGCAACGGTCTTGCCGCCGGTGTTCGGTCCCGTGATGACGAGTACTCGCGTCGGCGGCGTGAGCAGGATATCGACCGGAACGGGATCGATCGCCGAGTCGCGCGTGAGGGTTGGGTCGATACGCTCGCGCACCACCTGCATCAGCAGTGGATGCCGCGCACCTTTCAACTCGAATGTGCCATCAGCGGAGATGATCGGCTCCACGGCTCCGGTCATCGCCGCAAAACGCGCCCGCGCCTGAATCACGTCGATCTCGGTTGCCACGTCGATCGTCTGTTCCAGTTCTTCAGGACGCAGACGAAAGGCGTCGGTCAGTTCGAGCAGGATGCGACGGACTTCTTCGGTCTCCTGCTCTTCGAGCGCGACGATGTCGTTGTTGATCTCCACCGTCTCGAGCGGCTCGACGAACAGACTCGCGCCGCTTGCCGATCCGCCGTGCACGATGCCGGGAATCGACGACCGGTGTTCCGCGCGCACCATGAGTACGCGGCGGCCGTTGCGATCGGTGACGACTTGCTCCTGCAGATACTTCGCCGATTCCTTGCCGCGGAGAAATCCCTCGAGCGTGGAGCGCAGGCGCTGCTTCTGCCGGCGCAGCCGATCGCGAATGCTGGCGAGCGCGGGGCTCGCGTTGTCGGCGACTTCACCGGACGGCTCGATCTTCCTCCGAACGTCGGCGACTTCCTGCTTGAACGACGCCACCCTGTCGACGAGCGCGCGCAGAATCGGAAACGCGGCGCCCACCTTGGCGACAGCCTGACGCGTGAGCTCGATCGACTCGACGTAATCGGCGAGGCCGAGCAGTCGCAGCGGCTCGAGGGCGCGACCCTCGACGCCGAGCGCCGCGATTGTTTCGTCGAGATCGAGCGGTGCGCGCAGAGGGAAGCCGGGATGGTCGGCGAGGAACCGGACCCCCTCGGTCGTGCTGCGCTGAGCGGCGATCACGGACGAGGCGTTCGTGTCGGGTTGCACCTCGGCAAGGCGATCGCGTCCAAGCGGCGTGACGGTAAGACCGCTCACGACGGAGCGAATGCGATCGAACTCGAGGGCTCTCAGGGCGCCCCAATGCATGGGTGTCGTAGGGGGAAGCGAGGAAGAACCCTATCAGTGTACTAGATCGGCTGTCGGTAACGCCGGGCCTTGAAATCCGCCTCGCGCGAGGCGCTCCGCGAAACCCGCCGCAGCCTGGGCGCAGGCGGGACCAGGCCGAGCCTACACTGTCCGTTAGCGCTAAGCGACAGTGTAGGCCGGGCTTGGTTTGTAAGCGCGGCGTTCATGCCGAAGGAGGATCGCGTATGAGATTCACGACGTCAGCCCGGGTTACTGCGCTCTGCCTTTTCGTTCTGTCGATGGGCATGCCGGCGGCCGCGCAGGATGTGCCGCGCGCGGAGATCTCGGCCGGATACCAGCTCCTAGGTGCCAAAGGTGACGTCGACGAGACGCTCGAAAAGGGGTGGTACGCAGACGTGGCGGGCAACGTCGGGCGCGTGTTCAGCGTGGTCTTTCAGGTGAGCGGCAACTACAAGACGTTCCACGAGACGGTCACGCTGGGCTCGTTCACCAGCACCGTCGACGTCGACCTCAAGGTGCACGAGTTCATGGGCGGCATCCGCGCCGGCACCCGAAGCAGTCGCACCCTGACGCCCTTCGTCCAGTTCCTCGCGGGCGGCGTTCACGGGTCGGCCGACGTGTCGGGCTCGCTTGTCTCCGGCGGACAGACGTTCTTCTCGACCAACGACAGCGATTCGGGAACCGACTTCGGGCTGCAACTCGGCGGGGGCGTCAACTTCCACGTGTCGGACGCCTTCGGTGTTCGCTTCGCGGCAGACTACCTGCGCGTGTTCGGCGATGGCGACGACCTCAACGCGTATCGCTTCGCCGTCGGCGCGGTGTTTCCGTTCTGACGTGTGACCTAGAGATGATTGATCCGGCTCGCGACGCACGCGGCGCCGAATCCGTTGTCGATGTTCACCACCGTCACGCCGCTCGCGCATGAGTTGAGCATGCCGAGCAGCGCGGCAAGTCCGTCGAAGCTCGCGCCGTAACCGACGCTTGTCGGCACCGCGATCACGGGCACACGCACGAGACCACCGATCACGCTCGGCAGCGCTCCTTCCATGCCGGCGACGACGATGACCACGCGCGCCGACTGGAGCCGTCGATGCTCGTGCAACAGGCGATGTAAACCGGCGACGCCGACGTCGTAGAGACGATCGACCGTGTTGCCCATGATGTCGGCAGTGACCGCGGCCTCTTCAGCGACCGGCAAATCGGCTGTGCCCGCGCAGGCGATGAGAACAGTCCCGAGCCCCGGCGAGATATCGCCCTGCTTCAACGTGATCGCGCGCGCGTCAGCGTGATACGTGGCACCCGCAACCACCTCGCGCACCGCCTCGGCAGCCTCAGGGTTTGCCCGAGTCACCAGCAGGGACTGTCCGTTGGCAACGATGCGCTCCGAAATGGCCGCGATCTGCGACGGTGTCTTGCCCAAACCGAGTACCACTTCGGGAAAACCCTGGCGAAAGGTCCGGTGCGTATCGACTCGTGCGAAGCCAAGATCCTCAAACGGCGCCGTCGTCAGCGCCTGTCGGATGCGGTTGGAGGCGGCATCCGCATCGATCGTGCCGGCGCGCACGTCGTCCAGGAGTCGTTGAAGGTCGGCTTCTGTCATAGAACTTGAAAAATACGTGTTTTCCCGCTTTGCGCCGTGCAAGCCGGCTCAATATAATCTTCCTCCAGCGCTCCCCGCGCCCCGCCTTCGTCTCGCCGTAGCCCGCCTGCGCTTACCCATTGCGGGCGGAGGCGGACTTCGGCGCGGCAGGCCACTTCCAAAATGACCCTGTCAGAGACGCTGATACTCGCCACCTACTTCTTCGTGCTGGTGATTCTGGCCGTCTACGGGTGGCATCGCTACTATCTCGTTTATCTGTACATGAAGAACAAGGGGCGGCAGCCGGTCCCGGCCGGTACGCTCGACACGCTTCCCCCTGTCACGATCCAGTTGCCGATCTACAACGAGATGTACGTGGCCGATCGTCTGATCGATGCGGTCTGCCAGATCGACTATCCGCGTGAGCTGCTCGAGATTCAGGTCCTCGACGATTCAACCGACGAGACGCGCGCCGTCGCCGAACAGGCGGTCCGGCGCAACGCCGCTCGCGGCATCGACATCGTCTATCTGCACCGAACCGATCGCACCGGCTTCAAGGCCGGCGCGCTCGAGGCGGGACTGAGCGTCGCCAAGGGCGAGTTCATCGCGATCTTCGACGCCGACTTCATCCCCACAGTCGACTTCCTGCGTCGGACTGTGCCGTTCTTCGTCGATCCGAAGATCGCGATGGTGCAGGCGCGCTGGGGCCACATCAATCAACAGTACTCGCTGCTCACCAAGATCCAGTCGATCCTGCTCGACGGTCACTTCGTGCTCGAGCACGGCGGCCGCAACCGCGCCGGCATGTTCTTCAACTTCAATGGCACGGCCGGCATCTGGCGCCGCGCGGCGATCGCCGACGCAGGTGGATGGCAGCACGACACGCTCACCGAAGATCTCGATCTGAGCTACCGGGCGCAGCTGCGCGGATGGCGCTTCGTCTTCCTGCCCGATCTCGTGGCTCCGGCCGAAGTCCCGGTGGAGATGAACGCGTTCAAGTCTCAGCAGCACCGCTGGGCCAAAGGATCGATCCAGACGTGTCGCAAGCTGCTGCCGCGTATCCTGCGATCGAACGTGCCGCTCGGCGTGAAGGCCGAAGCGTTCTTCCATCTCACGGCGAACTTCAACTACCCGCTCATGTGCGTGCTGTCGGTGCTGATGGCGCCGGCGATGGTCATCCGTTACAACATGGGCTGGTACGAGATGCTGCTGATCGACGTGCCGCTGTTCTTTGCAGCCACCGCGTCGGTGGCCAATTTCTATATGGTGTGCCAGCGTGAGCTGCACACCGACTGGCTGACGCGCGCGCGGTATCTGCCGTTTCTGATGTCGATCGGCATCGGCCTGGCAATCAACAACACGAAAGCGGTGTTCGAAGCGCTCTTCAACAAGCAGACCGAGTTCGCGCGCACGCCGAAGTACCGCATCGAGGCGCAGGCCGACGAATGGATCGGCAAGAAATACCGTCAGAGCTTCGTCGTCCAGCCGATGATCGAGCTTGCACTCGGGTTGTACTTCACCGCGACAGTGTTTTACGCGCTAGCCAACGGCATCTACGGCACGCTGCCGTTCCTCGTCCTCTTCCAGATCGGATTCCTCTACACGGGACTCCTGTCGATCATCCAGCAGTACGCGGGAGAGGTCGTGCTGGAGACGGCGAAGGAAGAGTTCTAACAATTCAAGACTCAAAACTCAAAAGAAGACGCGATCGTCGGCGCGATCGACAAGCCGCTCGCCTCGCCGCGCGGACGATCCGTCACGGTGTGACCAACGGGACCTCGGGCACTGTATCGAACAACAACGCGTCGTACAAGTTCACGGCGATGGCGGAGGACTGAAGCCAGAGGGCTCGCCGGTCTCACACGCGACACACTCGCAACAGACATCGGGCACGAACTCTGCACAGCGGCGACGCACGTCCGTGCCCGGAACAGATTCGAGGTGTTGCATGGCGACCGTTCAGCGGTGGATCGCGGCCCAGCACTACGAGCGAAGTTTTTGGGCTGAGACGTCGTCGCGGATTGCCCGAGGTTCGGTCACACCCTTCGATTGGTATCGAGGCCGTGCCGAACAGTTGGCCGATCGGCTGTGCCGGCACGGGCTCAGTGATGTCACGACCGGCGATGCCACCGTGCTCGAGGTCGGATCGGGACCAGTCGGCATCGTGTCGCATTTCGCCGGCCGCGTGAGGATCGCCGTAGATCCGCTGAACACGTTCTACGGTGCCGACCCGGTGCTGAGCGCGACACGCGCGCGCGACGTCGACTATCGCACGGGACTCGGTGAGGACATCCCCTGCGCCACAGGTTTCTGCGATCTCGTCATCATCGAGAACTGTATCGACCACGTGCAAGACATCCATGGCGTCGGCCGGGAACTCAATCGTGTCCTGCGCCCCGGCGGTGTCCTGTATCTGAATGTGAACTGCCGGACATCCGCCGGCTACTACGTGCATCGGGCGATGTCGCGTCTGAGCATCGACACCGGTCATCCGCATACCTTTACTCCCACCCGCGCGCTCGCCTTCGTGCGCCGTCACGGGTTCGAGCCGGTCGGGTCGGAAGCGGCGTCGGCGTGGACTGCCCATATTGAAGATCTACGGGGCCCCGGCCTACGCCCGCGGCTGAAGGCGCTCTCCGGCGTCAGCGAATACGTTTTCAAGGTCTACGCACGGAAAAGGCAGGAGCAGTCCGTACACCCCGAATGAGTAGCTTGCCCCCGCGTCCGGCGACTCGCAATAATGTCGGGCCGCCACATGACGCAGGGTCCGGCCTCTCTCCTTCGCCCGTTCGGGTTCGTCGGGGCGTTCGTCGTGGGTGTGTGTCTGGTCACTTCGGCGCCCATCATCGCAGCGCCGTCCGAGCCTTCCGCGACCGATCGATCGATTCCTGACTACGGCCTCGCCGTGTGGGCCGCCGACAAGGGTCAGCCTCCAGGCGACGTGTTCGCGATCGCACAGGACGCCGAAGGCTATTTGTGGGTGGGCACGCCGAATGGATTGCATCGTTTCGACGGCGCTCGCTTCACGCCGTGGAACGGCAGCACACCCGCGACCGCGCTACCCAGTGGCCCGATTCACGCACTCGTCGGTGCACCGGACGGCAGTCTGTGGATCGGCTTCGGCGGCGGCGGCAGCGTCGTCCGCATGCTGCGCGGCCAGATCACACGATACACGCCCGCCAACGGCGCGCCGCCTGGCGTCACGGCCATGGTCCAGGACCGGCAGGGCGCAATCTGGGTGGCGGCGACGCGTGGCCTGTTCCGATTCATCGATAACCGTTGGACGACCATCGGTCAGGCCGAGGGCTATAGCGGCGCCGAAGCCTTCAGCCTGTACGAGGATCGCGCTGGACGTCTGTGGGTGGGCACCGCGTCCGGCGTATACCGCCGCACGAAAGACACGTTCGAGCTCGTCGATGGCGACGCGAACAACGTGCAGAGCCTCATCGAGGACGGAGCCGGCAACATCTGGGTGTCCGACCCGCTCGAAATCGTCAAGAAGCTGTCCACGCACACGGCGCCGCATCATGGACGCGAGATTCGTCTGCCGGCGAGCGCATGGCGGCTCATGCGCGACAGCCGCAATCAGATCTGGGCCGCTGCGTTCGGGGGCGGACTGCTTCGCGTTCGCGATCCGCTTGCATCCACGCCCATCATCGAGCGCTTCGAGTACGAACATCGCCTCGCCGGATCTCCTCGATCGGTGTTCGAAGATCGCGAAGGCAACATCTGGGTCGGCATGCGCGGCGGGCTGATTCGATTGTCGGAGCGCGCGTTCAAGGACGTGCCTCTCGAGGGACTGAACAACGACGGCGTGCGCACCGCCATCGTCGATCGCGACGGCCGCGTGTGGGTGGCGACCGGCCATGGTCTCAATCGCTTCAAGGGCGCCGAGCGCCGTGGCTACGACGTGTCGCAGACGATGGCGCTGCACGTCGATCGCAGCGGTGAGCTGCTTGTGGCGGGTGGTCAGAAGGTAGCCCGTTTCCGCGACGGCCGCTTGGAGCCGATCGCGATTCCCACCATCGTTGCGACGAGCCGGGTGATGGCGCTCACCACCGATGCGCAGCACACGATGTGGTTCTGCACCGCACTGAAAGGTGTGATGACGTGGGACGGCCGCACGCTGTCGCGACTCGAAGGGCAGACCGACATCGCCGGCCGAGCGTGTCAGTCGATCTACACGGATCGTCAAGGACGGATCTGGATCGGTCTCACAGCCAGCGGCGCCGCCGTCTACGAGAACGGCATGTTCCGCAGCTTCACGGCGCGCGATGGGTTGGCAACCGGCACCATCCTCGCTATCGCCGAAGATCGCGACGGCGGCATCTGGTTCAGCGCCACCGGTGGCGTGAGTCGCTATCAGAAAGGCCGTCTCACCACGCTCACGCAGGTGAACGCGCCGCTCAGCGATCTCGTGCCCGTGCTGGTCGAGGACCTCGAGGGCTACATCTGGGTCGGTGTGAACTCCGGCGCGGCGATGATGCGCTTTCATCCGAGTGAGGTCGACAAGGTTGCCGCAAGCCCGATGCACCAGGTCGAGTACAGCCTCTACGACGAAACCGACGGCATGCAACATGGATCGCAGACGTGGCAGAGCGGTGTCGGAGGCGTGCGAGACGCCGACGGCCGCCTATGGGTCGCCACCGGTGTCGGCATGACGATGATCGATCCGCGGCAGCTGCCTCCGGTGCATCGGCCGCCCCCGCCGCACATCGAAGGCATCACGGCCGATGGCCGCAGATTGACCCTTTCAGACGTCGTGTCCGGCTCTAGCCGGACGAAAGATCTCACGCTGCCCGCGGGCACGTCGACGTTGCGAATCGACTTCGGCACGGTGAGTTTGTCGTCGGCGTCGAAGCTGCGCTTCCGATACCTCCTCGAAGGCGTGGACGAGGATTGGGTCTATGCGGGCAACGCGCGCGAAGCCACGTACACCAGCGTCCCGTCGGGCAACTATCGCTTCCGCGTGAGCACCACCGCCAACGGCGAGTGGACCGAGGCGGCACGCTGGGAGTTCGCCGTGGCCCCGCCCTTCTACCGCACACCGACGTTCTTGACTTCTTCGGTGTTCGGTCTCGCGCTCGTGATCGCCATGGCCTGGTGGCTGCGTCTTCGAGCGGTACGCAATCAGTACGCGCTCGTGTTCGCCGAACGCGCACGCGTCAGCCGTGAGATCCACGACACGCTGCTCCAGAGTCTCGCGGCCATCGGGGTGGAGCTCGAGACGATTGCCACCGAGCTCGAGCCGTCGCAGTCGCCCGCGCGCGACGGCCTTCGTCGGCTTCGTCGTCAGATCGGCCACTGTCTCCGCGAGGCCCGCGAATCGATCCTCGAGCTGCGTCATCACTCGATGAAGCCGAGGGCACTGGTCGATTCGCTGCGCGAGTTGGCCGAGACGACAACGGTGTCAAAGGGCGTGCAGACGGAATTTGCGATCACCGGCCGGCCGCGGTCGTGCGCGGCCGATGCGGAACAGCAGCTGCTGCGCATCGCGCAGGAATCGGTCAACAACGCGGTTCGCCACGGCCGCGCCGTCAACGTGAAGATCACGCTCGCTTTCGAGCCCGATCGCGTGGTGCTCACGGTCTCTGACGACGGCTGCGGATTCGAGCCGCGCGATCGCGACACCGCGGTATCCAGCGGCGAGCATCTCGGCCTACTCACGATGCGAGAACGGGCGGCCAGGATACGCGGCCAACTCGCAATCATCAGCCGTCCCGGGCACGGCACCACGATCGAAACGTCAGCGCCAGTCGGAGCGGAGTAGCGATGAGTGACACCATCCGCGTGCTGTGCGTCGACGACCATCGCCTGATGCGCGAGGGCATCGCCAGGATCGTCGGCGTGCAACCGGACATGACCGTGGTGGCGCAGGCGAGCGACGGCGAGCAGGCGGTGGAGCAGTTCCTGCGCGTGCGTCCCGATGTCACGCTGATGGATCTCGAGATGCCGACGATGCGTGGCGTGCAGGCGATTCACGCCATCCGGCGGCACGAGCCCAATGCCCGCATCGTCGTGCTGACGATGTACAACGGCGACGAGGACATCCATCGCGCGGTTGCGGCGGGTGCGGTCGGGTATCTCCTCAAGGACATGCTGCCCGACGATCTCGTGCGCGTGATTCGCGAAGTCCATTCAGGCGGGCGTGTGATCCCACCCGAGATCGCCGCGGCACTCGAGCAGCGTGCCAGCCAGCCGACGTTGACTCACCGCGAGTTTCAAGTGCTGGAGCTGCTGGCGACGGGAAAACGAAACAAGGAGATCGCCGCTGCCCTCGGCATCAGCGCCGATACCGCCAGCGCGCACGTCAAGAGCATCTTCCAGAAGTTCAACGTCCACGACCGGACCGCGGCGCTCGGTGAAGCGCTGCGTCGCGGCATCATTCACATTCGTTGAAGCATCACGCCGGGCGTGATCGATCGATCTAAAACCGCGTTCGGTTAGTCGCCGCGCAACGCGCGCACTCCTCGCTTCCAGACCGCGACGATGTTCCGTGTGGCGCGAATCTGTTTCGATGGATCGCCGTCGACGAGCAGCAGGTCGGCGCGCAGTCCGGTCTTGATGCGCCCGCGATCGGTCATGCGAAATGCCTTGGCAGGGGCCGACGTCGCTGCGACGAGCGCCGCCGTCGGCGTGAGTCCGGCGTCGACGAGATGCTCCAGTTCCTTGTGCACGGACGCTCCGTACATCGTTCCCGGTGCCGGAGCGTCGGTTCCCGCCAGCATCGGCACGTTCGCCGCAGCAAGTTGACGGATCGCCTTCGGCGCAGCGTCACAGCGTAGCGTCGATGGCGACGTCGGCATCTCGAGAAAGCTCCTGAATTGCGGCTTCACCAGTTTCATCGTCTCGGCGTCCTTCAGAAAACCTGGGGCATCCGGCATTCCGCACGAGCTGTAGAGAACCGACAGCGTCGGGATGACGAAGACACCGTGCTTGGCCGCAAACTGTCCGAAGTCTGGCGATACCGTGGGCCCTTCGAAAAGATGCGCAAGACCGTCCACGCCCGCAGCAATCGCCCCGCGTGCGGTACGCTCGTCGCCGATGTGGGCGACAGCAATTTTTCCGCGTGCGTGTGCGGCGGTGACGAGCGCGGCGATGGTCGCTTCGTCCAGCGTCGGCAGCTTCTTCCCGAACCGCTCGATGTCGTCGTAGATGATCTTGATGAAGTCCGATCCTTCGGCCACGCGTGCGGCCACGAATGCGTCGGCCTCGCCGGGCGAATTCAGCGTCGGGAACCCGCCGGGGCCGCCCATCTGCGTCGGGTGCCCGCCTGGCGCCGTCGCGTAGATTCCGGCGTTGAGGATCGCCGCCATGTCCGGCGAATCGGTGTCCTCGAGCGTCTTGAGCCTGGCCACGACGGTGCTGGGGGCTGCACCCATGAGGATCGACGTCGTGACGCCGAACGCCAGCGATTGTTGAAGCGCGGCAGCCGCGGCGGTGACGGGGAAGATCGGGAAATGGACGTGCGCATCCATGAGGCCCGGAAGCAGCGTGCGTCCCTCGCCCGCGATTTCCTCGGCCCCTGCCGGAACGGAAACGGGAGAACCGCCAACAGCGACAATCGTGCCTTGGCTGATGACCACCGTTTGTCGTTCGGCAACGCTCTCGCCGTCGAAGAGACGGACGTTGCGAATGATGTACGTGCCGCTGGCAGTCGACTGCGCGTGAAGCAGCGCGATGGCGGGCACGACGAGAGAGCAGGCGAGCGCGAATCGTATCAGCATGACGGTTAGACGGCACCACATGGCTCCGGGTCATCGCACAGCGTCCCATCTGTCGCGAGCCGTGAGACTCGCGTCGCGACCCGGTTGATTCGGTCAGGGCAGGGTTACGGAGTGTCGAGGCCGAGTCTACCGACCAGCCTTTCGCGGTACGTCCGACTCAGCACAAGCTTGCTGCCGTTCACGAGAATCACATCGCAGTCGCCGTTGCTGCGGGCAATCAGCGTCTTCACGCGGTCGATGCGCACGATCGCCGAACGGTGAATACGCGCGAATTCCGCGGGATCGAGCCGCTCGTCGATGTCAGCGAGCTGGCCGCGCATGAGATGAACCGTCTTGCCGACATGAATGCAGAGATAGTGGCCGCCGACGTCGATGTAATCGACGTCGCGAGTTTCGACGACCTCCGTGCGTTCCTTCTCCCTGATCGCCAGGCGCGTGAGGTAGTCGCGAGGCCGGTCGGCGCCTCGGCGCAGGCGGAGTTGCTCGCGCGCTCGATTGAGCGCACGAGAAAAGCGCTCGCGGCCGAACGGCTTTTCCAGGTAGTCGCCGGCGCTCACATCGAACGCTTCCAGCGCTTTCTCGCCGTGCGCGGTGAGAAAGATGGCGATCGGCCGTGTGGCGGAGGGTAGACGGCGCACGATCTCGAAGCCATCGAAGTCCGGCAGTCCCACATCGAGGAAGGCGACGTCGGGATCTTCACGGACGATGAGGCTCACGGCGTCGGCTCCGTTGGCCGCCTCACCCACAATGTCGATGTCGGCTTCGTCAGCGAGATAGCGGGCGACGCGCTCACGCGCGAGCCCCATGTCGTCGACGATCACCGCGCGAATGCGACCGTTCACCGGACCGACTCCCGATAGGGGAGCTCGACAACGACCGTCGCCTGCTGGGCAACGCGCTCGAGGACCAGCTGCGCCGCCTCGCCGTAAAGAACGCGCAGCCGCTCCCGCACATTGCCAAGCCCGATGCCGGTTCCCGGCACGCTGACCTGGTCCAGGGGCATGTCGTTGCCGACCACCACGCGAAGACGATCGCTCGTACCGCTCGCGGCCAGTGACAGATGTCCGCCGGCGGTCCGCTTCGCGATCCCGTGAACGATGGCGTTCTCGACGAGTGGCTGCAACAGCATCGTCGGCACGACGGCATCCCACGTCGACGGCTCGATGCACAGGTCGAACGAGATCTGCCCCGGCATCATCGTGCTGTACAGATCAAGGTAGCTCTGAACGAAGCCGATCTCCTCGCGCAGCGGTATCTCTTGCGGTCGCGGATCGAGGGCCAGACGCAGGAGCTCGCTCAGACGATTCAGCGCGCGATCGGCGAGCGCCGGATCGCGATAGCCGATCGCCGAGATGGCGTTCAAGGCGTTGAACAGAAAGTGCGGGTTCAACTGGGCTTCGAGCGCGCGAAGCTCCGCCCGAGCGAGCAGGCGTTCACGCGTCCGATAACGATCGAAGTACGCAACCGCCTGCCCGATGCCTGCGACCGCGATATAGGTCGGAACCGCGTAGAACGCTCTGATCGTGGTGGAGGACGCGATGTTCTGGAACTGGAGTGGTTGCCGTGCCGGAAACAGGAGCGCGGAGAGCAGGAGCGCGCCGATGGTGAGCAGCGGCAACAGAAGGACGCCGGCGCCGGCGTGAACGAGGAGATGCCGCACCACGCGATGCTCGGCGACAGGAAAGCGCCTCGCCAGCCAGAGAATGAACGGCGTGGCGATCATCCAGGGGAGAAAGTTCAGAAGAGTGAAGAAGAAGATCGAAAGCAGGGACGGCCGCCATCCCGATGCCGTTTCGACGAGATACCCCGCCGGCGTCCATGCCAGGACGACGAGCATCCACGCGCCAGCGACGATGGCTGCCAGCGAGAGGCGATTGTGGACCACGCTATCGCCGCTCCTCGACAGCGAAGGCGGCTGCGACTATCACGCACGGAATTATGCTTCGGCTGACCCGCCGGTTCCGGCATGAATCTGCACGACCCACGACGCGAATCCAACGGCTCGTGCCACGTCAATCGCTGCGCAGCGCGCTCGCGGGATCGATTCGTGCCGCGCGCCACGCAGGGGCCGCGGCCGACAGTGCCGCGGTCAGGACCACGACGATCAGCACCGATGCGAACGTCGTCGGGTCGAGCGGCTGTACGCCGAAGAGCATCGTCGCTAAGAGACGCCCCCAGATCGTCGACAGCACCAGGCCAATCACCGCGCCGGCGCCAATCATCCGCGACGCGCTGCCGGCGACGAGACGAAGTACGTCGCCCGTCGTGGCACCGAGTGCCCGCCGTACGCCGATGTCGCGCGTGCGCTGCTGGACGGCGTAGGCGAGGATGCCGAACAGACCAACCATCGCCAGCACCATGGCCAGGCCCGCGAACATCGTTACGAGTACGGCCCGGAACCGATGGCGCGCAGTGGCGACACCGGCCACATCATTCAGCGTCATCACCTCGCGAACGCTCACCAGTTGCTCTTTGTCGATTCGGCTGATCGCTGCGCGAACCGATGGCGCGAGAGACTCGGCGTCTCCGACCGTCGGCCGGACGAGCACATACATGTCATCGGACAGCCGCTGTGACAGCGGCACGTAGAGCTGGATGCGGTCCTGCAATTCATCCGGCCGGCCCTTGACCGTCCTGGCGACGCCGACGATCTCTCTCACGACCGGCGGCGTTTGCGGCGACCCTGAAGGGCGGACGCCGACGCGCACGCCGATCGGCGATCGCCCCTGCAGATACCGGCGCACGAACGATTCGCTGACGATGCAGACGGCGGTGGTCTTTTGCGCATCACGATCGTCGAACGTACGGCCGTCGACAATCGGAAGATCGATGGCCGGAAAATATGTCGGGCTGATGATCTGGTAGTCGGCAGTCGGACGCTCGTGTTCAGGTAACGGCGGATCGCCGATGATCTCGAACAGTACCGGATCGTTTTCGCCGAGCGGCAGCGTACTGGCCCACGCGACGTTGAACACGGACGGGATCGATCTGATTTCGCGTTCGACAGAATCAAAGAACTGCAGCAGCGCCTCAGGAGTTGGATAACTAGATCCGAGCGGGTCCACCATCATCGTCAGCACGCGATCGGCGCGATAGCCGCGATCGACGGTCTCGACGGCCAGCAGCGTGCGCAGCAGCAATCCGGCGCCAAACAGCAACAGCACGGCAGTCGACACTTCCGCCACGACGAGCAGGCCGCGGATTCTGCCACCGCGTCCGGTCATCGTGCGGTTGTCCGAAGCCATGGCGTGCGACGAGGCGACGCCAGTCGCGTGCCATGCCGGCGCGAGCCCGAACAGCAAGCCGACCAGAAGCGCGGTGACCGCGCAGAACGCGATCACCCGCATGTCGAACGTCACAGTGACCGCAGCGGGCAACAATCCCTCCGGAATGACCGATGGGGCGGCGCGCAGAATCATCGCGCCGATGCCACCGCCGACAATGGCGCCGACACACGACAGCAGGAGGCTCTCGGTGAGCAGCTGCTGGATCACTCGGCGGCGGCTCGCACCGAGTGCCGATCGCACGGCCAGCTCTCGTGCGCGGGCGGTGGCGCGAGCGAGGAGGAGATTGGCCACGTTGGCGCAGCAGATCAGCAGCACAATGCCGACGACGCCGAGAAACAGCATCGCCGTCAGACGCAGATCGCTGCCGATCAAGGCGTCGTGCAGAGGCTCGAGCGCGACACCGCGTCCCCGATTGGTCTCGGGAAACTCGCGCGCCAAGCCGTCGGCCACCGTACTCAGATCGGCGCGCGCACCTTCGACGGTCACGCCGGGCTTCATGCGGCCGACGGCGGTCCACAGGTACGCGCGGCGCGCTTGAGGCACGCGTGGAATCGAGCGCAGCGCCCACATGCTGCTCGGCGCGCGAAGCTGGAAATCCTTCGGCACGATGCCGACGACCGTGAACGGAATGCCGTCGAGCCGGAGGACGCGGCCGACGACGGTCGGATCCGAATTGAAGCGTGTCTGCCAGAACGCTTCGCTCAACACCACTACGTTCGCGCGCGTGGCGTCGTCCGATGGCAGAAACGTGCGGCCGGCGATCGGCTTGACGCCGAGCGCGTCGAACAGCCCTGACGAGACCCATTGCCGCGGAACGGTTTCAGCGTTCCCGTCGGCGCCGGCCATCACCATGCCGCCGACACCTGGCGCGAAACCGCCGAACGCGTCGAAGGTACGGCTGCGATCGTTCCAATCCGCCATGTTGACCGGCGACACGTAACTGCGGGATGTGCTCGTCGTCTCCGAGATCATGACCAGACGGTCGCCCCCGGGATACGGCAGCGGGCGCACCAACGTGGCGTCGACCAAGGCGAAGATCGCGCTGTTGACGCCGATGCCGAGCGCGAGCGTGAGGATGGCGGTGATCGCGAACGCAGGTTGCTTCCGCAAGGTGCGCATCGCATAGCGGACGTCCTGTCCGAGATCTCGAACGAGAGAGGATTTCGGCGCTCCGAGCGCGATCGGCGGCGGTACGTGGGACTGCCGCAGCGTTCGCATGTGATTCGCGAGCGCATCGGGCTCCAGCAGCTCCTCGATCGCCAGACGCGTGGCCTCCTCGACGCTGTGGCCTTTGGCCAGCAGCTCCTCGTACCGCAGATCGAGATGTTGCGAGAGCTCCTCGACGATTTCGCCTTCGCGCGCGGGGCTCAATCGCAATCGCGCGAGGCGAGGGCGCACGTGGTCGTTCCAGTCAGGCATTGTCGACTCCCGTGATGAGACCCATGGCCTCGACGAAGGCCTTCCAGGTATCGCGCTGGCGTGCGAGCACGCGACGGCCCTCGGGCGTCAGGTTGTAGAACCGCCGTCGTCGCTGGCCCGCTTTCTCGACCCACTTCCCCTGCAGCCAGCCGCGTTCTTCCAGGCGGTAGAGCAGTGGATAGAGCGAGGCGACGTGAAACTTCAGCCGACCTGCCGAACGCTCCTCGATCAACTTGCTGATCTCGTAGCCATGTCGCGCGCGCGGTTCGACGATCGAGAGGATGATCAGCTCCGCCGATCCTTTCTTCAACTCGCGATCGAGCATCCGCGCGTCAATATCAGTCATAGCCACATATGGTATAGGCATGGTCATGCCCGTGCAAGCGTGATACGTGCGGGATGTGGCACATCCCCTATTAGGGGATTTCCGCGTGTGCCTCTCTCGGCTGTACTCCGCGAACCATGCTCACACGCCATCGCATCACGACTGGAGTGGCGGTCGGACTCGTCGTGCTTCTCGGGTTCCCGCCATTGGGTCGCGTCAGCGCCCAGAACTCACGTGGCCAGGGCTCGATCCATCGTGACGATCCCTGCGATCAGCTGCCGAATCCTCCTGGAAAAGCGAAGGGGATCGAGAAGCACTGTCCCGCGGGAGGCAGCAGCAGCGGCGTGGCGAAGGGCGACTTCAACGGCGATGGATTCGCGGACCTCGCGATCGGAGTTCCCGAAGAGGATACTGGCGGGGCCGAGGACGCCGGAGCGGTCAACGTCATCTACGGATCGGCGAGCGGCGTCACCGCCACCGACTCCAATGTTCCTGCACCGCAGTTCTGGTCCCAGAACAGCACGGGTATCTCTGGATCGTCGGAAGCAGGCGATCGATTCGGCACGGCGTTGGCGTCCGGAGATTTCAATGGCGACGGCTTCTCGGATCTCGCCATCGGGGTGCCGGGTGAAAACGTGAGCGGCGCCGACGGCCGCGTCGTCGTCATCTATGGTTCACGCAACGGCCTCTCGACAACCGATTCCACCGTTCCAGCCTCACAATCGTTCGACGGCCGGAGTATCTCGCGCAATCCGTATCCGGGAATGAATGCCGGAGGAGGAGGAGTTGGAAGCGCCCTCGCCTGGGGTGACTTCGATAACGACGGGATGGGTGATCTCGCCATCGGTATGCCGCTCTATCAATGGTCGTTTCCAGGTGGAATAACGTGCAATTGCGCGGGAGGTATTTGGGTCCTCCAAGGACGGCAGGGAGGTCTGACTCTTTCCGGCAACCGACTGTGGGTGGAGAAGGACATCCCCGGAAGCTCCAATTCACTCTTTTTGTCGTTCTTTGGCGAGACTCTCGCCGCGGGGGACTTCAACGGCGATGGCCATGCAGACCTCGCGATCGGAGTGCCTTTCCGGCCCAACGAGAATTGTTCTCTTCCGCCTTTCACGTCCGGATGCGGAGTGGGGACTGTGTACGTGTTGTATGGCGGTTCATTGGGAGTGAGCCCGTCGAACGGTTCCGACATATGGTCGCAAGGCAGCTCCGGCATTGCGGGTGCGGAAGAAGAATCCGACCACTTCGGGGCTTCCCTTGCCGTGGGCGACTTCAATGGAGATGGGTGGTCCGATCTCGCGATTGGTGTGCCGGGCGAGGACATCAGCGGTGTCGTAGACACCGGAGCCGTCGAAGTCATCTACGGTTCATCGTCGGGCCTCACCTCGTCGGGCAGTCAGTTCTGGGATCTGAATGGGCTCGGCGGCGTGTACGAAACGGGCGCGCAGTTTGGCTTCGCTGTCGCGGCCGGTGATTTCAACGGAGACGGACGCGCCGATCTGGCCATCGGGGCCCCGTTCAAAGACGTCGCGGGCGGAGCCGTCGACGGCGGCGAAGTCGACGTGATCTACGGATCGTCGACAGGGTTGTCGAAGACCAGCCATCCCGTCCAGATCTGGAGTCAGGACAGCGCCGGCATCGCCGGAGGGTCCGAGAGCGGCGACCAATTCGGCGCCAGCCTCACGGCGTGGAACTTCGGAAAGAACGAATTCAGCCGCATTGCGCCTGGAGTCGTGATCACGAGCGCCGATCTCGCGATTGGCGTGCCGCACGAGAACATCGGCTCGATCTCCGATGCCGGCGCAGTGCACGTGATCTATGGATCGGTCCTTTCAAACGGGCTCACGTCGACCGGGAGTCAATTCTGGTCGCAAGGTTCGACGGGCATTCCGGGAGGAGCCGAAGCAGGGGATCATTTCGGCGCGTCGATGTACTAGCCTCCCCCCCAAACTGGGTATATCTGGCTGGCGCCCGAACGTGGATGATCTGTCCGCCTCCACGTTCGAGACACTGAATGATTTCCCTGAATCGGGCTGTGCCGACGACGGTCCTCGGCATTGCCATCGCCGTCCTGCTGTCCCTGACGGTACTTCCTGCCCAGAAGGAAACGCCGCGCGCGGTCTCGGTGTCGTTCTCCGATCGCGATCAGATCGAGATTCAGCAGCTGGTTCGCAAGTACGCCTGGGCCCTCGATAGCGGCGACAACTACGGCTACGCCTTCGCCGACCTGTTCACGCCCGACGGCATCTTCGTCGGGATGAATCAGGGAGCCGATGGCCGTTCTTATCAGGGACGGGATCAGCTCTCGACGTTGGCGCGCGGTGGGGCGCGCGGCGCGACGGTGCAACGCCACTTCACCATGAATCACGTGATCACGCCCACAGCCGGCGGCGGTGCCACGGGTCGCGCCTATGTCGTGATCGCCGATATCGGCGTCGTCGGCACGGCGAACGCGGTGAATCACGGCGGCCACTATGACGACGTCTACGAGAAGACGAACGTCGGGTGGCGATTCAAGAAGCGGACCTACTGGGAATCGAAGGTCGACTCGGGAGGGGTGAAGCCATGACGGTTCGCACTCGCCTGGTCACGCTGCTGGCAGCGTGTGCCGTTGGCATCGGGTTGCTTCTGACAGTGGTTGTCCGGGCGCAACAGCGAGGCGCCGGATCGGCGCAGGTTCCAACGCTGACCCCGCAAGACTACCTGGACATTCAGCAACTGGTCTCGAATTATCCGTACGGCCTCGATGGCAACACCGACAACGGCGCGAGCTACGCGAATCTGTTTGCCCCAGGCGGCGTGTTCGGAAGGCCGCGAACCGAAGGCCGCGACAACCTCGCGGCGCTGGCCAACCGGGAACCGCATGGCGCGAACTACGTCAGGCACTTCATCACCAATCACGTCATCGAACCATCGCCGGGCGGCGCAATCGGCAAGGAGTACGCCGTCATCATCGACATCGGTGAGAACGGCAACCCGGGTCGAATCTTTCTCGGCGGCCGCTACGACGACGAGTACGTGAAGACGCCGCAGGGATGGAAGTTCAAGATGCGCACGTTCACGCCGTCGCGCGTCGACGTGCAGCCGCCGCCTGCAGGCCGCGGCGCCGGTGCGCCGCCATCAGGTGGACAGGGCCGGCAGTGACATGTAGAGCGGGGGCTTCAGCCCCCGCGTGACGGAGAGTGTCCCAGATGCGAAGACCCCAGGTGCCTGCGCTGCTGATCGCGGCTCTCGTGTATGCGATTCCCATTTACGCGCAGCAGACGTTGACCGACAAGGACCGCGCCGACATTCAGGATCTGACCGCACGCTACGCGCGCGCCCTCGGCTCGTGCTTGGCCGAGGAGTACGCGGAGTTGTTCGCGCCGGAGACGGGATACTTCGCCAGCAACATCCGCGGCGAGGTCGTCGGTCGCGAGCGACTGATTGCGCTCGTTCGCAGCGAGCGGCAATGCACGAATCCAGCGCCGTCGGCCGGCACAACACCCGCAGCGCCGAGGCCGGTGCCAACGGTTGTCCTCTCATCGTCGTCGAATGGCGTGACCGGCCGCGCCGAACTTGGCGCAAACGTCGGCCAGTACGACGACGAGTACGTGAAGACCGCGAAAGGCTGGCGGTTCAAGTCGCGGACGGTCATGACCGCGCAAGAGTTGAAGGCTGGTCTCAGCGTTCAGGACGTGAGAGCGATCAGAAAGCTCGCAGGTTCCGATCTCGGACAGTTCGATGACTTCTATGTTGCAGGCGAGGACGGCGTGAAGCGCTTCCGATCATCTGGCTTGTCGACGGGGTTGTCGGCGGAGGGCGTGACCGGACGCGCGTATTTGCGGAACAACGGTGGGCACTACGACGACGTCTATGTCCGCACGCCGGACGGTGGGTGGCGCTTCAAGTCTCGAACGTACGTGGCCGATGCGCCAGCGGCGAATAAGTAAGGTGTCGAGTTTCAGCAGTCAGTCTCCAGTGGAGGGGTGCCCTATGCGGCGATTCACACGTGTGGCGTTGATGCTCTTCGGGTTGGTCGCGTTCGTCCCGATCGCCGCGCACGCGCAGGCGTCGATCACCGGCGTCGTCCGGGATGCGTCTGGCGCGGTGCTGCCTGGCGTCACCGTCGAGGCGTCGAGTCCCGTGTTGATCGAACGGTCTCGCGAAGTCGTCACCGACGGCAGCGGGCAATACCGCATCGTCGACCTGAGGCCGGGCACCTACAGCGTGAAGTACACGTTGACCGGGTTCTCGACGGTCCAGCGCGAAGGCATCGAGCTCACCGGCTCGTTCGTGGCGACCATCGACGTCGAGCTCAAGGTCGGGTCGCTGCAGGAGACGATCACCGTTGCCGGCGAGTCGCCGATCATCGACGTGCAGCGCTCGACGCAGCAGCGCGTGTTCGACTCGAAAGTGATCGAGGCGATTCCAGCCGGGCGCAGTCACATCGATCTCGTGGTGTTGATTCCCGGTCTGGCCGCGGCGCAACCGGGACGAGGTGGCCTGGCCGATGTCGGTGGCACCAACAACCTGCAGAACACGACGTTCCAGATTCACGGCGGCCGTACCAGCGACACGCGTCTGCAGCTCGATGGCGTGAGACTTGGCAACGTGCTCTCGGGAGGCGAATTCTCCAACTTCGTTCCCGACACCGGATCGACGCAGGAAATCACGGTCGACTACGCGGCGGTCTCGGCCGAACAGCCGTTCGGCGGCCTGCGCATCGATCTCATTCCGCGCGAAGGCGGCAACACCGTCAAGGGGTCGATCTTCGCCACCGGCGTGAACTCCGCCTGGCAAGGCAGCAATCTCACCCAGGAACTGAAGAACCGTGGCCTTCCCGATCCCAACGAGATGAAGCGCGCCTACGACATCAACCCGTCGGTCGGCGGCCCGCTGATGCGCGACAAGCTGTGGTTCTACACCTCGGCCCGATGGCAGGTGAATCAGAACTACATCGCCGGCCTGTACTACAACAAGAACGAGGGCGATGCGACCAAGTGGCTCTACGAGGCCGACCCGACTCGCCGCGGCTTCTTCGGGCTCGAACAGAATGGCATCAATACCCGATTCACCTGGCAGGCCGCGCAGAAACACAAGGTTGCGCTGTATCTCGACAACCAGTCGCGCATTTGGGACGACACGCGAGCGGGCGTCTCGCCCGAATCGGCAGTGGCGTATCGCTTCCCCGTGCTCAATCTCGGTCAGGTGAGCTGGACTGCGCCGATGACCAACAAGCTGCTCTTCGAGGCGCGCTACGCGCACCGCGGCGAAGCCTTCGGCAATCAGCTGCCGGACGAAGGTTCGATCTATCGCAACATGATCCCGGTGCTCGAGCAGTCGACGAACCTGTTCTATCGCGGCAAGGGCGGCGACGGCGGCATCAGTGGGCTCTTCGGCTACTCGGCGCAGGGAATCAACACCGCGCTCGCGTCGATGTCGTATGTGACCGGCGCGCACTCGTTCAAAGTCGGCTTCAGCGATACGTGGGCGCGCACCGTGAGCACGTCGGATTCGAACGCGCGCTACATGATGTTCCGGTTCAACCAGGGCATCCCGAATCAGGTGACGTTGTACGGTGTGCCGACCCGCGGTGAATCGCTCGTGAAGGGCGAGCTCGGTGTTTTCGCACAGGATCGCTGGACGATTCAGCGCTGGACGCTCAATGCTGGCGTCCGCTACGACGGCTTCCGCGGCGGCTACCCCGATCAGGTGCGTGGACCGGCACCACTGCAGCCCACTCGCAACTTCACCTTCCCGGCGGTCACGACGATGAGTCTCAACGACGTGACCCCGCGCCTTGGCGCGTCTTACGATCTGTTCGGCAACGGAAAGACCGCGCTCAAGGCGAGCGTCGGAAAGTACATGCTCACGCTGTTCACGATCGGCAATCCGGCCGGTGTGAGCACAACGACGACCCGGAACTGGAACGACTTCACGTTCGGTCCCGGCGATCCGCGGAGCGGCAACTTCAATCCCGACTGCGACATGCTCAACCCGGCGGTGAACGGCGAGTGCTCCGCGTATCTCAGTCAGTTCGGCACGCTGACGTCGATCGCGCAGTTCAACGAAGACACGCGGTTCGGGTGGGGTAATCGGCCGTTCAACTGGGAGTTCTCGACGAGCGTGCAGCACCAGCTTGCGCCGCGTGTCGGCATCGACGTCGGCTACTTCCGGCGCTGGTTTGGAAATTTCCAGGTGACGCAGACCGTTGGACTATCGGCGAGCGACTACGATCGCTACAGCGTGGTCGCGCCGAGCGACAGCCGGCTGCCCAACGGCGGCAACTACCAGATCACAGACCTCTTCAACCTGAATCCGGCGAAGGTGGGTCAGGGCACGGCGTACACCACGTTTGCTCGCGACTTCGGCAAGCAGACGGAGCACTGGAACGGTGTGGATATCAGTGCCAACGCCCGGATGCAGAATGGCATCACGCTGCAGGGCGGCGTCAGCACTGGCCGCACCACTACCGACAACTGCGACGTCGTCGTCAACGACCAAGGCGCCATCCTCAGTGGAGCCGGGCCGAGCAGCCGAGGCTGTCACGTTGCGGCGGCGTTCCTGACGCAGGTCAAGGTGCTGGGCACCTACGTGGTTCCGACGATCGGCATGAACGTGGCGGCGACGATGCAGAGCACGCCAGGTCCGGTGATCAGCGCGAACCGCGTCTACGCCAACGCCGAAGTGCAGGGCTCGCTCGGACGACCGCTCTCGGGCGGCGCGCAGAACGTGACGATCAACATGCTGCTACCGGGCGACATCTACGGCGATCGCATCAATCAGTTCGACCTGCGGCTGGGCAAGACGCTCCGGTTCGGCGCGCGGCGGGCGATGGTGAACCTGGACATCTACAATGTGTTCAACCGGAGTCCCGTGATGCAGGAGAACGCCGCCTACGCCGTGTGGCGGACGCCGCAACGCATCATGGATGCGCGGTTGTTCAAGGTCAGCGGCCAGTTCGATTTCTAATGGCTCGACTCGGATCGATCATCGCGGTCGCGCTCGTTGTCGCATACACGACGAGCGCGACATATGCCCAGTCCACTCAGAACGCTCCTCTCACGGCGCTCGACTACATCGAGATTCAGCAACTCGTCGCGAAGTACGCGCGCGCGATCGATACGTGCTCGAACAATGGCTACGACTACGCCGATCTCTTCACCGCCGACGGTGTATTTGCCTCTGACCAGGATGGGAAAGCGATCGACCGGGCCAGGGGGCGCGAGAAACTCGCGGAAGTGTCTGGCGGCGGATCGCGCGGGTGCAAGAACGTCGGCTGGATCGTGCAGGGGGTGAAGCATCTCTACGTGAACCACATCATCACGCCTACTGCCGACGGTGCGACCGGGACCGTTGACATGCTGATGATTGGCCTCAACAACGATCCGTATCGCATCCATCACGAGGGCTACTACGAAGACACCTACGTGCGCACGGCGCAGGGCTGGCGCTTCAAGTCGCGCATTCATCACGTCCCGTCGACGCCCGCACCTGCTCAGTCGAAATAGGTGCAGGAATCGAGGGAAACGGCGCGAATTGTCACCCGATCGGGGCATTGATTGGCACCCCGATCTCGCATAGAACCGTACAAGCGTTGATGAGAACGGGCGCATTCATCCTCGTCGTGTGCGCGTGGCTCCTGGTGCCGGTGGAACGCGCCGAGCTCTCGGCGCGCGATGCGCAGGCAACCGCGGCCGTGCCTGCGGCGGCTGACGACTCTCGCAGCGCGATCGAGCGCTACTGCATCAGCTGTCACAACGACCGCACGAAAGCGCAGGGACTCTCGCTCGAAGGCGCCGACGTGACCCATCCAGGAGCAGCCGCCGACGTATGGGAGCGTGCGCTGCGGAAGCTGCGTGCCCGGTCGATGCCTCCCCAGGGGATGCCGCGTCCCGACGAGACGACTTACAAGACGCTGGTCTCGTGGCTCGAGACCGAGCTCGATCGCACCGCGGCCGGGCATCCCAATCCGGGACGCGCGCTCATCAGACGACTGAATCGCAGCGAGTACGGCAACGCCGTTCGCGATCTGCTGGCGCTCGACGTCGACGTCTCGTCGCTGCTGCCGCCTGACGACTCGGCGTACGGGTTCGACAACATCTCGGAGATGCTCGGTACGTCTCCAGCGCTTCTCGAGCGCTACCTGGTCGCCGCCGATCGCGTCAGTGCGCTCGCCGTAGGCGCGCCGGTCTCGCCCGGATCCGATACCTTCACCGTTCGTCAGGATCGATCGCAGGATCAGCACATCGAAGGGCTGCCGCTCGGAACCGTGGGAGGGCTGGTCGCGCATTACAACTTCCCCCTGGACGCCGAGTACAAGTTCTCGCTCACGCTGTATCGCAACAACCTCGAAGCGATTCGCGGACTCGAGCATCCGCATCAGATCGAGATCACCATCGATGGCGTCCGCGCCTTTGTCACCACGGTCGGTGGAGAAGTGGAGAAGGAGGGTCCCGGCGGCGTGATCACGGATCGCATGGACGCGATCGATGCGCGGCTGCAGGTGCGTGTGCCGGTGAAGGCGGGGCCACATGATGTTGGCGCAAGCTTCGTGCGCAAGATCGGCGAGAGCACGCAGCGCCTGCGTCCATTCCTTCGCAGCTCCGCAGGCACCTACGATTCGACCGGACGTCCGCACATCGAGACCATGACGATCGCCGGGCCGTTCAACCCGACCGGACCCGGAGACACACCGAGTCGTCGTCGCGTCTTCACTTGTCGTCCCGCGAATCGCAATCAAGAAGAGGGGTGTGCAACGAAGATCCTCTCGACGATCGCCCGGCGCGCGTTTCGACGGCCGGTCACCAAGACCGATCTCACGCGGCTGATGACGTTCTTCCAGTCGGGGCGTCAGAGTGGGACGTTCGACAGCGGCGTGCAGCTCGCGCTTCGTCGCGTGCTGGCGAGTCCCTCGTTCGTGTTCCGCGTCGAGGACACCGCTACGATGAAGCCGGGCACGGTCGCACGCGTGAGCGACACCGAGCTGGCGTCACGGCTGTCGTTCTTCTTGTGGAGCAGCATTCCTGACGACACGCTGCTCGATCTCGCAGCGCGTGGACGGTTGAGCGATCCATCCGTGCTCGAGCGCGAGGTGAAGCGCATGCTCGCCGACCCGCGCGCCAATGGGCTGGTGCAGAATTTCACCGGACAGTGGCTCCACGTCCGGAACCTCAAGACGATCACGCCGAACCACGACGACTTCCCCGATTTCGACGACACGCTGCGTGAAGCGTTTCAACGCGAGACCGAGCTGTTCTTCGACGCCGTCATGCGCGAGGACCACAGCGTGCTGGATCTCCTCACCGCCGACTACACCTTCGTCAACGAGCGGCTCGCCAAGCACTACGGCATTCCGTACATCTACGGCAGCCACTTCCGCCGGGTGACGCTGACCGACGATGCGCGGCGCGGGTTGCTGGGTAAGGGAGCGCTGTTGATGGTGACGTCGCACGCCGATCGCACGTCGCCGACGGTGCGCGGCAAGTGGATTCTCGAAAACATTCTCGGCACTCCACCACCGCCCCCGCTGCCCAACGTCCCACCGATCGAGTCGGGCACCGAGACGCCGCGCACACTGCGCGAGCGACTCGAGCGGCACCGTGCCAGCGTGACGTGCGCCGGGTGCCACAAGGTCATGGACCCGCTCGGCTTTGCGATGGAAAACTTCGATGCGGTGGGTACATGGCGCACCCGCGATGCCGGGCTGCCGCTCAACGCCTCAGGTCAGCTTGCCGACGGAACGGCTGTCAACGGCATCGTGGCCCTGCGCGAGGCGCTTGTGGCGAGGTCGGATGTGTTCGTGCAGACGCTCACCGAGAAGCTCATGACCTACGCGCTCGGGCGTGGACTGCAGTATTACGACATGCCGGCCGTGCGGGAGGTGGTGCGGAACGCGGCGCGCCAGGATTACAGGTTTTCGGCGATCATTAGTGGGATCGTGTCGAGTGCCCCGTTCGAGATGCGCGCAGCCGGAGAAGACGACCGCTAATTGGGGGATAACGATGTTTGTCAGCAAGAGGGCATTGCCGCGGCGCACGTTCCTGCGTGGGGTCGGCACGACGATGGCGCTGCCGTTGCTCGAGTCGATGGTGCCGGCATTCACGGCCCTTGCGCAGACGCCGGCCACGCCGCCGACGCGCTTCGGTGCCGTGTACGTCCCGAACGGCGCAACGATGAAGCACTGGATGCCCGAGACGACGGGCGCGGGTCTCGACTTCAAGCCGATCCTGAAACCGCTCGAGCCGTTTAGAGATCAGATGAATCTGTACGGAAACCTGTCGAGAGCCGGCGGCAAGTCGGTGACCGATCACGCGGTGAGCTCCGCCGGCTGGTTGAGCGGCGCGGTGGCCAAGCAGACCGAAGCCGAGGACATCAAGGTCGGCGTCAGCATCGATCAGGTGCTGGCCAAGAGGATCGGCCAGGACACGCAGCTGCCGTCGATCGAAGTGGCGACTGAAGACTTCAGCGGCTACGTCGGCGGGTGCGTGCCGGGCTACAGCTGCGCCTACATGAACACGATCTCATGGGCATCGGAAACGCAGTCGCAGCCGATGGAGATCAACCCGCGCACCGCGTTCGAGCGGTTGTTCGGCCGCGCGTCGACGAGTGCGGAACGCGAGGCGCGTGTCCGCGAGGACAAGAGCATTCTCGATTCAGTGGCTGAAGAGGCGCGAGACCTGCAGCGCCGCGTCGGTCCACGCGATCGCGCGCGATTGTCCGACTACCTCGATCACGTGCGCGAGATCGAGCGCCGCATCCAGCGCACCGAGGCGGCGAACGCGAAGAAGGTGGAACTCGATGCGCCGCTTGGCGTGCCCGAGACGTTCGAGGAGCACGCGTCGCTCATCTTCGAGCTTCTCGCGGTCGCGTATCAGGCCGACGTCACCCGCGTGTTCGCGTTCATGATGTCGCGCGAAGCCAGCCAGCGCACCTATCCCGAGCTCAACATCCCGCAGACTCATCATGACGTCTCGCATCATGGCGGTCGGCCCGAGCAAATGGAGCTGCACGCGAAGATCAACACGCACTACGTGCAGCTGTTTGCCAAGTTCATCGAGCGATTGCGAACCATGCCCGATGGCGACGGATCGGTGCTCGATCACTCACTGATCTTCTACGGGCATGGGATGAGCGACGGCCAGGCGCACGCGCCGTATCCGCTGCCGCTCGTGTCGGTGGGCCGTGCGGGAGGACGGATCAAGGGCGATCGGCATCTCGTCGCGGGCGAGTGGACACCGATCGCGAACCTGTGGCTCAGCGTCGCGAATCTCTATGGCGTCCCGCTCGACACCTTCGCAGAGAGCACGGGGCGCGTCACGCTCTGATCACCGAGTGATGCACCATCGTCGACGAGCGTGGATGTGCGCCGCCCTGGCCGGAGTCGTCAAGGCTGTGCTCGCGACAGCGCTGCTCAGCGCCGCCAATACCGAGCTCCCGCTCATCGACGCCGTCAAGTCCGGCAATCGCGACGCGGTGCGCGCGCTCCTCAAGCAGCCGGCATCAGCACTCAAGCCGGTTGAAGGCGATGGATCGACGGCGCTGCACTGGGCCGTGCGCGCCGACGATCTCGAGATGGTGCGGCTGCTGCTTGCGGCCGGCGCCGACGTCAAAGCCGCGACGCGCGAAGGGGTGACGCCGCTGTCTCTGGCGGCGGTGAACGGCAGCGCGCGGATGACCGAAGTGCTGCTCGAGGCCGGCGCGAACGCGAACGCGTCCATGCCCGAAGGTGAAACGATCCTGATGACGGCGGCGCGGACCGGACG
>Ga0075423_10000382_pt1 | contig 35007 bp, 34 predicted proteins | sample SoiMethybrSBSTD2_FD_80114 | JGI IMG/M metagenome (GOLD analysis project Ga0075423, IMG submission 80114) | Bulk soil microbial communities from a Populus tree surrounding site in Tennessee, USA - Soil MetaG P. TD hybrid SBSTD2 | ecosystem: Environmental > Terrestrial > Soil > Tree plantation...
CCCACCTGTTTGCCGTCGACCTGCCCGGGTTCGGCGCATCCGAGCGCCGCGAGGACATCCCTGTCTCCGCAGGCGATGGGTGGGTTCCTCTCCAGGCGGTCGGTGGGATCGTCGCGATCGGCCGTTCGAGCCGAGATGCGCCTCAGGTACTCCATTCCCTTGGCGCGGCTCTCCTCGGAGCCGGAGAGGACGCCGAGCGAGAACCCGAGGAGATCGATCCGCCGGAGTGCTAGGGCATCGGCGAAGCGAAGCACGTCGCGCGCCATGTCACCGACGTTGTCAGGGACGGATCCGGTCGACTCAATCGCGCCTGTCGGTGGCCCCGGCCGATGCCCTGGCGTCACGGGTAGGCTTGTCTCTCCGACCGGCGCGGGCAGGCACTCGCCGATCGGCTGATTCGTGTTGTCGCGGGGGTGAGGTGCTATCACCATCGGCAGACACACGGGGTCTCTCGTCGGCACCCTAGGGGGCCCGTTCGTGCTGCGCGGCCGGAGAGCCGAATGCGCCACACTCGATCGGCTGCTGACGGCCGCACAGGCCGGCCGGAGTCAGGTGCTCGTGCTGCGCGGAGAGCCGGGAGTCGGCAAGACCGCGTTGGTTGAGTACCTGGTCGAGCACGCTTCCAGTTGCCGGGTCGCGCGCGCCACCGGCGTGGAGTCCGAGATGGAGCTCGCATTCGCCGGGTTGCACCAGCTCTGCGGCCCGCTGCTCGGGCGTCTCGATCATCTCCCGGGCCCGCAGAGGGCCGCGCTCGCCACGGCATTCGGCCTCAGCGATGGGCCATCCCCCGACCGTTTCCTCGTCGCTCTGGCTGTGCTCAGCCTGCTGGCCGAGGTAGCCGAGGAGGAGCCGCTCGTGTGCGTCGTCGACGACGGACAGTGGATCGACCGGATCTCGGCGCAGACGCTTGCCTTCGTCGCTCGCCGGCTGTTGGCGGAGCGCGTGGTACTCGTCTTTGCCGTCCGCGACGATAGCGACAACGAATTCGGCGGCTTACGCGAGCTTGTCGTGCCCGGACTGCGCGACGCGGATGCCCGGGCGCTGCTGAAGTCTGCAGTCAGAGCACCGATCGACGAGCAGGTTCGCGAACGGATCGTCGCGGAGACCCGCGGAAACCCGCTCGCGCTGCTCGAGTTGACGCACGGTCCCACGCCGGCAGAGCTGGCAGGCGGATTCGGGCTGCTCGAGACGACGCCTTTGACGGGCCGCATCGAAGAAGGCTTCCGGTCACGGCTGCGCTCGCTCTCCCCAGACGCCCGCCGCCTCGTACTGACTGCCGCGGCCGAGCCGGTGGGAAGTGCGACCTTGTTGTGGAGCGCGTCCGAGCTGCTCGGGATCGCCCCGGACGCCGCCGCAGCAGCCGCCGCGACCGGATTGCTCGAGCTAGGCGTGCAGGTCACGTTCCGGCATCCCCTGGTGCGCTCGGCGGTCTACCACTCCGCCTCGGCCGAGGAGCGCGCTGCGGTACACCGGGCGCTCGCCGACGTGACAGACCCGGACGTGGATCCCGACCGCCGTGCGTGGCATCGCGCCGCAGCTGCGAGGACGCCGGACGAAGAGGTCGCCCTCGAGCTCGTGCGGTCGGCCGGTCGTGCGCAAGGTCGCGGCGGGCTCGCCGCTGCGGCGGCGTTCCTGCAGCGCGCGGTTGGCCTGACGCAGGAACCGACAAGGCGCACCGATCGCGCGCTCCACGCGGCCCTCGCGAGCTTGCACGCTGGTGCCTTCGACGCGGCTCTCAGGATGCTCGCGGTCGCCGAGGAGGGATCCGTCGACGAGCTGCAAGCCGCACGGGCTGAGCTGCTGCACGGACAGATCGCATTCGCGTCCAGCGCCGGAAGCGACGCGCCTCCGCTGCTCCTCAGGGCCGCGAGACGACTCGAGCCTCTCGACGTGGGGCTCGCGCGGGAAACGTACCTCGACGCGTGGGGCGCGGCGCTCTTTGCAGGGCGTCTGGCCACCGACGGCAATTTGCTCGACGTCTCGCGGGCGGCGAAGGCGGCGCCGCCGGGGCGGTCGACACGTCCCTCCGATCTGCTGCTCGACGGCCTTGCCACGCTGATCATCGATGGGCTGGCCGCGGCGGCGCCCATGTTGAGGGAAGCCGCGAGTACGTTCGCCGCCGATGAGAGCTCGGTGGAGGAGAACTTCCGCTGGGGCTGGTTGACGACGGTGCCGTCGAACCTGCTGTGGGACGAGGACACGTGGCACGAGATCAACGTCCGTCAGCTCGAGCTCGCCCGTGAGGCCGGCGCGCTGGCGCGGCTTCCGATCGACCTCACCGCACAGGCGATTCTCCTCGCGTGGCGCGGCGAGCTCCCCGGTGCTACGGCAGCGATTGCGGAGGCCGATGACGTCACCCACGCGACCAACACCCGGATTGCGCCGTACGGCGCGATGCTCCTCGCGGCCCTTCGGGGGCGCGAGGCCGAGGCCACCGCGTTGATCGACTCCACCGTCGAGGAGGCAACAGCCGGTGGCCAGGGCATCGGCGTCCAGTACGCACAATGGGTCGCCGCGATCCTCTTCAACGGCCTCGGGCGCTACGAGCAGGCTCTGGCCCTGTCCCGCCGGGCATGCGACGACGATTTCGAGCTGTTCATCGGAGCGTGGGCGCTGGCCGAACTGATCGAGGCGAGCGTCAGAAGCGGCAAGCCCGAGCTCGGGAGCAGCGCGATGGAACGCCTGACCTCTGCCACGGCTCCGGCCGGCACCGACTGGGCGCTGGGCGTCGAGGCTCGCTCGCGCGCGCTGCTCACTGAAGGCGAGACCGCCGAGACGTCGTACCGCGAGGCGGTTGAGCGCCTCGGCAGCACACGGCTCCGCCCCGAGCTCGCCCGCGCGCATCTGCTCTACGGCGAGTGGCTGCGACGGGAGAACCGCCGGGTCGATGCGCGCGCGCAGCTTCACACCGCGCACGACATGTTCATGACGATCGGGATGGAAGGGTTCGCAGAGCGCGCGCGCATCGAGCTGCTCGCCACCGGCGAGAAGGTGCGCAAGCGCTCAGTCGAGACACGCGGCCAGCTCACGCCGCAGGAGGCGCAGATCGCGCGGCTCGCCCGCGACGGCTACTCCAATCCCGAGATCGGTGCGCGCCTGTTCCTGAGTCACCGGACGGTGGAGTGGCACCTGCACAAGGTCTTCTCCAAGCTCGGGGTCAGCTCGCGCCGGGAGCTGCGGCGCGCCCTACCGGACGCCGACGGCGCCCCGGTGCCGACCTGATCACAGGCGCAGACCAGGGCATCGACCAGGGAGTTCACCGGGCGCGACTCGGGCGCCGGCAGACGACCCTCCCTCTCATCACCAACGGACCAAGGAGGGCCTGATGAGCAGCACCGACGTCAAGAGCAACAGGGCGACTGAGGCCTCGGGGAGCGTGATGATGGACATGAAGCTGGAGGTTGCCGTCATCCCTGTGGCCGACGTCGACCGGGCGAAGCGGTTCTACGGGAGTCTGGGATGGCGCCAGGACGCGGACTTCGTGATCGGGGACGACTTCCGCATCGTCCAGTTCACCCCGCCGGGCTCGGGGTGCTCGATCCAGTTCGGCAGGGGTGTCACCTCGGCCGCTCCGGGCACGAGCGGCAGTCTCTACCTGATCGTCACCGACATCGAGGCAGCTCGCGAAGAGCTGATCGGCAACGGCGTCGCCGTAAGCGAGGTGTTCCACGAGGGGGCCGGCGGCGCGCGCTTCCGCGCCGACGGAGACGCCGCCCGAGTGAGCGGTCCGGATCCCGAGCGGGGCACCTACCGCTCCTTCGCCTCCTTCAGCGACCCGGACGGCAATCCCTGGCTCCTCCAGGAGATCACGACGCGCCTCGCCGACCGCGTCGACGGGACGACGGCGTACAGCTCCGCCGACGACCTCGAGCAGGCGCTCATTCGGGCAGCGACCGCACATGGCGAGCACGAGAAGCGCACCGGCAAGGCGGACGCGGAGTGGCCCGTCTGGTACGCGAAGTACATGGTCGCCGAGCGGGCGGGCGTGGAGCTGCCGCAATGAGTGACTACGACGTCATCGTCATCGGCGCCGGCTCGCCGGGAGAGCACTGCGCAGGCGCGCTCGCCGAGGGCGGGCTTCGCGTGGCCGTGGTCGAGCGGGAGCTCGCCGGCGGCGAGTGCTCCTACTGGGCGTGCATCCCGTCGAAGACGTTGTTGCGTCCCGGCGAGGCCGTGCACGGTGCCAACGAGGCGGCGGCAACGGCGGAAGTCGACGTCGAGAAGGCGCTTGCGTGGCGCGACTTCATGGTCTCGGATTACTCCGACGCCGGCCAGGCGCGCTGGCTGGCGCAAAGCGGGATCGACCTGCTTCGGGGCACCGGCCGGCTGGCGGGCCCGGGCGTCGTCGAGGTCGACGGCACCCGCCACACCGCCGAGCACGTCGTCCTCGCAAACGGCGCCAGTCCCGTCATCCCGCCGGTGCCCGGCCTGCGCGAGCTCGACGGGATTTGGACGAACCGCGAAGCGACGGGGATGAAGGCCGTGCCTCGGCGGATGCTCGTGCTCGGCGGCGGCCCGGTCGGCGTCGAGATGGCGCAGGCCGTACGCCGCTTCGGCGGCGAGGTGGCGATTGTCGAGATGGCAGAGCACCTCCTCGGTCACGAACCCGCGCCGCTCGGCGGGGCGCTCGGCGATGTCCTGGCCCGTGAGGGCGTCGAGCTTGCCCTCGGGGTCGGCGCGAAGGCCGCGCGGCGCGACGCCGAGGACTTTGTCCTGGAGCTCGACGACGGTCGCGAGCTGCGTGGCGACCGGCTCCTCGTCGCCACCGGCCGGCGTCCACGCGTCGACGATATCGGCCTGGAGACGGTGGGCATCGAAGCGGACGGCCACGGCATTCCGGTCGACTCGCGGCTTCGCGCAGGTGAACGGCTCTGGGGGGTCGGCGATATCACCGGCATCTGGCAATTGACCCACGTGGGGAAGTACCAGGGCGAGATCGTCGCGTCGAACATCCTCGGCGAACCGCGCGAGGCCGACTACGACGCCGTTCCACGCGTCGTCTACACCGACCCGGAGGCGGCCTCCGTCGGCGCGACCGACGGCCGCTTCAGCGGGACGGCGCGTCTGGCCGAGATCGCGAAGACGGAGACCTACACGCGCGCGTACGCGGAGAGCAACGGGTTCCTGACCCTGCTGAGCGACGGCGTTCGAGTCACCGGCGCCTACGCCCTCGGCCCGGAAGCGGCTGAGTGGCAGCAGCAGGCGACGCTGGCGATTCGCGCACGCGTGCCGCTCGAGGTGCTGCGCGACACGATCCAACCTTTCCCGACCTTCTCCGAGATCTACGTCGAGGCGCTCAAGGCGCTGCGCACGCAGATCGCGGCTGCTGCCGAGCCGGTCGGAGCGGAGGCGTCGTGAGCGAAACTCTCGTCGAGCAGTCGGCCCCGCGGCCCGTGCGTGAGCTGCGGAACGTCTGGATCCCGCTGTCCGACGGGAGGCGACTCTCCGCGCGGATCTGGTTGCCGGAGGACGCCGAGGACAACCCGGTGCCTGCGTTGCTCGAGTACCTTCCGTACCGGAAGGACGACTCGACAGCGCCGCGCGATGCCCTCCGCCACCCGTACCTCGCGGGCCACGGCTATGCGTCGGCTCGCGTGGACATGCGCGGAAGTGGCGACTCCGACGGGCTGCTCCTCGACGAGTACCTGCCGCAGGAGCAGCTCGACGCTGTCGAGGTGATCGAGTGGCTCGCCGCGCAGCCGTGGTGCTCGGGGGAGGTGGGCATGTTCGGCATCTCCTGGGGCGGCTTCAACGCACTTCAGGTGGCAGCGCGGCAACCGCCCGCGTTGAAGGCAGTGATCGCCGTCTCCACGACGCACGACCGCTACACGGACGACGTCCACTGGTGCGGAGGCTGCCTGTTCGAGCCGATGCTCGACTGGGCGACGACCATGCTGGCCTACGGCGCCCGTCCGCCGGATCCTGAGGTCGTCGGGGATCGCTGGCGAGAGCTGTGGCTTGCTCGACTCGAGGGAAGCCGCCCGTTCATCGAGATCTGGCTCAGCCACCAGCGCCGAGACGGCTACTGGCTGCAGGGCTCGGTGGACGCGGACTACGCAGCCATCCGCTGCCCGGTCTACGTCGTCTCGGGGTGGAGCGACTGGTACCGGAACCCGGTCTTCGCGCTGCTAGAGCGGCTCGACGTCCCGCGGAAAGGGCTCATCGGCCCGTGGGGCCACACCTATCCGGAGCAGGCAGCGCCTGGCCCGTCGATCGGCTTCCTGCAGGAGGCGCTTCGCTGGTGGGACCGGTGGCTCAAGGGGAGCGAGAACGGCATCGAGCGTGAGCCGCTCCTGGAAGCGTGGATCGCCGAGCCGTTCGCGCCGGGGAAGCACGCCTCGCTCCCGGGGCGCTGGGTCGCGGAGCCAAGCTGGCCGAGCCCGAACGTCGAGATACGCGGGCTCACGCTGACCGCAGAGGGCGGTCTGACGGCGGGCGCAGCCGACGAGGCCGAGCTCGCGATCCGCGGCCTGCAGACGGCGGGGCTCGACAGCGGCTGGATCTTCTCGGTCGATCAGCGCGCCGAAGACGGGCGGGCGCTCTCGTTCACGACGCCGCCGCTGGAGGAGCGAGTCGAGATCCTCGGGTCGCCTCGGGTCGAGCTCGTGTTCGCGTCCGACCGCCCGCTCGCGCTCGCCTCCGTCCGCCTTTGCGACGTCGCACCCGACGGCGTCTCGACGCTCATCACCCGCGGTCAGCTCAACCTGGCGCACCGCGACGGACACGAGTCGCCCAACCCGCTCGTTCCGGGCGAGCGGGCTCGAGCGAGCGTGCGGCTCGACGCGATCGGCCGCGCCGTCCCGGCCGGCCACCGGCTGCGCGTGAGCATTTCGCCTACTGGATGGCCGCGCGCCTGGCCCTCTCCCGAGCCGGTGAGGCTGACCGTCGTCGCCGGCGCCTCGCACCTCGCGCTGCCGGTGCGCCTACCGGGGCACGACGACCCCTCCGTGCCCGCCTTCGGCGAGCCGGAACTCAGCACGCCGCTGCCTCTCGAGCAACTGGGCGGCGGCGGGGCGGACGTATCCGTCAGCTTCGACGGTCAGACGGGTCGCACCGTCCGCTCGTCGAGCTGCTCGAACGGCAGCGGCTTCCGGCTGCCGGACGGTCTCGAGTACAAGCACGGTGAAACGAATACGTTCTCGATCGTCGAAGGCGAGCCGCTCTCGGCGAGCGTGCATAGCGAGCACGAGATCACGATCGGACGCGGGGCCTGGCGCACGCGCGTGCGCGCCCGCGCCGATCTGACGTGCGACGCGACCACCTTCCGGGTACAGACCGACCTCGCCGCCTGGGAAGACGACGATCAGGTGCTCACCCGAGACTGGAGCTTCGAGATCCCGCGAGACCACGTCTGAAGACGTAAAGGAGGAAGCATGACCACTGCTCCCACCGCGACCCGTGTCGCACCCAAGCCGCAGCTGCTCGGTCAGACGGTCGTCGTCATCGGCGGCAGTGCCGGGATCGGCCTCGAGACCGCTCGACTCGCGCGCGTCGAGGGCGCCGGCGTCATCCTCACCGCACGCCACCCCGAACGTCTCCGCGCGGTAGGCGAGGAGCTCGGCGCTCTCCACACCGACGCCTTCGACGCGACCGACTTCGATCGGCTCGAGACGTTCTTCGACGGGCTGCCTACTCCGATCGACCACGTGCTGGTTACGGGGCCAGGCCCCTACTACGCGCCGCTCGCGGAGTTCGATTTCGAGAAGGCACAGCACGACGTCGAAGCTCATCTATTCCTGCCGATGCATGTCGCACAGAACGCCGCGGGCAAGGTGCGGCCGGGCGGGACGCTGCTCTTCATGGGCGGCACTGGTGGCCGCAGCACGGGGGTAGGCCTCTCGCTGATCTCAGCCCTGACGGCTGCTGGTCCCGCGCTCGCTAGGAACCTCGCGCTCGAGCTCGCGCCCATCCGCGTGAACGTGATCGCGGCCGGCTTCGTCGATACTCCGCTGTCGGAGTCGCTGCTCGGCGATCAGATCGAGGAGCGCCGCGAGGAGCTCCGTACGACGCTACCGATTCGACGCGTCGTCGGCCCGGCCGACATCGCCGCGCTCGCCGTTCACCTGATGGCCAACACGGCGATCACGGGCGCGACCTTCGACATCGACGGCGGCCAGCAGCTCGTCAAGGGCTGATCTCACTCGCCACGGGCGCGCTGTACCCGAACGGGTTAGGCCGCATGGTTATTGAACTGGGCGTGCGGCGAGACAACGATCCGGCTTCTGCGGCTGCCTGCCTCGTCGTCCGGGCCGAATCAACACGGGCGTGGCGGCGGGCTGCACGGCCCGCCGCCGTTCCCGCGGACTACCCTCTTCGGGATGGCGAGTAGAAGCGGTCTGAGCGGCCACAGTCCAGTCACTCCCGAACGAAGCGACTTCATCCGCGAGATCGTCGCCGCGGACGTGCGCGAGGGCAGGGTCACCGAGGTCGTCACCCGCTTCCCGCCGGAGCCGAACGGCTACCTCCACATCGGCCACCCGAAGTCGATCGCGCTCAACTTCGGGATCGCCCAGGAGTTCGGCGGGCACTGCCACCTGCGCTTCGACGACACGAACCCGATCAAGGAAGAGCAGGAGTACATCGACTCGATCCAGGCGGACATCCGCTGGCTCGGCTTCGACTGGGGCGACCATCTCTACTACGCCTCCGACTACTTTCATCAGCTCTACGACTGGGCCGTCGACCTGATCAGGGCGGGCAAGGCGTATGTCGACGACCTCTCCGCGGACGAGATCCGCGAGCACCGCGGCACCTTGACGGAGCCTGGCGAGAACAGCCCCTGGCGTGACCGGTCGATCGATGAGAATCTCGAGCTGTTCGAGCGCATGCGCGCGGGCGAGTTTCCGGACGGCGCCCGAGTGCTCAGGGCCAAGATCGACATGGCCTCGCCCAACATCAACATGCGCGATCCGGTGCTCTACCGGATTCTGCACGCGACCCACCCGCGGACCGGCGACGAGTGGTGTATCTATCCGCTGTACGACTTCGCCCACGGTCAGTCGGACGCCATCGAGGGCGTCACGCACTCGCTCTGCACGCTCGAGTTCGAGGATCACCGGCCGCTGTACGACTGGCTGATCGACAACCTGCCGGTGCCCTCGCGCCCGCACCAGTACGAGTTCGCCCGCCTCAACCTCACGTACACCGTGCTCTCGAAGCGGTTCCTGGCGCGGCTCGTGAGCGAGGGCTCCGTGCGAGCCTGGGACGATCCGCGCATGCCCACCGTCTCGGCCCTGCGGCGCCGCGGGTTCCCGCCCGAGGGTCTGCGCAACTTCCTGGACGTGGTCGGGGTAGGAGGGCGAGGCCACAGCGCCGTGGAGATCGAGATGCTCGAGCACGAGGTCAGGGCCGTCCTGAACCGGACAGCGCCGCGACGCTTCGCGGTCCTACGCCCGCTTAGGCTCGTGATCGAGAACTTCCCCGAGGAGCAGGTCGAGGAGATGGAGGCGGTCAACAACCCCGAGGACCCCTCGGCCGGGACGCGCAAGGTGCCGTTCGCGCGCGAGCTCTGGATCGAGCGCGACGACTTCATGGAGGATCCGCCGAGCAAGTTCTTCCGCCTCGCCCCGGGCCGCGAGGTGCGCCTGCGCTACGCGTACTTCGTGACCTGCACCGACGTGGTGAAGGACGACAGCGGCGAGATCGTCGAGATCCGCTGCACCTACGATCCGGAGACCCGCGGCGGCGACGCACCTGATGGGCGCCGGCCCAAGGCGACGCTGCACTGGCTCTCGTCGGAGCATGCGGTGCCCGCTGAGGTCCGTTTCTATGACCGCCTCTTCAGCCGTCCCGATCCTGGCGCCGACGGCGACCCGTTCGCCGACCTCAACCCCGACTCCGAGACCGTGCTCGAGGGCTGCCTGGTCGAGCCCGCGCTCGCCGAGCTGCCGGTCGGTGAGACCGTGCAGTTCGAGCGGCTCGGCTACTTCTGCCCGGATCCGGACTCGACGCCCGGGCGGCTCGTCTTCAACCGCACGCTCGGCCTCAGGGACACCTGGGCCAGGCTTCAGGGTCGGGGAGCAGGACCGTAGGCGACATGAGCGAGTTTTCGCGGACGCTGATCGAGCGCTCCGGGTATGACAGCGACGCGTTCGCCGATCTCTACGACCGGTCGCGGCCCGCACCGCCCGCTGAGCTTCTCGACATCCTGAGCCTGGTGGCGCAGGTCGAGCGGCCGCGCCTCGTGATCGATCTGGGCGCGGGGACAGGACTCTCGAGTCGCGCCTGGGCACACCGCGCGGACCAGGTCATCGGCGTGGAGGCGAATCCGCACATGCGCGAGCGCGCCCGCATTGCCACGGGCGAGCCGAACGTCGACTACGTGCAGGGGTACGCCGCCGACACCGGCCTCGGCGAAGGCGCAGCCGATCTCGTTACCTGCTCCCAGGCGTTCCACTGGATGGAGCCGGAGCCGGTTCTGGCCGAAGCGGCGCGCCTGCTTCGGCCCGGCGGGGTGTTCGCCGCGTACGACTACGACGTTCCGCCGGTCATCCACCCGGAGGTCGACGCCGCGTTCATGGCCCATTTCGCCGCACGGCGCGCCGCGCGTAAGCGTCTCGGCCTCGACGCGGGCGCGGAGTCATGGCCGAAGGAGCGTCACGTTCAGCGCATCCGTGACAGCGGGCGGTTTCGCTTCGCGCGCGAGATCGTCTGCCACGGGTTCGACGAGGCTGACGGCTCTCGCATCGTCGGGCTGGCCGAGAGCCTGGGCGGCCCGCGCAGCATCTTCCGCGATGCCGCACCGGAGGTGCACGAGACGTTCGCCGGCTTGTGCGAGACGGCTGAACGAGTGATCGGCGCTCGCACGACACGGATCGTCGTCTGCTACCGGATCCGCGTCGGAGTGAAATAGCGCCTGCGCCGGCGGCAGGGTTACTCGTCGAGAAATCCGATCGAGCGCAGCCGTAGCTGGAGGAGGCGCATCGCTTCGGCGTAGAAACCGGCTGGGTCGACGCCGTAGCCGGACCTGACGAGCGCCTCCATATCGCTTCCGGCGTCATTTAGCAGCGACGTCGTCAACTCGCCGAAGATCTCGACGATGTTGCCGACGACGGCTCGCCCACGCTCGGGTGCCTCCGCGAGCCGACGGCGTGCGTACACGACGCCGATGCCGATGTGCCGGGCCTCATCGCGCGCGACGAGTCGCTGCCCCGCGGCGAGCCCCGGGAACTCGAGGCGGGCGTACTGCCCGGCGGCGAGGTTCTGTGCCGCCCGCGCGATCACGCCTTCGGCGATCAGGTGGTAGACGACGATCGCGGCGAGGAACTCGTCTTCATCGGAGTCGGCCGTCAGCCGCCCGACGTACCGCTCGAGCTCCCCGTACAGCGCCTCGGCGACGTAGTCCATGTTGCGATCGGCCAGCGCGCGCACCGCCTCGATCCCGCCCTCGACGCCGAACACCTCGCGGTAGATGCGTAAGACGGCCTGGAGGTGCCGATGCTCATCTGCCACCTGGGTCGCGAGCAGCAGCTGCATGTCGTAGCTCGGGGCCGCGAGGAGAAACGGCGCGAGCAGACGGGCGACGTTGAACTCGGCGTGAAACCGATGGGCGAAGATCCACACCATGCCCCGCTTCGCCTCGTCGTCCAGCGCGGCGAACGTTGCCCTGTCGGTTTCCAGGTCGAGGGCCAGTGCCGACCACTGCGTGCGCTCCCAGTGCGCGTACAGCGCGTCGCAGGCCCCATCACCTCGCTCGAGGGATTGAGCCTCGGCGCCATCCGACGTCTCCTCGGAACCGATCACCGCGTGGGAGTCTAGAGTGGCGGCCGGAGACGTCCCGCTTCGACCGCGCTACGTTGAAGGGATGCCCATGCCCCTGCTTATTGCGGTCGAACCGAATCGCGATCGCCTCGACGAGGTCGCCGGTCAGCTCGTCCAGCGGTATGGCCGCGATTACCGCGTGGAGTCGCTGAGCGAAGCCGACGATGCGCTTCAGGCGCTGGCCGATCTCGCGGAAGCGGATGTCGAGGTGGCGCTCGTACTCGTGGGGAGCGCGCTCGGCGAAACGGCGAGTGGATGGGTTCTCGATCGGGCGCGCCAGCTCCACCCGCATGCCAAACGGGCGCTGCTGGTTCCGTTCGGGGCTTGGGGAGACCCATCGACGGCCGGAGCGATCCGAGCGCTGACGGCGCTCGGCCGGATCGATCACTACGTGCTCTCGCCGAGGGGGTCGCCGGACGAGGTGTTCCACGAGTCGATATCGAGCTTCTTGCTCGAGTGGGCGCGCGATCGGTCCAGCGTTCCGCAGACGGTGCACATCGTTGGCCGGGAATGGTCGGGCCGGGCGTACGAGCTGAGGACGGTGTTCGAGCAGTGTGCCGTTCCGCACGCGTTCTGGCTCGCGGATTCAGACGAAGGGCGCGAGCTGGTGGCGAAGGCAGGAGCGGCCGCGCGGCTCCCGCTCATGATGCTTCCGGACGGGCAGGTTCTGTCCGATCCGTCGGACGCCGAGATTGCCGAGGCCGCCGGCGCTCCGTCCGATCTCGCGGGGGATGCCTTTGACGTCGTCGTCGTCGGGTCCGGGCCCGCCGGTCTTTCGGCCGCGGTCTACACCGCCTCGGAGGGGCTCCGCACGCTCGTGATCGACGAAGGCGGCATCGGCGGCCAGGCTCGGTCCAGCTCGCTCATCCGTAACTACCTCGGCTTCGCCAAGGGCGTCAGCGGCAGCCGCCTCGCCGAGCAGGCGTACGAGCAGGCCATGAGCTTCGGAGCGAGTTTCCTGTTCATGCATCGAGCCACGAGCCTGACGGGTTCACATCGACGCGAGGTGACGCTCTCGGACGGTCGGCACATCAGCGCCGCGGCGGTGATCCTCGCTACGGGCGCGGCCTACCGCCGCCTGGGCGTCGCGTCGCTGGAGGCCCTGACGGGCGCCGGCGTGTTCTACGGCGGCCTGGCATCGGAGGCGCCCGGGCTACGCGGCAAGGACGTCTACATCGCAGGCGGCGGAAACTCCGCGGGGCAGGCCGCGCTCCACCTCGCCCGTTACGCCCGGCAGGTGACGATCGTCGTGCGCGCACAGACGCTCGACGCCGGTATGTCGCACTACCTCGTGCGGGCGCTGGAGGCGGCGCCGAGCATCGGCGTCCTGACCGACACGGTCGTCGTCGGCGGGGGCGGTGACGGTCGTCTGCAACGGCTCGTGGTGCGGGCGAACGCGACCGGCGACGAGACCGAAATGAGCGCAGACGCTCTCTTCGTGCTCATCGGCGCGTGGCCGCACACCGACTGGCTGCCGCCCGAGCTCGCGAGGGACGAGCACGGGTTCGTCCTCACCGGCGAGGACTTGCCGGATGGCATCGGCTGGCCGCTCGAGCGTCGGCCTCTATCACTCGAGACGAGCCTTCCGGGGGTGCTCGCCGCCGGAGACGTACGGCACGGAGCCGTCAAGCGCGTCGCGTCCGCAGTCGGAGAGGGATCGATCGCGGCGCAGCTCGTCCACTCCCTCCTCGCGGAGGATGGCCGCGCGGCCGCCGAGGCCGCCACTCGCCGCTGACGCACGGCCGACGGTTGCACGCAGGTTGCGGCCCGTGTGAGACTCCTGTGCGCTCGAACGGCCGTGTCCGCGTGTGATGAGGAGGTGACGCGCAAGGACGACGCTCGACGATGGAAGTGGGAAGACGATTTATCTCGAGGGAGGGTTGAATGCGACAGATATTTGTGCTGGTCGCCGGGGCCGTGCTGATCGCCGCGCTGGCGGCTTCCGCCTCGGCGAGGACCGGGTATCAAAGTGCGCCTCGCGCGGCGAGTGCCTTTGCCACAGGCGACGACGAGCTTCGCTTCCGCTGCAACGAAGGCGACGCGCTCTGCGCCGAGACCGCTGTTGCGATTGGGTACGAGGGGCGTTACACGGGGCATGACGAGCCCTCGGCGCTCTTCTATTCGAACGTTCCCGGAGCCGGGAACAACAACAGCTATCGCGTCGTCATTCCGAACGATCCGCCGAAGCTCCCCACGCAGGACGGAACCGGCGGGACATTCAACTTCCAGGACCGAATCGCCTTCTGGTTCGGCATGGACCTCTGTGACAACCAGTCGGCGCCGGAGTTCACGAATGCTCCGTGCACACCGAACAGCGATACGAACATCTTCGACAGCGGCGACCCGGCTGATCCCCATTACATCGGGCGCCATCCGGGGACGGCCTTCCTGGAGCTGCAGTTCTACCCGCCGGGATGGGCGCCGTTCGTGAACGCGATCAGCTGCGATGCCACCCAGTGGTGCGCGGCGATGGCGATCTTCAGCTTCAACCGGAATCAGAACACCTTCGTGGACAACAACGCCGATTGCCTGGGCAAGGTCGGCCTCGAGCCCGCGAACTTCGCCTTCATCACGACGAGCGGGACACCACAGGCTCCCGCCGCACCACTAAGCCAGACGCTCGCCACGTTCACGCCGGACCCGACGAAGGATCTGTTCATGAACGCGGGCGACCAGCTCGAGGTCTCCATCCACGACTCGCCGGCCGGCCTGGTCACGGAGATCCACGACCTGACCACCGGCCAGTCCGGATCGATGACCGCGAGCGTCGCGAACGGGTTCGCGCAGGTCAACTACGACCCGACCGCGGCAAGCTGCACGCAAACGCCGTACGCGTTCCATCCGATGTACTCGACCTCCAGCGAGCACACCCGCGTGCCGTGGGCGGCCCACTCGTACAACGTCGCCTTCTCCGACGAGATCGGCCATTTCGAGTACTGCGCGGACGTCGAGGACGGAACCTGCGCCGGCGACCCCAACGATCCGAACGGGCCCGACGGTGACGACGTCGGCTGCCATGGGCCCGAGGAGTCGTTACGCATCCTGATCGGAGGGTGTACAGGCACCGACAATGACTTTGACGGCGTCTCGTACCAGCACACGTGGCCGGGGTCGCTGTCGAACCAGGGTCAGGACGTCACGCGTAACCCGCGCTCGATCCTGTTCTCGAGCCCGACGTTCAACGGCGGCTCCAACTACAGTCGCGTCGCGTTCGAAGCCGACCTGCCGCGCATCGAGGCGGCCGACTTCGGCGGCATCTGCAACCGCACCACGGGCGCCAACTGCGTCAACCCGCCGCCCGGGGCGAACTTCTATCCGTTCTTCACGACCCGGAACAACGACAGCGTGGGCTGCTTCTGGCAGCTCGGCGGCGCCAACATCCCGGGGACGAAGAACACGTTCGGCGGAACGTCGACCTCGGCGTTCGGCCCGCTCCTGTTCCTCGACTACCCGGGGCCCGGGTTCACGCCGATTCACCGGACGAACGACTTCCGGCGGGTCCTGAGCAACAACCCCTGCCCGCGCTCGTAGCGAGCGATCATACGCCGACCAGGTGGGGCGCCTCAGGGGCGCTCCACCTGTCTCCGGCCTAGGTCGAGGAGGCGAGGTCCGCCTTCGCCGCGGCTACGCGCTCGCGTCGCGCCTTCGTCAATTCCTGGACGAAGATCTGGACCGTCGCCGCCAGCGGAACGGCGGTGAGGGCGCCGAGCACGCCGAGGAGCGCGCCGAACAACGTCACCGAGACGATGATGAAAAACGCCGAGATATTGACGGCCTTGCCCTGGATCTTCGGCGTCACGATGTTGTTCTCGACCTGCTGGTAGACGAGCACCACGGCGAGCATGATCAGCGCGGCCGTCAGGCCCTCCTCGGCCCAGAGCGCCGGCACGAGGATGAAGCCGGCGATCGTCGCGCCGATGTTCGGGATCATGTCGAGCAGCCCCGCGATCACGCCGAGGCCGACGGCGAAGCTCGAGCCGAGCAACCACGCAGTCAGTCCCTGAACGGTGCCGGCGATCGTCGCGATCACGACCACGCCGATCGCCCAGCGCGAGACGGCCTCCGTGACGCGGTCCCAGACGCCGAGCCAGCGCTCTTCCTGTCCCGGCATCAGCACGCTGCCGAGCGAACGCTTCATGTTCCCGATGTCCGTGAGCAGGAACAGGCAGATGAACAGGATCGTGAACAGCGCGAGAAACACGCCGAAGAAGTCGCCCGCGATCCCGAGCACCGACGAGATCGCGTCCGGCACGGACTTCGAGATGTGGTCGGCGCCTTCCTGGACGTTCTTCGCTGCGCCGGAATCGCCGAGCCACGAGAGCTCCTTCGTGTTCCGCAGGTCCTCGACCGTGGCAGGCAGGTTCTTCAGGAAATCGCGAACGCCGCCGACGAGCGGGACGAGCAGAACCACGAACAGCGCCGTGACGGCGAGAGCGCTTCCGATGACGGTCGCGATCGCCGCGAGCCCCCGCGACAGGTGCGTCCGGCGCATGACGAACCGCACCGGGTACTCGAACACGAGTCCCAGGAAGATCCCGACGAAGACGATCAAAAACGTGTCGCCGATTGCGACGAAGGCCGCCATCAAGGCGACGGCGGCAGCGACGATGAGCAACGTCCGAATCGGCAGGTAGAGCTCGACCCGCCGCTTCGGAGGCTCGTCCATCCCGGCGCAGTGTAGGAAGCCGGCCGGTCGAGGCGGCGGCGCCCGGTCGCTAGACCGGAGGCCAGGCGGGGAGCGCCGGAAGCGCCTGGCCGAATCTGCCCGCGCCGGTGCCGTCGACGACCTCGACGCGGACGCCGTAGTCGGCAAGCGCGTCCGCGACCGCCTCTGCTCCCGGTGACTGCACGGGGCCTACCCGAGGCACGAGCAGCTCGAGCGGGTACGCAAGCGCGGCCCGCCAGCCGTCCGTGTACTCGAGGACCGAGCCCCACAGCGAGACCCGGCCGACCACGCGGTGCAGCACGGTCCAGTGCCGGTCGCCGTACGATTTCGCGTAGCGGACGGCGTCCGCGATCTCCCTGGTCGCGTAGATACCGCAATCACATGACCACTCGGGCGGCTCGTGTGCGCTCGGCTCCGCGCGCCAGACGCGGCGGAGACGGTGGCGCCTGTCCCGGCAGCGGGCAACAAACGGCCGACCCGTCGGCCACGTCGCGTCGACCATCAGGCTGCGCAGGCGCAGCCCCGCGTCAGAGCTCGAGACAGCCCACACTCGCCACCCGACCACCGGTTCGATGTAGTCGGGGGCGACGGTCATGCAGTCGGCGTAGTTTCGAGCTCGGTGTCGCGGACCGCGACAGGCTCCTGCGCCGTCTCGTCCTCGTCCTCCGGCTCAGCGGGAGTCGCCGGTTGCTCGAGCGGCTCGACGACGTACGCGCGAATTGGCTTTCCGATCTTCATTCGTCCTCCCGATCCGTTTCACCCAGTATGTACGAGGTTCGGGTCCTGCCGGATGGTCGGTTCGCTGCCGACCAGCGCGAGCAGATCGTGGTGGAGCTCGGCGTCGCGCTGGCGACGATGGAATCGGAGTGGTCGTCCACGGGCGCCCGTCGACGTCGGAGACGCTTGCGCCCGCCTCCGCGGCGAGCAGCCCGCCGGCGGCGGCGTGGATGGCGGACGTCCAGAAGAGGACGTACGCAGCGACCCGGCCGGACGCAACGTAGGGGAGCGCAGGCGGTCGTGCTCAACGCCCCAACCAGAATGACGCGCCGTTCCCGCCCGCTGCGCCCGCCTCCTCGCCGACGACCGCAGCGCCGACGGCGCTTTGGAGGGCGGTGCGGATCGCGTTCTGGACGGCGAGATCGGTCGCCGTCGTCAATCGCGCGGCGCTTTCAGGTGGACGTCGTCGCGCCCTTCCGCCGGTGCGTCATTTGCAGGGCCGCCTCGACCGCCTCGACCGCGACCTGGGTCTCGGCCTGAAAGCCGTCCACCGGCCGCCTCACGGGCGAGCGTACTCGACGAGCGAAGTGTGGACGCGAAACCCGAGCGACTGGTAGAGCGCGCACGCGGGTTCATTTGCGCAGTAGACGATGGCCTGCCGGCAGCCTTCTTCGTGGAGGCGCCGTAGCGCGAACGTGCAGACGGCACTCCCGAGCCCGCGGCGGCGGAACTCCGGCCGGACGCCGACCGGCTCGAACTCGCCGACGCTGTTCGCATCGTCGGGCCAGCAGAGGCAGTACGCGGCAAAGCGACCGTCCGGCGCCTCGACGACGCAGTCGAGCGATTCGCGATACGGCCACTGGCCGCGCACCTGCCCATAGCTGCCCTCGGTGACCCGCGACGGTGCCCAGACCTCGCGGTGGATCGAGACGCGCTCGGGCACGTCGCCGTCGCCGACTGTCCGGCAACGGAAGCCGTCCGGCAAGAGCGGCGGCTCGGGCGGATCGGGGAGCTCGCGCACCAGGTAGTGCATCGCCTGGCCCGGCTGGGTGAACCCGTAGCGCGCAAGCGCGTCGCGTCGCTCTGCGTCGTCCGCGAACGCCATCGCGACGCGCGCGCCGGGCTCCGCGAGAAGCTCGTCGAGGAGGTGCAGGTACGCGGGGTGGACGTCGTGCTCGAGGTGGTCACGGCCATCCTGCTGCAACCACGACCACGCGACGACCTGCCCGTCCGCTACCCAGACGCGGATCCTCCAGTCGTCCTCGCGGCCCTCGTGCTGACGCAGATTCCACGCGATGTCGCCGACGTGCCATTGCGCACGCGGCCCGAGCAGCCGCCGCTCCTCCAGGGCGAGCTCCTGCATCGCGGTGACGACGGCCGAGGTGAGTCGCACGGAAGAACCTGTTGTAGCGGGTAGCGTCGCGGCTATGAGCGGCCGGAATATCGAGATGGAGCATCGGGTCACGCCGCTCGAGCTGTTCTTCGACCTCGTCTTCGTGTTCGCATTCACGCAGGTGACGGCGCTGCTCCTGGAGAACGAGAGCTGGATCGGGCTTGCCCGCGGGCTGCTCGTCCTGGGTGTGCTGTGGTGGGCGTGGGCGAGCTACGCCTGGCTGACGAACGCGGTCGACGCGGATGCGGGGCTCGTCATCGCCGCGGTGCTGGCCGCGATGGCGGCGATGTTCGTCGCGGCCCTCGCTGTGCCGGACGCATTCGGGCGGCACCGCGTGGTCTTCGCGGTGGCCTTCCTCATCGTCCTTGTCATGTACCTGGCGCTGTTCGCGCTCGCCGTCAAGGGCGAACCAGATCTGCTGGCGGCGGTGCTGAGGAATGCCCGGCCGAGCATGGTCGGCGCGGCTCTCATCCTCGTCGCCGCGTTCGTCGCCGGTGGCATCAGGCCTCTGCTGTGGCTCGCAGCGCTCGCCGTGGGCCTGTTCGGAGGGTTGTTCAGCAGCCTGAGCGGCTGGCGCGTTCACCCCGCACACTTCGCGGAGCGCCACGGACTGATTGTGATCATCGCGCTCGACGAGTCCCTCGGCGCCATCGGCTTCGGAGCGCGCGACACCGGGCTCACCCTGGCCGTGATCGTGGCGGCGGTGCTCGGGCTTGCGATCGCCGCGTCCTTCTGGCTTGCGTATTTCGACTTTGCCGCGGTCGGCGCCCAACGGTTGCTCGCCGACCGGAGCGGGGAACGGCAGATTGCATTCGCGCGCGACGTTTACAGCTACCTCCATCTGCCGATGGTGGCGGGGATCGTTCTGTTCGCCTTCGCGATGAGAAGGACGCTCGCCGATGTCCACGCGGAGCTGCACTGGATTCCGGCGCTCGCGCTTTGCGGCGGTTGCGCGCTCTACGTTTTCGCTTACGTGCTGCTTCGGCTGCGCGTGTCGCGCTCCGTCGGCCGCGGGCGTGCCGCCGCCACGGTGGCGTTCATGCTTCTGCTTCCCGTTACGGTGGTCGTCCCGGGGCTGGCGGCGCTCGCGCTGGTCGTCGCCGTGTGGGTCGCGCTCCACGCGTACGAGCTGATCTGGTGGCGCGAGGCGCGGGCGGAGACGCGGGCGCTGCGCACTCCGGCCAGCACGGCGTAAGGTGTCGCAATCACGAGCCCGACTCTCCACGATCGCACCACGCCGCTGCCGCCAGGAACCGCGGCGCCCGACTTCCAGCTTCCCTCGACGCCCGACCAGAAGGTGTCGCTGGGCGAGTTCCGCGGCCGGCCGGTGATCCTCGCCTTCTATCCGGAGGACTGGAGCCCGGTCTGCTCGGATCAGCTGGCGCTCTACCAGGAGCTCCTGCCCGAGTTCAGCCGGTTCAACGCGGAGCTCCTGGGCATCTCGGTTGACGGGATCTGGTCCCACCTGGCCTTCGCGAAGGACCGGAACCTCCACTTTCCGCTGCTCGCCGACTTCGAGCCTAAGGGGGCCGTGGCAAGGACATACGGCGTGTACCGCGCGGGAGACGGCACGACTGAGCGCGCGCTCTTTGTCATCGACGCCGACGGCGTGATCGCCTGGAGCTACGTGTCCCCGGTCGGCATCAATCCCGGCGCCGACGGAATCCTCAGCGCGCTGGAGCGGCTAGGCTCGGCAAAGGCAGGATGAGCAGAACCGAGTGGGAATCGTCGTTGACCGTGCCGGTCAGCGAGCAACGTGACCACGTCCAGGGGTCGGCGGACGCGCCGGCGACGCTCGTCGAGTACGGCGATTACGAGTGCCCCTACTGCGGCGCTTCGTATCCGATCGTCAAGGAGGTGCAGGCCGCGATGGGCGACCGGCTGCGGTTCGTCTTTCGGAACTTCCCCATCAGCACCTCGCATCCTCACGCCGAGCAGGCGGCCGAGGCAGCGGAGGCGGCGGCGGCTCAGGGCAGGTTCTGGGAGATGCACGACCTGCTCTACGAGCACCAGAGCCGGCTGGAGGATCAGGACCTCCGAGGCTACGCCGAGGGCCTCGGGCTCGATGTCGAGCGATTCGACCGCGAGCTGGCGGACCACGTCCACGCCGCTCGCGTTCGCGATGACTTCATGAGCGGCGTTCGTAGCGGTGTCAACGGGACGCCGACTTTCTACGTCAACGGCGTCAGGCACGACGATTCGTACGACCGCGACACCCTGCTGGCCGCCCTCCAGCGAGTCGACGCGTAGCATCCGGCGCAGATGAGGGGCGAGCGAGACCTGAAATCGAAAGCCGAGGTGTTCGCCGTGCTGCGGCGCGCAGGCGTGTCCGAGCAGACGATCCAGGAGCTCGACGCCCGACTCCCGGACCCGATCGACGCCAGGCGGGACGCCGCCGTGCTCCTTCGCTACGGCATCACGCTCGACACGATGATCGATCGGATGGGCGGCAGCCCGTAGCGCGCCCGCGGGACCAGGACTACCACGTCGGCGCCGCGCACCAGGCTTCGAGCCGGGTGATCACTTCGATCACGTCGTCGCGCTCGAGGACGTAACGCTTCGCGTACTCGACCTGGGGGAGGCGCGGCGCCGGCTCACGTCCGTCGAGCGCCAGGAGGGCGTAGGCGATCGGCAGCGAGTGCGTGACGAGGAGGATCACCCGCTCGGGCCGGGCGACAATGCGGCGGAACCCTGCGGCGTAGCGGGCGACGATCGCCTGCCTCGCCTCGCCTCCGCCCGGCGGCTCGGCCGCCGAGTCGCTCTCCACGGCCCAGGCCACGTATTCGGCGAGCGGCCCGCCCTCGTAGCGGCCGTACAGCGGGTCGTTCAGCGCCGCGAGAACGAGACGCGGCACCGCCCTGCCGGCGAGCGCGATGTCGGCAGTCTGCTTCGTCCGCTCGAGCTCCGACGTGACGCAAAGATCGATGCCCTTCTTTGCGAGCTCGTCGCCGAGGGCACGCGCCTGTGCGACGCCGCGATCGCTGAGCGGGCAACCGACGTCGGCGCGGCCGGTGGCGAGGCCCAGGGCGCTGAAGACGCTCTCGGCGTGACGAACGAGAATCGCCGACTGCACGACCCGCGGCTACGTCACGTAGTCGACGTCCCCCGCCAGGAGCAGATCGTCACCGGCCGCGTGCACCGAGCGGTTGCTCAGGTGAACGCCGTCGGAGACGCGGGCGATGCCCAGGTCGCCGACCGCGTCGATTCCCACGCCCATGATCGTCGGCGCGATGCCGACGACGAGGCGGTCGACGAGCCTCTCGCCGAGGAACGAGGTGATGACCCGGGCTCCACCCTCGACGAGCAGCGAGCGGACGCCCAGGCTCCGCAGCGTGACTAGCGCCTCCATGAGATCGACGCCGTGGGGGCCGCTCTCGACGATGTGCACGCCGACCGCGCGTGCCCGGAACGCGGCACGCTGAATCTCGCTTGAGCGATTCGTCGTGATCAGTACGGTTCCGGCCTGTTCGTCGAGCACTCGCGCGCTGTCGGGCAGCCGGAGCGTCGAATCGAGTACGACACGAAGCGGCGATGACCCGGGCACCATTCGCACGGTCAGCTGCGGGTCGTCCACCGTCGCCGTGCCGACGCCCACGAGAACAGCGTCGCAGGCGGCGCGCAGGGCGTGCGAGATCCGCCGCTCATGGTCGCCGGAGATCCACTTCGCGTCGCCGTTTCGGGTAGCGATGCGCCCGTCGACCGTCTGCGCGTACTTGAGGACGACGTACGGCCGCCAGGTTGGCGCGTCGGACGAACCGAGCAGCGGAGCGACATTGGTGACCTCGCCGACCGAGTCGTCTCGAAGCGGCATGCCGGCAGGGGCGACATGCCCGAGCCTGGCTTCCTTCGCGTGCAGGTAGGCGACGTTCCGGAGGTGCGGTGACGTCTGAAGCGACAGCACCTCCTCGACGCCGATGCCGGCGGAAACGAGTGCATCCACCTTGCCCGGGTTGTTCGTCATCAGCCGCACCGACTGCACGCCCAGGCGGATGAGGCAGCGAGCCGCGTCGTCGTAATCGCGTGCGTCCGGCGGCAAGCCGAGCCGCACGTTGGCGTCGTACGTGTCGGCCCCGTCCTCCTGGAGCATGTACGAGCGAAGCTTGTTGACGAGCCCGATCCCCCGCCCCTCGTGGCCGGTCGCGTAGATGAGGACACCGCGGCCTTCGGCGGCGATCGCGCGCGCTGCCTCGCGCAGCTGCGTTCCGCAGTCGCACCGGAGTGATCCGAGCGCGTCACCGGTCAGGCACTCGGAGTGCAGGCGCGTCAGCACGGAGCGCCCATCCCGGATGTCGCCGCGCACGAGCGCGAGGTAGACGCCTCCCGAAGGGAGCTCGAACGCGCGTAGCCGGAACTCTCCGAAGATCGTGCCCAGCGGCAGATTGGCGACGTCTGAGATCGCCATGGCCCCGTTACTCTATTTTCGCGGTGTCGGCTCCCGCTGCAAACGAGATCACGGCGCGCGCGGTCTGGTTCGTCGCGCCGTACCAGGTCGAGATCCGCGAGGCACCGCCGGCGGCCTTGCGGCCCGGCGAGCTCCTCGTGCGAACGGAGTTCTCGGGCATCAGCGCGGGAACCGAGCTGCTCGCCTACCGTGGGCAGCTCGACCCTCGAGTCCCGCGCGACGAGACGCTCACCGTGCTCGGCGGGACGTTCGCGTACCCGTTCACGTACGGGTACAGCGTCGTCGGGACGGTCGAGGCCTCGCGCTGCGATGTCGGTGAGGGCGCTCGCGTGTTCGCGTTCGCCCCCCACCAGGACCGGCTCGTCGTCTCGGGTGCCGACGTCGTCCCCATCGCCGGCGCCGACGCGCGCGCCGCAACGCTGTTCCCGCTCGTCGAGACGGCGCTCCAGGTGACGCTCGACGCAGGCGTCCGCTACGCCGAAGTCGTGGTCGTCCTCGGTCTCGGCCCGGTCGGCATCCTGACCTCGATGCTCCTGGCGCGAAGCGGCGCGACCGTCGTCGCGAGCGATCCGAAACCCTGGCGGCGCCAGCTCGCGCAACGATGCGGGATCGCCGCCATCGAACCCGAGGCCCTTTCCGAGGCGGCCTCGACGGTGACCGGCAATCGGGGCGTGGACGTACTCGTCGAGGCGAGCGGCAACCCGGCGGCTCTCGCCGGGAGCCTTGACGTGCTTGCGCACGAAGGAGTCGCGGTCGTCGCCTCTTGGTACGGCTCCAAGCCGGTCACGCTGCCGCTCGGTGCGGCATTCCATCGCCGCCGGCTCGAGATCCGAAGCAGCCAGGTCTCGACGGTCGGGGGCCGGGCCAGGCGCTGGGACCGCCGCCGGCGCCGTGACGCGGCGCGGGGGCTTCTCGACGCGCTGCCGCTGTCTGCGCTTGCTTCGCACTCGTTCCCGTTCGAACGCGCCGCGGATGCCTACGCCACGCTGGACCGCGAGGATGAGGGCGTCGTCCACGCGGCACTCGCCTACGCATGAGCGGGTCGTTCGAGGTCGGAACGTCGGCGGGGTTCCGGGCGCTCCACCGGATCCCGTGGCTTCCGCCGCCGGAAGGCGACCTGCACATGCACGAGTACCGGGTCGAGATCGTCGTCGAGCGGGGCTCCCTCGACGACCGCGGCATGGTCTGCGACCTCGACCTGCTGGAGTCTGCGCTCGGCAACGCAACCGCCGCCCTCGAGGGCACAGACCTGGACGACATCCGGCCGCCCGATACCGAGGCGGTCACCGTCGAGGTGCTCGCCCGGTGGTTCCACGGGCGCCTCGAGCGTGCCGTGGCCGCCGCAGGCGGCGAGTCGCTCGCTGTCCGCGTCTGGGAATCGGCGACGGCGTTCGGCGGCTACCGCGGCGTGGTCAGCAGCTCCGAGTAGGCGCTCAGACATCGCTCGGCACAGGCGTCCCAGGTGAAGTGGGCGACGACGCGTTCGCGCGCGTTCCGCCCGAGGCGCTCGGCCAGGCGCGCGTCGCCGAGGATCTGCTCGAGCCGCGCTCGGAGCTCGGCAACGTTCCCGGGCTCGACGAGGAAGCCCGTGACGCCGTCCTCGACCACCTCGGTCACGCCGCCGATCCGGCTCGCGACGACCGGCGTGCCCGACGCCATCGCCTCGATCGCCGCGAGGCCGAGCAGCTCGGAGACGGCGACGTCACGTCCGTAGCAGGTCCGGTCAACCGACGGCACCGCCAGCACCCGGGCGGAGCGGTAAAGAGTCGGCAGATCGGACTCCGGGACCGGGCCAAGGAAGTCGACGCGGCGCCCTGCCGCCAGCCGCCCGAGGAGACCGGGATAGTCGCGCTCCGGCGCGCTGGCGTCGTGGCCGCTCGAGCCGGCGACGCGCAGCTCGGCTCCGTCCGGGAGCGCCTGGATGAGGCGATCGACGCCCTTGTGCGGCGTCAGCCGCCCGACGAAGAGGACGCCGCGGCGCGTTTCGGTGGAGGACGGCGGCACGAACCGCTCGATGTCGGCGCCGCCGTAGACCACTCGTGTGCGGGAAGCGGGCAGGTGGAGCTCGCGCGCAGAATAGGCCGACACGGTGAGAAAGCGCTCGTACAGCCTCGGAAGCAGGCCGCGCCAATCCCGGCCGGCGAGCCCGTGGTCTGTGACGACCGCCGGGACGCGGCGGGCACGTGCGACGAGCGCGGCGACCTGGCTCGGCGCGCTGCGCAGGTGATGCATATGGACGATATCCGCGCCGGCGATCGCGCGTGGGAGACCGAACGCGAGCGGGTGCGCCGGATGGCCTCCCACGAGCGCGAACGGCCGGATGACGCGGTGACGAAGCCCGCCGGCATCGCGCCAACATCGGGGCCGCGAGCCGAAGGTGACGAGCTCACACTCGACATGTCGGGCGAGCGCCCGGCCGAGCTCGAGGGGATAGCGCTCACCGCCTCCGAAGATGCCGGCAGGGCCGAAGCGGGTCGGGGCCACGTGGACGATCCGCACCTGCGCCTGCCGCTCGTCACGCTCGGCGACCCGCGTCGGCTCAGCGGCGGCTACCTCTACCACCGCCGCATGGCCGACGCCGCGCCCCGGCACCGCGCCCGCATCGTCTTTGTCTCCTTCCCCGAGCGGCCCTTCCCGCTCCCCGCCGCCAGCGGACCCGCCGTACTCCGGACTTCGTTGCGCCGCCCGGCCGATGCAGTCCTCCTCGATTCCATCGCAGCGGCCTTCGCCGCACCCGTGCTTCTGATGCGGCGGTACGACGTCCCCGTCATCGGCATCCTCCACCAACCGCCCGGCGGGATCGACCACGGCGCTGTCCGTGCGGCGGCGCAGGCGCCCCTCGACGGCCTGGCGTGGCGGCGCGCGCGGCTGTTGATCGCGGCGAGCGACCACCTGGCCGAGCAGCTCGTGGAAGCAGGCATCCCGGGCGCACGGATCCGCGTCGTCCCGCCGGGTCGCGACGTGGCTCCGGCCGAGTCTGCGCCGGTCGCGGGTGGCCGGGAGCGGCCGGGCGTCGCCTTCCTCGCCGTCGCCAACTGGCTTCCTCGCAAGGGGATCCTCGAGTTGCTCGACGCGTTCGCGCAACTTCCCCCGAGCACCGGCGTTCTCCACCTGGCCGGCGACGAGTCGGTCGATCGACGGTATGCAGGGCGGGTCCGATCGCGGCTGCGCGAGCCCGACCTCGCCGGCCGGGTGGTCGTCCACGGCCGGCTTCCGCTCGAGGAGGTTGCCGCGCGGTACCGGACGGCCGACGTGTTCGTCCTGGCGGCGTACCGCGAGCCGTACGGCACCGTCTGGGGCGAGGCGATGGCCGCGGGACTTCCGGTCGTGGGGTGGAGCGCGGGCAACCTCCCGTACCTGGCCGAGCACGAGCGGGAAGGGCTGCTCGTGCCGCCCGGCGACGTCGCCGCGCTTTCGAACGCGCTCTCTCGCCTCGCTATCGATGGGGATCTCCGCGCGCGTCTCGGAGCGGCCGCGAAGCGTCGCGCCGTTGCTCGCCCCACATGGGACGAGACGGCCGCGCAATTCTTCGGCGTGATCCGCGAGGCGCTCAGCGGACCGTGAGGGAGGTCTCGCCGCGGCGCGCGCGCAGCTCCTCGACGGACTCGAATACGGCCGTCGCCCCGGCCTCATACAGCTCGTCCGCGGCCCAGCCGCCCGTACGCACGCAGATCGTCTCGATCCCGGCCTTCGCCGCCGCCTGACAATCCCATCCCGTATCGCCGACCATTACCGCATCGTCGGTGTCGGCCTTCGCCAGGGCGGCCTGGACAAGGTCGGGGTCCGGTTTCGTCGCGTCAACGTCGGCCGAGCTCGTCCACAGGTCGGCGACGTCCCTGGCGTCGAGCACGTCCAGGTAGTGATCGAGCTCGTGCTCCTTCGCCGAGCTCGCGAGCGCGACCGTCATCCCGTCCCGCTTCAGCTCGACGAGCAGGTCGCGGGCGCCGGCAAATCGCTCGGTCTCGTCCAGCATCCCCTTGTAGAGATCCCCTTCGGCGGCGCGGAGCTCGTCGCCGAGTTCGCGCTCGACGTCGTCACCGGCGACCGCGCCGACGAGCTTGTCGCCGCCCATGCCGACGTGCCGATGAAGCTTCCACACCGGAACGACGCGTCCGTACCGACGGAACGCGCGAAACCACGCGAGCGCGTGCTGGTAGTTCGTGTCGACGAGCGTCCCGTCGACGTCCAGGATCGCGGCTCGGGCCATGCAGCCACTCTTCCCGCGGCGGCGCCGAGGAAAACGGGGTGCCGCAGAATGGCGCCCCCGTCAAGAGTTACGAGCTACGGGCCGTAGGCGAAGTACGCCTCTTCGCTACTGGCGCAACGGCCTCCGAAGCAGTCCTGCTCGCGCATGTCCGTCCAGTACGCAACCGTGTGAGTCGTCGCCGGCGCGACGGCGATGTTGCTGTAGTCGCCGAGAAACGCCGTGGCGTTCGGGAACGTCGGGTCGACGGTGCGGGCGAACCAGAGGTCGTCCTTCGTCGGATCGGACTGCTGCGTCGACACGACGGACACCGCATACGTCGATGGGCCCGTCTGCGTCAGGAGCGTGTAGTTGTACTGGCCCCCCACGGGATGAACTGGTCGCCGAAGCGCGGGATCGCGGCCGGCGTGCTCCACGTGTGACCCTGGTCGAACGACTGGTTGACGATCACGTCGGAGTGCGTGGACGCCGCGCACGGGTCGCTCGGGGCGGGAAGGGTGCTGTTGCGCATGTCGGAGAACACGACCGCGAGATGGGCCGGGTTCGTCGGATCGGCGGTGATGTTGCCCGCCGCCCACGTGCGGCACACGCTCTCGTGGTAGGTCTGCCGCCCGAATGCGATCGGGTGTCGGTGAACCCGTCGATGACGAGGCCGACCGGGAACGGGCCGGCGAGGCGCTCGCCGGTCGTCGGCGCGATCGCGTTCCCCTGTCCCCAGGCCGCGATGTACTCCTTGTCCAGGAGGTCGCCGACGCTCGTGAAGTCGCCGCTGCCGCTGCCGACCTTGACGACGTCCCACGTCTTGCCCTTGTCGCGGGAGTTCGCAACGAGGACGTCGGGGTTCTGTGCGTTGACCGGGCGAGTTTGCGGCGCGGAGTGTAGCCACGCCTCGCCGGTACGGTGAGTGTGTGACCGGCCCGACCCGAGCGCTCGCCGGCGGCGTGGAGATGCCCGTTCTCGGGCTCGGCGTGTGGCAGGCACAGCGCGGCCGCGAGACCGAGCAGGCCGTGCGCTGGGCGCTCGAGGCGGGCTACCGCCACGTCGATACGGCGCAGGCGTACGGGAACGAGGAGAGCGTCGGCCGCGCGCTCGCCCAATCCGGCGTGCCGCGGGAGGAGGTCTGGGTGACGACGAAGTTCTATCCGCGGTCGCGCGATCCCGAGGCTGAGGCGGAAGGAAGCCTGCGGCGTCTTGGACTCGAACAGCTCGATCTCTACCTCGTGCACTGGCCGGGCGGAGGCCCGACGCGGGCGTGGCCGGGGATGGAGCGTACGCTGGAACGCGGCCTCGCACGCACGATCGGCGTGAGCAACTTCGGCGTCCGCGAGCTCGACCAGCTTCGCGACGTGGCATCGGTGACCCCGCACGTGAACCAGGTGCTCTTCAACCCGGTGAACTACCGTCGCGCGCTCCAGGAGCGCTGCGAAGCCGATGGCATCGCCGTCGAGGCGTACAGCCCCCTGATGCACGGGCGCGAGCTGGACGAGGCGACGATCGGCCGCATTGCCGAGGAACTTGGCCGCACCGCGGCCCAGGTGCTGCTCCGCTGGGGCCTGCAGCGGAACGTCATCGTCATCCCGAAGTCGGTTCGGCGGCACCGGATCGAGGAGAACGCGCGCATCTTCGACTTCGAGCTGAGCGAGGACCACATGGCTGCGCTGGACGCACTCGATCGGACGGACGGAACCGGCCGGGGTCTCGAGCGTCGCTGGTGGGGAGGCTAGGACGAGGGCCCGGTGATGCCGTCGCCGATCAGCCTGGCGCCGACGTCCCGCTAGCCGCCGCTATCGCGCAACCGGTCGTGGAAGCCGCCGCTCGGCGCGTGGACGTTGAGGAGCCGGCAGCGGCCGGACCCGCTCGCGAACGTGTGCACGACGCCGGGAGGGGCAGCCACGTATGAGCCCTCGCCCAGCACGTGCGTGTCGCCGTCGACCACGAACTCGGCTTCGCCCTCGAGGACGTAGAACGCGTCCACGTGGTCGTCGTGCGCGTGCGACTCGGGGCCGTGGAATCCCGGCTGGAGCTCCCACTCCACCAGCGACAGCTCCTCGCGCCCGATCTTGATCGTCGCCGCGTACCGGCCCTGTTCGAGCCGGTCGCCCTCGCCGGCCCCGAGCAGCACGGCGTCGGTGCCAGGTAGTCCGCTGCCGACGGGTGCGTCGACGCTGTCGAAGCCGCCCGGCTCCCCACGGTTGCGGGCGCGGAGGTTGTCGGCGAAGCGTCCGTCGGGCGTGTGGAAGTTGAGGAATCGCGCTGTCGACGTGCTCCGGAAACCGTGGACGACACCCGGCGGGGCGCACACGCACGCACCCGACGAGAGGTCGTGCTCGCGGTCGTGCACGAGAACGGCCAGTGTTCCCTCGAGGACGTAGAACGCGTCGGCGTGCCTGCGGTGGAAATGGGGATCCGCTCCGGGGCGGGCGCCGACGTAGTGCGACTCCGTCATGCAGAGCTCCTCGAAGCCCGCCTTGATCACAATCCTGCCGCCGAAGAGCGCCTCGCCTTCCTGCGGCCCGAGCACCGCGCCAGTCATGGATGGCGAGTATGACGATGGCCCGCCGGTCGGCGTGGCCTACGGCCGCATCCGCCAGACCTCGCCCGTGATCGAATTCGAGATCCACGCGTCGCCCGCCGCGGTGAGAATCGAGAGCGGGCCCTGGCCGACCGTTAGCGTCGTCCGAACCGCGTTCCGGGCGGGGTCGATGATCGACATCGTCCCGTCGTCGATGTTCGGCACCCAGAGCTCGCCGTTCACCCAGCCCGATCCGAGCGGGTTTGCGCCGACCTTGATGCGCGCGGCGATCGTCGCCGTGGCCGGATCGACGCGGACGATCTGACCCGACTCGCTGGAGACCCACAGCGCGTCGGGCGACGGTGTGACCCAGTCGGCGCCGGGAATGGCGATCTTCGCAGTGATGCGGTTCGTCGCGGGGTCGATGCGGACGAGGCTGCCGCGTCCGAGGTCCGCGACCCACAACGAGCCGAAGGCGTAGACGACGCCGTTCGGTGTCGTCCCCACCTTGATCTTTTTGCTGACGCGGTTCTTCTTCGGGCTGATCCTGCGTACCGTCCCGTCCGCCTCGCTCGTGACCCACACGCTCCCGGCGCCGAAAGCGACCGCGTATGACGAGAAGCCGATCTTGATTCGCTTTCTGACGCGGTTCATCCCCGGGTTGATCCTCGTGAGGACGTTGTCGGAGCGATCGGCCACCCAGATGCTGCCGGCGCCGGAAGCGATCCCGAACGGCTGGGTGGCGGCGGCGATGCGGCGCCTGACCTTGTTCGTAGCGGGATCGATTCTGACAACGCGCCCGAGGACCCGATCTGTGGTCCAGATTGAGCCCGCGGACGACACCAGCATTCCGGAGCCGGCGCCGACACTGACGGTTGCGACTCGCGTCGGAGACGATGCTGCGGCCGCGCATGCGGTTACGACTGCGGCCGCAACCGCCACCCCGACGAGTCCATACTTGCCCGCAGCCCGTGACCCCACCACTACTACAACGTTGTAGCAAAAATACGGCAAGATTGCAGTAATGCCGGAAACCGGCCCCCCGACCATTCTTTTCGACGTCTTCTGGACGCAGCAGAAGCGCAAGCTGCTGATCGAGACGGCGCTCGCCGGGCTCGGGCTTCCGGCGGAGGACTACCCGATCTACGTGCTGATCGGCGCGGAGGGCCCGTGGACGCCGACGGGGCTCGCCGAGCGGCTGATGATGCCGCTCTCCACGGTGATCTTTCGCTACAAGCGGCTCGAGGCCCGCGGCCACGCTGAGCGAGTTCCGAATCCAAACGACGGTCGGTCGTTCTTGATGCAGCTGACTTCGGAGGGGAAGCGTCTCCTCGGCCGCGCCCGGCCGGTCTTCCGGGCCTATGCCGAGGCGGTGGAGGCGCGGCTGGGACCCGAGCAGCTCGACGTACTCAAGAGCGGGCTGGCGGCACTGCGGCAGGCGGTCGACGACGAGCTGGCGGCGCGAGAGGGGGACGCTACGGACGGCGCTGCACGGCGCCAGCGTACGTCCCGAGGAGCCGAGTGAACGTCGCGTGCTCGCTGAGCGCCGCGAGCGCCTCGACCATGTCGGGCCGCTGGGCCGGCGCCTCGATGTCCGCGTAGAACACGTATTCCCACGGTCGGCCGGGACGCGGTCTGGACTCGAGCTTCGTCATGTTCACCTGACGCTCGGCGAATGCGCCCAGGCAGCGGTAGAGCGAGCCGGCGACGTGCCCGACCCCGAAGACCAGCGACGACTTGTCCGGCTCCGCGAGCGGCGACGGATCGCGCGACAGCGCGCCGAAACGTGTGTAGTTGTCGGGATACGTCTGGATGCGCTCGGCGAGGACGGCCAGCCCGTAGAGCTCGCCGGCACGCCGCGAGGCGATCGCCGCCGTGTGCTCGAGGCGCTCCTCCGCGATCCGCTTCGCCGCGCCCGCCGTGTTGTACTCGGCCCGAACCGTGACGTCGAGCGCGTTGAGGAACTCCTCGCACTGGGCGATCGCCTGCGGGTGCGAGGCCACCTCGCGGAGCTCGTCGAGCGTCGTCCCGGGGAGGGCGAGCAGGCAGTGGTCGACGCGGACGACGGTCTCGCCGACGAGGTGCAGCCCGTGCCGCAGGAAGAGGTCGTACGTCTCGTTGATGCTGCCGGCCTGCGAGTTGTCCATCGGCACGAGGCCGCGCCCGGCACGGCCGACCTCGACGGCCTCGAAGACGGTGCGGATCGAGGGAAACGCCCGGTGGTCGGCCTCGGGAAAGAGGGCGACCGCGCCTTCCTCGGAGAAGGCGCCGGCCTCGCCCTGGTACGCGACTACGTCGATCCGCGGACGATACGCTCCAGCGTGGTGACGGCGCCGTCGACGGTCGAGCTCAACGGCAGGGAGGTACGCCGGATCGGCCTCGGGACGAACCGGCTCACGAGAACCCCGGGGCACGTCGCCTTCATCAGAGACGCGGTTGCGTCGGGTCTCCAGCTGATCGACACCGCGTACACGTACAGGGACGGGGAGAGCGAAGCGACGATCGGCGAGGCGCTGTCTCAGATCCCGGAGACGTGCATCGTGGCGACCAAAGGCGGCTACTACGGCGCCCGGCCCGAGGTGCTCGGCGCGGAGATCGAAGAGAGCCTGCGCCGGCTGCACACGGATCGGATCGGCCTCTACTACCTGCACCGGCCCGACCCGCAGATTCCGCTCGAGGAAAGTCTGGGCCGGATCAAGGAATACCGAGACAAGGGCAAGATCCGGCTCGTCGGCATCTCCCAGGTGAGCGTCGAGCAGATCGAGCGTGCCCGCAGGGTCGTCCCGATCGCTGCGGTGCAGAACCACTACAGCCTGAACGAGCGCACGCACGACGACGTCATCGACCACTGCGAGCAGGAAGGAATCGCATTCGTCCCCTACTTTCCGCTGCGCGGCGTGGGCAGCCCGAACCTGACGCAGATCGCCCGGGCGCACGGTGCGACCGAGCACCAGATCGCGCTCGCGTGGCTCCTCCGGCGATCACCCGCGATGCTGCCGATCCCGGGGACACTCTCGCTCGAGCACCTGAAGGACAATCTCCGCGTGCCGGAGATCGCCCTCACCGATGCCGACGTCGAGGCGCTATCGTGATCACGTGACCTCGCACGCTGGACTTCAGCCGATGATGGCCCCGATGTCAGGGCCTCTCGGCGTGCGCTAAGTCACCCACCGTCGAACCGGCCCCGCGATCGGGGCCGGGCTGATCAGTGCGGCCGGCCCCCGCGGGCCAGAAAGGACCGCACGATGACCAGTCGCATCTCCATCACCACGGCGATCCCGTACGTCAACGGGGACCCGCACATCGGTTTCGCGCTCGAGTGCGTCCAGGCGGACGTGCTGGCGCGCCACCGTCGCGCGCGCGGCGATCAGGTCCGGTTCCTGAGCGGCACCGACGACAACTCGCTCAAGAACGTCGAGTCGGCCGAGGCTGCGGGACTCCCGGTTGCCGAATTCGTGGACGCGAAGGCCGCGCGCTTCGCGGCCCTTCGCGACCCGCTCGCACTCTCGTACGACGATTTCATCCGCACGAGCGCCGATCCGCGGCACCGCCCCGGCGTCGAGCGGCTCTGGCGCGCCTGCGCCGCCGCCGGCGACCTCTACGAGCGTGAATACGAGGGCCTCTACTGCGTCGGGTGCGAGGCGTTCGTCTCGCCGGGTGACCTCGTCGACGGCCTCTGTCCCGAACACCTTCGACCGCCCGAGCGGGTGGCCGAGCGGAACTGGTTCTTTCGTCTCTCGCGGTACGAGGCCGAGCTCCGCCGTCTCCTCGAGAGCGGACGCGTTCGCGTCGAGCCGGAGCACCGACGGAACGAGGCGCTCAGCTTCGTCACCTCGGGGCTCGCCGACTTCAGCGTCTCGCGGTCTCGTGCGCGGGCGCGGGGGTGGGGGATCCCGGTGCCGGACGACCCCGGACAGGTGATCTACGTCTGGTTCGACGCGCTCGCGAACTACATCACCGCTTTCGACTATGGGGTCGGCGGTGAGCGCTACGAGACGTGGTGGAAGCGAGCGGACGACCGCGTTCACGTGATCGGCAAGGGCATCCTCCGCTTCCACGCCGTCTACTGGCCAGCGATCCTGCTGTCGGCGGGCGAGCCCTTGCCGACAGCCGTACTCGTCCACGACTACGTCACCGTCGGCCATCGCAAGCTGTCGAAGTCCGGTTCGGCGGGGTCTGACCCCGCAGCGCTCGCACGCCGCTACGGCACCGACGCGCTGCGGTGGTGGTTCCTCCGCGACGTGCCGCGCGCCGGCGACGCCGACTTCCGGGAGGAGCGGCTCGCCGCGCGGGCGGACGAGCTCGCCGACGACCTCGGCAACCTCGTCAACCGCACGATCGCGCTCCTCGGTCGCTACCGGCCCGAGGGCCTCGATCCAGCATCCTCGCCGCCCGTCGAAGCGGCTGCGCTCCTCGCCGCGCTCGAGCAGGCACCTGTCCGGATCGCGAGCGCTCTCGATCGCTTCGACTTCCGGGCGGGAACCGACGCGCTGTGGGGTGCCGTGACCGAGGCCAACCGCTTCGTGTCGGCGACGCGGCCCTGGGAGCTCGGGCGAGCAGAGCGCGCCGGCGATGCAACCGCGAGCCGGGTGCTCGACGCGGTGCTCGTCGTCCTCATCGACGCGAGCCGCGCGATTGCCCGGGAGGTCCGGCCGTTCCTGCCCGACGGCGCGTCGCGCATCGAGAAGGCGCTCGGCGGGAGCGACGCCGCTCGTGGTCGCAGACTGTTCCCCAAGGCGGATCGGGAGTAGATTCCGTGCCTGTCAACGAAGGGTCGAGAGAGGAGATCGAGAATGCCGACGCGGATCTTCGTCACGGGGATACCGGACGTCGTGGTCGAGTCCGAGCTGCAGGAAGTGACGGCCGAGCTGGCCATGATGGGAATCCCGTTCGCCACGTTCCGGCTGGCGGGCGACGATGACGGACGCCAGGTTCTTATCCGGCGCGACGCCATCGTCCGGCTCGAGGAAGTGCCGGCATAACGGTGAGCCTCGGCCGGGTGCTCAATCTCGTCGTGACTGCCTCGGCCGCGGTGCTGGTCGCTGTGATCGCCGCGACGGGCATCGCGAGCGCCTTGAGCAGCACAGAAGGAGACGCACGTCCGGCTCCGGCTCCCGCCGGCCCGCCGAAGAGCACCTACACGGTCACCCGTATGGGCGGCGACTCCCAGGAGCGCGGGCAAGAGTTCGTGGCCACCGTCTCGGATTCAGGCCGACGTCTCGTAGTACACGCGGATCCGTGACACCAGGCCCTCGGCCGTCTCGAGGTGCAGCTCGCCGGCCGGGCGCTCGGGCTCCCGAGCCCAGGCGTAGACGCCCGCGGCCGGCGCCTTCTGCTCGAGCAGGATGAGCTC
>Ga0075423_10000383_pt1 | contig 34990 bp, 29 predicted proteins | sample SoiMethybrSBSTD2_FD_80114 | JGI IMG/M metagenome (GOLD analysis project Ga0075423, IMG submission 80114) | Bulk soil microbial communities from a Populus tree surrounding site in Tennessee, USA - Soil MetaG P. TD hybrid SBSTD2 | ecosystem: Environmental > Terrestrial > Soil > Tree plantation...
CCCGAGCTGCTGTCGAAGGTCCGGAACCTCATTGGCGAGTAGGGGCGCCATCATGGTCACACATCAGGAGCTCGAAACCGAGAATCAGACGCTGCGGTCGCAGATCGAATCGATGAAGACCGCAGCCGAGGAGCAGATGGCCAACATGGCCAGTCTGTACATCGCGGTCAACAGCCTTCATGCCGCACTCGATCGCACGGCGGTGCTCGCATCCGTGCAGGACGTCGTCACGACGCTCATCGGCTCGGAAGAGATGGCGATCTTCGAGACCGATCCCGAGCATCGCCGACTGAAGCTGCTGGCGTCGCAAGGGATCGAGCCCGGCCGCTATCAGGAGGTCGGCCTCGGCGAAGGGCTGATCGGCAAAGCCGCAACCACCGGCGAAGCGGTGATTCGACAGGACGGCTCAGCGGCCGAAGCCGAGGGCGACGAGGCCATCACCGCCTGTATCCCGATGAAGATCGGACGACGGGTCCTCGGGGTGATCGCGATCTTCCGGCTGCTGCCGCACAAGGGTGGGCTCAATTCGGTCGATCTCGATCTGCTCGATCTGCTGTCGACGCATGCGGCGGTCGCGCTGCTGTTCACGCGGCTCTATAGCGAGATGGACCACCCCATCGGAGTACCTCTGTGAAATCGTCGGTCGGCAGCGCCGTGGTCGCCGCACCTGCTGGATCGCCGCAAGGCTGGTCGTCGCTGCCGCCGGCAGGCACGCTGCAGGCGGCCTATCTCCATGCGGGTCACATCCTCGTGTCGCGTGACCCGTGCCGGATCACGACCGTGCTCGGCTCGTGCGTTGCCGTCGGCCTGTGGGATGACGAGAGCGGCATCGGCGGTCTCAATCACTTTCTGCTCCCCGAGCGCCTGGTCAATGGTGCGGCCTCGCCGCGCTTCGGCAACATCGCCGTGCGGGCGCTGATCGACGGCGTGATCGCGGCCGGTGCCCGGCGTCAGTCGTTGCAGGCCAAGGTCTTCGGCGGTGCCTGCGTGCTGCGGGCGTTTCGCGAAGGCGGCTGGCATCTGGGCAGCAAGAACGTGGAAGTGGCGCGGCGCATGCTGCAGGAAGAACGGATTCCGATCGCGGCCGAGGATGTCGAAGGCACGCGCGGCCGCAAGTTGATTTTCCAGACGCATGACGGCGCGGCGTGGGTGAGGAGCCTCTGACGTGGATCCGATGCACATCGATCGCACCGAGCTGATTCAGATCTTCAGCGCCGAATCCGAAGAGAACCTTCGCGAGATGGAGCTGGGATACGTGCAGCTCGAGTCGTCGCCCGATGATGCCGAGACGCTGCAGGCGATCTTCCGCGCCGCGCACACCATCAAAGGCAATGCCGCGAGCCTGGGATTTCCGGCGCTCGCCAAGTTCGCGCACGGCGTCGAGGACGTGCTCGATCAGCTGCGGACCGGCGCCACCGCTCTGACCACGCCGCTGGCCACGCTGCTGCTGCGCACCGTCGATGTGTTCCGACATCTGATCGACGGCGCCGTGAGCGGCGCGCCGGACGAGCTGCTGGCCGAGCACCACGAGCTGCTCGACGATCTGAAGATCGAGGCCGGTGGCCACGAGACCACGCCGCACTCCGCGGTCGCTGGCGCGCATCACGACCATGGTGACCGCCGCTCCGGAGACGACCGCCGCGCCGAGGGCGACCGCCGCCATCGCAACAAGGCTCAGACGCTGCGGGTGGAGATCGACAAGCTCGATCGGATGCTGAACCTCACCGGCGAGATCGCGGTCGCGCGCGAGCGGCTCACCGGGCTGCTCGATAGCAGCGACGGCTCCATGCTCATCGACGAGATCCTCGAGGCCCATCGCTCGGCCGATCGGCTGTTCATGGACCTGCAGGAAGAAGTGATGAAGGTCCGCATGGTGCCGCTCGGACCGACGTTCCGCCAGTTCGTGCGCACGGTGCGCGATGTGGCCACCGCGCAGGGCAAGCACGCCTACGTCGAAGTGAGCGGTGAGGACGTCGGCGTCGACATGAACGTGATCGAGCACCTGCGCGATCCGCTCACACACATCGTCCGCAACGCCGTCGATCACGGCATCGAAACGCCCGATGAACGGCGTCAGGCCGGCAAGGATCCACGCGGCCGCATCCAGCTGCAGGCATGGCACGAGGGCGGCTCGATCGTCATCCAGGTGCAGGACGATGGGTCCGGTCTCGATCGCGGAAAGATCATCGAGCGCGCGCGTTCGATGGGCTATGCGTCCGATCTCGACAAGCTGTCGGATGGCGAGATCTATCGGCTGATTCTCGATGCCGGCTTCTCGACGGCATCGACGGTGACCGAATACTCGGGTCGCGGCGTGGGCATGGATGTGGTCCGCCGCAATGTCGAACAGCTGCGCGGCTCGATTGCGATCGACAGCCGCGTCGGCGCCGGTACCACGTTCACGCTGCGGTTGCCGCTGACGCTGGCGATTATTCGCGGCTTCGCGGTTGGCGTCGAGGGCGAGACCTACGTGATGCCGCTCGACGCGGTCATCGAGTGCATCGAGTTCCCGCGCGTCGATATCAGCGACGCCGGCAACCGCGGGTTCATCAACCTGCGCGGTCAGGCGCTCCCGTATCTGCGCCTGCGCGAATGCTTCCGCCTCGGCGGACAGCGGCCGGAACGCGAGAACGTGCTGGTGCTGCGCGTGCAGGAACAGCGCGTCGGCCTGGTCGTGGATCGGTTGTTCGGGGAGAGTCAGACGGTGATCAAGCCGCTCGGACGCGTGCTCGGCGAGCTGCCGGGTGTGTCGGGCTCGGCGATTCTCGGAAACGGTCGTGTGGCGTTGATTCTCGACGTCGAAGGGTTGCTGCGCGAGGCGCTGCGGACCGACGTCCCTGACCATGGCATGCCCGTGCCTGGCGGGGCGCAGTCCGGCTGGACGCGCGATGGCGCTGTGTCGTGATGCGGATTTGAGGAGGATTGGATCGATGAAGGGCATCTTTCAGAACTGGACCATCGGCAAGCGGCTCACCGGCGCGTTCGCGCTGATGTCGGTGCTGGTGGCAGCAGTCGGGATCATTGGCAGCGCCAATCTCACGACGATGCGTCGTGACGCCGCGGTGATCACGACCTCGGCGCGCGAGGCCGGACGTTACGCGCTGATCCAGGTCGACATGCTCAAGCAGGTCTCGGCCGAGAAGGACTACCTGCTGTCGGGCGACGTCAAGCACCGCGAATCGCATCGCGGACTCGGGCGTCAGATCGAGAGCGCGCTCGACGCCGAGATCAAGCGATCGCACGATGCCGGCGAGACCAAGCGGGCGGACGCGCTCGAGCAGGTCAAAGGAAAGATGAAAGGCTACGAGGCCACGTTCGCCGAAGTGGCGGCGCTCTACGAGCAGAAGCACGTGAACGAGGCGGTCAACGTCTCGATGAACGAATCCGAGATCAGAGGCGGACAGATGGTCAGCGCATTGGGGGCGCTGATTCGCGAGAACGACGCGCAGCTCGAGCTCTCGTCGCAGGCGCCGGTGCTGGCGATCATGGCGGTGGCCTCGGTCCTGCTCGCGCTCATCTTCGGCGTGCGTCTGAGCCGCAGCATCAGCAAGCCGATGCGCGAGCTCGCCAACGCAGCCGAGCGCGTGGCCTCGGGTGATCTGGCTTCGCATGTCGACATCAGCCGCCGCGATGAAGTCGGCCAGGTGGCCGATGCCATCAACGCCATGATTGCCCGCCTGCTCGACGTCGTGTCGGAGGTGCGCGCTGGCGCCGCCAACCTGGCCGCCGCGTCCGCACAGGTGTCCGCGACCACGCAGAATCTCTCCCGCGGCACGAGCGAGCAGGCGGCAAGCGTTCAGGAGACCACCTCGAACATCGAGCAGATGAATGCCTCGATCTCGCAGAACGCCGACAACAGCCGCCAGATGGAGCAGATGGCGTCGAAGGGCGTGAAGGACGGCGAGGAAAGCGGCCACGCCGTTCGCGAAACCGTGACGGCGATGAAGTCGATCGCCGAGAAGGTGTCGATCATCGAGGAGATCGCCTATCAGACCAACCTGCTCGCCCTCAACGCGGCCATCGAAGCGGCGCGTGCCGGCGATCACGGCAAGGGCTTCGCGGTGGTGGCGACCGAGGTTCGAAAGCTCGCCGAGCGCAGCCAGTCGGCCGCGCGCGAGATCAGCGCACTGGCGGCGTCGAGCGTGCGAACCGCGGAGCGCTCCGGGACGCTGCTCTCAGAACTCGTGCCCGCGATCCGCAAGACGGCCGATCTCGTGCAGGAAGTGGCCGCCGCCTCGCGCGAGCAGGCGTCCGGCATCAGTCAGGTGAACAAGGCGATCGGACACATGGACCAGGTCACGCAGCGCAACGCCGCCGCCGGCGAGCAGCTGGCGTCGACGGCCGAAGAAGTGGCGTCGCAGGCGGAAGGCCTGCAGCAGCTCATCGCGTTCTTCAAGGTGAGCGGCGCCGAGAGGGCGAGAGCCAAAGCGATGTCGCGTGATGCGTCGGGGCATGCCGGCTCGATCGGCGCGTCGCCGCACGCCGCCGCGCTCCAGACGCTCATGGTCGATCGGTCATCGTCGCACGCCGGCGGTGCGACGGATCCGACGACGGTGGATTCGGAATTCCAGCGGTTCTGAGGTGCGCCCATGGCCAGTCATGAAACACCGCTGAACCAGCGGCAGTACCTCACGTTCTTCCTCGCCGACGAGCAGTACGCCGTCGGCGTGCTGAGCGTGAAAGAGATCATCGAGTACGGCGTGGTGACGCGCGTGCCGACCACGCCGCCGTACATCCGCGGTGTGATCAACCTGCGCGGCAGCGTGGTCCCGGTGGTCGACCTGTCGGTGAAGTTCGGATTGCAGGAGTGCCCGGTCAGCCGGCGCACCTGCATCATCATCATGGAAACGACGCTGCGCGGCGAGCGCGCCACGATGGGCGTGGTCGCTGACTCGGTGAGCCAGGTGATTCAGTTCGCCGAAGCCGACATCGAGCCGCCGCCGGCATTTGGTACTCGCGTGCGCATGGAATACCTCGAGGGCATGGCGAAGATGGGCTCGAAGTTCGTGCTCATCCTCGACATGGACGAAGTGTTCGCCGCCGACGAGATCGTGGTGCCCACGTCGGCCGCCCCTGTTCCGATGCCGGCGAGTAGCGCGGCAGAGGGCGCGACCGCGCCGTGAGCCGCGCCCAGGCGGCATCTACCCTCAGCAGCTCGCCGCTCTGGAACATCAGCGACGAGCTGTTTACCAGCTTCCGCGATCTGATCTACCGCGAGGCTGGCATCGCATTGACCGAGGGGAAGAAGTCGCTGTTCGTCAGCCGGATGGCCGGGCGGCTGCGCGAGCTGCAGCTCGCCAACTTCGAGGAGTACTACCGCCTGGTGTGCGATGCCGCCTCGGTCGAGGAGCGCGGCAAGATGCTCGATCGCATCTGCACGAACGAAACGTCGTTCTTCCGCGACGCGCGACAGTTTCAGTATCTCAACGACGAGCTGTTCCCGCGCATCGAGGCCGACGCGACGTCGCGCGGATCGCGCCGAATTCGCGCCTGGAGCGCGGCGTGCTCGACCGGCGAGGAGCCGTACTCACTGGCGATGACGATGCTGCATCGCTTTCCGCCCGCGTCCGGCTGGCACGTCGAAGTCGTCGCCACTGATCTGTCGACGAAAGTCCTGAACGCGGCGCGCACCGGGCTCTGGCCGATCGACAAGTCCAACGACATTCCGATGATCTACCGCAAGGAGTACATGCTGCGCGGCACCGGCAGCCAGCTCGGAAAGATGAAGGTGGGTCCGGAGATTCGCAAGGTCGTCACATTCTCGCGCATGAACCTCAACGACCCGGTGTATTCCGTTGAGGGGCAGTTCGATTTCATCTTCTGCCGCAACGTCCTGATCTACTTCGATCTCGAATCGAAGACGCGCGTCGTCGAACGCCTGCTCGATCACCTCGTCCCGAGCGGTTGCCTGTTTCTCGGCTACGCGGAAACCACGACCACGATTTCCGATCGTCTGCACGGCGTCGGACCCAACGTCTACGCACGCATTGCCGACCCAGCCCCATCATGGCCATCGACTTCGACGCCCGATCTTCGGTAGGTCCCTCGCGACCGCTCAACGTGCTCGTGGTCGATGATTCGGCGGTCATGCGCCAGGTCATGACCACCGTGCTGTCGCGTGAAGGCTTGCTCGTCGACACCGCCGCCCATCCGCTCATCGCGCAGGGCAAGATGAAGCAGAAGCGCCCGGATGTCATCGTGCTCGACATCGAGATGCCGCACGTCGATGGTCTGACGTTTCTACAGCAGATCATGGCCAAGGAACCGATTCCGGTCCTGGTGTGCTCCGCGCTCGCGACAGGCGGCGCCGACACGGTGATGCGCGCGCTCGAGTACGGCGCCGTCGACGTGGTGCAGAAGCCGGCGGTCGGGATTCAGGATTTCCTCTACGAGCAGGCCGTGATGCTCGTCGACAAAGTGCGTGGCGCCGCGGAGGCGCGCCCGCGCCGCCGCAGTACCCCGGTGAGCGCCGACAAGAAGCTCACCGCCGATGCGGTGTTGTCGCCGCTGCGCCGCGCGACGCTCTCGGTGACCACCGACAAAGTCGTGGCCGTCGGAACGTCGACTGGCGGCACCGAGGCGCTGCGCGTCCTGCTCATGGCGCTGCCACTCGACGCGCCGGGGTTCGTCGTCGTTCAGCACATGCCGGAGCTGTTCACGGCCGGGTTCGCTGAACGTCTCAACCAGATCTGCCAAGTCGACGTGAAGGAAGCGCGCGACGGCGATCGCGTGCGCCCGGGACTCGTGCTCATCGCACCCGGCAATCGTCACACCGTGATCGTCCGCAACGGCGCGCAGTATGCCGTCAAGGTGATGGACGGTCCACTCGTCTCGCGCCATCGTCCAAGCGTCGACGTGCTGTTTCGATCGGTGGCGCAGGCCGCCGCCGCCAACGCCGTGGGAGTGTTGATGACCGGTATGGGCGATGACGGTGCTGAGGGTCTGCTCGAGATGAAGCGCGCCGGTGCGGCGACGATCGCGCAGGACGAAGCGACCTGCGTGGTGTTCGGCATGCCGCGCGCCGCGATCGAACGCGGCGCCGTCGATGAAGTGCTGCCACTGCCGCGCATCGCATCCGCCGTCTTGACTCACACCGGGATCGCGTAGACGGTCCGGCTAGCCGCCTACGCCAAGGCGTCGGCGGGTCCGCCATAGCTTCCGCGAAGGCGGAAAGCCGGACCCCACGTACGAGATCGTGCATACTCGCACGATGGAGACCCTGCGTCTCGACCTCAAGCACGCGCTGCGGCTGCTCCTCGCGCACCGTAGCATTACTGTTATCGCCGTGCTCACGCTCGCGATGGGCATCGGCGTCAACACCACCGTCTTCACGATGCTGAAGGGGATCGCCCTGCGGCCGCTGCCCGGCGTGCGCGCGGCCGACGATCTGGTTGTGCTGTTGACCACCTCGCGCAGCGGCGAGCGCGGGCCCATGAATTTCCACGACTATCTCGACGTGCGCGACCGCAGCCGAACCCTGGCTGGCATCGCCGGCACGTTCCCGGTCGCGATGACGATCGGCAGAAGCGATGCGGCGGAGCGCGTCTGGGGTGAGCTCGTCACCGGCAATCTCTTTCGAGTGCTTGGCGTGCGGCCGCTGCTCGGCAGACTGATCACCGAAGACGACGATCGCGGAGAGGGCGCCCCGGTTGCGGCGATCAGTTACGCGCTGTGGCAGCGGAAGTACCGCGGCGACCCGCACGTCATCGGCCAGCCCCTTCAGGTCGGCACGCGCGTCCTCACGATCGTCGGCGTGACGCCACGCGACTATCGCGGATCGATGGTCGGTCTCGGTCTGCACGTCTTCGTGCCGATCAGAATGCAGCCACGTCTGATGCCGATGGGGAACTTCATCGATCGCGTCGAGCGCGACAATCATTGGCTCATGACCCTTGGCCGCGTGAAGCCCGGCGTCGGAGTCGAGCAGGCGCGCGCCGAAGTGAAAGTGTTGAGCGATCAGATCAAGGCCGAGCATCCCAACGACTTCCTCAATGAGGCGGCGATGCTGGTGCCGCTTCGTCAGTCACCGTACGGCGCGCAGGCCGTGCTCCTGCCGGTCTTCACGGTATCGATGATCATGGTCGGTCTGGTACTGCTCGTCGCTTGCGCCAACCTGTCGAACATCTTGCTCGCCCGCGCGGCGGTGCGGCGACAGGAGATTGCCGTTCGCATGGCGACCGGGGCCACGCGCGGACGGATCGTCCGTCAATTGCTCACCGAATCAATGCTGCTCGCGATGCTCGGAGGCGCAGCCGCGTTGCTGATCTGCCTGTGGGCGGCGCGGTTCCTGAACGGCGTCGAACTGCCGCTGCAGTATCCCGTGGTCGTGAACGCGCGCTTCGATGGGCTGGTGTTTCTGTTCACGGCTGCGGTGTCGGTCTGCTGCGGGATCGTGTTCGGTCTCTGGCCGGCGTGGCAATCGTCGCAGACGGCAGTCGGCCCCGCATTGATCGACGCGCGATCGACGATGCGATTCCGACGATCGTGGGTGCGGTCCGGTCTGCTCGTCGGGCAAGTGGCGGTGTCGCTCGCGCTGCTCGTGGCGGCGGCACTCGTCGTGCGCAGCCAGGCACAGGCAGTCCGCATCGACCCGGGCTTCGATCCGTCGGGCGTCAACCTGTTCGCCATGGACGTGGCGCAGAGCGGCTACGACGCCAACACGGGCTCGGTGCTCTACCGCAATATCGCTCGCGAAGTCTCGGCATTGCCCGGGGTGCAGTCGGCCAGTCTCGCCTTTCAGCTTCCGCTCGTCGTCGTCGGCATGATGACGCGCGGCGTCGACGTCGACGGCTATCGGCCGGCGACGAGCGAGGACATGAACTTCGGTTTCAATGCGGTGTCCGAGGACTATTTCGCGACGATGCGCATTCCCGTGGTGAGCGGCCGTGCGTTCGACGACCGTGACGACGCATCGGCGCCGAAGGTTGTCATCGTCAACGTGCCGTTCGCTCGCCGCTACTGGCCGGGGCAGGACCCGATCGGACGGGCCGTCCGCATTGCCGGCGAGTCGTATCGCGTGATCGGCGTGGTGCGCGAGATCAAGTACGTCAGCGTCACCGAGGATCCGCGGCCGTACGTGTACGTGTCGCTCGCACAGAACTACATGCCGCAGGTGACGCTGCACGTGCGATCGTCGGGAGACGCGTCGACGGAACAGCAGCGTGTGCGCGCGGCCGTGCGCCGCGTCGATGCCGCGCTGCCGTTGTTCGACGTGCGCTCGCTGCAAACGCAGATCGACATGTCGCTGGGAGCGTTTGCGATCGCGACGCTGTTCCTCGGCGCGGCAGGTGTGCAGGCGCTGCTGCTGGCCGCGATTGGCATTTACGGCGTCGTCTCGTTTTCAGTCGCGCAGCGTACGCGCGAAATCGGCATTCGCGTCGCCATCGGGGCCACTCCTGCGCACGTGCTGCGCCTGGTCATGAGTCAGGGATTCGGGTTGTCCGTGCTCGGCGTGGTTGTCGGTGCGGCGCTCGCGCTGGCGTCGTCGCGCATTCTGGTCGGTGTGCTCTACGGCGTTGCTCCGCGCGATCCGCTGACGCTGGCGGCAGTGGCGGCGTCACTGCTGACGGTTGCGATCATCGCGTGCTGGGTACCCGCACGACGCGCGTTGCGCGTCGATCCGACAACGGCGCTGCGGTACGAGTAGCGTTGGTGCTTGGTACTTGGTTCTTGGTCCTTGGTCCGTCCGTGGTCCAAGGTCCTTCGTCCGCAGTGGGCGGCAGGACCAAGGACCAGGGACGGACCAAGGACCAGGGACGGACCAAGGACCAAGGACGGACCGAGTACCAAGGACCAAGCACTAAGGACTAGTAGCCCGCCACGCCCGCCACAATCGCTTTGCGTCCCGGGCATTCCTTCTTCAGCGGGCACATCGGACAGTCCGGGTCGGCCTGCTTGCAGATCGTGACGCCATGATGCGCGAGGTACACATAGGCTGTGCGATACGCGGCTGACGTGGCGGGCAGTTCGCGTGCGACCGCGTCGCGAACGTTCTTGGCGCTCTGTTTGAAATCTCGTGCGCCGCTTTCTCCATATCCGAGACGACGCGCCGTCCGCTCGACACCGGCGTTCACCGGCAGCACCGCGTGATCGCCCGCGAAGAGCAGCATGCGATACGCCCCACTGTCGCCGCCCATCTGCGTGAGCCCTTTCAGCGACTTGAGCGCTACCGGCATTGGGCCCTTGATCAGCGCCGGAAGCTCGGGACGATCCTTGAATGTGTCCACCACTTTCTTGAGCGCTTGAAGCCGCTGCGCGATATAGGGACCGGCGCTGGCGACGACCGGGTCGAGCTTCGCACGGGGCGCGAGCCCCATCGCTGTCGGCGTGAGCACGCGAAGCTGTCGGAGCGCGGCGAATGCCGCATCGCGCTTCGTCGTCGTCGAGTGCCATGAGAGTGCTTCCCAGACGAGGAGCTCGAAGGGATCGGACGGCGGCTCCGGCAGCGGACCGTAGTGTTTCTGAAGCTTGGCGATCAGCTGCTCGAGTCGGGTCACGTCACGTTACGGTCGCGGAGCGGGCGGTGGCGCGAGCGTCGGCGGCAGCGGCCAGTTGCCGTCGTATGGCGGCCAGTTCGGAACAGGGACCTCCGGTGCAGGGTAGAACATGGCCGAGTAGATGCTCTTGATCTTCTGGTTGTCGATCACGAACCACTCGCTGAACACGTTGCGACGCGTCGGCGTGCCCGGCTTGCGGATGAACACGGCCAACGCGAGCACGACGCCGGCCTCTTCGTCGACCACGGGATAACGTCGAGCCGCGACCAGCTGAATGTTGATAGTCTCGAGTCCAGACGTGCAGTCGCTGACACCGCCGCGCCCCGTGTTTGCAGGCGCTCCGCCACGCGCTCCGGTGGCGCGGCCGGTGACCGTGAGGCCGTTCTCGGTCCGCGCGCATCCGGCGTGCGCCATGATGATCGATCCGTCGTGCGTAGTGATGCCGTCGAAGTAGCTGTTGGTGATCCCGATCAGCGCTTCACGCGAGAGACGCTCGCTCTTCGGCAGTGTTCGATCCGGCGGCGGATTCTTCGTCAGGTTGTCGGGATCGAAGAAGTTGCCCGCGGGTTGACCCGGCTGCTGCGGTCCGTTGAGACCAGGATCGCCTTGGCGCGCCAAGTACCACTCGGCCTCCGTAATCTGACGCCGCTCGATCTTCACGCGCACCGTGACAATGGCCGATCCAGCACCTTCGTTGACGACGCCGAAGTAAGCCGCCTGTCCGCTCACCGGATCGAGATAGCGTCTCTGAAGAGAGCCCAGGCCGGTCACCGACTTCCACGCACCCGTGCCCAGCTTCACCACGACAGCGTTCTCGGTCTGACGGAAGCCGACTGAAAGAGGCGACGCGGAAGGGTCGTGGGTCGTGACCGCGGTGAGATAGCGGTCGAGCATCGATTTCAAGCAGGCGCGGTCGCAGTCCTGCGCGTGAGAAATGGCGGGAAACAGCACGAGCAACCCAGTGCCGAGAAGACACACCAGCCGTCCGGGCATCGCATCCTCCCCATAACTTTCTGCCGGGCCCCGCAGTTAGAGTGATTGAACGCTGTGGTGACAATCACGGGGGACCACGACGAGCGAGCGCTGATCGAAGCGGCGCAGGCCGATCCGGCCCGCTTCCTCGACCTGTACGACCTGAATTTTCACCGGGTGTACGCCTACGTGATCCGTCGCACTGGCGTCCGCGCCGAGGCGGAGGATATCACCTCGCAGGTGTTCGAGCGGGCGCTGGCGAACCTGTCTCGCTTCGAGTGGCGGGGCGCGCCCTTCGTGGCGTGGCTGTATCGTATCGCCGCCAACGCGCTGGCGGATCGGCGGCGCGAGACCGGGAGGGATTCGTCCGACCCACCGCCGGATGTGCCGGACGGACGCGAGTCGGAGGAACTCGAGCGCCGCACGATGCTGTTTCAGCTGGTCGATCGCCTGCCGGAGGCGCAGCGCCGGGTGATCGAGATGCGCTTCGTCGAGGAGAAGAGCATTCGCGAGGTCGCCGCGGTGTTGGATCGATCGGAGGGCGCCGTCAAGCAGTTGCAGCTGCGCGCGCTCGAGAACCTGCGCAAGAGCATGGAGGGCCGCGATGGCTGAGGCTCTCATCGACCGGCTGGATCGCGCGATCGACGTGATCGTGTCGAGGGGGGATGCAAGCGCCGCGCTGGCCGACGCCGAATTGGCGCCGCTGGCGGTCGTCGCAAGTCAATTGCGATCGTGCCCGAGCGCGTCGTTCAAGGCGCGGCTGCGGGCGAATCTGGAACGGAGGACGGCCATGTCAATCGTGCTCGAACCGACGGTCATTCGCGAAGGGTTCACGACGGTGACGCCCTTTATCCAAGCGCGTGATTCGAGCTTCCTGGACTTCATCACGAAGGCGTTTGGTGCCGTGGAAATTGCCAGTGCGCCCACGCCCAACCACATTCATCGCGAGGTGCGCATCGGCGACTCGATGTTGATGATCAGCGAGCGAGCATCGATGGCATCGGGTTCTCCTCACGGGTCGTTCCACATCTTCGTACCCGATGTGGACCGGGTCTTCGAGCGTGCGATCGCCGCCGGCGGCAAGTCGCTCAGTGCTCCCGAGAACCGTCCCTATGGCGAGCGCTCGGGATTCGTCGAGGATCCGCTCGGCAACTACTGGTTCATCGGGACAAGTCTCGGACCGACGCCGGTTCCGCAGGGGCTGCGTACCGTGACGCCGTATCTCCATCCTCGTAGTGCGCCGTCATACATTGACTTCCTTGCGCGAGCGTTTGGCGCGGTCGAAGAATTCCGCGCCGAACATCAGGGGGTGGTCATGCACGCCCGTGTGCGAATCGGAGACGCCGCCGTCGAGATGGGAGAGGCACCCGAACGCGGCGAAAACGAGAAGCCGGGATTCTATCTGTATGTGGCCGACGTCGATGCGCTGCACGAGCGCGCCGTGGCGGCAGGGGCGAAGTCGATCCTCGCGCCGGCAGATCAGCGGTACGGAGATCGCCTGGCGATGGTGGAGGACCCGCTAGGAGTCACCTGGGCGATCGCGCGGCCCGCATAGCTGGTTCCAGGTTCGCGAACGGCACTACTGAAACAACTGCGGCGCGAACTCACTGAGGTAGTCGCGCCAGTTGAGCCACGTGTGTCCCCCCGCGCTCTCCTTGAAGACCGGTGAGAAGCCGTGCTTCTTGAACAGATCGACCGTCGATGTCGTTGTGTTCAGCAGGAAGTCGTCCTTGCCGGTCGCAAACCAGAAGACGCGCAGGCCCTTCTTCAAGCCTGCGTCATCCAGCTTCGCGGCGTAGCGTGATTCCCATTCACCTGGACCTGCGGCTGGCGCCGGCGCAGCGCCGCCACGTCCGGGGATCGGGAAGGCGCCGAGCAGGCCCGAGCTGTACACGCCGATGTAGGCAAACTTCTCGAGGTGTGGAATGGCGACGTTGAGCGTCTGGCTGCCGCCCATCGACAACCCCGCAATCGCGGTGCTGCTGCGATCTGTGAGGATGCGGTAGTTGTTCTTGATGTACGGCATCACATCGTCGACGAAGTCGCTGACGAAGGGATCGGTGCCGGTGGTCGGCAGCGTGAGCCCGGCCGGACCTCGCGTATGCCCCGCCGGCATGACCACGATCATCGGCTTGGCCTTTCCGATCGCGATCAGATTGTCGAGGATGAATCCGGCGCGACCGACCGTGCTCCATGAGTCGTCGCTGTCGCCGGCGCCGTGCAGCAGATAGAACACCGGGTATCTCTTCGAGCTCGTTTCATACCCCGGTGGCAGGTAGACGTGCATGCGGCGAGCCGCGCGGAGCGCAGACGAGTAGTAGTTCACTTCGGCGACGCTGCCGTGGGGCACGTTCCTGGTGTCGGCGACCTCGGAGCCGGACACATAGACCATGCTCCACGAGTTGTTGTTCGATTCGCTGGTCGACGGATTGCGCGGATCGATCGTCGCGACGCCGTCGATGTTGAAGGCGTATCGATACGCACCGGATGGAACGGCGGCCGTGGTGATTTCCCAAATGCCGTTGGCACCTTTGGTCAGCGGCGCCGCGGGACCGTTGCCGGGAATGTCGGTCGCATTCAGACGGACCGTCTGCGCTTGCGGGGCGAGGATACGAAAAATGATTCGTTTGTCGCCGGTCACTTCCGGGGACACGACTTGCGGACCTGGAGACGGGCCTTGAGCCAGCGCGACTCGAGCCAAACAGACCAGGGCGACGAGAGCGGAGAAGACGCGACCCATGCCGTTGTGACCTCCTGAATTTCTGTGGCATAGTCTGGCACCACATAGGCCTCGAGGCCCAGGCCTCAGGCCTCCGAAGTTCGAATTCATTGGAGTCTCCGATGAGCAAGGTGCCAATGGCCATTCTGTTCACGGCCGTGCTGGCGATGGCGGTCTTTGCCGCCCAAGCTCCCAACGCGCCGGCGACGAATACACCACAAGCGCAAGGGCAACAGCAGGGCCGAGGACAAGGCGACCCCCAAGGGCGCGGTCAGGCGACGCCCGGACGCGCGGGCGCCGATCCGTACGCGAACAACACGACTGTGACGAGCTTCCCGTTCGCCGCGGCCGCCGGCAAAGACAGCAACGCGAAGATGGTGGCGCCGATGGGCGCGGTGAATCAGGGTCCATTCGATCCCGCCACGTGGAAATACGGCACCGCGTTCAACGCGCCCCCCGGTTCGAAGATCTGGAATCCGGTGAAGCTCAAGCTGATGGCCGGCGGCAAGGTCACCGGAGGCACGCTGTTCAGCGCCACCGATCCCGCCACATACTGCGCGATGGCGAACGCGGGCTATGACTTCATCTGGACCGAGATGCAGCACGATCAGCGCGACTGGGAGACGGCGTCGAAGATGTGGCACACCTGTCCCTACGCGAAGGCGGTGCCCGGTGTGCGCGTCGCGTATACCGACGAGCGCGAGATCCAGCACGCGCTCGATGCCGGTGCGCTCGTGATCGTCGTGCCGACCGTGGACACGGTGCAGGAAGCCATCGAGGCGCGCAACTGGGCGTACTTCCCGCCACTCGGGCGACGGAGCAATGGCGGCGGTCAGGCGTTCGACGCGAGCATGTGGGGCGGCGTGCCCGGTGGGTATCGCAACACCATCAACGACAACATCGTGCTCGTGCTGATGATTGAGACGCTCGAAGGCTTGAAGAACGCGGACGAGATTGCGAAGGTGCCGGGCGTATCGGCGCTGTTCGCCGCGAGCGGCGACCTGGGCAACTTCTCGGGCTTCAGGCAGGGCACACCGGACTACGAGCGTGCGATCAACATCGTCCACGACGCGACCATCAAGGCGGGGATTCGACTCTGCGGTCCGATCGCGTGGCGCGATCGTCCCGACTTCACCTGCTTCCAGGCGGGCAGCGAAACCGCGGCGATCGCGCGCGGTGTCGCCGCCGAACTTGGGCCGCTGACAAACACGCAAGGACAGCCAGAAGTGGGGCCGTTCGCGAAGAAATAGGGCGGGCCTTCCGGCCCGTGGGGCGACGCTTCGCGTCGTGGGGCCGTCCGCTTACGGCGGACGGTGGGCCGCGCGCTTCGCGCGCGTAGGGAGAGTGGCATGAAGAGGCAAATCGTACTCGGCACACTGATCGCGATTGGACTTCTCTCGATCTCGCTCGCCGCATTGCAGCAGGCACCGGGCCGCGCCGCCGCGCCGGCGGGGCAGCCTGCGCCTCGCGTCGTCGAGGTCGACAAGCTGAAGGACAACCTGTACATGATGCGCGGCGGCGGCGGGAACAGCGCTGTGTTCATCATGGCCAGCGGCGTCGCCGTGGTCGACACCAAGAACCCGGGATGGGGACAGCCGCTGCTCGACAAGATCAAGTCGGTCACCGACAAACCGGTCACGTTGATCATCAACACGCACACGCATGGCGATCACGTGAGCGGCAACGTCGAATTCCCGACCACTGTCGAAGTGGTCACACACGAGAACACGGCCAAGAACATGCAGGAGATGCGGCCTCCCACCGGCATCACACCTGCGCCCGACGCTCCCAAGAACATCTTCAAGGAGAACGGCGGCAAAGGCCTGCCGAAGAAGACGTTCAAGGACAAGATGACGATCGGGAAGGGCGCCGACGAGATCGATCTCTTCTACTTCGGTCGCGGCCACACCAACGGCGACGCATGGGTCGTCTTCCCGGCGCTGCGCGTGATGCACGCCGGCGACATCTTCTCCGGCAAGAACATCCCGCTCCTCGATGCCGTCAACGGCGGCAGCGGTGTCGAGATCGGCAAGTCGCTGGCGAAGGCCGCGAAGACGGTCAAGAACGTCGATTCGATCATCACCGGCCATAGCACGGTCATGACGATGGCGGATCTGACCGAGTACGCAGCATTCAACGACGAGTTCGCCGAAGCGGTGCGCGCTGGAAAAAAAGCCGGCAAGAGCGTCGACGAGATCGCGGCAGCCTGGAAGCTGCCGGCGAAGTACAAGGGCTACGCCGATCCCGCCGCGACACCGGCGGCGACCGACCGCTTGAAGAACAACGTGAAGATCGTCTTTGATGAGACGAAATGAGGGAGTGGAAGAAGTGGAAAAGTGGAAAAGTGGAAAAGTGGAAAAGTGGAAAAGTGGAAAAGTGACGAACGTATTCAAGTGACTAAGTGCAACGGGTTGCCTCGTCAGACTTGTCGACTTGATCACTGAAGCACTTTCACTTGTTCCACTTTCCACTTTTCCACTTTCCACTTTTCCACTTTCCACTTTTCCACTTTTCCACTTTTCAACTTTTCCACTTGTACCCGCACCTCCATCACCACCGGTACGTGATCCGAGCCCATCGTGTGCTTCAGCGTCGCGCAGGTGCGCGCGAGCCCGAAGTCGTCGAGCGTGCTGAACATGAAGTCGAGACGCTGGAGAAAGAAAACGTCCAGGCGCAGCGGCCAGTGCATCGTGCGGCCGGTTCCGCATGCATCCTCTCGATGAACGACGTCACCGAGCGCGGCCACGGCTCGATCGTGGATGCCCTTCGCTGAGTTCAGATCGCCGGCAACGACCACTGGCATCGTCTTCTGGTCGACAAAGGCTTTGACCCGAGCCGCGAGCGCCGCCGCTTGCGCGTCGTGGGCGTGCCCCCGGTCGAAGTGCAACACGACGACACGAATCGGCCTCGACTGCGATCCGCGCGGCACCACCGTGGCGGCAATCGCGACACGACGCTGGCGGCCGAAGGGCAATTCGATCGCAGTCACGTCTCGCAACGGTTCGGTCGAGAGGATCGCATTGCCGCGGTCTTCGCGCTGCGACGGACTCACTGCAGTTCCGTTGCGCATCGAAGGCACGTACGCGAGCCAGAGGTCTGATTGAGCCGCGAGTGCCACGACATCGAGCGTGGGTCGCCGCGGGCGAATCGCGTGCGGCACTCGGAGACGCCGCGGGTACGAGTCAGGCACATCCCATCCGGCTCGAAACGCTTCCTCGAGCAAGACCACCACTCCCGTGCGCGATCCGGCTTGCTCGAGCAGTTGCGGAATCAGCGCGTCGGCGCGGCCGGCGCCAACGTTGATGTTCCAGCTCACGATGCGCAGCGCGGTGATGTCGGCGTCAGCGACGTACGCCGGCGATCGGAACACCGGTTTGCCGACGCTCGCGCATGTGTCGTCGAGCCGCGGATCGGCGCTGTGTCGGTCTTCGTGCGCTTCGTGTTCTTCGTGGCTCCACGCGATGCCTTCAACCTGCTCGAGACAGGCAAGCGCAGGCGGCGCGGAGGATTGCGCGGCAGTGCGTGCACCGAGTGCGAGCGCGATGATCAGAAGGACACGTACGAACGCCACCCGGCGGACTCCGCTGTGACAGAAGGTACTCCTTAGGATAGGCTTTAGCGCGGGGAGGAACTAATGAGGCGAGGGATCGTACTGAGCACGCTGATCGGCGTTGGAACCTTGGTCGTTGCGGTAGCTGGACAGGCTCCGCCGGCCGGACCGACGCCCGCATCGCTTGCGGCGACGAAGATCGAGAAAGTAAAGGACAACCTCTACGTGATCACCGGTTCCGGCGCCGAGAATCAAAACGCATTCAGCGGCGGCAATACCGCCGTCTTCATCACCGACAGTGGTGTGACGCTCGTCGACACGAAGCTGCCCGGTTGGGGACCGACGATCATCGAGCGGGTCAAGACGGTGACCAACAAGCCGATCACTCGCATCATCAACACGCACACGCACGGCGATCACACGGGCAGCAACGCGGCATTCATGGGCGGCACGGTCGAGAGCATCGTGCACGAGAACACCAAGACCGACATGGCCAAAATGCCCGAGTTCAGCGGCGCCAACGCGAAATTCCTGCCCAACAAAACCTACAAGGACACGCTGACAGTGGGATCGGGCAAAGACGAGATCGATCTGTATTACTTCGGCCGCGGCCACACCAACGGCGACACGTTCGTGGTGTTCAAGGCGCTGCGGACGATGCACGTGGGCGACATCTTCGCGTGGAAGGCATTGCCGTACGTTGACACCATGAACGGTGGCAGCGTCGTCGAGCAGCCGGCGACACTCGCGAAAGCCGTCGCCACCGTGAAGAACGTAGACACGATCATCAACGGCCACATTCCCGTAGGGGCGTGGAAGGATCTGCAGGAGTACGCACAGTTCACCAAGGAGTTCGTCGACTACGCCCGCGCATCGATGAAGGCCGGCAAGTCGGCAGAGCAAGCCGGCAAGGAATACAAGGTCGATCCCAAGTTCAAGGGCTATGCGGTGAGCATCAGCCCGACGATCGGCGGCGCCGAAGGCAACCTTCAGATCGCGTACGACGAGCTCAAAGCGAAAAAGTAGCGTCGTGCGTCGTGTCCGGCTTTAGCCGGACCTCGCCAATCCCAATATCTGGCGGGCTACTGCAGGCGAAGCGACCTCGCGGTCGTACTCCGCGCAGAGATCGCGAACGCGCGCAACGAGCTCCGCGTTCGACGTGGCCAGTCGCGTCTTGTCCCATCGCACGTTGTCCTCGAGACCGGTGCGACAGTGGCCGCCCATCTCGAGGCACCAGCGGTTGACGTCGAGCTGAGAGCGTCCGATGCCGGCCGCCACCCAGGTCGCCGCGGGCATCAGCTCCCTGAGCTTCCTCACCTCGAATTCCAGGATGTCGCGCTCGGCCGGCAACGCGTGCTTCACGCCGAGCACGAACTGGACGTGGAGCGGCGCCTCGAGGAGTCCACTGCGTGCGTAGTCGATGGCGTTGTACAGCATCGCCAGATCGAACACTTCGATCTCCGGCTTGACGCCGTACTGCTTCATCTTCTCCGCCAGCTCGATGATCAGATCCGGCGGGTTCTCGTAAACGCGAGTCGGAAAGTTGACCGACCCTGTCGAGAGGGACGCCATCTCGGGGCGGTGAGGCAGCATGCCCCCGCGCTCGGAGCCGACGCCCGAGCGTCCGCCGGTGGAGAACTGCAGGATGATGTCCGGACAGTGCCGCCGGATCTGCTCCTTGAACGCCGCAAACTTATCCGGGTTCGACGTCGTCGACTGATCGTCGTTGCGGACGTGGACGTGCACCATCGCCGCGCCGGCCTCGTAGGCAGCGTGCGTCGACTCGACCTGCTCGGTCACGGTGATCGGAACGGCCGGATTGTTCTCCTTGCGTGGTACCGAGCCGGTGATGGCGACGGTGATGATGCAGGGACCAGGGGCGGACGGCACGGGCCTTATGTATATCCCGGCGACGTAGAAAAGTGGAAGAAGTAGAAGTTGTGAAGTTGCAAAGTCGCAACGTGCGTCTGGCTGCTATTCTTGCGCCCATGACCAACATCCGCATTTGTTTGCTGGCCTGCTTTGCCGTGCTCGCAGCGAGTCACGTTGATATCGCGCTGACTGCGCAGACAGGCGATACGCACGCCGTCAGCGCCGAGCAGTACGAGCGCTGGAAGAAAGAGCTGTCGAACTGGGGGCGATGGGGCAAAGACGATGAGATCGGCGCGCTGAATCTGATCACGCCGGCGAAGCGGAAGCAAGCGGCGGCGCTCGTCAAAGAGGGCGTGTCGGTGTCGCTGGCCGCCGATGCGGACATGGTGAAGGCGGTCGACAATCCGAATCCGTACGAAGTCACGCACGTCGGTATCGCGACGGATCGTATTGCCGTCGACTATCACGGTATCGCGCACACCCACCTCGATTCGCTCGCCCATATCAACGAGCGCGGCGTCTTCTACAACGGCTACGCCCCGCAGCCCGATGTCGTCGTCAAAGACGGCCACTCGAAGAACTCGATCCACAACGTGAAGAACGGTGTGTTCACGCGAGGCATCCTCATCGACATTCCTCGACTGAAGGGCGTGCCCTATCTCGAGCCGGGGACGCCGATCTACGTCGAAGACCTCGAAGGCTGGGAGAAGCGCGCGGGTGTGAATGTGTCGTCAGGCGATGCGTTATTCGTGCGGACCGGCGTGTGGGCGCGGCGGAAGGCCGTCGGACCGTGGTTGCGTGGGCGCGCGGAAGGCGGACAGTCAGCGGGGCTGCACCCGTCGGTGCTGCCGTGGCTGAAGGCGCGCGACATCGCGCTGCTTGGCAGCGATCATCCGCAATATGTGTCTCCCGGCACGCCGGGCGCGCCACGCGGCGCGGTGCATGACTTCGCGCTCGTCTATCTGGGCGTCCACCTGTTCGACAACTGCGATCTCGAAGCGCTGGCCGATGCCGCGGCGGCGCGCAAGCGATGGGAATTCCTGCTCACCGCGGCGCCGCTTCCGATTCGCGGCGGCACTGGATCGCCGCTCAACCCGATCGCGACGTTTTGAAAGGCAAGACCATGATTACGAGCCTTCGAGCGCTCGCGCTCGCCGCAGGACTTCTCAGCGCCGGCTGTTCACTGGCGACCGGCATCCGTCAGAACACCGAGGCGATCGGCAGGAGCACTGAAACGATCGGCAGCAACACGAAAGCTATCGAAGCATCGACCAAAGGCACGACGACTCTGATCCCGGCGCTGCAGGGCACCGAACGGCTGGCGGCGCCGCTCCAAGCCGTGTCTGGACTCGAGCCGACGCTCAAGAGCGTCGCGTCGCTCGGCGAGCCGCTCGGACGTGTGGCCACGCTCGACTCCGGCCTGCGCGCGGCGGCGGACCTCAGAGATCCGCTCACCCGCGTCGTGGCGATCGGGCCCGGCCTGGATCGCGCGGCAGCGTTGGGTGTGCCATTGACCCGCGTTGCCGACATGCGTGCGAGCCTGGAGTCGGTGGCGTCGCTGCGCGGATCGCTCGATCAGGTGTCGCAGCTCGAACCGCGTCTCCGCGCGGTGGCCGATCTCGGCGCGCCGCTGCAGCAGGTCAGTTCGCTTCGCGCGCCGCTCGAACAAGTGGGTGGGCTCGCCGCGCCACTCTCATCGCTGGCGTCGCTGCTGAATCGTCCAGTTCTGCTCCTCGTGATCGCAGCCGTCGGTCTGATCGCGTGGGGCCTGGTGACGTTCATGGCCGTTCGCCTGGCTATCGTGAGCACACAACGACGCGCGTAGAGCTACGTAGGACACGAAGAGCCACGAAGAACACGAAGGGCACGAAGTGGCGAATTGCACAAACTGCGGTGCTCCGATGTGGGCCGACAAGGCACGCGGCGGGCTGGTGTGCACACACTGCGGATCGGTCGAGGCGCTGTCACCACTCATTCGCGAGATCGACATCGGCGAGAAGAGCGACGCACCGTGTCCGGTCTGCGGCACGCCGCTCGCCACCGCGCGCCTCGACGGCAACCCCTTGCGTGTGTGCCCGCAGTGCGCGGGCATGCTGATCGACATGCTGCACTTCGTCTCGGTGATCGACGCGGCTCGTGCCCACGAAGATCAGCACGGTGTCGTGCTGCCGCGCGATCAGAGGCCCGGCGATCGCGTGCTGACCTGCCCGCGATGTCGCCAGCCGATGCTCAGTCACTTCTATGGCGGGCCCGGGAATCTCGTCATCGATTCGTGCGAGCGGTGTCAGCTGAACTGGCTTGATCCGGGCGAGCTGAGACGAATCGCGCGCGCTTGACTGGTCCTTGGTACTTCGTTCTTGGTCCTTGGTCCGTTCATGGTCCCTGGTCCGTTCTTAGTCCTTGGTCCAAGGTCCGCTCTTCGCAGCCGGGCACAGCGGACCAAGAACCGAGGACTACGGACGGACCAAGGACTACTGGACGGACCAGGGACCAAGAACCAAGCACCAAGGACAAGCTACTTGATTCGCTTCGCCTCATCCGCGCGCGCCCCACTCAGGATGTTGCGCATCGCGTAGTTCCCCTCGTGGCACGCGTATTCATACAGCGCCGAATCGTTGCCGCGCATCAGTGAAATGAGCAGCGTCCACGGCCTGGTCCAGGTCTGTGGGTCGTCGACCGTCGCCGTGTAGTCGAGTGTGTTGTCGCTGGTGCGAGTGAAGCGCTCGGTGAGACGTAACGCCTGACTGTGGTACCCCGGATCGCCAGGATAGCCAGCACCGTTGGATCCGATCGCCACCTTGTCGGTGAAGTTCGTCGTCTCGACGACGAGCGTGTCGCCTTCCCAGCGTCCGCGCGAATCGCCCATGTACATCCGGATGACCGCGGCGGGATGCGGGCGCCCATCGAGTGGAATGACGCGGCTCTCGTGAATCATCTCGTTGCGGAACACCACGTAGCCCGGCGCCTGCACGATTTCGTTGCCGTTGCTGTAGATCACCGGGATGACCGACCCGAGGACGCCGCGGGTGATGCAGCGATAGTAGATGTTGAGATCCTCGAACGAATCGGCTTCACCCCGCCACTCGCCGGTGTAGCCGCGACCGCCTCTCGCTTCCTTGCGGCGTCGTTCGGCCTCGGGCGTCAGCGCTGGCAGACGTCCGTTGGGCGGATCGATGATGAGCGACGCCTGTCGCGTCGGCCTCCCGCGTTCCACCCAGTGAGACGGGCCACCGATGCCCCCGCCGCCATCACTCGGCCTCACGAAAAGCTCTGCGTCGGACTTGGCTTGCGCCGCCGCCTGTGCTTGTCTTCGCGCGAATTCTGCTTCGGTGAGTTGCGTGCGTTCTCCGAAGTCGGCGGGCCGCTGCATCGGCACACCCATGTTGCCTGGCCAGAGCCCTTGAAGATCCGGATCGCCCCACGGCGTACGCGGCGGCGTGTAATGACTTTGCGCGAACGTGGGAATGACGACGGTGAGCGCGATTCCGATTGCGGCTAGTCGACCTCTCATTCGGGCCTCCACGCGCGCGAGCTGCGGCGGCCACAGGGTAACTCACAACGAGAGGGCGGGCCTGGCAAGATCCCACAGGACTGCGAATCCCGGTGAGATCTTGCTCAGGGTTATGAAGTCGCGTCTTAGGGACGGGGCGAACCGGGCGACGCCGGTCCATCCGGTGCACCGGGCGCGCGCGGTGCGGTCGGATCGCGCGGCGACGTCGGATCGGGCGATCCCGGCGATGTCGGCGCTCCAGGGCTCGGCGAACGCGGTGAGGTCGACGGCGAAGGCGACGACTTCGCACTGACGTCGATGCTCGTGGCCATGTTGCTCTGGCCGTCCTTCTTGTAGTTGATCGTCACCTGCGAACCGGTCGCCGTCGACAAGCCGGCGACGTTCTTCGACGACCCGCTCACCTTGGTGTCGTCGTCGTACTTGAACTTCATCTCCGATCCGGTCGAGGTCTTCACCGTGATGGTCTTCGACTTCGCATCGACGTCGGTGACTTCACCGATCGCGACGGTCGAGGCCTGCGATGAACCAAGCGCCGGTGACGATGGGCTGGGTGATCGCGGAGAAGTCGGAGATGGAGCGCTCGTCGATGGCGGCTGCTGAGAAGGCGAATCTGCAGCAGGGCCGTCCTGGGCGCGTGACGCCTGCACGCCAACAGCGGCGACAAACGCCAGTGAAGCGAGACTCACGAATACACGTTGACCAAATTGCATGTGTTGCCTCCTCGCCCGGACTTGGCAACCACCGTACCAATCAAAGGCTCTGCTTTGAGATCCCGAGCATCGTCCTTCGCCGGTGTTCGATCTCGCTGGGTGCACGAGTCGCGACGCCTGCCGCTCTACGGACCCTTGGGGAGAATGAAAATCGAGCCCTCGCGACCGGATCGCGCTCCGGCTGGCAGCTGATCGGAGGCGGGCGCTCACGTCCTGCGGCGGGTCCGAGACAACCTCGCGCGTGGCGAGCGGCTCGTCCGTCGTTCAGGGCATCACCTGGGTAGAAACCGGAGGGGAACTGTATCCGGGAGAAACACGGCCTTTGACCCGCGACGACCGACGGAGTGGTCTTGACAACGAGAGGGAATGAACGCGTCGAGTTGCGGCGCCACTGCGAGAGTCCCCGATGCCATTCCGCGGACCGCCCCGACGTGCTTGGCAGTATTACGCGATTGCGAGCATCGATATTGCTTAGGGGTTCTCCCGGAGAGCGCGATGCACGCGAGCCGCGACTTCAATTCCCGACGCGCTGCCGGCCATGTAGATGTGAGCGAACTCATCCTGGATCGTGGACGCTCGACCGGCGACACCGACACCAGTGCCGATGGGCTCTCGCCGCGTCCACGGTTGTTGCGCCGTCGCGGAAGGTTCGCGGTCGTCGCGCTCTTCACACTCACGATCGCCATTGCCGTCGCGCTCGGTGCGCTGCTCGTCGTTCCGCTTGGCTGGAGCGAGCAGGCCGTCGCCGGTGCCGTGCTGATCGCCGGCGCACTTCTGCTTTCGAGCCTGTCGCGATCACCGGGGATCACCATCGCGCTGATGGCCGTGTCGATGTTCGCGACGATGCGTTATGGCTATTGGCGCGTCGTGCAGACGTGGGCGGGCGTGACGAGCGCCGGCCACCTCTATCAGTGGGACACCGTGTTCGTGTTCCTGCTGCTCGCGGCCGAGTGTTATGCCTTCGTCGCGCTCGCGCTCGGATACTTCCAAACGCTTCGTCCGCTCCATCGTCCACCGGCGCCGCTCACGACGGCACCCGAGAGCTGGCCGACCGTCGATGTGTTCATCACCACGTACGACGAGCCGCTCGATGTCGTGCGAGCCACCGTGCTCGGCGCACTCGCGCTCGACTATCCGCAGGACAAGATGAACGTGTTCGTGCTCGATGATGGACGACGCCAAGAGTTCCGCGAGTGGACCGAGCGAGTGGGCGCGCGCTATCTCACCCGCAACGACAACGCTCACGCGAAGGCGGGCAACATCAACGCGGCACTCGCGCAAAGCACTGGCGACCTGGTGGCGATCTTCGACGCCGACCAGGTGCCGACCAGGTCGTTTCTGCAGCTGACGGTTGGCTGGTTTCTGCGCGACCCGCGGCTGGCGCTGGTGCAGACGCCGCAGCACGTCTACTCGCCCGATCCCTTCGAGCGCAATCTGGGGCAGTTCCGCAAAGTGCCCAATGAGGGGGCGCTGTTTCATCGCCTCGTTCAGGACGGCAGCGATCTGTGGAACGCCAGCTTCTTCAGCGGCTCGTGCGCGGTGATGCGCCGCGAGGCGCTCGAGGCGATCGGCGACATCGCCGTCGACACCGTCAGCGAACACGCGCATACCGCGATTCGCATGCAGTGCCGTGGTTGGAACACCGCCTACATCAACGTGCCGCAGGCGGCAGGGCGCGCCGCAGACAGCTTGTCAGCGCACATCGGTCAGCGGATTCGCTGGGCGCGAGGCATGGTGCAGGTGCTGCGCCTCGAGAACCCGTTGTTCTGCCGCGGCCTGTCGCTGGCGCAGCGCTTGTGCTACTTCAACGCCACGACACACTTTCTGTTCGCCGTGCCGCGGCTCATTTTCCTGACCGCGCCGCTGACCTACCTGTTGTTTGGAATCGTGAGCATCTACGGCTACTCGCTGGCGGTGTTTGCCTACGCCGTGCCGCATCTCGTGCTGGCCTACCTGACGAACGCGCGCGTGCAACGCGGGTTCCGCTCGGCGTTCTGGAACGAGATCTATGAGGCCGTGCTCGCGCCGTACGTGCTGGTGCCGACGCTGCAGGCGTTGGTGCGTCCGCGGCACGGGAGCGCCACCGTCACTGCCAAGGGCGGCATCGTCGAACGCACCTACTTCGATCACCGGATTGCGCTGCCATTCATCGTGCTGATCGGATTGAACGTGGCCGGCCTGGTGCTGGCGTATCAACGCTTCGTGAGCGATCCCGCGCATCGGGATGCGGTGATTCTGTATGGCTTGTGGACGATCTACAACACCATCATCCTGTCGGTGGGGGCCTCGGTCGCGCGCGAGCGGTGCCAGCGTCGCAGTGATGTGCGCGTGGACGTCCGTGTCCCGTTGACGCTGGTGACGCCGGACGGTCATCGCGTGTCGGGCGTGGCGGCGCAGCTATCGAGACATGGTGCGACCGGCTGGTTGGAGACGCCGCTCGTCTCGCCGATGCGCGCGGACGTGTTCGTGCAGCTCGATGCGCACGGATCGCGATGCGCGATCGACGCACGAGTGGTGTCGATCAGAGCAGGGCGCGAGGTACACCTGCTGTTTCCGCGATTGACGACCGCGCAGGAGCGGTTTCTGGTCGATGCGATCTACTCGCGACCCGAGGCATGGCTGACCGCCGGTGCCGACGTGCAGGATGACTCGCCCTTGGGCAGTCTGTGGCGTGTGACCTGGCTGTCGCTGCGCGGCCTCGTGGTGATCGCCGGCGGCATGTTCACGCGTCCTCGTCCGGCCCACAAAGATGCGCCAAGCCGCAAGCGCGCGCATGTCACTGCCGCCTCGATCGTCGCAGTGGCGTTGCTCATGCCGGGCGTAGTAGTGGCGAACGATGTGGCACTGCTGCCGAGGCCCTTCTTCGAACCGGAATCACACGGGGCGTGGCAATTGCCGGTGATTTTCTGGGCCGTGCCCGACGTCGACGAAGTGAAGGCCGCTGCAGTGGTCGCGTCGTGGTTTGGCCTGGCCTCGGATGTTCGCGGCGTTCGCTTTCCAGTGACGATCGGCGCGCTGCCTGCTGGTAACGTGGTCGTGATCGCGAGACGAAGCGCGAGCCTCGATCGGATGCTGTCGTTGCCGCCAACGCCCCGGATGCTGGTCGCCGTTCGCGACAATCCGCTCGATGTCAACGGCAAGGTGCTCGTCATTGCCGGCGATCGGGCGCAAGACGTGCTCGCTGCGGCGAATGCGCTCGTGAATCGGGATAACTGGTCTGCGCCTCACGGCGATACCTTGGCAATTGGATCGATCACGGTTCCCCGGCATGAGCAATATGACTCGCCGCGCTGGCTGCGCACGACGAAGCCGGCCCTGATCGGTCGCGATGTCAGCGACGATCGCATGAGGCTGGCCCATCGCGTACCGCTGGACGTGTACTTTCGCCTGCCGCCCGATCTCTATCTTGCGGCACGTGAGTCTGTGCCGCTGCGGCTTCGTTTCCGCTATGCGGGCGTCGGCGAACACGCCAACGCAGCGGTGCGCGTGCGGCTGAATGCACACGACGCCGACAGCATTTCCCTCGCGCCAGCAGCGGACGCGGTGACGCGCGACGAGATCGTGCGTCTTCCGACTCAATGGCTTCGCCCCTACTCCAACATGTTGACGATCGCTGTCGACTTCGGCGACGTCAAAGCGCCGGCCGCCGTGGCGCAATACGCGTCGATCGATCGCGAGTCGTCGATTGACCTCCGTGGTCTTCCACACTCGGTCGTATTGCCGCGTCTCGAGCTGGTGACGGAAGCCGGGTACCCGTTTACTGCGTGGCCAGACCTGTCGGGGACGGCCATCGTGTTGTCGGAGACACCGACCGTCGCCGAATACGAGACCGTGTTGAACATGGTGGGTTTCTTCGGCGCGCAGACCGGCACCTCGGCCACCGGAGTGACTGTTGTCGATCCCACCCAGGTCGAGCGCGTCCGCGACGACGACCTGGTGGTTCTGGGTGGCCCGCTGACGCAGCCGCTGTTGTCGAAATGGGCGTCGCACATGGCGCTCGGATTCTCAGGGGACGAATCGGCGATCAACAGCGTTCCCCGATGGCAGACATGGCTGCACCCGCAGTGGCCGTTTCGTCTGGAGGATCGAGAGCGGTTGGCTCGGCTGGTCGGTGCAGGGTACGGCTTCGATGCCGTGCTCGAGCATTTTGTCTCGCCGTATCGACAGGATCGTTCGGTCCTGGCCATCGTGGGCGGCGACGACGCCGGTGCGACCGCCGCGGCGACGTTCACCACCGAGCGCAGCGGGCCGATTTACGGCGGCGTGGCGGTGGCGCGCAACGGACGCTTCGAATCGTTTCTCCTGGGCGTCACGGCGTATCACGCCGGCCGCGCCGATCGATCCGAGCGCGCGTTCGTCCTGCTGCTCGAGCACTACTGGCTGATTCCGATCGTGGTGCTGGTTGGCGCCGCAGCGATCGGCGCCATCGTCTACGCCGGCGCTGAACGGATCGCCGCGCGCCGGCTGGCTGTCGGCGGCATCTGAACGTTGTCTCGGCCTCTTCCGGCACACATAATCCGTCTGTGTGACCGACACGAAGCAATCTGAGAAGGACTACCTGAAGCGCACCGGCTCGGACGCATGGGAACGGATCAAGCCGTTCTCGCCTCCGGGTTCGGACACGCTCGATGACAGCGCGCACATCCTGCACGATTTTGCGGCAGCGATGCTGACGCTCAAACCGTCGCCCGACGATCTGATTCTCGATCTCGGTGCCGGCGCCTGCTGGTGTTCCGATCTGCTGGGGCGCCTCAATCGCTCGGCCGTCGCCGTCGATATCTCGCACGACATGCTGGCGGCGGGTCGCGCCCGCCCCGGGACTTCGATTCGCGCCGTTGCCGGCGACCTGGAATCGCTGCCATTCAAGTCGGGCGTGTTTCAGCAGGCGATCTGCATGAGCGCCATCCATCACGTACCGAGTATTCCAGCCGCCGTACGTGAGATCGCGCGTGTGCTCGACGCACGCGGCGTGGCGCTCTTCTCCGAGCCGGGCCAGGGTCACGCCGACGCCCCGGTCGCGACTGCGGCGATGCGCGACTTCGGTGTGCTCGAGCAGGAGATTCTGATCGGCGATTTCGCGCGGGCGTGCCGCGACGCCGGATTTGCCGACGTCCGCGTGAAGCCGCTCGCCTACACCGTGGCCGGCTTCGATTTAACGCTCGAGGCCTGGGAGGACTGGACGCGCCTCGCACACTCGAAGCGGCCGCAGCGCGCGCTGGCAAAGATCGCGCGTGCGTTGACCGAGCTCGTCGGCCTCGGCAAACGCGGGGCGCTGTTCGAGGACACGCTGGCGCTGTCGCTCGTGCGCACATTGCGGCCGATCATCGAACGCCATCCCGTCATCGTCGCGTCGAAATCCGCAGCGGCGCCGCGCGACGCTGAGCGATGGCGCGCGGACCTTCGCGTAGAGATGGCCGATCGCGCGAAGGCCGGCGCGACACTGCCCGTTGTCGTCCATGCGCGCAACACTGGCGCGGCGGCGTGGAGGCCATCGACGCCATCAGGCATCGGACACGTGACCTGTGGCATCCAGCTGCTCGATGGTTCGATGCGCCTCGTCGGCCGCGACTACCTGCGCGTGCCGCTGCCGCGCGCGATCGATCCAGGCGAGTCGATCGCGTTGAGCGTCGAGTGTCCGATGCCCGCGGCGCCGGGTCAGTACGGATTCAAGATCGATCTGGTGGCTGAAGGGATGACGTGGTTCGAGACCGCCGGATCGCCGGCGGTCTCGCGGTCGGTGATCGTGATTTAAGACTTCTTGAACGCTTTCGCCGCGAGGAAGAGCGCCGCGGCGATGATCACGTAACCACCGGCACCGATCGAGATGGCGTCGAGCATTTCGCTGCTTGCACTCTGCGCCACGTCCCGGAAGATGCCGCTGGTCGGGCCGATCGTCCGTCTGATATCCCACCACGTCGCGATCGGCGTCAGCACCAGATAGGCGAGCGGCGCGGCGTTCAGATACTTCGCACGCACGTCGGAAAGATACGGCGCAGCGAACGGCGCCGCGATCGCGAGCAGGCCGATCAGGCTGAACAGCCCATGGCTGCTTTGAACGCCGTTGCTCAAGTTGTTCATGCTGAAGCCGAGGAACTCCCAGAACGTGAACGATCGCGAGCTGAAGAGGATGCTGAGACTCGCCGCGGGCAGAAAGAACCACGCCACCCACAGCACGACGGTCGCGGCAAGTGTCGTCGTTCCCATGCGTGCGGCAAGCGCCCCGATGCCCTGACGCGCCATCTCCGCTGCCACTTTGCCCTGCTGTTGCGCCACGTCGCCGATCTGATTGAGCCGCTCTTTCGCGAGCTGCTGTGCGTCGACGACAGCGATGCGCATCACACTGCCTGATGGATCGAGGTCGACGTCGACCGCCATGTTCGGCTGCGGCGCCACCGCTGACTGCCAGCGGCCCTCGAGCGTGAACGAGGTCTGGCGCCCGTTGGCGAACAACAGTCCCGGGGTGGCATCGGGCACCTTGATGATCGTGCCTCGCACGCGGGTCGCGATACCGGCTGACATGTCTACCTCCTCACGCATCGAACAGTTTCGCCGTTCAGCGTGCCCGACGAGATCGGTGCGGTCGCTCCTACTTCTTTTTGGCGCCGAGAATGTCGCGGATCGCATCGGTCGCCTTCTTGATGTTCTCGTCGGTCGTGGCCGTCGGTTTGGCTGCCGTGCCGGCTGGGGCGCCGACAGGAGCGCCGCCCATCGTGATGCCGGTGAATGTCATGCTGTTCTCGCGAATGGTCTGAATCTGCTGTCCGTTGTAGAGCACCGCGAGCTCGGAGATCGTCATGACGTACGTGTAGTCGACGCCCATCGGTTTGTTCTGCTCGGTGATCGCCCGCGACTGGCTGAACGTCGCCGCACGCGATTCGCCGGGCCGCAGCACGAACTGCGGATCGGCCTTGCCGGGGACGATGATGCCCATGCCTTTCACGTCCGTCGGATTGCTTGGCACGTAGCTGTTGCTGAAGTTATCCGACAGATGTCCCGATCTCGACGCGTAGGCCAGCACGATCGGCTGGTTCGTCTTGTTGCGGAACCGGATGTTCATCTCGACAACGTGCCATGGATAGGTGAGCTTCACGATCGACGGCGTCGTCTGAACGATCTCGGCGACGAAGTTGCCAGCGTCGTAACAGCGCGGGCGCCCGCCGCAGAGGTCGTCCAGTGCTGGTGCCGGTCCCGCCGGTGCGCCGGGGACAGGCGCGGTGGTGCCGCTGCTGACGGGAGGCGCAGCGGCTGCGGCGATCGACCAGTCCGCAAACGTCAAGCTGTGCTCACGTGTCGTGCGGATCTGCTGCCCGTTGTAGAGCACTTCGAGTTGAGCGATCGACAGGTTGAAGGTGAACGTCTGGCCCATTGGCTTGTTGGTCTCACGCAGCTCGCGCGCCTGCATGAACGTGGCAGCGCGCGCCTCGCCTGGTTGAAGCGTGAACTGCGGGTCGGCCTTGGTCGCATCGACCTTGCCGATGCCTCGCGAGTCGTCTGGATTGCTCGGCACGTAGCGGTTGCTGAAGTTGTCGACGAGGGCGCCCGATCGCGCGATGTATCCGAGCGCGAGCGGCGCGTTCGTCTTGTTGCGGAAACGGATGCTCATCGTCATGACGTGCCAGTTGTAGGTGGCCTTCGTGATCGACGGCGTCACTTGCACGATCTCGGCGACGAACGGGCCGGCGTCGTAGCAGCGCTGAAGACCCGCGCACGCGTCGACCTGCGGCGCGGCAGGCGCTGGGGGTGCGGCAGGTCGAGGCGCCGCGCTCGAGATCGCTCCGCTTGGCGAAGCCGCCGCACCGCTGCCAGGGATCAGACCCTTGAGTTGCAGTGCGTGTTCCTGGCCGAAGCGATACTGGCCAGGCGCCACTTCGCTCACTTCTCGAACCGTCAGGTCCATGTCCCAGGAGCGCTGGCCGATGATCTCTTTGCCATTCCAGCGCCACACGAGCTCAAACCGCGTATCGGAGGCTTGACCAGGCGCCACCGTGAACTTGGGATCGAACTGAGTGCCGGCAATCTCGCCGATGCCGCGCACGCTGTCTGGCGAGTTGATGACGTAGCGATTGCCGGCTTCGTTGATGGCGACCGCGTTGGTGCGCACGTAACCGAGAATCAGCGGCCGCGTCGTCTTGTTGACGAAGCGCACGGTGGCGCTCACGATCTTGGTGTTTTGATCGTACTGGCTCGTTCTGAAGTCGGTGACGCGCGCTGCGAACGCGCCGACGTCATCGCATCCCGGCTGGTTGACGCAGAGTGATGGCGGTCGGGCGCCGGCGGATGCGGGTGTCGGTGCCGGCGCGGCGCCGCGCGCGGTCTGCGGGGCCGCCGCGGGCGCGCTTTTGGCCTTGGCAATCAATGCGGGCGTCACACGACCGGGACAGAGTGTTTCCCATTGCGACGAGATGTAGAGGCCGTTGTCGGTAAGGTTGGTGGGAACGACCTTGCCCTCCGAATCGCGCCAGCGCGAGCGTCCGGCGCCGATGTCGTTGGCACTCCATAGGCCGTCGAGCGTGTATGTCTGCTCTTCGCTAGTCGTGATCGTGCCGGCCGTGCAGTCGGCGCTGGCGCGAAAGATCGTGTTGGCGTATTGCGTGTTCTTCTGCGTGAGACACGCCGCGGCGTTCGTGTAGTACTGCGCGTGCTCAGAACAGTACGCGTTGAGGTCTTTGGGCATCATGCGCGCTTCCGCTGTCGCGCTCGCGGTGCCCACGCCCTTCAGCGAGGTGATGACCGGGCTCGGTTCTTCATGATCGGCGCTACTGAGCCAACCTGTCTGGGCAACGCCCGCCTGAGCACTCGCGGCGGCAGGCAGCAGGAAGACAGACGCGACACCGAGAACTCGAATCAGGAATCTGCAAGACATGATGTGGTCCCTCGCGCGGGTCGAGCCGCGCTCAATGCTGTCCGCCGCTCTACTTCGAGACTTTCTCTGCCCAGGCTGCGTCGAGAAGCTGCAAGGACGCGATTGCGTTCTCGAGCCGATTCGCGCCGATCGATGAGATGTCCTCGTCGTACGCGACCGATGCGGTGAGCGCGTCGACGAACGAATCGGGTTTGTTGAACACCGTGCCGGGGATGCCGGGTCCCCAACTCAGGGCCCCGCGTCCGCCCGATAACGGTCCGTATTTCTGCAACAGGGCCTTCTGGAAGACGTTGACGTCGAAGTTCGACGGGAACATCCGCTCGACGCGCACCAGGCGAATTGTCTCGCTGGCGTCGTAGTAGGCGGTGACGCACACCGCGCCCGGCTGCGGCCGCGTCTTGCGGTTGGTGAATCCGCTGCGGCATCCGAGGCTGTTCACTTCGATCGCGCCGGCGAAGCCTTTCGCGCTCGCCGTCATGTGGCCGGGGGTGACCTTGCCGAACAGTCGCGTGAGCGTCGCTTCCATATCCTTCTTGCTGCCGCCGATGCGAAGGCCGGCGACGTCGGTCTTCGAGGCATCGAACCCGGCAAACTTCGGACCCGCACCGGCCGCGACGACCTTCGGCGTGAACAGCACCTCTCCCGATCGATCGAGCGCACGCGCGGACGTGATCTCGGCGCGGACCACGAATCCACCGCTGACCGCGCCGGTGGGATCGCCTTTGCCGATGATCTTGAAGTGGACTTCGTTCTTGATCTGCCGTCCGAACGAGTTGAGTCGCGCGTCGAACTCGCGCGCCTGCTCTTTCGGCATCGGAATCGCGCGTGCGCTGGCGGCGTTCGCGAACACCAGCCGGTACTCCTGGCTGAACGCCCGGAAGGGAATGTAGGAGCCGGGCGTGAAGAGCTCGATCGAGAACTGGCTGTTGGTGTGGTCGTAATCGGCGATGCGATCGTCGATCGTCAGCGTGAACTCGTGCGAGACATCCATCGATGCCAGCAGCGAGTCGAGCCGCCTCTGCTCGGCCGCGACGACATCGGGGCGATCGAAGCTGGTGGCGCGCAGCGCAGCCTGCGAACGCGATGCGACCGTCTGCGTGTCCAATCGATCGCCGGACACTTTGTGATAGGTCAGTGCAGCGGTCTCATCGTCGAACCCGTCCGACTGCGCCGAGAGCGCCGCGAGCATGACGAGCAGCAGCGCGGCCGACCAGCAGACGACGTTCGTCACCGTGAGGCGGGAATGTGGGGTGTGCATCGTCATGGCTGTCCTCACTGCCGCTCATGGACCATGACGCGTTCGCCGCTCGAGAACCGCAGCTCTGCGCCTTTCCCGCTGGACACCATGTCCGCGGTCAAACCACTTGGGAACGTGATCGTTCGCCCGCCATCCGCCCCGCTTTTGGTTGCGAGGGTGGTCATGCCGGCGTAGATCTCGTTGCCGTCCACGACCATCACGTGGACGCCGTTGACGAACGCGACGATGGAGCCCGGCACGGCCGTCCGATCCGCGGGGGCCTGGATTTCCCAGATGTCGCCGCTTCGCGACGGTGGGGCGGCCACCGCGCCCGGCGCGCCCTTATCGGCTCCGCCGCATGCGGCGCCGGCGGCCGAAACCAACAGAATTGAGCGCAAAACTGCCGTTCTGAATGTCTGCATGTGACCTTCCTGGAGTGGCCGTCACCTCTGCATTGCGCAGGACGCGCACGGAAACCGTCATCGGATACACTTCAACCTCTTCCGTACGGGGTGCGGGGGCAGGGCGCGACGAACTGGGGTCAGGCTGTGGACGTGCAAGGGAACGAGCCGGGAGAACCCGCACTCGACGAGTTGTTCAGCGCTGCATACGAGGAGCTCCGTCGTCTTGCATCACTGGTCCGGCGCGACGATCGGAACGCGACGATGAGCCCCACCACGCTCGTCAACGAAGCGTTCCTCAAGCTGGCGGCCGCGCCTCGCTTCAGGGCGCACTCTCCGCTTCACTTCAGACGCATCGCGGCCCGGGCGATGCGACAGGTGCTGGTCGAAGCGGCCCGGCGCCGGCACGCGACCAAGCGAGGCGGCGGCGCGGTGTTCGTCACCTTCGACGAATCGCTCGGCGAGCAGCTGGCGACCGCCCACGATCTGCTGGCCCTCGACACGGCGCTCGAAGCGTTGGCGCGCATTCAACCGCGACAGGCGGAGATGGTGGTGTGCCGCTTCTTCGGCGGCTTCGAGGTCGTGGAGATCGCGCAGCTGCTCGACGTGTCCGAAGCTACCGTGCTGCGGGACTGGCGCGCGGCGAAGGCCTGGCTCGC
>Ga0075423_10000384_pt1 | contig 34964 bp, 21 predicted proteins | sample SoiMethybrSBSTD2_FD_80114 | JGI IMG/M metagenome (GOLD analysis project Ga0075423, IMG submission 80114) | Bulk soil microbial communities from a Populus tree surrounding site in Tennessee, USA - Soil MetaG P. TD hybrid SBSTD2 | ecosystem: Environmental > Terrestrial > Soil > Tree plantation...
ACCTTTCTGGTTCCGTCCTCCCATTCACACACCAGCGCTTTGCTCTTCGTGGGACCATAGCGGCGGCTCCTCGGCTGCAGTTGCAGGGAACGGCCTTCATGGCGGATCACCCAGTCATTGCTAATCGTACGTTCATAGCGTGTTCTCGGAGTGAACATATTCTTCGATAGAGTCTTATTGCTATTGTGGCCGGACCTCCAGAAGCAGGTAGTCCTCAAAATCAGCGGTGATTCTAGCTTTTGGGCCGGAGACAGTTCCAAAACTCTTGCCGTTCACGTAATCGTAAACGGAGTACTGGTGGTCTTCCAGGCCACGCAATTCCACCGGCCCTTTCCAGTGCTTGGCGAAGAAAGCGAAATACACTTTTTGATCTCGACGGATTACGTGCGTCTCGGGAACATCAAATCCGATGTCGTACAACTGGCCGAGATACTGTCCACGAGAAAGCATTTTGTCACGGTAGATGCCAAGCCACTTTTCGAAGTGGGCTTCTCGCACAGCGGTAAGATCCGATCTACTTCTCTTTTGAACCAATGACGGGAGAACGAACTGTGTTCCCACCACGCCTCCAACGCCTAGAGTGGAGGCGAAATCGTTCCCACCATCACTCAGTTCCACGTGATCGCCGAAGAAAGGCAGATCGTCTCCCATGAGCGCTTTCAATGTTTTCGCCTTGGAGCGGACCTGGAAGGAGCCCTTGGGATCTGAAGCCACCGACATATTGAAGTAGGGCATCGTGAAAAAGGAGAAGCTGGTGCCGCACGGGCACAACTCTACCAGGGCTCCAGGCTTGACGGATTGTGCGGTCTCGTAGATCTCACGAAACAAGTCCGGCATGCCTTCGACGGAATCTTCTGGCTTGTCATGATGGTGGGCAGGATTGAAGCAGGCAGGTGCTCCATTCATATGTTGGCCATCCAGTTTGAGACCGTCGAATCCCCAGTCCACCAAGATTTTTCGCACGAGCGCTTTGTGATACTCCACAACTCTCTTATCAGCAGGACACAAGTAATACGAGTTCCACCACGAAATCTTTTGTCGCGAACCATTCTGATTGAGCAGCGCGTAATCGGGATGATCCTTCAGCAGCTCGGAGTCGGGCACTGCGCTCAGTGGCGACCACCATAGTTGCGCTCGAAATCCCTCCTGATGGATGCGGTCCACGAGCGCCCTCATATCGGCATCGCCGTTCGGAAACTTCTTCGGATCTAGCGCCCAATCCCCGACATTGTTCTGCCATCCATCATCGAGAGTGACCCATTTGAAAGCTAACTTCTTTGCGGTGGGCAGCGTGTCATAAACCTGCTGCGGGCGAATAGTCCGCCCGTATCCCCAGGCACACCAGATCGCTCCTTTACCATCGGTCGGCGGGGTCGCTGGACGAAGGCCCTGAGCCATCATGAAACTTCGATACTCAACCAGGGTTTGGAAATAATCTCCCTGGTGCACCGCAACGAATGTTCTTAACGTATGAAAGCTCTCGCCAGGTTGCAGCACCAATGCGTGCTTTGACTCCACGGCGACCGTGGCATGACTGGAATCAGGCATCACTACCGGCAGGGAGACTAACTTCGGGCGCAGCTCCACGTGCCCCACTGCAATACCTATGTCTCGCCGCCAAACGTCAATCACCGGAGTGCCGCCACCGTAATCGCTCGCGTTCATCCCGAGATAGTTCTCCTGGGAGAAACTTGCTTTCAGAGGCACGACCCAATTTGGTCGTTTCTCATAGGAACCGCTTTGGTATGACCAGAAGGGTGGCACGGACGTTTTGCTTTGAGCGCTAATCGAATAAGTGTTATTGCTCCATTTCGTGATTGCGATGCGTGCCTTTCCTGTGTTCGCGTATTGAACATCGAATACTGCCATCGTGGGAAAGTCGTCATAGATGGTGACCGAAACTGTTTTGGTTAGATTTCTCGCCTTTCCAACTATGGTCAGCCTCTGGCCCGCACCGATCCCCTCCCTTACGCGATCACTATGTTGCGAGATCAAAGTAAACAGCGTCCAGGTCTTTTCCGCTTTTGCTACGGTTTCTGAGGCGACAAAGGGTCCGATCGGAGTCTCCTTATTACCAAATCGTACGATGACACGACTGCGGAGATCGTGATCGAATTCAATTCTTAGATTTGTTCCTTCAATCTGGACTTTGGCTCTGGAGATTACCGCTGTCTGAGCACCTGATGAACATGTGAGCACTGCTACGACTGCGGATACATAAACCCAAACGTGCGCTGAAGAAATCCCCTCGCTACGTCGCGAATACACTCCTCACACTCCTTTTGCCCAGTTCGTGTCGCTGCCCTTTTTCAGACGAATGGTTAAAGAGCCATCTGGATTGGTTTTGTCGTGGCAGGCCCAGCGCACGGGCCGACGCACACCTTTGACTTCCAGTTCGGCACGCAGAGTGATCTGCTGGCCGTCCATTCCCTTCGGCAGAATGAGGGAGGCCTGACGCAGCTTGCCAGCATATGGCTGCCCTGCATCAAGATTCCCGCCGACTTTGACCTTGCCATCAGCAGTCTCCGCGTACAGGCCGAGCACTCCCGGCACTCCGGCAACCCCATCGTTCACAATACCCACGATCAATTCCATCGTGTCATAGCGTTTCCTTTGCCAGACTAATGAGGGACGCACACGGTATCCAAGTCTTTGTTCCATTGCTCGCAGCGAATCGGGATATTTCTCGTAGTAGCGCCGTACATTCTCGGCTTCTGTCCACAGACCGAAGTAGTTCGTGCCGATATCCAGCGCATGGTAGCCCGCGCTCTCGCGGTAAGGACGATCTATAGCGCCACCAGGTCGATTCGGGTAATCGTCGCCGGATTGAGTTTCGTTGTCGTGTCCCACGAATGTCAGCATGTTGGGCGACAACTTGCTCAAGCAAGCCTTCTCCTCCGCCACAAATTCGGGAAGCACATAGTGGCGGTTTGCGCCATCTTCGAGAATGGTGGCGATCCACGGAGGCCGATGTCCAAGTTCCTCGATCTGGATGGGCTCATCCATGATCAGACTATCCGAGCGCAACCAGCATCCCGAGCGTATCGCTAGGTCCTGCACCTGGCGATTCCCCACGTTGCTGATGTCCGGCTGCGTGTTCACGGCGAGAGGTGTCTTCTTCCACGTCTCGATCTGCAGGTCCGTCATACGAACGAAGGTCCGCTCGGCCGTGAGGTAGTCAGGAAACGGATTGGGTATGTCGTTCGTGTGACCTTCACCCCAGAATCCGTACATCATCAGGTCCATGAACTCGAGATGAGGGTCACCCTCAAAACGCGCTGCTAGCAACTCGTTCAGCTCGATGAAAGCTTTCTGAAACTCCGGCGAGTCATAGCGCGGCTCATAGAAATCGAAGTCGACTCGGTGGGCTTTCGATTTGTGTCCAATATTGACCACCGGAACTTTTTCGCGCAGAAAGTCGGGTAACGACAGTTTCTGAGGCTGGATATTTGGACTCGAAAGTTGGATTCGGAATCCAACGCCGAGATTGTGACGCTTGGCTGCGTCAAACGTCGCCTCCCAAACCGGCGACAGTTGCAGCTTTCCAGGACTCGTCTGCACATCGCGCCAGTCGCAGCGAATGTACAAGACGTCGAGGAAGGGCAGAGATGCCATTTTCTCGACACCCTGTTCCAGACTTTCCTGGCCGCACTGCACCGGCAACGCTGGCCCGTTCTCTTCCCAGGTGTAGCCGACGAAACCAGTGCCAAAACTTCGAATGTGTTCGCGCGAGGGTTGCGTGGCAAAAATCGTGAACCAGCCTTGATCTTGCGTGATCCCGAACGGTCCTTGATCAAGACGATTCGTCACTTGGAGACAACCGAAGTTGTAGCCCTCCCACATGTGGTCCTGTACGTCTGCCCACATCGGTTTGGTCGCAACCAGAGTGCTTGTGCCTGCGAGAACTGCGCCCGCCTTCAGAAAGTCTCGTCTGCGCATTGCTTACCTCTCCTCGGGCACCACCGTGAGTGGAGTTAAAGTCGAAGAAACGGATCCACCGCGTTATTAGCGCGTCAGACCTCTTGCCGTAGATTCGGACGCAAGGTAAGAGAGCCATCGTCGTTCAGGTTTTGGTGACAAGCCCAGCGCACCGGGTAGCGCATCCCCTTCACTTGGATTTCCGCCCGAAGTTTCAATCCTTTCCACTTAGTACCTTTCGGCAACACGAACTGTGCCTGCCGAATCTTGCCCGGCAGAGGGCACCCAGCGTCGAGGCAACCGCTGGCGAGTGCTTTTCCGTCCTCGCTTTCTACGGTTACTCGCAACACTCCGGGAACGCCGGCGACTCCGTCATTAGCAAAACCAATAATCAGTCCTAGGTACCCCGAATCCTCGTAGCTCCAGATCATCGTCGGTCGTACACGATAGCCAATACGGCGATTGATGCGGTCAAACCAGGTTACTGAAGCCTGATAGTAAGCCATTAGAGTCTTGGGATTGATCTGGTGGAAGTTCCAAAGGGACCAGTAGTTTGCGCCTACATCCATGACATGCGAGATCATGTTCTCGGCCGGCGATATGCCTTCGTGCCCGGCCTGCGGATCAGGAGGCTTTCCAGGAAGCGGTTGTTCGAGGACAGCACCGAGCCACGGGGGGCGGTTGCTCAACGCTTCGATTTGTTCGTTCTCGATGAAGATTGTGTCGCTTCGGATCCAGTTGTTACTACGGATCGTGCGATCCACAAGTTCCGAGTTCCCGACCCGGCTGTAGTCGGGTTGCGTGTTGGTCAGCAACGGCGTCTTCGTAAATTGCTCGAATTGCACTTCGAGCATATCGACCCAGGTCCGCTCGGCGGTCTGGTAATCGGGAAAGGGATTGTTGCCAAATGGCCAAGTATGTCCTTCGCCCCAGAAACCATACATGAAGGTGTCGACGAATTCGATGAGTGGATTGCCATTGAATTCCGCCGCTAAAAGGCTGACCAATTCCTTGAATGACTGCTGAAAGAATGGATCGTCGAACCGAGGCTGATAACGCGCATGTGGATTTTTTAGATATCGTTGCGCCGCGGCACTGTTTTCGTTGGGGCTGAGGAGCAAATCAACCTTTGGCACTTTGTCGAGAACGAAATCCGGTAGTGCTGCCGAGTGCGTGTAGTCCGGCGCGCTCATTTGGATTCGCAATCCGATACGCTTGTCGTTTTTCTTGGCCAGGTCGAAAACGAGTTTCAAGTAATCGGGAAATTCGAGCCGCCCAGGTCGTGGCTGCACTTCGCGCCACGTCGGACGGACGTAGAGCTGCTGTCCTAGTGGAAACCGCACCAGGTCCTCAATGGCCTGGGGAATATTGTCCGACTTGATTTCATCCGTACCCATATCGGCGGTGATGTAAGTGATCAAGCCCTTCCCATAGTTGGGTACGACATTGTCCGAAGGAGTCGTGGTCATCACTACTTCGTCGGTGGGAATCACTGCGTCGGGCGGGTACTGTGGAAATGGTCCTTGGTTCAGACGGTCCCTCACGGGAGGCCCAGAGCCGAAGTCATAATTGCTCCAGTTATGAGCGGGCACGAATCCGTGAGCTTGACTCGTTCCTAGCTCGGCAGCTACTGCCAAAGCAACGCTACGTTTCAGAAAGTCTCTGCGCTGTATCGACAATCTGTCCTCCTTTCGGTGCGATTCTCGTTGCGAAGTATTACCTGCGATTCGGCCGCAGGGCTCTCGAGACGAGATGTGTTGGGACACGCCGAGGATTTTGCACGCATCAGAATCTTCATTGGCGGATGGGAAAAACGATTCGTCTTCGTTGGCCGACATGGTTACCAGGGACTCTTCTCGCAAAGAATCCCTGGGGAGAGGCCGATCAGAAGTTCAACTTAAGCGCGAACTGAATCTGACGCTGCGGTATTACGGTGTCTGTAATAACGCCGGCAGCGCCCGGACCATCGTCGATAAAGTTGTCTGGCTGAGTGAAGACAGCATGGTTGAAGGCGTTAAAGAATTCTGCGCGAAACTCGAGACGGACCTGCTCGGTAAGAGCAAAGAATTTCCGGGCCGATAGGTCCGCCCCTTTTTCCCCGGGGCCTTCCAGAATGTTCTTACGCGCATTGCCGAAACATCCTGAAGGGCAGGTGGGAACGGGAAAGTCGTTTATGTTAAACCACAGGTTGGGCGTAGGATTCGCGAGGTGCCCACTCCCAATCTGGTTACTCCGCATCAGCCCTTGAGAACCTGTGTTACTTGGGTCGAATCCTATTGCTGGCGAGAACGCGAAGCCGGAACGGAATGTGACAATTCCCCCAAGGTGCCATCCCCCAAGAATCTGGTCCACCACCCCGCCTTGGTTGAGAAAACTCTTTCCTTTCCCAATCGGCAGTTCGTAATCAAAACTCGTCACCCAACGATGACGGTTATCGAAATCTGAAAGGCCCTTTTCCGCGGCGAGGTTGTAGCTGTCTTGTGGCCAGGGCGAATTGCAGCAGATTTCCGGCTGGTCGTTGATGGATTTGCTGAAAGTGTAGGCACTTAAGAAGTAGAGCCCATGGCTGGTGCGCTTCTCAGCCTTGAGTTGAAACGCATGATAAGTCGAGTTGCCCCGATTTGTAATTGAAGTGAACGGTCCGAATTGCGGGTAAGGCCGCGCATTCTGATCGAAGGTGGCGCTTGGTGTAGGGATCTGGTTGCGGTCCGTGAGCACCTGGAGATGAGTTCCCTTTGTACCAACGTAAGCCGGTGATATGACAATCTGGCCCGGCAGTTGGTATTCGATGTTCAGGTTCCACATGTCGTAAACAGCCGTATGCGGGTTCCAATCCTGACTGGTAACGCCGGCGAATGGCGTGTCACTTGGATTAAGCGGAGGGAATCCCGTCGCTAGTGTCACCTGAGACGGGGTCAGACCATCGCTTTGGAAAGTGGGCTCAAAGAAGAACGGCAGGTTGTAAGCCAGTTGCAGTGGGTCACCGGTGCGGATCTCCTGGAACGTAAAGAAACGGCCATACCCGGCGCGAACCACCATTGGACGCGACTGGAATGGACTGTAAGAGAGTCCAATTCGTGGCGCAAAGTCACCTTTGTCCGTGGTGGCGAGGTTCTTGGGATAGCCCGCGGTACCAGCGGGAACAATGACTCCTTTCGTGTAGTCGAAGTTGCTTTGCCGATGGTTGGCGTCATAGACCGGCGTGGCATAGTCATAACGCAACCCCAGATCGAGAGTGAGGTTCGACCGCACCTTATAACTGTCCTGCACGAATGCACCGTACGTGTGCTGGCGATTGTGAAGGAAGGTGACGGTCGAAATAACCGCCCTCACCGGGTCACCAATGAGCATGTCGGCCAGACCATTCCCGCTGTCCATTTGATTGCCAGGATCTACGGCGGTGAACTGACCGCTGAAGGACAAATTCCCGCGCGGCTGGGCGATCTGCTCCAGGTTGAACTGGTCCCAGCGAATCTGGGGTCCCACCTTAATCACGTGTTTCCCATGGATAAGGCTTACCGTATCGTTTAGCTGGAAGCTCTGACTGATCACGGTGGTCGGTGTGAACAGGGGTTCACCCAAGCGGCGGTAGCCATGCGGCGCGAACAACGTCAGTCCATTGATGGATGGATTGTTGGGAACGCCCGGCACTTGGAACCCTGTGGGCGGATAGTTCTGGCCATAACTAGGCGTGTTGGAGATGTAATAGATCCGGTTGAAACCATAGCGGAGATCGTTGATCAGCTTCGGGCTAAACGTGTGCGTCTCGCCGAGTGCCAGTCCACGGTCATGCAAAGGACGATTGCCAGTGTTGTAACTTCCTCCGTCCGCAAGCCCGGGAAATGGCGGAGCTTGAAAGCGATGATCCTGGACAAGCGTGAAGCGCTGGAACAACTGGTCCTTAGATGAGAGGTTCTCATCCACGCGGGCATCCATTTGATCTACGCGGTGCGTGCCTGGCGCGTTCACTCGGTAATTGTTGCCCTGCGCTCCCGGAACATTGGGCGCTGGATAGAGGCTCGCATAGTTCAGACCGAGCGTGCTCAGGTACTGTGAAGGGATAATGTTTGCTTGTCCGGGAATCGGCAGGCCGGTCACTGGATCAAATCCAAAACCGTTTCGAACGGTCGCCGTTCCAGGTGCATTGCCGCATGAGGTGTTTGCAGTAACCGTCTGCGTCGTGGCTGGGTTGTAAACCTCATTGGTAAAAACCGGCCGACACAGTGCATCTACACCTGATTGCCCACCGAGAATATCGCTGAAATCTCCCTTCGTCTCGGCCACACTAGGGACGGTCTCGAAGACAGTTTGTGCGGAGTTAATCCGTGTGCCTTCGTAGTCACCGAAAAAGAACACCTTCTCCTTGATGATCGGTCCACCTAGTGTTGCGCCAAACTGATTTTGCTTGTACGGAGCTTTTGGGTCGGTCGGTGACTCGAAGTATCCGCGGGCATCGAACTTGTCGTTTCGCAGGAACTCCCACGCGCTTCCATGAAACCGGTTCGTGCCCGACTTGGTAGTGGCGTTAACTACGGCACCCCCGCTACGGCCAAATTCGGGCGAGTAGTTCGATGTCTGCACCTTGAATTCAGCGATCGCGTCTACGCTACTGACGATGGCCACATCGCCGTTGTCGTTGGAATTGTTGTCGATTCCATCCAGAATGAAGTTATTCTGGTCGCCACGCGTTCCATTTACTGAGAAGCTCCCCCCGGCATTCCCGTTCGTCGGCGTGCTTGCGCCGTTAACCGGTCCTTCCGCTATCTTGGCTACGCCTGTGGTAAGCGTGGCGAGATCTGTATAGCGGCGACCATTTAATGGCAGCTGCTCCACCTGCTGCGCGGCTACCACGTCGCCTAACGAGGCGCTCTCGGTTTCCAAAAGTGGAGCCTCGCCAGTCACTTCGGCTATTTGCGATACCGACCCAACCTTCAAAGAAAAGTCCAGCCGAATGGATTGCTGCACATCAAGGACGATGTTGTCCCGGCGTCCCGTCTGAAATCCGTTTGCTTCGACCGATACGGAGTACCTGCCAATCTTTAGAGGGGTAATGACGTAATTGCCTTCACTGTCGGTTTTGGCAGCGGTCTTGATGCCGGTGTCGACATTGGTCGCTGTTGCTGTCGCGCCAGCAAGCACTGCACCGCTTGAGTCTCTGACGGTGCCGAGCAGAATGCCGGTATCGACCTGTGCGGAAGCTACTACCGCCACGCCTATAAGACACAGCAAAAGGATAAGAAACGTTGTCTTTCTCACCGGAAATTCTCCTTTCGCGGACCAGAGGCTGCCCTCTGATACCATTTCTGCGGGTCCTCATTCGTGCCCGCACCTGCGTTCCGTGAATTCCAAAGGCAACCGTCTGAATTCTGAGATTCAGATCGGTCAAATAATCTCGTATCGGAACAAAGTTCGTTGGATGGGCTCAAGAGGGGAGCAAAAACTTGGTCAAAGTCGCCAATCGTGTTGGCGAAGAATACCAATTTGAGCGTTGCCGAGTGAAAAGTGCAGTGCGCAATCTGCGGCCGTAGTGGCTCGTTTCTGCGCGCGCAGTCCGCAGTTGCGTGATTTACTAGCCCGATCGCCGTAACACCGAGTCCAGTCATGCGCGCTCGCTGAATGTTGGCGGCTTCGCCTGCGCCGGCACTGTCAATCCCAAGTTGCGGGACGCGCTTCTTTTTATATCTTTTACTTTCGTTTGTCCAGATGAAAACAACAGTTCGACACGATAAGAAAAGCCACTGTTGGTGTGCCTCGCAACCAGAAACGCACCGGTGACAGTGCAATTGAAAAGATCCTCGCTGGTCAACTTGCTTCATAATGCAGCGCCCGACGGCAAAAGAAGCACGTGATCTCTGGTCGATACGTATCTGGGGGCCCCTCTTCTCCCTCGCGAAAACTCCGCAGCAACCGCTATTCCTTAGAGCATATAGCTGTGCTAACAAGCATAATTGGAGCCATCCATGTCGAGATTGGACGTGAATCGCCGCGAATTCCTCAAGATCACGGCTGGAACGTGCGCTGCAGGGGTCATACCAACTCCAGGACAGACTGCCGCCCCCAAGATGGTTGGCATTCAGGTCGGAGCAATTTCGTTTGTAGATGAAGGCACGGAGGAAGTTCTTGATGTGCTTCAGGAGCGTGCCTGCGTGAACACCCTATTCCTGGCCGTATTCACTTACGGTCGAGGTATCGCGGGAAGACAGATTCCGGGACAACCGCTGCCGGATCACGGCAACCAGGAGTACGATCTCAACTTCCACGGCGGGAACTTCGCCACTCCTCATCCTCAGTACTACACGAACACGGTTCTCAAAGACACACGCGCGCCCGATCACGGCGACCTGGATATCCTGGCGGAAGTGCTCCCCGCCGCTAAAAAACGCGGCATGAAGGTCATCTGCTGGCTTGAGGACGTGTTTCGGAGCGACGTACCGAACATCGAGAAACTCCAGGAGCGGGATCTGTACGGACGGAATGCCGAGACGTTGTGCGTCAACAATCCCGACTACCGGAATTTTCTGACCGGGCTGGTAGAGGACTATGCCCGCTCCTATGACATCGACGGAATTATGTGGGGATCCGAGCGGCAGGGTGCGCTTTCGGACGGCTTGGGAGCCACGCATGACGTACCGCCGGTCGATCCTGGTAACGTAACTTGCTTCTGCGGGTTTTGTCAGAGCAAAGCGAAGGAGCGCGGCATCAATGTGGAGCGCGCCAAGCAGGGATTTCTGGAGTTGGGAAAATTCGTCCGCTCGGCGCGGAGCGGCAAACGCCCCGTGGACGGCTACTACGTTCAATTCTGGCGGCTCCTATTGCGGCATCCCGAACTAGCCGCCTGGGAAATGCTCTGGACTGACAGCCTTCGCGAGACTTACGCCGCAATATACAAAACCGTAAAGAGAGCGAAGCCGGTGGTTCCCGTGGGTTGGCACATCTGGCACAACAATTCCTTCAATCCGATCTACCGCGCGGAACAGGACCTGCATGAGCTCTCGAATTATTCGGATTTTATAAAGATCGTTATGTACAACAACTGCGGCGGCGAGCGGATGGCGCTGTATGCAGACAATATCGGCTCGACACTTTATGGAGATCTCTCGAAACAGAGCCTGATCAATCTCAACTATGCCCTCATGGGGTTCAAGGAGCGCAGCTACGATCAGATTCCATACACCGGGCTTTCGGCCGATTACGTCTACCGCGAGACAAAACGCGCGCTGGACGGCGTTGCTGGCACGAACACTCTAATCTGGCCAGGCATTGATATCGATATCCCGACCGAGCCGGGTCACAGCAAGTGTACGCCGCAAAGCGTTAAGGAAGCAGTTCTGGCGGCTTTCTGCGCTGGTGCGCCAGGTGTGCTTCTATCTCGCAAGTATTCCGAGATGCGGCTCGCCAGCCTCAGCGGCGCTGGGGAAGCGATTCGTGAGTTGAAACTAACGAATTGAAAACAGGTGAAACGATGGGAATAATCAAAGCTCAATGCTTCGCGCACTTAGCAAGAACTTGACGAGAAAATCCGGCTGAGGCTCTTCAGGGTTGGTGCCGTCGCATGCATGTAAATGTCTTTGCCTTTGCACAAGTACTGGCGGCATCCAAAAGCCGTATATCGAATTTCTGCGTGTCCCGCATTCAACGTGGGTATTTGCGTTCTGGAGGCCGGAGCGACAGACCCCCAGAAGCCACATACCGAAGACGAGGTAATCGCGGGCGGACGCGCGAAAATGAGGATCGGCATGGGACAAGTGAATAGAGCAGCGAACGGTTAGCGTTCGATTAACAGCTCGGGCTCGCGATTGACCTTCTTCGCTTGCGTCGTCCCTACCAATGCGGATTCCCCACCCTGAGCGAGGTCAGCCAGTTGTAGCCGTAGATTGCCAGGATTAGTTGCATACGCTAGTCCGGTCTCAAGACCGATAGTCCCGGCGCGGACCAGACTCTCAATATTTCCATCGAAGTGCTGCATGCCCTCAGTGTCCCCGTCTTGCATCGCGTCCAGTAAGGTCTTTCCTTCTTGTTCGCCTTTCTCCAGATACTCCCGCGTGCGAAGAGTCGACTTCAGGACTTCTAGCGCCGCCACCCGACCGCTGCCGTCCTTGAGGGGGATCAGACGCTGCGAAACGATGTAACGGAAGCCTTTCGCCAAGCGATTACGAATGATGTGCTGCTCCGCCAAGGGAAAGACTCCAACAATGCGCTCGACAGTCTTTGAGGCGTCTATCGTGTGCAGCGTAGAAAGGACGAGGTGGCCCGTCTCGGCCGCTTCTAAGGCGATCTCAATCGTCTCTTTGTCCCGCATTTCGCCTACCAGGATCACCTTCGGAGCCTGCCGCAGGGCGGCCCGCAGGGCAAGGGCGAAGCTGGGAGTGTCACTGTGCAGTTCTCTCTGGTGAATAATCGACCGCTTGTGGCGATGCATGAATTCAATGGGATCTTCAATGGTGATGATGTGATACGCCTGAGTTTCGTTAATCCTGTCGAGAATCGCTGCCATGGTAGAGGATTTCCCTGAGCCGGTTGGGCCGGTAACCAAAACAATGCCGTTCCTCAGATTGGCAATCTCGGCGAGTTGGGGAGGCAACTTGAGATCCGCGAAACTGGGAATGCTTTTGGGGATGACCCGCATCACGATGGCGTGGCTCCCGCGCTGCACAAAGATGTTCACGCGAAACCGGCATTCTGATGGCAGGCTATACGATATGTCGCATGAACCCTGTTCCTTTAGCGTTGCCATAGCCTGTTTGTTGCCGCCAATGAGTTCCCCGGCTATGCGATGAGTATCTTCTGAGCCTAAGATCTGTAGTCCTGGGATTTTCACTGGAACCAGCTGCCCGCTCACCTCGACGTGTGGTAAGCTCCCCGGCGAAAAGATTAGGTCACTCACGCGAGTTGAGACATGAAGCATTTCCAAGAGCAATGCTGGCGTGGCGATGGCTGGCTTAGACGCGACAGTGGTACCAGAAGGGTTAGCCAGTGTACCCACGGTGTGCTCCTTCTCTCGTTGCAGCTTACGTTCAGACGCAGTCGACCTCAAGTGACCGAGGTCATGGCCATCAGTCATGAATACGAACGACGCGAACAGCTACCGCGGCTCGCAGCAGGATCGAAGAGAGCACCCATCTGTATAAACCGTGACCAGTCAGTGGGTGGGAGCAGTGTCGTCCGATCTGATACGGATCATTACGTAACAGCATTGCACCACAATCTCCTCTGAGGAGACACCTGGCCACACATCAGGACCATGTCCAATGATGTCCAATATTGAAGAAGCGTATGACTGCCGATGTCGCGGGAGGATTTCTACAAGATTGCTAATTGTGGCAAGCTGGACAGATGGCAAAAGCTTACAGAACGGACGTGGTCAGCAAAGAGAAGTTCCAAGCGGAAATCCGGCAGCGTAAGAACGTTCTCAAGCCAGAGCGCGTGCAATGTCCGTTACCTGGTTGCGAATGTTCCTATGAAATGTACGGCACATGTCCTCGAATCGCGCAGGCAACATAGCGACTCTTCAAGACCGGCTGAAGCGAGAACATCCCGATCACACCAGCGAGGTTCTAGCGGTAAATGAATTTCGCAAAATGCCGAAGTGAACAATTGGCCGTCCAGCCACCTTCGTAAGAGTGTTTCAGCAGAAACACCCGCAGCGAACGCATACTTATTCGCTCTTACCTGAGGAAGAGGGCGGGATGCAGGAACTAACGAAATTTCCGCTCTGTTTTGAATTTTTTCGAGGTCGCTGACTTGAATCGCTCACGACACGTATACGATCAACTCGCCTTGTCGGCAGTGAATTTGTTAGGACTACCAAGAAGGGCATGAATCGTTCGCAACAGGGTCTCTGGCAGAAACGGCTTTTCCAGCACCCTCGCGTCTTCCAATGTGCCCGGATCAGCATAACCGGTTACGTAGAGCACCTTGAGTGTTGGCCGCAATTGTCTCAGATGCATCGCTAACTCGCGTCCATGCATTCTAGGCATGACTATATCGGTGATCAGGAGTTGTATTGTTCCCGCATAGGTTTTTGCGGTCTCGATAGCGGATGCTCCATCATCGCTTTCGAGAACTGTGTACCCTTCGGCCTGTAAGAGTTCCTTCATAAGCTTGCGCAAGCCCTCCTCATCTTCCACCACGAGGATCGTCTCCGATGCGGATACCGTCGGCAACAGCACGGGTAGAGATTTCGCTGCGGCAGCACTCTTTCTGCTCACCGGAAGATAGATTGTGAATATCGTTCCTACCCCGACCCTGCTGTCGACCGAAATGTGGCCGCCGCTTTGCATCACGATCGCATGTACGGTCGCCAAGCCAAGTCCTGTCCCTTTTCCCGGTTCCTTGGTAGTGAAAAACGGTTCGAATATATGGGCCTGAGTTTCAGGGGTCATGCCATGACCATCGTCGGTCACCGTCAATACCGCATATCGTCCTGCCATGAGGCCAAGAACGCTCGCATGCTCTTGACTCAACTCGGCCTCGCGCGTGGCAATGGTTAATTGGCCGCCCGCTGACATTGCATCACGCGCATTAACGGCAAGGTTCACGATTATCTGTTCCATCTGCCCGATGTCCGCTGTGACCGAAGGCAAATCGCTCTCCAGTTGGATGCATAGTTCGATGTCTTCACGGATCAGACGTCGCAGCATCTTACTGACGCTCTCGACGATTCCATTCAAGTTGACGGTTTGGGGCTGCACGACCTGCTTGCGGCTAAAAGCCACGAGTTGGCGGGTGAGGGAGCTTGCTTTTTGTGCCATGTTAAGGAGTTCCGTGGCGTGTTCCCGCACTTTGTTTGGGCTGGGCTCCTCTTGCAACAGATACGCGTAACCGACGATCGCATTTAGTATGTTGTTGAAATCGTGCGCGACACCTCCTGCCAATTTTCCTAACGCTTCCATCTTTTGCGCTTGGTGCAGTTGTTCTTCGCCGCTCTTGCGATGGGTAATGTCTTGAAACATGCCTAGAATCTTGCGAACACCCCCGTCTTCACCCCTCAGTGGCATGAAGCACGACAGGAAGATACGCTCGCCCCGAGCAGCAAACTCAAACTCGCAAAATTCCCCTGCAAAGGCAAGATCCAAGAGTCGGCGGATGCGTGGTCGGTCGGCAGGAGACACGACGCTGAGAAAAGGTACGCCGAACACGCTTTTGCTTCGTCCCAGCATTCTCAGACCAGCACGGTTCACCGCGCTCAATGTTCTCTGTTGGTCAATCTCATGAATGCCAACCGGGGCGTTCTCAACGAGCACGCGGTACCGTTCCGCCAGTCTACGTTCCTTGCTGACTGGTAGTGCCTCCTGGGCACCTGTGGGTATAGGAAGCCGTGCCTTCCGCATGACCCAAGTCGTCTTCTCATCACGGACTCGACGCAATAGAGCTTTTAGGTGGGAAAAGAGATCCGCGGGATACATCATGGTGTCTCCCCCGGAAGGTCGGGCTTCGCACCCCGACTCGCAACTAAAATAGGTGGGCAACCTCTTCGCAGATGAAGGCTGGGCTTCGCGGCCTGGGATCGACGGTTTGACAACTTTTCCCAAGTTGCGCAGCGGCAACCCCTTGTTGCATTCGTACGGGATCACCCCCCGCGAACTGTGTCCCTTTCGGGGAACGTACGCCTAAAGAATGGCGCGGTCAATTGCTCAAAATCGGGGCACGCGCGGCAAGTGAAACGACGCATTGGTCACTTCTTGTAGAGGTATTTCCTGAATCCGCTGATCAAAGTGGGCAGGGTGTACGCTCCTGGAAACGATTGTCGCAATACTGGCCAGCCACGGCGCACTTCAGTGGGCGACGGGCGTTTCGGTTGGCGTTTGAACTGCGAGTTGCTTGGCGTATAGTTGGGCCGCCTATTCACATCTGAAACGGAAGCGCCGCTGTGAAGCGTAAACCGTCGGCGGCGGAGCAGCGCTTTTGAGAGCGGCCAAATCGCTACTGCTTCTGGACCAGCATAGCTTCAATGTCAAACAGTCATCAACAGAGTTGGCGGAGTTCGAATCGGCACCATTGAGTAGCGCGGAAATGGAGTCATTGACAGATCACCTGTTCGTGCCGTCGAAAGAAGACGTGGACAAGCTGTTGCGCTATGAGGTCATGATTCGCAAGCAACTGAACCATGCAATTGCCGAATTGGAAAGGCTGCAAAGACGCAGGAATGGGGGAACCGGGTCCGCCCCCGAATCAACGTCGAGTTTCTAGACAAAACTGAGGTTTTTGCGAAACAAAGCCAATTGTTGTGAAGCAGGTGTGAATGCATCCTTCACAGTTACATGGGGTTCATACGAAGATTTTTTGGCTAGTGAACCCCGAAATCTAGCATTGCACTGAGTGGAAAATGGCGGCCAGCGTAAACGATTCGGCTTGACTTCCTGCATAAACGAAAGCAATAGTATTGCCTCGTAACAAAAAGAAAGCCAGGAGGGAGGCTGCTATGTGTAACGATAAACGTAGTCAGGCATGGCCCGCCGCTTGTATCTCTCTGATCTGTCTTTTGCTATCGACGCCCGCATGGACGCAGGCCAGTTACACCGCGCAGATTCGCGGTGTCGTTAAGGACCAGAGTGGCGCCTTGGTTCCCAATGCCACCATTACCATTACAAATGACGCCACGGGTATTTCCGCGACTTCCCGCAGCGACGATCACGGACTTTACGTTCTGACCGGGTTGCGGCCCGCCGTTTACACCATCAAGGCGGACGCCCCCGGCTTTCGACCCGCCGAGGAAAAGAATGTGGTGTTGCAGGTGGCGCAGCAGACCTCGATTGACTTCAGGCTGCATCCGCTAGGCCTGATCACCACGGTAGAAGTGACCACGGCTCCGCCCCTGCTGGACACGGAGAGTGCTTCTCTGGGTACAGATGTCACCAACGAATACGTGCGGGACATCCCGCTATACAGCCGCAGCATGTTCGGTTTGGTGTTCTTGGCGGGTGGGGTGACAGAAACTACCGGTGTCGGGATCACAGACGACTACCCGTCTGGTACCAACTTCGTGTCCAACGGCCAGCGCAACGCCACAGCGCAAATTACGCTCGATGGCAGTCCCATCAGCGCGCCGGAACAGGGCGAGGGCGGCAATTCCAACGTCTACTACCAGCCTTCGGTCGAGATCGTGCAGGAGTTCAAAGTCCAGAACAACAGTTTTTCCGCCGAGTTCGGCAATAACGGCGGCACCATCGTCAACATCGTGCTGAAACAGGGTACTAACAATTTTCACGGCAGCGGCTGGTGGTACGGACAGCGGTCCAATTTTGATGCACGGGACTTCTTTAACACCGGCGAGAAGCCTGATCACGTCCGCGATCAATATGGTTTCTCTCTCGGTGGGCCTCTAAAGAAAAACAAGACCTTCTTTTTTGTCGATTTCGAGAAGGTTCGCCAGCAGAATCCCGGCAACCTGGAAGGAATCGTCCCCACGGACCGGGAGCGGGCTGGCGACTTCTCGCAGAGCCCGGCAAATTCGAACGGAATCTACGATCCGTGTCCGGGAAACCAGGCTTCTGGTCCCTGTCCGCACGATCAATTTCCCGGGAACAAGATTCCTGCTGACAGGATCGATCCCATCGGGCAGGCGATTCTGAATCTGTATCCGCTACCAAACATTCCGGGCGCCGTCTTTCCCAACCCAAACTGGCGCCAAGTCATTATTGATACTCACCCAGGCTGGCAATTCGACGTCAAATTGGATCACCAGATCACTAGTAATCACAAAATTGGTGGCCGTTACAGCCGCCACCACGACGAGGAAACCGCGCCCACGGTCATCGGCAACGGCGACCAGGGTGATGGGTTTATTGGCACGACGATTCCCCAGAACGGCGGGGTGGAGTACAACTGGGCGATCAAGCCGACCATGCTCTTGACCAATCGCTTCAGCGTGGACCGCGTGAATGCCCCCGCTCAAGCTAACAAGTACCCTTCGCTCAGCGACGTTGGGCTATCTCCTGACCTCGCCGCGAACGGACTCACGCGCATTCCGGCCATCGGTGTCGACGACCCGTTCCTATCCCTGTTCACCCAATGCTGTGTTGATACCCACTTCGCCCACACGTTGTTCAGCTATTCGTCTGCATTGCAGTGGGTAACAGGACCCCATTCCATCAAGTTTGGAGGCGAGCAGCGCGTTTTCTTTAATAATTTTTGGCAACCGGATGATCCGACGGGCATTTTCAACTTTTCCCGAGATGTGACGACCTCGCAGCCCAATACTGGCTTGGGGGACAACAATGAGGGGAACCCGTTTGCCACAATCCTGCTCGGTTATCCTCACGACGCTTCCCTGCACCTGGTTCCCGCGGTGGCGGACAAATCGAAGGAAACCGCCTTCTTCGTGCAGGACGACTGGAAGGCCACGCCCAAGCTGACGCTGAATTTCGGATTGCGTTATGAGTGGAGCACTCCCTATACGGAGCGCTTCAACCGGCTACAGTTCAATGATTTCACCGGGGACACAGGCATCAGCATCCCGTATAACCGCGATGCGAGTGGACAGTTTCCCCAATTCCCACAGATCGGCGAGATTCGAGGCACAAGCATCTTTCCAAGTTCCGGCCGTCGCAACTCACCCGTGGATCGAAACAACTTTGCTCCGCGTTTTGGCTTCGCCTACCAACTCGAATCCAACACCGTCTTGCGCGGTGGCGCAGGAGTTTTCTATGGCATGAACGTTGCCACAAACTTCCAGTATGCCGGCCCTGCCTTCGCGAAAACCGCGCAAATGTTCTTCACCAAAGATAATTTCGCCCACCAGTTTGCGTGTCTCGGGCCTTCCCCCCTACAACCCAATTGTGACAGTCCATTTCCTGGCGGCTTGGCGCCGCCGCCAGGCACCAAGTATGGCAAGCTGGCGCAGTGGGGATTCGGCAACTCCAGCGACCTGGACACTGGGACTGCGCGGAACGCCGAGATCTACATGTGGAATCTCGGAATTCAGCACATGTTTCCCGGGCAGATCGTGGTGGGCGTGGACTACTCCGCAAATCGCAGCACGCACTTGCCCTGGGCGGGCGCTGGAGGCCCCGTAAATGGCGTTGATCCCCGCAACCGCAACTTCCTGCCTTCGTCAATACGGAATGCACTAGTGAGGACTTTGAACCCAAACCACGAATCCACAGACGACAACACAGCCGTGACGGATTACCTCAACACCGAAGTGGCCAATCCCTTCCAGTGCTTCTTCACGACGGGTGCGGCACTGATGGGCCCCTGGTGCCCGGCGGACCCGATTTTCAGCGCGGCTGACGTGGCGGATTCGCGGTACGTAGACCCCACGATCCCGCAACAGTTGTTGCTCGAACCCTTCCCACAGTTTGATGGCGGCTTCCAAGGGCTGCCACCGCTCAATGCGAACTCCTGGTACCATGCGCTGCAAATCCGATTCCAGAAGCGTGCCAGCCATTACATCAGTTTTGAAGGAAACTACACCCTCTCCAAGGCTACCGACGATTCCTCCGCGGGGCGGAATGCCTGGCTGGGCAACCTGTACCTGGACAATCCGCAGCAACTCGACGATCTCAAGGCGGAGCATGGAATCAGCTCCAATGACGCCACTCACCGCCTGACGACCGCCATCATTTTCGACCTTCCTGTTGGGAAGGATCGCCTGATCGGGGGCGCAATGAATCCCGTGCTGGATGCCATCGTAGGCGGCTGGGCGCTTAGCGCCTTTATCACCGTGCAATCCGGGCAGCCGCTGGCCATCTTCAACGCAAACGGGCTGCTGGTGGACGGCAATCCGCGACCCAACGTGATCTGCTCCCAACTCACGACCGGCTTGAGTTATCGCCAGGCCGCCGAGACGGGAGGGGCTGTCCTGAATCAGGATTGCTTTGGCGATCCCGGGGACAACATTCCCGGCAACGCGCCTCGGCACTTCTCCAATCTGCGAGGGGACGGAATCCGCAACCTAGATGCTTCACTATCCAAGGAGTTTACGATCCGCGAAGGCAAGACCCTCCAGGTGCGTGCCGAGATGTTCAACGCGTTCAATCATCAACGCTTTGCGTTCCCGGACCTTGGATCGGGAGATGGCGCTTTAGGAACAGTAACATCCACTATGAACAACTTCCGCAGAATGCAGTTTGGAGCACGGTTCCAGTTCTAACAGATGGCTCTGGTGATGAGACAGACCTCGGCACCAGTTGAGGTTTGCCTCTATTTTGTGCGGACGGGCGAGATTGCGAAGACGATCGTTTCTGAAGAGTAGCCTGAGTGCGACCGGCTTAGCAGCTTTGGGAATCAGCAATCGACCCCTGCTCGCACATGTCCACCGCATAACTTCGACCGCTACGACTTCGGCTCCGGGCCTCTTGTTTCCGGCCGGCTCTATCAGGGCCCAGGTTCTCTGCGGATGATTATCCCAGTTGGAATGTCGTTATGGCGCTTACTCCCGCGCGCGAAATCATCCCGAATTACGGAATGGGGCTCATTACATAACATCCGCGTCAATTGGAAAGACGTGCAACGTCAGGCTGACATTTGATCTTGCGCGCAGATAGAAGAGAGTCGGCTTTCGCGTGATGATGAGCAATCCCGATATTCCTGATTCTCCCCTCCCGGAATTCCTGCGTGACAAGATTCCGATGGTGAAGCTCGGAGACTGGCAAAAACGAACGCGATACTCGCTATGATGATCCCGCATTCCAGGCCGCATTTCGCGAGTTGGTCAATCTACTCGCGGATGCGTACGACGGGCATACGGATGTGGAGTATGTGGACACGTTCATGTACGGCTTTTGGGGCGAGGGGCACACCTGGCCGCTTGTGTCAAATCCCTTCCCGGACAACGTGACTGCAGAAAATACCTTCGTAAGCATGCTCCAGTATCAGACTGAGCGCTGGAAGAAAACTCCGATGCTGACTGACACCCAGCCCAATTTCAGCAAAGTCGGGAATTCAGAGTTGGTCGACCGAACCATTCGCAGTTTCAATTGGCTGCGCACGGACACCATCTTTATCGAAAACGAGCAGATCGAAGCGCTCAGCAACCGGCCGCCCTGGACGGGCGTTTCGATTGAGGTGGGCATATCAGATGGCTCGCCGCAAAGTTTGCGCATCGACGACGGCGTCACATATTCCGACAACGCTCTTCACCAGGTTCAGGACTTCGCGCCTTGCTACTTCTCATTGTGGGACTGGCACCGTATTCAGGCGGATCGCCTGCTCAACTATTACCGCCAATTTCCCGATGCGTTGGAGGAACTCGCGCGCCGTATCGGATATCGTATTCGGCCGTCATGGGTCTGGAGTTACGAAGAAGGCGGCTATCCCGAACTGATCATAGGATTTGTGAACGACGGCCTGGCGGCTCTTCCCGGCGCCCTGCGAATTTCCGTGTTTAGTGAGGATCGTAAGGTGAATGTTGCCGGGTACCTCGATGCGGGCTATCCGCTGCCTGGAAAGATTCGCCAGGCGAAGTTTGCGCTGCCGAGAGGAACGCAGTGGAAAGGACTTCGATTGAGCGCGGAAATCGAAGTCAAGGGACAACGCTATCCGGTGCGCTGGGCCTGCCGGCAGAAACTGAACGAAGACGCGAGTTTGACGTTGCGAGGAACTAATGGTCTAGGCGATCTTTAGGCTCTGGCAGGTGGTCCGGCGCACGCGAACAGGACTGAAGCGCAATTGCGCCGACACTGGCAGTATGGGTGCTGCCGTCGATGCCAGAAACCTAGCCTTGACAAGGAGCCGAACCCGAGGGAAAGTTGCCATTCGACGCAAAACGAAACGATGCCGGAAAACTATGGCCGGGACTAATGGAATGCTGAATGAAGAGCGGCGGCGTTCGATCGTGGAGATGCTGCACCGCGATGGCCGCGTGCTGGTCAACGATCTGGCCAAGCACTTTCGGACCTCGCAGATTACGATCCGCAAAGATCTGGAAGTGCTCGACAGCCAGGGGCGGATCCAGCGCACGCATGGGGGCGCCTTGCCCTTACAGGCAGAAGCGTTACTGGATCCAACACTGCGCGAAAAAGAGAAGCTGCATCGCAAGGAGAAGATGCGGATTGCCGCGGCGGCCGCGCGAATGGTGGAGGAAGGCCAGTGCGTGTTGCTCGACTCGGGCACGACCACGACAGCGATTGCACGGGCGCTGCGGCACATTGGCAAGTTGAGTGTCATTACCAACGCAGTTAACATCGCGGCCGTACTGTCCGGCACCAACATTGAGGTCATTCTTACCGGGGGTATGCTGCGAAAGAATTCCTTTTCGCTGGTGGGGCCGCTGGCGGAACAGGCGTTACGTCAACTGAGCGCCGATATTCTATTCCTCGGCGTCGATGGGTTCGACACCAAGGCGGGACTGTTTACCCCGAACCTTCTGGAGGCGCAAGTCAATCGCATCATGGCAGAGATTTCTAGGACCACGGTTGCCGTTTGCGATTCCAGCAAGTTTGGCCGGCGCAGCTTGTGCAACATCATGCCAACCACCGCCGTAAGCCGTGTCATTACGGACAAGAACATCGGTAACCCGGATCTTCAAGCCATGCGCGAAGCGGGAATACCAGTCACGCTAGTTTAGTTACGCGCTCTCGAATCTCGCGCGCCTGGTATCCGTAACCTGGATCTTGTTCTTTCCAAAGAATTCAAGGCCCGTGAAAATGGGCGCAACTTCAGATAAGGACTGAGATGTCCAACGCCACCAATAAAACCCGTTTCGCAGTTCCTGCTACGGTGCGGGGGAGCGAAGGGTTTGGCACTGTCACATCCGCTGCGGGCGACTTCCGCAAGAAGCAATTCGGGGTGCCGTTTTCAGTTCTTGGCTCTGCTTCAGCGCCGCGAGAGAGCGAATGAAACGAATCTTGGTTGCGACTGTGCTGCTGGGCCTGGCTGCACTTCAGACTGGCAGCTCGGCCGAGGCACGAAATCAAAACTGGACGCACTTCGTCCGCATCGGCGCCTGGGGTCTTCATCCTGGCGATGCTGAACGCGTTGTTCGCGAAGCCGACGACAGTCAAGTTTTCGGAATTGAGGTCGACAACGATATTACTGGCCGCTACGAGAGCTTCCTCAATCCTTCAGAGAAATTAAAAGCCATTCGTGACGTCGCGGATGCGGCGCACCGAGCTGGCAACCGGGCTTTCGTTTACATCGCCGGTACTGAATGTATTACTGCAAATGCTGACAATACCCCACACACGATGGGCAAAGATCATCCTGAGTGGCTGCAGCGGAAAATAACCGGCGAGCCCGCGATGTTCGGAGGTGGAACTGCTTTTTGGATTCACAAGGGCGATGAAGATGTCTGGATCAGTCCCTATGCGACCGAATGGCGCAAGATCTACATGGAACGGGTGCGACAGATCGCAGCTACCGGGATTGACGGCGTCTACGTCGACATCCCCTATTGGATGACGCACTTCGAGGGATGGGAGAACAGTTGGGCGAGCTTCGATGACTACACTGTTGCCGCTTTTAAAAAACAGACCGGCCTGGAGGCCAGAAAGGATTTAAAGCTGGGTTCATTCGACGATTCCAATTTTCGCAGGTGGATTGAATTTCGCATTCAGACCATCGCAGATTTCATGGCGGAAATCGACCGGACTGCGAAGTCAGTGAATCCGGAGATCAAGACCATTCCCGAGATTTATCCCGGGATTGAAGAAGAAGCGGTGCGCGTCGGTGCAGACGTGTACAGTCTCTATCCGGTGGTTGATGCCATCGCCCATGAATACGAATTCGGTGGCGGCGATCACATGGCATCCTCGCGTACGCTGCTAGCCTGGTTTCGCTACCAGGTCGGCATGCAGTCGTTCCGCGCCTTCGCTGGAGGCAAGGCGACATGGATTCTGAACTACTCGTGGGATGGCGATAAGAACGTCGATCGCCGCGAAGCAATGCAGAACCTGGCAATGTCTCAAATTATGACCAGCTCCAATTTCTGGGACGCACCAGGCCATGTAATGGCAGGCTCAAACGATCTGCCCACGCGCCGCAAGATATTCTCGTGGCTCGCGCGGCATGAGGCGACATTTTTTCATCCGCGCGCACCGATGCACCCTGTCGGCGTTTATTTCTCGCCCTCAACCCGGAACTTTTTCGCAAATGAGTTCATTCCCTCCTATCAAGGTGTTCTGATTCTTCTCATGCAGAAACATCTCGAATATCAGATAGTCACGCCTCGAACGTTGACAGACTACAAAGGCGAGACGCTAGTACTTCCGGACGTGCGGATACTCGGTGACGCAGAGCGCAGCGCACTACGCGCATTCGTTAGCCGTGGTGGAAAGCTGATTGTCACCGGCCATGAGGCGACCGCGTTGCCGGCTTCCGCGCACGTTGTTCGCGTTCCGGACTGCCCAGGCAAGTCCTACATGAAGGCTCTGAATCGAAACTTCACTGGAACGACGCCGGACGTGGCACAGGAATTCTTTTTGAGTTTGGCAACGGTTTCAGAATTGACAGTGAAAGCTTCACCATCTGTGGCCACTCACATCGCGAGGGTTGACGGGCTGCCCCACATCTTCTTCGCGAGTTTCAAGGGTTTGGTTGGGGGCAGGAATCCAATACAAAGTCCGGAGACCAACTCACATATCGTTGTTTCAGGGTCTGCAAGAGCTTACTTCTTGCCTTTCCTCGGTGAAATTGAGGAACTGCAAGGCAAAACTGAAGAAGGAAAAACTACATTCTTACTTCCTCCAATAAAGAAGGGAGCGGTTGTATGGTTGAAGCCGAACGAGCCCTCTGCGAAAGGCGCGCCCCGTGATGTGATTTACTCGCAACAACCTTGAACCTCTAAAACTAGGGTGAATTCGATTCCCCCTCTTCTTAACACCCGCAGATCAGGGTTTGCAATGCTTCGCTCAGTGACCCGCACCAATATCCATTCGTCTATGCGGAAGCGAGAAGCTAAAAACGTCACTGCTAGCGGCGACTGACACGTACTGGACTCCATCGACCGCATAACTCATCGGTGAAGCATGCAGCTTTTGCCCTGTGTTGAAGTGCCACAGCGCATGGCCAGTCCGCGCCTCAACTGCTTCGAATGAGTCAGCATCATCCCCGAAGAACACCAAACCTCCAGCGGTAGTCAGTGTCCCGCCCCAGGAATCAGCGCGGCCAACCTGGGGGTAGCGCCACGCGAGACTTCCATCTAAAACTGAGTATGCCACCAGTACCTTTTGAGCGTGTTCATCGGGCGGAAGGCTCGTGCCCGTGCCGTAATAGGTCTCGCCTTTTACAAAGGGTTTCTGGGCAGCATAAAAAAGATTGCAACTCTCAAGCGCCATGAAATAAAAGAGCCCAGTGTCGGGGTTGTAAGAAGGCGAAAACCAATTCGTGGCGCCGTTGATACCGGGGCAGATATAGGTGCCCTGTGCGGTTGGTATGCGTCCTGACAATTCGGGGCGACCGGATGGGTCTATGCCTGTGGCCCAGTTGAGCTTCTTCACGAAGGGCGTCGCTCGCAAGAATTTTCCATTTGTGCGGTCAAGATAGTATAAAAAACCGTTTCGGTTGGCCTGCACCAACAGGCGATTCAGCTTGCCGTTTTCTTCGACATCCACGAGCACAGGCGTTTCGTTGGCGTCGTAGTCGAACATGTCGTGCGGAGTGAACTGGAAATACCACTGCAGCTTTCCTGTGTTGGGGTCAATCGCTAACACGCAGTCTGTATAAAGGTCGTCGCCGGGCCGGGAGTCTCCCACAAAATCCGGCGCAGGATTGCTAGTTGTCCAATAGAGAGTGTTGAGCTCCGAATCATAGGTGCCGGGCATCCAAGTTGTCCCGCCGCCGTGCAGGTAGGCATCGCCCGGCCAACTGGAAGAACCGAATTCTCCCGGTCCGGGGATCGTCCAGAAACGCCACTTCAAGTTTCCGGTGAGCGCATCGTAAGCGGCCAGGAACCCGCGAACGCCCGAATCGCCGCCGGAAGTGCCGACAATCACTTGGTCCTTCACCAGCAGAGGAGCGCTGGTTGCGCCGTAGTGCTTGGTCTTATCCGCGTAGGGGACTTCCCACCGCAACCCGCCAGACCGGGCGTCGAGGCAAAGCAAGTGGGCATCGTCAGTTTCTGCGTACACAAAATTCTGCCACACGGCAACGCCGCGGCTCTTATGACTTGCCGCATCGTCGAGCAATCCCGAGCTTACCGGCCGCTGGTAATGCCATAGAACCCGCCCTGTTCGGGCATCGAGCGCGAACGTGTCGTTGGCTGCTGTAACGTACATAATGCCGCTCACGACTACCGGGGTCGCTTCGAGCTTTTCCGAATTGCCGGGGTGGAAGACCCAAGACGTGCGGAGTTGCGCGACATTTTCGATGTTGATTTCCTGCAAGCGGCTATAGCGGCGTCCCGTATAGTCGCCGTTGTAGGAAGGCCAGTTGGCACCTACAGGCCGAGCTGATAGGTCTTCCGCACCCACATTGAGAACGGCATTGACAGGAGCCTGTCTCGCCTGTTCCGCAACGGGGGATCCAGCTAGAGTGTAAGCGGTTAGCGCAGATAGGATGACCCCGTCCCATGACTTCATGTCAGTGAGTCTCCGCTGCCCCACTCACCGGAACTTCCTCAAGAGATCCGCGGTCCACTCCATTGGCATCGTCCAGGTGAAGCGAAAGGCGCGCAGATTTTCCCGGGGAAGAGATCTCAGTTTCTAAAAAAACAGGCTTTGCTGGATCCACGTCTACCACGGGCACGGTTCCCAGGCTTGAGCCATGTTCGTTGTAGAAGCGTGCGACTAGTCGACCGGGGAAGAAAACCCCAAAGGAACCTGACAGCCTGATCTTGCCGCTCTCCAAGCGGCTGGCACGCAGAGGCTGCACGACGACTCCGGCATCATTGATGCCATGAAAGTCACTCCCGGCGCGCGTGGGAAACCACTCGGTGTCCAGGTTGCAGCTTTCACCTGGACGCAGCCGGCACAGAGGAGAATTGATCTCAGCCTCTAGATAGTAAGGCGCTTCTCTGCCTTCGCCTGAACCTAAAGTCGCAATGCCTTCGGCGTTTAGCCTTAGTTCGGGACCGTTCGTCCAAAAAATGACGCTGGCCTTGCCGGGATAGGGCTTGGCCTCTTCGTATCGGAATCGCTCAACCATGGCGTACCGGGCATTGCCATCCACAAGCGTCAGCCAGCCCGCGGTCGAGTCCAGCCATAGCTCCGCCGCCAGGTATGCATAGTGCACGACAAAGAGGCCGTCCTCCCGCACCGAGACCGCGCGATTCTCTGCCGGCCCGAAACGAACATGGTAATGGTTGAGGTAGCTGCTGGAAGGGTTCACTGGAGTGAACGTCCAGAAATTGCGATTCATGTGTGCGCGGTTTCCCGGATCGGCTGTGTCGTACTGAGAGACCGACTGCATCGACCATTCCAGATCATGCCCCGTTGTGTTTTTCATCACGACATGAAAACGGATGCGGGGGGAATCAGCATCCAGATGAATCGTGCGGATGAACTGAATCCCCGATTGGCGATCGGGTGGGCCGCTAAGTTCGATCTCGCAAGTTTGCCCTTCCGAAAGCTTTCGAAAAGAATAGGCGCCGTCGTCCAACAGATCGGAGCCACCAGCCCAATGCTGCTCGTCGTGGCTGCCCTCGGGAAGGAGCCAAATCTTGTCGCCGCCGTAGTTGAACCATTGGCTTTGCGTTGGCGGCAGGTACTTGCCCGCGTACTTGGGATTGACGAAAAGATAATCGTGCCCGGCGAAAATCACCTGCATCAATCGTCCGCCATTCTGCGGAACGACGATCAGATGCACCCAGTGATTGGAAACTTGTTGCGCGTTCCAACCCTTGTAATCCACGGCTTCGATGCGGCACGCGGGATTTGCAGTTTGACCAGGTTCAACTTTGGTCTGGGCGCGGGCGACGCATACCGCCAGGGAACCGACAAGCCACGCCCAAACGATGCACCGCATGAGACTTGACTTTCGGGTTTGCATCAGCAGGGTTGCGTGTTTCATGAACCGGTGCTGGGCATCGAGGGTAACATGCAGCTGGCCATCTTCAAACGGCTGCCATACCGCTGCTCCTAACGAAATCAAAACGAATGAAACGAAAGATTTTGATTTGCGTCAAGCGAGTTCTGTGGTAATAGGGAACCTGGAGTCTCGAAGGCCAAAGCGCAAGTGAAACAACTTTTACTCCTAGCCCTGCTCGCTGCACCAGTGCTGATGGCGCAAGACCGGGCCGTAGATCCCACCTGGCTGCATCGCTACGTTCCGGATCTGCGAGAGACGAAAAATGATTTTTCGTCCGCGACCTGCCATTACAAGCCCATCTTCGGTGAAGGCGATTCCGATAGTCAAATTTTGCGCAGCGTTACCCGGTTCGGAGAGCTCACAGTGGATGCCCGCGGCAATTGCCAGGCGGTGCTTTACGAGCATGAGGAAGAACTGTACTTTGTCGTGGAGGGCAAAGGCGTGCTGCATTACGGGGATGAAACGCATGACCTGCGCGCCAAAGACTTCACCTATCTGCCGCCGCGTGTGAAGCACTCAGTGTCGAACAATTCCGACCAAGCTTTGAATATATTGGTCATGGCTTTCAAGATTCCCCAATCTGTTGACATCAGCGCTCCGATGCCACATCCGAAGATTGTGAATTTAGATGATCTGAAAGAAGAGCCCGTCCAGGGTCATCCCACATCGGTCTTGTATAAGCTCATGGTGGGCCCGCGCACGGGAACGCGAGACGCTATTGATGCGGCATACGTGGTGACCAGTCTCTTTTGGATGGATTTCGCACCCGGAGGCACCAACTCGCCGCATCATCATGAGACAGCGGAAGAAATCTATTTGGTTATCGAGGGCCAGGGCGAGATGGTGGCTGGCAGCGGCACAGATGGCGTCGAAGGCCGCTATCCAACAAAAACGGGAGACGCCTATTACTTTCGCCCTAACTGCACGGTGGGGTTTTACAACCAAAACAAGCCCGGAGCGAAAGCCTATATCCTGGCAGTCCGATCGCAGATACCGAGTCCAGCAGACGCGGACTAGGCCCGCCGGACAGCATGGGAAGGGGTGAGAGGAATGAATAATCAGGATTCCGGTCGGCGATCATTCCTGAAATTGTTGGCGGCTACGCCGCTGCTGAGTCAGATCGCAGCGCGCGATCTCTGCGCGCAGGCGGCCGGCGCGATCGGAAAAGATCCTCGGCAAAATATTTACACTCGCTTGGGGGTGAAGACGGTCATTAATTGCCGCGGCACGTGGACCTATCTGAGTGGTTCGCTGGAATTCCCGGAAGTTCGCCGCGCCCAGGTGGAGGCGGCTCAACATTTCGTGAATATGATCGATTTGCAGCGCGCCGTGGGACGGCGCTTGTCTGAGTTGACCGGCGCTGAGTCTGGCCTGATCACTTCAGGCGCGGCGGGCGCGATGGCCGCGGCAACCGCCGCATGCATGGCCGGCGCAGACGATAAACACATCTGGCAACTTCCGGATACCACCGGCCTCAAGAATGAAGTTGTGATGGTAGGCGGCAGAAGCGCTTTTGATAGCGCCATTCGACTCACCGGCGCCAAACTGGTTCTCGTTTTTTCCGCGGAAGAGCTTGCCAATGCCATCAATGGCAACACGGCCATGATCTACACCACCCATCTAGGCGAAGAACTCGAGCGTGAAGTGACGATCGCAAAAGACCACAAAACGCCGATGTTGCTGGACGACGCAGCCGGCATTCCCCCGGTCGACAACGCCAAACTTTACGCTCGTATGGGAGTCGACCTTTACTGTTTTTCCGGAGGGAAAGGATTGCGCGGTCCTCAGTGCAGTGGATTGCTGCTCGGCCGAAAGGATCTGATCGATTCGGCACTTATGAACTGCAGTCCTCGCGAGGGAGCTGTGTGCCGGGCGATGAAGGTAGGAAAGGAAGAAGTCATCGGTTGCCTCACAGCGCTCGAAACCTGGCTGCAGTTGGACGAGAAGAAGCTCTACGGCGAATGGAACGCGCGTGTAGACCGCATCAGAAAACTTGTGGACATCGTGCCCGGCGTGACCACAGAAATATACGTTCCTGACGATGGGAATCGCTACCCAACGCTGAGGGTCTCGTGGGATCAACAGGCGTGGGGCTTCAGCGTCTCCGACTGCGTGCGAGAGTTGCGCGGGAGTAACCCGGTGATTGAAGTGCTGGGTCTCGACAATCCGAGTTTGGTCACCACGGTTCGCGAGGGTAATCCCAACCGGAAGGATCTTAGAGAGCCAGACCACATCGAATTGGTTTCCATGACAATCAAGCCGGGCGAGGAAATCATCGTGGGACAGCGGCTGCGGACAATTCTGCGGGCCGCAAAGAATGCGGCAGGTTAGAGCAGCACCGAAAACGTTCTATTTTCAAGCCATGTGTGCCAAACCAAAACGACTCCTTTGGGCGGGATTAGCCCTCTCGTTGGCGCTCGTACTCGAAGCCCAAGCACTGGCCAGTGATGTAGGGTGGCTCCTTACAGGCCCCAGTCGTTTCTCCTCATCAACCAGAGACGCAGGCGACTATGTCTACATTTCCGGACAGGGCCCTCGTCGCCCTGACGGAAGTTTGCCGGAGACGTTTGCGGCCCAAGTTCGGCAGGCACTCGAGAACGTAAGGTCGGCTGTCCAGTCCGCCGGTTTGACGATGGAACACGTGGTCTACACCCAAGTCTACGTCGAAGACATGAACAATTATTCCGAGATGAATAACGTCTTTGCCGAGTACTTTGCGAAGATTCCGCCGGCCCGAGCCGTCGTGGGCGTAGCCAAGCTTCCGGAAACAGCAATCCAAGTTAGCGCGATCGCGGTGCGGAGCTTGGCTGAACGGCGGGCAATCCAAATCGCAAACCCTAAAAGTGGTGACGCCGCCTCGCCGGCCATCCTTACCCACGATCTACTCTTCGTCTCCGGGATGCTCGGTACAGACGCCACCGGCAAGGCTCCGGATGATCCCGCCGCACAAGTGACTCTCTCGCTGGATCGAGTGAACGCTGTTGTGGAAGCTGCGGGTCTGGACCTTCGTCACATGGTTTTTATCAATCCTTATCTGACAGCGGAGATCCCGATACGGGTCATGAACGAGCACTACGCCAAGCGCTTTGAGTTCGGTAATACTCCGGCACGGGCTACGATCCAAGTTTCGAGTCTGCCTGGCGGTGCGCACATTGAGTACACCGGCGTGGGAGTGCGCGACTTGCAGCAGAGGCGAGCGGTGCGTCCGAAGAACATGCCCCCAAGTCCCACTGCAAGTCCCTGCGTCTTTGCTGGCGAGACTCTGTTTTGTTCCGCAAAAAGTGGATTTATCCCAGGACCGCATGGCGGCGTCTACGCGTCCACCACACCGCATCAGCTCCGACAGAGCATGCGTAATCTTCTCGACAATCTGGAAGAAGCCGGCATGGATTTCGATCAGGTTGTGGCCACAAACGTTTACCTGGATGATTTAAGAGATACAGCAGCTTTTGACGACGTCTACGCCCCATATTTCGGTTCTCCTTTGCCCGCACGAACCACGATCCAACAAGTTGCGCCTGCTGAGCGAAAACCCGATAAAGATGACCACTACCCTGACCTCGAGCAAGTATCACTGATTGCGGCCAGAAAACACTTCCGCCACTGAGTGAGCTGAGGTGCAGACTGAAGTCGATCTTTCGGGGGCCGAGCCGGCAGCGACTCCGCTTGCTGTGAACATGGCCGTAATCCGCTCTCGACATATAATCGCGACGATGAGCAGCTCCCCTTCAGGTGATTCGTTGGACCCGCATGCCCTTCGGTTAGATCGGCAGGACCCATACCTTCGTGTTCTGTGTGTCAATGTCTTCGTCCGAGATCAGGACCGCAGTTTGCGCTTCTACCTGGACCAACTCGGATTCGGCCTTGTCGTTGACGAGAGCTATGAATCCGGCGGACGTTGGGTAGCGGTCGCGCCTCCGGATGGCAACACGGTTCTCGCGCTTATTACACCCAAGCGCAAATCCGAGGAATACAAGCTAATTGGCCGCTGCAGGCATGCTGTGCTTGTTACTGAAGATGTCATGGCCAAGTTCGAAGAGTGGGGGAAGCGTGGAGTTCGCTTTCACCATCCGCCGCAGACCACGCTTTGGGGCGGAATTTTCACTCGCTTTGATGATGTGGATGGAAATTCTTTTGCGCTTGTGGGCCGAGATGATTTCGTTCGCGAAATAGAAGCACAGCGTCGCGCGGCAGCAGAGAAGCTGGAAGCGGAACGACGCATAGCCCAAGAACTCGAGATTGCCAAGAAGGTGCAGGCCAGGCTCTTTCCGCAATCTGTGCCACAGCTCAATACGCTCGAATACAAAGGAATTTGTATTCAGGCGCGTGAAGTCGGCGGTGACTATTACGACTTTCTAGCTCTTGGCCGAGGGCGACTTGGATTAGTCATCGGCGATACTTCAGGTAAGGGGATCGGTGCGGCCCTCTTGATGGCGAACTTGCAGGCGAACCTGCGGAGCCAGAGTGCAATCGCTTTGGATCAGCCCCAACGTTTCTTGCAATCGGTGAACCAGCTTTTTTACGAAAACACGACTGAGAGCGCCTATGCCACCCTCTTCTTTGCCGAATACGAAGACAAGGTGAGGCGCCTGCGGTATGCGAACTGCGGACATTACTCCGCCCTTCTTCTCCACAGCGACAACACTCTTGAGCGGCTCGATTCCACGTGTACCGTGCTTGGACTTTTCAAAGAATGGAGTCCCTCGATAGCGGAAAAACAGCTCCTCGCGGGAGACACGCTTGCACTCTACACTGACGGCGTAACCGAATGTTTCAATGATGCCGGAGACGAATTCGGAGAACAGCGCCTGATGCAAGCGCTCCTGCGACACCGTGAACTTTCGTCGGAAGACCTGCTGGCGGCGATTGTTGACGAACTTCGGCAGTTCAGCCCACACGAGCAGCATGACGACATCACTCTGATAATTGCCCGCTGCAAGTAAGACTAGAACTCATCTGGCTCTGTTGACATCCTGAAGTACGGATCACGTGCTACAAGCGGTAAAGATTGTGAGTCAAACCCAACAGCCGGGTGTTGCGCCCAGCGCTCGCTACCGAGTTTAAACTCCAGGTCAAGCAACCGCGATTGAGGCCAGAGACCTATGCGTCACCGCATGAACTCCGCACCGACCGTCCGCTCCTTCGCGGTAGAAGCGGCCGAAACCTTCCGCATTCCGGCGGGCAAAGCAGCCTAGCGCAAGCTCGAAAATCCAAACCCACCATCAGAAAGGCGCGTGGGAGCGCGCCTTTGTTTGATTGAACCTCCTCCGTTGGGAACTCAAAATCGCGGACGACACGATGATCGATCGGGCAGATCGCGAAGTCGTTGCGTGGAGTCCAGAAAGAACGCGTAGGAGCAATGGGTTTCAGCAGAGTTCGGTTCGAGCTCGATCCTGCGCTTATATTCCTTTCCCGCGCCAGCCCAATCCCAGTCAGAATAGAAGAAGGCGTTGCCCGGGCCAGGTGGGCCTTGGCCAGCGTCATATGAAGGCGAACGCGCCGTGATGGTTGCGCCCGTCGGCACCGACAAATTCACCTCGCACTATGTGGCGAAGCGCGAGGTGCTGGCAAGCCGAAGCGAGCATTACCCCCGGCCCATTGTGAATCGCTCCACTCCTCGATGTGGCCCTCCGCCCATGGTAGCTCCTGAACCGCTCATGAAATCATAGAGTTGCAAGACCATCACGTGCGAATTGTGATAGACCCGTTGAATGCTGAAAAAATTACGACAGCAATCACGAACGCAAGAAGAACGTCAGCTACGTAGTGGTAACCACCAACGATTGCTGCAACCATTATGCTGAGAGCAAGCCAGCCGAATGCTAGACCCGCTAGCGGTACGAAGCGCAAAAGAACCATGGCTGCGGCAACAGCGGCTGCAACGTGGGCGCTTGGGAAGGTAATCGCCTGAATGCTCGCACGCTGCAGAATCCAATGATTTAGGCGTCTAAGTCTAGTAGACGGAGAGTGGAATGTCTGGCTTGCATTCACCATGCGAGGGGGGAGCGCCGGAACAAATGGTGTGATTCCAAAGCACAGGTACGAGGAGGACAAGACAACCGCCCAGTAATAATCCGCCTGATGGCGCAGGCCTGCGGAATAGAGAACTCCAAGACCAAGCGGGATCAGGGGGTACACCAATAGGTACACGCCTTCCACGTACAGACTCCAGGCGCTGCTCCAGCGACTGCTTCGGTACGCTGGAAGAATCATTTCAAAGAACCGCCCATCGAATGCGGCAAGTCTTTCTTGGACGATCGCATTTGGGCCCTTGAAGAAGTTTCCAACTTGCCAATACGGCACCAGAAACAAAGCTGCCGGGAGCCAGTCCCGAAGTGTCGTGGAATGAGTTGGATCAAGGGCGTGTGCACTAAAACGACCCGCGCATACGATGAGGATCATCACAATTGTCAGTGAGTAAACCTTCAACTGCCTTCTGCGCGACAACGGACGAATCCAGGCAAGCGCCGCAATAAGGGAAACAAGCGCGATCTGGATTTGCTCGGCTAATCGCATGCCGCCCGCGATACAGACTTTAATGGCTCAACAACGGCTAGCCTATGATTTGTTGCCACCCTGCTACCTTTCAGGGCTCTGGCTTCAACATCGTTGTTTTGGGATTAGGGTGCGCGACCTCGGGAAACAGAGCAGCACAAAACCTGACCGGAAGTCCATTAAAAAAGGTCGTCAAATCAATTTTGGGTATTATGCCTTTGACACATGCGAGTTACGAAACACGCTTCCGCCGCTCGCGTCCAACGATTTGTTGAACTAAGCGCTACGCGCAGATAAGGGCCTTAGTTCAACACAGAATTGTGTGCCGGCTTGCTTGAATCCAGTGCAGTTTGTGCCTACTTCACTGCGCCACGCTAATTCTTAATACGTTAGGCGCAGGAGCCGGATTTCCCGCGACCATAGGCGTTGCGTAAACCTTGCTCATGCAGAGGCGCGCGAACGCGTCGAGAAGCCGGCGTCGGCATTCGACCGCGCCCTGACGAGCGCGAAATCGAAGGTTATATGCGCATCGCCGCGGCTGCGGTCGGGCGTCGGCAGCAGACCTTCGCGCGTACCGAAGGCGAAGTCGTCGCGCGCAAACGGGTCGTCACCGAAATTGATCTGCGTTGTCAGCGTGCGATAGCCTG
>Ga0075423_10000386_pt1 | contig 34910 bp, 27 predicted proteins | sample SoiMethybrSBSTD2_FD_80114 | JGI IMG/M metagenome (GOLD analysis project Ga0075423, IMG submission 80114) | Bulk soil microbial communities from a Populus tree surrounding site in Tennessee, USA - Soil MetaG P. TD hybrid SBSTD2 | ecosystem: Environmental > Terrestrial > Soil > Tree plantation...
GAGAAGATCCGCACGCGTGGATCAGCGGACTATGCGTTCCTCGATCTGCATCTGTGGCTGCCGGGCAACACACCGCTCGAGGAGGCTCACGCGACGTCGCACGTCGTCAAGGATCGATTGATGACGAAGTTCCCGCAGCTCGCGGATGTGGTGATCCATATCGAACCGCCGCGGAAGGCAACGTAGGCAGGCCCTGCGGGCCTGAGGGCGACGCCTTCGGCGTCGTGGGACGGCCGCTCTTCGGCGGCCGTAGGGCGGCGCCTTTCGGCGCCGTGGGGAAAAAGAGAAGGCGGACGATCGAATTCGTAGGCACCCACCGCGCCGAAGGCGCGACCCCACGGGCTCGAAGAGCCCGCCCCACGGTGTCGCCGAGCTCGCGGAGCGAGCGACGGCGCACCGCCTTACGCGCGCGAAGCGCGCGCCCTAACTAGAGGGCCATCTCGTGCGGCCGGTAGGTCGTGCGCGCGGTCTCGCCGTACGGAACCGGACCAACCGTCACACGGACCTCGGTCTGCTTGTGGCGCTCCACGGTGCTCTTCTTCGTGCCGCCGTTCTCCTCGCCCCACACCAGCGTCAGCTGATCGCCCACCTGGATGTCTGGATCGACGATACCGAGCGACAGCATCGACTGCTCGTTGAAGCTGATGCCGCTGAACATCGAGAGCCCGACGATCTTGCCGCCTTTCGTGATCGAGTCGTAGGACGACGATCCGTAGTTGGACAGAGGCAGGTCGATGTACTTGTAGCGATCGGCGCCGGGCGTGAACTGCGACGCGAAGATCCGCGCCACGTCCTCGCCGTTCCACACGAATGTGACCTTGCGGCGATGCGGCTCTTTCGACTTCTTCTCGAGCGGCTCGCGGCCGATGAAGTCGTGATCGAACTTGACGAAGGATCCGTAGCCAAGCTCGTACGGCGTCTGGTAGTAGTCCTCGATGTTGTTGGAGACGAAGCTGCCGCCGATCGATCCGGTGGCCTCATAGCTGTTCGCCGGCAGCCACTCGCGGTACTTCTTCATCTTCTCGCCTGAATACACCGCGGGAAGCGGCGAGGGGATCCAGCCCGATTCGAGTGTGTTGGTCGCGTAGGCGCGCGCGCCCACCTGCACCAGACCGAAGTCCTTGCCGGCTTCGATGATGGCATCGCGGATCTCTTCACGCTCCGCGTACGGTCCCCAGATCTCGAGTCCCGGCGCGCCGGCCATGCCATGGCGAAGCGCGCGGACTTTCTTCCCTTTGACATTGATGAAGTCGAGGAAGAAGAACTTCACGTCGGGAATCGGACCACCGTTGAGGCGATCGAGAATCTGCTTGGCGTTCGGGCCTTGCACCTGGAAGCGATAGTGGTTGCGAACCACCGCCTGGCCCCTCGGATTGGACGGCGATCGATCGTCGCGTCTCACCTGAACGTTGAAGCCGCCGGTCTCGGCGTGGAACTGCACCCAGTTGACGGTCGGGGCGCGGCCGACGAGATTGAACTCGTTCTCGGCGGTGTAGAACATGATCACGTCGCCGATCGTGTAGCCGTCGTAGCTGCAGGGCGCAAACTGCTTGGCGCGGCCCGGCTTGTAGCCGGCGAAACTGTTCGTTGCCAAATACGACAGCATCTTGAACGCGTCGGGACCGGTCACGAGGAGCTCGGCCATGTGATGCGACTGATCGAAGAGCACCGCCGTCTCGCGCCAGGCTCGCTGCTCGTCGCGCCAGTTGGTGTATTCGGACGGCACGACCGGGTAGACATACGCACCGATCTGCGAGTTCCGCAGCATCTCAACCGGATTCTTGGCGGATTGAATTAATTGCTCCAGGCTTTTCTGACTCATGGTGACTCGTGACTCCTCTGCACGCGCGGAATTGATGTCGTGGACGGTCTGTCGGGAGCAGCGGGCCCGGCAGATCCAAAGCCTCCCATTATAGTGGGGCGCCGCCTTCGGCGGCGTGGGCCGTCCGCTCGCCTTCGGCTTCGGCGAGACGTGGGGCAGCGGCCTGCGGCCGCCGCTGGGCCGCGCCTCCGGCGCGGTGGGGACGAGTTCAGGGCATGCACATTTCCCACGGCGCCGAAGGCGCCGCCCTACGGTCGCGAAGCGACCGCCCTTCGGCGGCCGAAGGCCGCCGCCCAACGCGACGTAGTCGCGCCTTGAACTAGTGCTGCGGCGCGGGCGCAGGGCCAGCCACGAGTGCACTTCTGGGAACGTGGCGGCCGATCATCGCCAAGGACAACAGCACAAGGCCCATCAGAATCGCCCAGGAATAGAAGTAGCCCGGAGACCCGCCGCGATCGAGGGCGAAGCCTCCCACATACACAGCCAGCACATTGCCGATGCGGCCAAACGCGACCGCCGTTCCCACGCCGGTGCTGCGGATTTCCGTCGGGTACACATGTGCAGCCAACGCGTACATCGTCGTCTGGACGGCGTTGAGCAGCCCGCCGGTCAGCAGGAACATCGCCATGAGCGCGAACGTGTCCATCGGATCGAGGCGCATGCCCGACATGATGATCGAGCAGACGACCGCGGCCGTGCACATGCCCAGCATCGTGGTTCGTGAACCGATGCGCTGAATCGCCAGCGCGCCGAGGATGGCACCGATGACGCCTCCGATGTTGACCCATTGCAGTCCCGAGGTTGCTGCAGCCGGCGTGAATTTCCCACTGTCCCTCAGCATCGACGGCACGAGCTGAATGGCCACGTAGTTCACCATCAGGCAGAAGAAGAACGACAAGAAGAGACCCACGGTATCCCGGCGAAATACCGGAGCGAACAGATCGCCGATCGTGGCCTTCTTCGCCGATGGCCGCGCGCTGGCCGCCTCGACGTAGGTCACGTCGTCGGGCACGTGGTGTCCCATACGGCGCATGACCGCGGTCAGCTCGCTCCATCGCTCACGACGACTCGCGAGATATCGCGGCGATTCGGGCAACGCCTTCCACAGCACGATCGCGAGTACGACTGGCACTAGACCGCCAAGGACGAACAGCGCGCGCCAGCCGTACGCGGGCCCGATGATTCCCGCCATAGTGCTGGCGACGAACCCGCCGAGGGGGATGCAGACGATCGTCAGCGTCACGGCAAACGGCCGCTGTTTGCGTGGCACGTATTCGGAGGCGAGCGTCGCGGCGTTCGGCATCGCGCCACCAAGGCCGACACCAGCGATGAACCTGATGAGTCCGAGGGCGAAGACCGAGTTCACTGCAGCGATCGCCAACGTGAGCACGGCGAAGGCGATCACGCTGCCAAGCAGCGCCGTGCGGCGGCCGTATCGATCGCCAAGGATTCCACCGAGCAGTCCGCCGATCATCATGCCAAATGGGCCGGTCGCGAGCGCGTTGCGAAAGGCGCTGTTCTGGAGGCCCCACTCGGGGGCGATGAATGGAACCGCGTTCGGGAGTAGCTGGTTGTCGATCCCGTCGAGAATGATCGTGAGCTCCGTGCCAAAGATCAGGAGCTTCTGATATCCGGTCCACTGGCCTTCATCGAGCACCGCGCCGACGTCCACTGTTTTCATAAGTCGCGCAGTATATCAGTCAACTCACAGCGGCCGGACGAAGCGGAGAATCGATTCGATCATGACGTCGCCGTCGAGCAGCGCCTCATCGTTGTGATCGGCGCCTGGAATCTCGACCAGTGTCTTCGCGCTGCCGAACGCCGCATAGAGCCGCCGCGTGACGTCGATAGGCACCACCGAATCGCGAGCTCCGGCAATCACGAGCACCGGACAGTGGATGTGAGAGGCGCGATCGATCGATGAGAAGCGATCGCGGAGAAGCCAGCGCACCGGAAGCAGCGGATAGTGATATCCGCCAACGTCGACCAGCGACGTGAACGGCGATCGCAGGATGAGCCCTGCCGGCGCGTGCTCGCTCGCCAGCCGCACGGCGACACCGGTGCCCAGCGATTCGCCGAAGTAGACGATGCGTGACCGATCGACATCGGCGCGGCTCTGAAGGTACGACAGCGCAGCCTGAGCATCGGTCGCGAGCCCCTCCTCGGTCGGTGAGCCGGCGTTGCCGGCATAGCCACGATAGTCGGTGAGGAACACTTGCACGCCGTGCTTGCGAAGCAACGCTGCAAACGGAATGCGGTCGAACCTGTTGCCGGCGTTGCCGTGGAAGACCAGCAGCGTGAGGCGCGGCGGAGGTCCCGACCCGGCAAAGAACCACGCGCCGAGCCGAAGGCCGTCGGCGGTCTCGAACGTCACCGACTCGCCTCCGGCAATGCCAGCCGAATCGAGCGGTGGAAGCGCCGCGCTCGGAAAGTAAATCAGCCGTCGCTGCGTCAGCCAGAGCCCCGCGAAGAAAGCGACGACGAGCGTCACGAACAGGGCAGCGATCTTCATGTCCTGACGGCAATCATACCGGCACGACCGCGTATGATTCCTCTGACGTGACGGACGCGGCGCGGCTCCTTCTCTCCATCTTCGTTTCGGATCTCCTGCCAGTTTTTGCGATCGCCGGCGCGGGCTTTCTGCTCGCGCGACACCTCGGTGTGCAGGTGCAGACCGTCTCGCGAGTGACGTTCTACGCCCTGGCTCCGGCGCTGGTGTTCAACATGCTCGTGAGCTCGAACGTCGATGCGTCACAGGTGGGCCGCATGGTGCTGTTCTACGTGCTGGTCACCGCCTCGGCTGCGCTCATGGCACGACTCGCGGCCATACCTCTGAAGCTCGATCGACCGTCGCTCAGCGCGTTCATGCTCGTCGTCATCTCGTCGAACAGCGGCAACTACGGACTGCCGGTGGCGATGCTGGCGTTCGGACGCGAGGCGCTCGCGTTTGCGAGCGTCTACTTTCTCACCAGCTCGCTTTTCAGCTACACGGGAGGGATCCTCATCGCCGCATCAGGGCGACGAACGTTTGCCGAGGCGGTGCGGGGTGTGCTTCGCGTGCCTGCCGTGTACGGTGCGGCTGCGGCTGCGCTCACGATGATCTTCCACGTGGCGGTGCCGCGGGCTCTGATGCAGCCGGTGATGATGCTCAGCGACGCTGCGCTGCCGATGATGATCCTGGTGCTCGGCATGCAGCTCGAACGGGCCACGCGTCCCGATCGGCCGGTGATGGTCGCCACCGCCGTCGCACTCTCCATCGTGGCGATGCCGCTGGCTGCGATTGGCATCGCCTACCTCGTGGGTCTGCACGGACCGGCGTTTCAGGCCGGCGTGCTGCAGGCCTCGATGCCGACTGCGGTGATCACGACGATCCTGGCGCTCGAGTTCGACGTTGCGCCGAACTTCGTCACCAGCGTCGTGGTGTTCTCGACCCTTCTCAGCCCGGTGACAGTGACGCTGCTGCTCGCGTTTCTCCAGCGATATGCGTGAGAAACGCGGTCAGGCCGCAGCCCGCCACCACCGCCGCGAGCGGTACTGCGGTGCCGTTTGCGAACGCACCCACGAGCGAGCCCGCCGCCGATCCGAGGACGAACTGCAGCGTTCCGAGCAGCGCTGACGCGCTGCCAGCAACTCTTCCGTGCGGGGCCATCGCGAGCGCGGTGGTGTTCGGCAGCACGAAGCCGTGCGACGAGATGAAGCAGAAAAGCGGCACGAGGATGCCGGGGAATCCGCCGAACCCGCTCCACGCATCGAACAGCAGCACCACCCCGGCGGTCATGGCGACGGCGAGCATGATGCGAACGATGCGCCGCGTCTCCATGCGGCCTGCGAGCCAGCGATTCACTTGCGAACCGGCGATGATGCCAAGCGCGTTGGTGCCGAAGAACAGACCGAACCGCTCCGGCGGCACGTGAAAGATCTCGATGAAGACGAACGGCGAGCCGGCGATGTAGGCGAGCAGACCGGCGAAGATCAGCGCGCCGGACAGCGCATAGCCCATGTAGGCGCGATCGCGCGCGAGTTGCAGGTAGGTGCCGAGCACCACGCCGATCGGCTGACGTCGTCTGCGCTCTCGAGGCAGGCTCTCGGGGAGAAAGATCCACACCAGAGTGAGCCAGGTGATCGCATACGTCGCCAGCAGCCAGAACACCGAGCGCCAGCCGAAGTTGACGAGCAGCTGTCCGCCGATGAGCGGCGCGAGAATCGGCGCCAATCCCATCACCAGCATCAGCATCGACAACATTCGCACTGACCCGTGCTGATCGAAGTAGTCGCGAACGACGGCGCGCGGCACGACGATGGGCGCGCAGCCGCCGAGCGCCTGAAGGAAGCGAAACGCCACCAGCATCTGAACGCTGGTGGCATTGGCGCATCCAAGCGACGCGACGAAAAAGATCCCGAGTCCCAGATAGAGCGCCGGCTTGCGTCCGACGCGATCGGAAAGCGGTCCGTACAACGCCTGACCAATCGCGATGCCGATGTAGTAGGCGGCGAGGCTTGCCTGCACGGCGGCCGCAGTCGCGCCAAACTCCCGCGCGATCGTCGGGAGCGACGGCAGATACATGTCGATCGCCAACGGACCGACTGCTGTCAGCGCACCCAGGATCAGTGCGAGGCGATAGTAGCCTTCAGTGTGAGGAGCAGGCGTGGTCGTCGAGGTCAAGATCGCCTTCGATAGTGACCCGATCGTCCGCCCTTCTTTTCGACCAGGCAGATGTCGCCAATCACCATCTCGCGATCGACCGCCTTGACCATGTCGTAGATCGTCAGCGCCGCGACCGCAACGGCGGTCAACGCCTCCATCTCGACGCCGGTCTGGCCCGAGGTCCGCACCCGTGATTCGATGCGATAGCCGCGCGGCGTGGCCTCGAGCTCGACGCTCACATGCGCCAACATCAGCGGGTGACACAGCGGAATCAGCGCTGAGGTCTGCTTGGCGGCCATGATTCCGGCGAGACGAGCGGTCTGAAGCGGATCGCCTTTGGCCACGGCGCCGCGCCGGATCAGCGACAGCGCCGCCTTGCTCATCGTGATCTCACCACGCGCGGTCGCCTCCCGGCTGGTGACAGACTTGTCACCAACGTCGACCATGCGAGCCTTGCCGCGCGCATCGACGTGCGAGAGGCGCTTACTCACTCTGGTCCCCTTGCGCGAGATAGAACGACAGGCTTTCGAGGGAGACCGTGAGATCGACGCTCTTGAGCTTCACATCGGCAGGCACCTTCAATGCGCCGGGTGAGAAATTGAGGATCGCCTTCACCCCAGCAGCCACGACCTGATCGACCACTGGCTGCGCATACTGGGCCGGCACGGCGATGACCGCGATATCGAGTCGCTCGCGCCTGACCACGCGCTTCAACTCTTTGAGGTCGTAAATGGGCACACCGCCGCGCGACTCGTGTCCGATCTTTTCGTTGGCGGTGTCGAATAGCGCCGAGATCTCGAACCCTTCCTGACGGAATCCGGGGTAATCAGCCAGCGCCAGGCCGAGGTTGCCGGCACCCATGATCGCGACGCGCAGATGACGGTCGAGCCCGAGGATCTGACGAAGATGACGACGAAGCTCCTTGACGTAGTAGCCCACACCGCGCACGCCGAACTCGCCGAAGTAGGCGAGGTCTTTTCTGATCTGCGCGGCGTTGAGATGAAAACGTTCCGCGAGCGACTGCGACGAGATGGTCTGCACGCCGCTCGCATCAAGCTCGTTCAAGCATCGCAGATACACCGACAGACGATTCGTCGTCAGTTCGGAGACCTGTTCGGGTGCCTGCTTTCGCTTGTTCGGCCGATTCACAAGGTTCAATGCTACCATCACGCGCCATGGCGCACATGACCGCGAATCCGCCCGAAACGCGAACGACAGCGACGTTTCAGCCCTACGTTCCCGCGTCGCAATCGCCGGCCGAATTCACGATCAAGGCCATTGTTTTGGGCGCCGTCTTCGGCTTGATCTTCGGCGCGTCGACCGTCTATCTCGGCCTGCGCGCCGGGCTCACCGTCAGCGCGTCGATCCCGATCGCGGTGCTCGCCATCTCGGTGCTCAAGAAGTTCGGTGGCTCGACGATCCTCGAGAACAACATCGTGCAGACGATCGGCTCGGCCGGTGAATCGATCGCCGGCGGCGTCGTGTTCACCGTCCCCGCGCTGATCTTCCTGATGCCCGATGGGCCCGCCTACTTCAACTACCTGCAGATCACGATGCTGACGTTTGCCGGCGGCATCCTCGGCGTCCTGATGATGGTGCCGCTGCGGCGCGCGCTCATCGTGAAGGAACACGGCGTTCTTCCTTATCCTGAGGGCACCGCCTGCGCCGAAGTGCTCGTCGCGGGTGAACGCGGCGGTAAGCTCGCGTCGCTGGTGTTCGGAGGGCTCGGCGTTGGCGCGATCTGGAAGGCGCTGTCGTGGATCTTCAACCTGTTCCTGCAGGTGATCGGCTACTCGACGCCGGCCAAGAGCCAGTTTCCGAATGCCACGATCAACGTCGATATCTCGCCCGAGTACCTCGGTGTCGGCTACGTGATCGGACCTCGCATCGCCGGCACGATGTTCGCCGGCGGCGTGCTCTCGTGGCTCGTGTTCCTGCCGCTGCTGTCGATCCTCGGGTCGTTCATCACCGAGCCATTCCCGCCGATCCATCCGAACTTCGCCAACAATCCCGCAACCGGCCGCCCGTTTCTGATCTCCGAGATGGCGCCAGCGCAGTTGTGGAGCGCCTACATCCGTTACATCGGCGCCGGGGCGGTACTGGCGTCGGGCCTGATCACCCTGGCTCGCACGCTCCCGACGATCATCGCGTCGGCGCAAGGCAGCTTCCGCGATCTCTCGGCCGGGGCGAAGGGTATGACCCAACTCCGCACCGAGCGCGACATCCCGATGGCTGTGGTCCTCGGCGGCTCGCTCCTGCTCGGCATCTTCCTGGCGGCATCACCGGGGCTGCCGACGCAAGGCAACGTGCTCGCAGCCATCCTCATCCTCATCTTCGGCTTCTTCTTCGCGACGGTCTCTTCCCGCATCACCGGGCTGATTGGCACCTCGTCCAATCCGATCTCCGGCATGACGATCGCCACGCTGATTCTCACGTGCCTGTTGTTTGTCGGCCTCGGGTGGACGGGCGATATGTATTCGCCGATCGCGCTCTGTGTCGGCGCCATCGTCTGTATTGCCGCCGCCAATGCGGGCAACACCTCTCAGGACCTGAAGACCGGCTACATCGTCGGCGCGACGCCGCTGTATCAGCAGATCGGTCTCGTGATCGGCGTCCTCACCTCCGCCCTCGTCATCGGTCTCACACTCCTCTACCTGCATCAGAATCTCGGCGGCATTGGATCGCCAAATCTCGCGGCGCCGCAAGCGACGCTGATGTCGACGATCATCCGCGGCCTCCTCAACCAGAACCTGCCGTGGGGACTGGTGCTGGTCGGCGTGTTCGTCGCCATCACGCTCGAGTTGTGCGGCATCCGATCGCTGTCGTTTGCCGTCGGCTCGTATCTGCCGATCGCCACCACAGCGCCGATCTTCGCGGGTGGTCTGGTGCGGTGGTGGGTGGAGCGCAAGACGGGACAAGCCCAGGAATCGGACATCAGCGCCGGCACGCTGTTCAGCTCAGGGCTCATTGCGGGCGGCTCGATCGCGGGCATTCTGTTCGCATTGCTGGTCGGGACGAACGACTGGTCGAAAGCGAACCTGGGCTTCGGATCGATTGATGCTCCGCAAAAGCTCGGGGAATGGTTCCCCTACTTCCACGACAACTCGGCACTCGCCCAAATCGCGAGCCTGCTGCTGTTTCTCGCCCTTGCACTCATCGTGGCCCGGCAGGGGATGCGAAAAGTAGAATGATGGTGTGACGCAGGTTGTACTTCGAGCGCTGCTGATCGTCCTCGTCGCCGCCGGCGTCGCCAACGCACAGACGGCATCGCGCCGCTTCGCCACCATCGATGCCCTGAGACAATTCCCCGGCTTCTACCATCTTCAAAACATTCTGCTGCGCGGCGAGATCGTCGAGGACGGCAAGCGTCTCGTTCTGCGCGCAGACGAACACGACATCCGCATCGTCATGGGCGAGGGTGCAGCGGCGAAGAAGGGACTCGTCGAAGTGCGAGGCGTGTTATTCGACGTCGGCCGGCTCGAGCCCAGCGACCCGCGAGTCACGGGAATCGCCGAGGGACGTGAGGCCGATCATTGGCCGAAGCCCGGCGAAGAGTTGATCCTGCGCGTGAGCGGCGTGTCGGAAGCGCAGACGGCGACCACGGCCTCCGTGCGATCGGTCACGCTCGAGCCTTGGAAGTTCGACGGCCAGACGGTCACGATCGTCGGAAACTTCCGCGGCCGCAATCTGTTCGGCGATCTGGCGGGCTCGCCCAACAAGAGCAAGTTCGATTTCGTGCTGCGCGGAACGGAAGGCGCGCTCTGGGTCACGAGTCTGCGCCCCAAGGGAGACAAGTTCGATCTCGACATCAATCGGCGCGTGGACAGCGATCGATGGCTCGAGGTCACGGGCAAGGTCGTCCACGAACACGGCCTCGTCAGCATCGAAGCCACGCGTCTCAAACTTGCCGCTGCGCCACAAGCGAACGCCGAGAACGATGAGCCTGCGGTTCCAGCCGCGCCGCTCCAGCCGGTGCAGGTGGTCTTCAGCTCTCCGACCGAAGGTGAAACCGACGTCGCGTCGAGCGGGACGATCCGCATCCAGTTTGCACGAGGACTCAAAGAGCCGTCGCTCGCCAATCTGGTCCGCGTCTCCTACGTAGGAGCGCCGGCCGCTGACGCCGCTGCGGCAACACTACCCTTCGCGCTCTCGTACGACGCCGCCAACCGATCGATTCAAATCAAGATGAAACAGCCGTTCGAGTCGTTCCGCACGGTGCGCGTGCAACTGCTCGAAGGGATCACAGGCTTCGACGGCGCACCAGTCACTCCGTGGACGCTGACCTTCTCTGTTGGGAATTGATCCTCCGGACCTCCGAAGGCGGGCGGGCGCGTTTTCTACATCTCAGTAGTATCGACCACCGATGGAAACGCCGCATGCTGGCACAGCGACGGCGGTGTGCCTGGGCCTGCGCTCCGGTTCGACGCCGCGGAAAAACTGCTCGTCCGCGCTGGTGCTCACGATGCCGGCAGCGGCTGATGTGATCCGCGCGACTGTGGAACAATCGTGTCGATAACGAGCTGCGCGGTGCGGCAGTGGCGAATCACCGCCGCTGCCGACAGGACCGCTCCCGAGCAGTTTTACTACTGGCGCGTGTCGCGGCGCGAACAGTCGCTCCGCCCCAGGCACACCACCGTCGCTTAGCGCAGTGTGCGGCGGCTCACCGGGTGAGCCTGGGGACGGCGACTGTTCGCGGCGTGATCGGCGAAGAGGTAAATCGGGTCTGGAGGCGCTGCGAGCGGCGTCGCCCGCGATTCGGCACTGGCGTACGGGCAAGCTGGTTGCTGGAACGATAATTGGCTGTCCATCGCGTCATCCAAGGCGACGACGTCATCGGAAGCACCATCGCCGGAAGGCCCGATTTTCCACGCCGTCGAACCGGAGCCGACCCCAGGCTCGCCCGGTGAGCCGCCGCTACGCACAACCGAAAACGCGCGAAAGGGGGGGCCCTGGGTGCCCGTGGGTCAGGGCACCACGCGAAACGCGGTTACTTGCTTCGACTCGCCCTGCACCACTTCGAGCGCGTATTCGCCGTTGGCGAATGGGGCGAGCAGCGCATCGACCACGATCCACCTGAAGGTCGATGATGAGTCGGGACGATCGCTCACCTGCACCGGCGCCTGCAGCTGATTGCCGTTGCGGTCGAGCAGCCGGGCCGTGGCCGGCGCCGAGCTCGTAGTCGCGAGCTCGAGGCGCAGTCGATCGCTACGCTGATATCGCGGATCGGCGGTGCGCAGATACTGCGGTCCCGTCGTAGGGCCTCGTCTCCACAGCACCGCTTCGCCGAGTGCGACTCCCTCCTTCACTTCGACGCGCGCGGTATCGGTCAACGCCACGGCACTGTCGGTTTGCGACCGAAGCTGCATGCGTACGGCGTACTCTCCGACAGGAACGCCGCCGTTCTCGGGCACCTGCACTGCAACGGGGCCATCCGATGCTTTGATCTCGAAGGTCCGCGAGAGAACTTCGGTGCCGTCCGACGCGAGCACGACAACCTCGGCTTCTGCACCGGCGGTCCAAACCAGCTGCCGTCTCGTCTGATAGTCCAGCTCCCCGACAATCCAGAACGAGCCATTCGTTTTTCCGTCCGCCGCGGACCGCACCCATGATGAGGCGCGGATTCTGAAGGGCGACCTCGCATTGGCGGAATCCTTCACGAGCGCCAGGCCTTCGGTGGCGCGCGATGCAGGCCCCTTGCTCACCAGGTCGTCCGCCGTACGACCGCGATAACCTCGGCGCGTACGCACCTTCACGCCGTCGCGCTTGACGCGCGCCGAAATCGTGCGGAACCGTCCATCCAGACGGGTGTTGGACGAGGTGTATCCGACGAGGTAGTACGAGGACGCATCGTCGATGATTCGCTGGATCGACGCGTCAACGGCAGCCGCGCTCGTCACTGCAACGCCATCGGTGTTGTCGGCAAGGAATCGGAGGCTGTCCTGACGCGTCGCCGCGTTGGAGTCGCGCCCCTTGCCCGATGACGACTCCGGGCCAGACGAGGCCGCGAGTCCACGTGGATACAACGAATAGAACGTGATGTTGGCGCGATTGGCGTCCTCCGAGAGCGAACGCAGCGCCATCGTGTGGTCCAGCATGGAGAGCGACTCGCGATCGGCCTCGCACTCGACGCGATTGACGCCTTGCGGACCGCCGCGGGCCGAATCGTCGCCCTTCTGCGGTGCGCGACGCAGCAATCGTTCGAGTCCGTCGTCGGCTTTGCCTTTGCCTGAGGAAAGCAGATTCCGATCGGGTCTGAACAACATCCAGCCATCGGTCACGGTCAGGACGGCTTTCCGCTCTTCGCGCAGCCCGTCGAGCCGCGAGACCAGATCATCCAGCGCGGCGAGCGTGAGCTTCTCGCGGCGACGTGCCTTCATTTCACCTGCGGGACCCTGCGGCCCGCGAGGCGCGTCCGGGTAGCAGGCGTCGTACAAGTCCTCTTTCGGGTCCTTGCGATCCGAACGTCCGCGACGCGCCCACGTCCAGTCGGCCTGCATGATGTTCGAGATGATGATGTTCTTCCGGCCGAAGACCATCTCGCCTGCCGCCATCTCAGGGGTCATCACCGCCACCTGATCATCGGCGCCGATGACGCGATCGAGGAATCGGATCAACGGGAGCTTCAGGCTCGAAGACGCCTCGAGCTGGGTGTTATACGTGTCCAGAAAGACCACGAACACGCGGGCACGGGTCCCAGGTGCCCCACCCGATGCCACCTGCACCTGCTCGAACGAATCGATCGTCTGGGGGACACCGTCTTCCAGCAGTTCGAGCTCGTCGCGGGTGAGATCGTCGATGGAGCGACCCTCGCGCGAGGCGTACAGATCAATGCGGACGCGATTCGCTTCAGAGGACTCGGTGCGTGCGGTCTGCGAATTCTGAGCGAAAAGGGCGACCGCGACGCCGAGCGTCAACAGTAGAGCGAGTAGCGATCGAACCACCGGAACCCTGGGCAGGCTGGCCTTTGGAGTGTACCTCAGTCGTTGCCTACGGGATGATCCGAAACGCCGTCACCTGTTTCGCCTCGCCCTGGGCGGCTTCAATCGCGTAATCGCCGACGGCAAATGGCGCGAGCACCACGTCGATGACGATCCACTTGAACTGCATCGATGAATCGGGATGTTCGCTGACCTGCGCCTGGATGGGCATGGCCGTGCCGTTGCGGTCGAGCACTCGGGCCGTCACTGGCTGCGATGCATTCGTCGCCATCTCGAGACGAAGCCGATCGCTGCGCTGAAAGCGCGGGTCGGCAGTCCTGAGGTATTGCGGACCGGTTGTCGGGCCACGACGCCACAACACCGCTTCGCCAAGCGGCGTGTTGTCCTTGATCGAGACACGACTCGTGTCGCTCAGTCCCAACTCGCCTTCGACCGGAGAACGCAGTCGGACGCGCAGCGTGTATTCGCCCGTTCCCACACCGCCCGACTCAGGGATTTGGACCGTGAACGCACCTTCACTGGGCTTGACGTCGATCTTGCGCGACACGACCTGCTGCCCGTCGGGTCCGATCACGGCGACGTCAGCCTGAGCGCCCCCGGTCCACGCCGCCTGCTTGCGGATCTGCGGGTCCAGTTCACCGACGACCCAGAACGCGCCTTCAGTCCCGCCGCCGGATGCCGCATGGGCCCAGGTCGAGGCGCGGATTCGGAACTGTGCGCGAGCGTTGAAGCTGACGATCGGAGTCAATGCGGCCGTGACCGGCGCGGCGGTCGTCGGAGGAGGAGTCGATGCGGCGGTCCCGCGCGCGACCTCTGCCTCCGTGTATCCGCGATAGCCTTTTCGAGCGCGAACGGTGACGCCGGGTCGTTTCAGACGAACGGTGATCGATCGAAAGCGGCCGTCCAGCTTCGTGTTCGTCGCGTAATAGCCCATCAAGTAGTACGACGACAGATCGTCGACGATGCGACGCAGCATCCCGTCGATGTTGTTGGTGTTGATGATCGCGGTGCCGTCGGTATCGTCGGCCAGGAAGCGCAGGCTGTTCTGGCGCGCTCGCAAGTTCGCGGCGTCCTGGGCCAGCGTTGGCGGCTGATCGGGACCAATCGGCGCGTCGAAGGCGACGAGACCGCGTGCGTACACCGGATAGAACGTCACGTTGCCGCGATTAGCGAGTTGCGTGAGCTCGCGCAACCGGAACTCGTCATCCATGTCTGCGAGCGCCATGCGATCAGACTCGCACTGCACCTTGGGAGACCCCTGTACCTGCCCCGTGTCTGAAAGCCGCGGCACCGGTGGTCGACCCAGCACATCGCCCGGACCCACGCGCGTATTCTGGTCGCCGGCCGCTGCCAGCTTCGCGTTCTTGGTGTAGAGACGCCATCCTTCGGTGACGGTCAGAATAGCCTTCCGCTCTTCGCGCACGCCGGCCAGATGAATCATCAGGTCTTCGATCGCGTCGAGTGTCAGCTTCTCGCGGCGCCGTTCCTTCATCTCCAGGGCGATAGGACTGCTCGGGCCATAACACGCCTGGTACAGCTGCTCTCGCTCATCGTCGTCGACGAGCCGCGCGCGCCGACCCCAGAACAGGTTCTGATCGAACATCTTCGAGAACACCGTCGTCTTGCGGGCAAACGTGATCTCGGTGGCCGCCATTTCCGGGGTCATGACGGCGACCATGTCGTCGGGGCCGAGCACACGATTCAGGAAATTCATCAGCGGCTGCCGCATCGTGGCGGAGCCCTCGATTTGTGTGTGGTAAGTGTCGAGGAAGATGACGAACACGCGGGCCCGCGGATCCGAAGCCAAGCGGCGGCTCTCGGAGATGGTGTTCGGCTCGACGCGAGATTCTTCGGGATTGAGCGTGCGGACTTTGACGTGCTCGAATGCCTCGATCTTCTGCGGCATCCCATCTTCGAGGATTTCAACCTCTTCCTGTTTCAGATCTTCGACTGCCTTGCCGTCTTTCGACGCGTACATGTCCACGCGGACGTAGTTGGCGCCGGTGCGAAACGTCGGCTGTTGGGCCAGGATCGACGCAGCGAAGAGGGTCAGGAGTGCGGCAGTCGTAAGTCGAGCCACAGGATCACCGAATCGACGGAGTTTACGTCCAGAGCGGACCGGCGTCGAGCAGCTTCTGTACCTCGTCCCTCACACGGTCGATGAGGTCGTCCTTGTCGTTGAACGTCAACCCGGCCGTCGGAATCGGCTCACCGATGCGGACCGTGACCTTCGCGGGGTAGACGAGGGGGCTGCCCTTCCGCATCGAGTCGCGGCCGCCTCGCACCGCAACCGGCACAATCGGCACCTGCGCACCGATGGCCATGATGAAGCCGCCTTTCTTGAACGGCAGCAGCGCGCCATCGCGGCTCCTGGTTCCCTCGGGGAATATCAGGAACGAGTTTCCGGATCGAATGGAATCGGCCCCTCGCTCGACGGCGGCAAAGGCCTGCTCGCGGTTCGCGCGATCGACCGGCACGAAGCCGCCCGCATCGAGGATCAGCCCCATCAACGGGAACTTGTGGAGCTCGGCCTTGTAGAGGATCCGCATCCGCGGATGAAGCACCTCGAACAGCACTGGCGGATCGACGTTGCTTTGATGATTGGCGCAGTACACCGCCGTCGACGTCGGCAAGTGCTGTCGTCCGTCGACGCGGTAACGGATCCCGGCGAGCGCCAAGGCGAGCGAGATGCCGCCGTGGCCCAACGCGAAAAGCAGGTTCGTGGCGCCGAACAGCACGGCCGCCGTCAGACCGATGGGACCGGCGACGGCGATATAGAGGAGGATCACCACGTAGGTGACGAGTGAGCGGACGCCTGCGACAGTCGTAGCGATCAACGTTCACTCAAAAAAAACGCCCGGACGGGTGGTCCGGGCGGAGGAGACAGCGAAGAACAAACTTCAGCGACTACGACGCGCGGATGGCGCGGCGCGGCACAACGGGGACGACGACGGGCGCCTTCACCGCCTTGGCTTTCGCGCGCGACGTGGCGCGAGCGAGATTGCGCGCACGGATCATGAAGCATTTCTCGAGCGCGGTGTCGACGCGCGTTTCGACTTCGGGCGCCTTCTGACGCATCACTTCCGACACCTCGGAGATGATGAGGGCCTTGGCGCGATCGAGCATGCGCTTCTCGCGGAACGACAGGCTCTTCGACTTGCTCAGGAACGTGAGGCTCTTGAGGACGTCGGCCATGTCGTAGATCGAACCGGTCCGCATCTTGTCGGAGTTGTCCTTGAAGCGACCTTTCCAGTTCTGGTGATTGTCGATGCGTCCGTCTCCGAGCTGATCGAAGAGGCGTTCGACTTCTTCATCGCTGATCGCTTTGCGTAACCCGACGTTGTCGACGTTCGCCACTGGCACGAGCACGGTCGTGTCGTTCGAGACTATTCGGAGATGAAAGAAGCCGCACGTCGTACCCAGAATAGTTTTCTCTTCGATGCGTTCGACGATGCCGAGCCCATGATTCGGGTAGATGACCTTGTCACCGAGCTGGAATGTCACGTTTCCCCCGTCGCAGATTGGTGGTAGGGACTGGTTTCTTGCTGGGAACAGCACCCATGAGTATAGCTGACGGCCACGGGCAGATCAACGAAAAATGCCCAAAAACAGGTCGTTTTCGACACTTCAGACGCGCCTGCTGCCCGTTCGGTGAGCGCACGATCCAGCTCAGCCAGAACCACGAGGGTCACCAGCTAACTCCCAGTGAGTCTGTGATTTGACTTAATCCCCAATCCGCGACGACCGGCGCCGGCGGCTAGAATCGGCGACATGAAGACGGCGCTCCACCTCGTCCTCTCGGTGGCTTTCTTGGCCCACCAAGCCCAACCCGTCAGCCTGGCTCCTTCGTCGGCAACCCCACCCGATGTCGTCGATCGGATGTTGACGATGGCGCAGGTGGGAGCGAACGATGTTGTCTACGATTTGGGCAGCGGCGATGGCCGTATTGTGATTGCGGCCGCTCTGAAATTCGGCGCGCACGGTGTTGGCGTGGACATCGATCCGACCTTGGTGGCGCGAGCCCAAGCCGACGCACGCGCAGCGGGCGTTGCCGATCGCGTCACGTTCGCGGTGCAGGATGCGATGACGGTCGACCTCACACGGGCAACGGTGGTGACGCTATATCTGCTGGCGGCATCGAACGCGAAGCTACGCCCGATTCTCACAAAACAGCTACGGCCTGGCGCTCGAATCGTGTCGCACAACTATCCGATCGGCGACTGGGATCCCGATCAAGTCGACACGTTCACCGACGCGCGCGGCACCACGCGGACGCTGTTTCTGTGGAGGATCAAACCCTGATTCTGTGGAGGGTGAACCCTGAGAAGAATCACGCCCGCGCCATGGCGAGCTCGACGATCTCTTCGACCAGCTGCGGGTACGTGCGGCCAGACTTCTTCGCGGCCATCGCGAATTCGGCTTTCGAACTGAGCCACGGATTGGGATTCACCTCGATGACATGCACGCGGCCGTCGGCTTGCAGACGCATGTCGACGCGTCCGTAATCTCTCAATTCGAGCGCCTGGTACGCGGCGATGGCGGTTTGCTGCAGTGTCATCACTGATTCTTCAGGCAGATCGGTGGCAATCGCCGACTTGGTATCGCGGTATGCCGCCGTGCCTTTGCCCCACTTCACTTCCGCCGATGCGATCCGCGGCGTGCCGTCGGGCAGCTTCGAGAGATCCAACTCCACCACCGGCAGCGCGTCCGGCTTGTCGTTTCCGATGATCCCGACATAGAGCTCGCGCCCTTCGACGTACTCCTCGATCAGCACCGGCGAGTTGAAGTTCGCGTGCAGCCAGTCCATGCGCTCCATCAGCTCACGGATGGAGCTCACGACCGCGCTGAACTCGATGCCGATCGAGCCATCCTCGCGCGCGGGTTTCACGATCACCGGGAACTGCAAATCGTGTGAGAAATCGAGGCGGCCGCGGAACGACTTGGCGAAGACAGGGGTGTGCACGCCGTGAAACGCGAAGATCTTCTTCGCGATGGCTTTGTCCTGCGCCAGCATCAGGCCGTGTGTGCCGGACCCTGTGTACTTCTTGCCAATGAGCTCGAGAAAGGCCGCAATCTTGAAGTCCGCGGTGTCATCGTCAGCGAAAGACTCACAGAGATTGAAGACCAGATCGCAGTCGATGCGGGTGAGCGCGATCAGGCTTTTGGTCGTCCCATCGAGCTCGTGCATGATCGGCTCGTGTCCGAGCTTGGTGAGCGTCTCGGCGACTTCCTCTTCGACCTCCTTCTTGTCGAGCGTCCGCACGACGGGCGCCTTCTCGGCCGATGCCGCCTGCTCCTCGCTCTCGTCGACGAGCACGCGGTCGTACAGCACGATGATCTTGAGTTTGCTCATTCTCGAGAGGCGCCGACACGCCTAGCCACGACTCGGAGCGATGCGGTTGACGCCCTTGCGGCGATTATGACCGCTTTTCGCACATCAACGCGAGCGTGTTGCCTTCGCCGTCGCGGAAGAACGCCATCCACAGTTCGTGGTCCGGCATCTTCGCGATGAGATGCGGCTCGTCGCCGAAGTCGACGCCGCGCGCCTTCAGCTCGGCATAGGCGCTGTCGATGTCGTCCACCTTGAAGTAGAGGACGGAACCCGGATGATCGAACTCTTTGTCCGGCGGAACCTCGATCATCAGCCGGATGCCGCCGCAATCGAAGAACGCGAGGCCGGGCGGCACTTGAAACAGGAACCGCATGCCAAGCCGATCGCGATAGAAGGCGACCGCTCGCGGCAGGTCTTTCACGGCCATGGCGATCTGGCCGATCGTTGACAGGTTGGTGGCCACAGCCGAGTCTCACTTTACACTGACTCAGCCTCCAATGCGCTTCCTGTTCACGCCCGTCGGTTCGAGCGGCGACCATCATCCCTTCATCGGCGTCGGACGACGTCTGCGCGAACGAGGACATGACGTCGTCGTGCTGACAGCGGTTCCGTTCGAGGACATGGTGGTTCACGCCGGTCTCGAGTTCCGCCCCACCGTGTCGCGCGAGGAATACGACCGCGTGACGAAAGATCCAGACTTGTGGCACCCACGAAAAGGACTGGGCCTCGTCATGCGCGAGGTTGGGCGATGGCTGCGGGTGGCGTACGACCTCGTAGGCGACGCCTATCGGCCGGGCACCGTGCTGGTCGGACACGGCCTGAGCCTCGCCACGCGAGTCTTCGAAGACAAACATCACGTGCCGGCCGCGACGTTGCAGCTCGCCCCGTCGGTGTTTCATTCCGATTTCGCGCCGCCGGCATTCACTCCGGGCGCCGACATGTCGGGATGGCCGCGTTGGCTGAAGCGGACGATGTGGTGGGCCATCGATCAGTTCTTCATCGATCCGTCGATCACCCCCGCGCTCAATGAGATGAGGCGCGATCTGGGCCTCTCTCCTGTCCGTCATGTCATGCGGGACTGGGTGCATTCACCCCGGCGTGTGATCGGGCTCTTTCCGGAATGGTTCGGACCGCCGCAGCCCGACTGGCCACAGGCATTGCGGCTCACGAGCTTCCCGCTCTACGACGAATCCGATCGGCACACGCAGCTCTCGCCAGAGCTCGAGCGCTTCCTGAGCGAGGGCACCCCTCCGATTCTGTTCACACCGGGGTCGGCCAACCAGCAGGCTGACGGGTTCTTCCGCGAAGCCGTCGGCGCCACCACTCAGTTAGGCAGACGGGCGCTGCTGCTGACGCAGTATCCGTCGCAGCTTCCGACGTTATCGGTGGGGATCCACCACGAACGCTACGTCCCGTTCTCGGCGGTCCTTCATCGATGTGCTGCTTTCGTGCATCACGGCGGCATCGGCACGCTGGCTCAGGGCCTGGCGGCTGGTATTCCGCAGCTGACGATGCCGATGGGATTCGACCAACCCGATAACGCAACTCGCTTGTGGCGGCTTGGCGTGGGCCGCTGGGTACTTCCCGCCGACTTCACCGCAAGGAACGTGGCAGCCGAACTCGATCGACTGCTCGACAATCAGCGCGTGAGCGACGCGTGCGCACGATGGTCGGCGCAGCTTCGGCAGGAGCGTGCAATCGATCGAACGTGCGAGTTACTCGAGCAGGTAGCATAGGGCGACCATGGCAGCAGATTTCGAGAAGTTGGGTCTCTTCTATCTCGGCAAACGCCACGACCTCGCGGCGGGCAAACGGCTCGAGGACGACATCCTGTACGACTCCAAGGATCTCCTCACGCACGCGGTCTGCGTTGGCATGACGGGAAGCGGAAAGACCGGCCTCGGCATCGGGTTGATCGAGGAAGCGGCCATCGACAGCATTCCCGTGCTGGCGATCGATCCGAAAGGCGATCTGCCCAACCTGCTCTTGACGTTCCCGAATCTCGCGCCGGAGGACTTCGCGCCGTGGGTCGACGCGGCCGAAGCCGAGCGGCAAGGGCTGGCAACCGACGCATTCGCGAAGCAAACGGCCGATCGATGGAAGACGGGGCTGGCCGAGTGGGGAGAAGACGGCGCTCGCATTTCGAAGCTGCGTCAGGCTGCGGATGTTCGCGTGTATACGCCGGGCAGCCGCGCCGGCACACCGCTGGCGCTCTTCGGGTCGCTTGGTCAACCGGCATCGGACGATCCGGAAGAAGCACAAGCCTCGATCGCAACGACCACGTCGAGCCTGCTCGGGCTCGCCGGCCTGACCGACGTGCAGCCTCACAGTCGCGAGCAGGCGCTGCTCTCCTCCATCCTCAGCAGCGGCGCACCTGCCGCCGGCGCCGATTTGCGATGGGTCGTGCAGCAGATTCAACGTCCATCGTTCACGCAGGTCGGCGTGCTCGATTTGGAAACGTTCTATCCGGCGAAAGATCGTCAGGAGCTGGCGCTCCGCTTCAACAGCCTGCTGGCTGCGCCCGGGTTCGAAGCCTGGAACGCGGGAGACCCACTTGATATCGCGTCGATGCTGTTCACGCCCGAAGGACGGCCGCGCATCGCCGTGGTGTCGATCGCGCATCTCGGCGATGCCGAGCGCATGCTCGTCGTGTCGATGCTGCTGAACGCGCTGCTGCAGTGGACGCGCCGTCAGGGCGGCACCGGATCGCTTCGTGCGCTCGTGTACATGGATGAAGTGCTTGGCTATCTGCCGCCAGTGGCCAACCCGCCATCGAAGCTGCCGCTGCTCACACTGCTCAAACAGGCGCGCGCGTTTGGTGTCGGCATGGTGTTGGCCACGCAGAATCCAGTCGACCTCGACTACAAGGCGCTGTCGAACACGGGCACGTGGTTTCTCGGCAAGCTTCAGACTGAGCGCGACAAGGCACGCGTGCTCGATGGCCTCGAAGGTGTCGCCGGCGGACTCGATCGACAAGCGCTCGATAAGACGCTGTCGGCGCTTCGCAGCCGCGTGTTCCTGATGCACAACGTGCACGAGCACGAACCGGTGACGTTCGAGACGCGCTGGACGCTGTCGTACTTGCGCGGTCCGATGGGTCGCGACGATCTTCGTCGCGCGGCGGGGGCTGGAGCGAAGATCACGCCGGGCCTTGAAAACCAGGCCCGGCCTACACCGCCCGCTTCGCACGCTCCGGCGACGAGCGTGAGTTCAACGGCGACGAGCAAGCCTGTACTGCCCGTCGGCGTGCAGGAGTACTACCTCGCTGGAGATGGACGCACGCCGTCGGTCTACTCGCCGGTGCTCTACGGCGCAGCACGCGTTCGCTACACCGACACCAAGCGCGGCATCGATCTCGTTCGCTCGATCCTCGCGGTGACACCGATGTCGAGCGGACCGATTCCCGTCGACTGGGAGAAGGCAACCCCGGTCACCGATGCTCCGGATTCGTTGGCGCAGCAATCGTCGACGCCGGATGCCCGATACGAAACCGTTCCACCAGCGGGGATGGACCAGAAGAAATATGCGGCGTGGACGAAGGACTTCGGCCAATGGGTCGGGCGCGCGCAGGCGCTCAAGATCTTCTCGGTGCCAGCCCTGAAGCTGGTGTCCAACCCCGACGAGAGCGAACGCGATTTCCAGATCCGCATCCAGCACGCCACGCGCGAATCGCGCGATGCGGCGCTCGAAGATCTCCGCGCGAAGTACGCAACCAAGATCGCGCGAGTCGCCGAGAAGAAGCGCAAGGCCGAGGAAATCGTCGGCCGCGAACAGCAGCAGGTCACGCAGCAGAAGCTGCAGACCGCCGTCTCCATCGGAGCCACGATGCTGGGCGCGCTGATGGGCCGACGATCGGTATCGCTCTCGACACTCGGCCGCGCCACCACGGCCGCACGCGGCGTCGGCCGATCGATGAAGGAGTCACAGGATGTGGCCAACGCGCAGCAGCGGCTGCTTGAGGCGCAGCAGGAAGAGGCCGCGCTCAATGCGGAGATCGAACAGCACGTGACGTCGTTGAGCGGTCAGACAGGTGGCGTGACGACGATGGAGACGATCGAGATCAAACCGAAGCGCGGCGGCGTCGAGGTGCAGATCGTGGCGCTGGCGTGGCAGCCTACTCAGTACTGACCGCAGGCGTATCCCGATTCAGCCAGTTCTGCCACGCCGTGAAGCTGAACGGCCGTCCCAGGAATTGCCGCACGAGATCGGCCGCCGGTCTCGAGCTTCCCGCCGCGAGCACAGTGTTCATGTAGCGGCGAGTGAGGCCCGGCTCGAGCAGGTTCTTGCCATCGAACGCGCTGAACAGATCCTTCGCGATCACGAGCGCCCACATGTAGGTGTAGTACGCGCTGGCATAACCGGGATTGCCCAGGTGCACGAACACGGCCTGCCTGTAGGTATCTTCAACATGCGGGTACGGCAGATACTGGTTGTGAATCTGCTTCCATAACGCGGTGGTATCGACCTTGCTCGGATCGCGATCGTGATACGCGAGCGACGCCTTCGCGAACACCATCTGCCCTTTGACCTCGAGACCCTGACCAAACTCGCTGGCGCGCCGCATCTGCATCACCAGCCGCGGCGGGACCGACTCGCCAGTCTGATAGTGCTTCGCGAAGGTGGCCAGTGTCGCCGGATCCGAGATCCATTCTTCGAGCATCTGCGATGGCGCCTCGACGAAGTCGCGCTCCATCGCGACGCTGCTGAGCCCTGCCCATCGTCGATGCCCGCCGACCAGGCGATGCACCACGTGTCCAAATTCGTGGAACAGCGTGCGTACCTCGTCGTGCGTCATCAATCCTGGATCGCCTGACTGGCCTCCCGGCAGGCTGGCGACGAGCACGGCCTCCGGCAGATGTCGTCCCTCGACACCCTGCCGCACCGTCGTCACCGAGGCGCTCGTCGCCGACTTGTTCGGGCGCGGATGCAGATCGAGATACACGCGCCCGACTAGACGGCTGCCGTCGAGCATCTCGTAGACGCGCACAGACGGGTGCCACACGGGGACGTTCGACACCGGACGAAACGTGAGGCCGAAGATGCGCCCGGCGACGTCGAACACGCCGGCGAGCACGCGATCGAAGGGGAGATACGGGCGCAGGCTCTGCGAGTCGAAGTCGTAGCTGGCGCGGCGCACGAGCTCGGCGTAATACGCACGATCCCAGACCTGCAGCGACGCTCCGGGCACGTCGCGTTGTTTGAGGGCCAGCAGCTCGCTCGCCTCGCGCGACGCCTTCGGGCTTGCCGCCGCCACGACTCGATCGATGAACGACGACACGGTCTTCACATCGCCGGCCATTCGCGATGCCATGTCGTAGCTCGCCCAGTTCGGATATCCAAGCAGACGCGCAATCTCGCCGCGCACCGCGAGCATCCGATCGAGCACGACGATGTTCTTCGGATAGGCGACGGTGTACGACTCGATGTACATCCGCTTGCGGACATCCTCCTTCGTCGCGTAGGTGAGCACGGGACGCGCGTCCACGTTGTCGGTGGTCAGCGTGATCGCGCCGTTGGCGTCGGGGGCATGGCGGGTGATGAAATCTGCAGGCAGTCCGCCCAAATCGGCGGCGCTCACGGTCCATCGCCGCTGGCCCTCGCGAATGTTGCGCTGGAACTCCGCCATGATCGCGGTCAGTTCGTCGCGAAGCTTCTGCAGTGTTGCGCGTGTCTCTGCCGGGCGATCGACGCCAATGCGGCGGAGCTGCGCGATCTCGCGGGCGAGGAAGTACTTGGTGTCGGCATCGAGTCCATCGACGCGAATCGCGGTCAACGCACTGAAGACGTCGCTCCGCAGCTGGATCTCGGACGCGATTCCTACCGCCTTTCGTTCGAGCTCATCCCCGGCGCGCCGCACGGCATCGTCCGGGTGAACTGCGGCCAGCACACTTGCTTCTTCGGCGGCGGTGTTGAGCTCGGCGAGTATGTCGTCGTACGGACGCAGTGTGTTCGCGGCCGTTCGAGGACCGCGAACGGCGATGAGGTGATCCAGTAATTGACGTGCGCGGGCGATGCGGCCGTCGACGATCGATTGCAGCGATGCGGCGCCGGTGAGCCCGGTCGTGAAGGGGGCGTCGGGAGCCTCGGCTATCTCCTGCCCGAAAACCGGGACCGCCGCAACGAAGACGATCGCGGCGATTCCAGCTGGAATCCGCAGGAGACGTGGAACCATCGACGCCCTGATGGGCCGCCTGAAGGCGGCCCCTACGTACGTGGGGGCCGCCTTCAGGCGGCCCACGAACCTATGCCGAGCACTCTCCGTCCATGACCTCAGGCGCAAACGCGTGCGTCTCTCCGAGATCGATGAAGTCCTGGTCGGTGATTTCGTTCGGCAGCAACAACGCCAAATCCTTCAGCGCGTCGGTGGCCAGCGATGGCGGCACGCGGCGGAAGAACGCGCCCAGCTCCTCATTGCCCTCGCGTTTGCTGCGATACAAGTCGAGCAGACGATCGAGCGCGTCGGCCAGACGATGCACCGGCACTTTCGAGACCACCTTGCCGAAATGCGCGGTCCCTTCGTCGGTGCATCCACCGCCCACCAGCACGAAATACTGTGGCACGGCGCGACTGCCGACTTTCCTGACGCTGCCCTGGAACCCGATCGATCCGACGTGATGCTGACCGCATCCGTTCGGGCAGCCGCTGATCTTGATGTGGCCCGACGGAACCAGGTCGACCAGATCGGGACGCGCGCTCAGATGTTCGGTGAGAATGCGTCCGAGCCCGCGCGACTGCGTCACCGCAAGCCGGCAGCTCTCCGCGCCGGGGCAGCTCACCACGTCGCTCAATCGCCCGGCATCGGGCGATCCGAGTCCGGCCGCCGAAAGCCGCTGATAGAAGGGTTCGATCGATTCGGTCTTCACCCAGCGATAGAGCACGTTCTGATCGACCGTCAGACGCATCGTCCCGTCGCCGTAGGCCTCGGAGAGATCCGCGAGCACGCGCATCTGACCCGAGGTGAAATCACCGAGCGGAAGACGTACGGTCACGTGGCAATAGCCGGTCTGCCTCTGGCGGCTGACGTTGCTGCGCATCCAACGCACGTATACGTCGGGCAGCGGTTGCAGTCGAACCGTGCCGGGGAGAATCCCTGGCCCGTTGACGGGCGTGCTGGCCGCCGCCGCGACCGACTGCAGTGAGGGCGCTTCAGCAGGACACCAGTTCGGTGCGCCCTCCGACTGCACCGTGTCTGGATTGAACGAGAGCCGTGCGCCGCCTTCGGCTTTGAACTCGGTGAGCGCTTCTTCGTAGCGCTGACGGAACCCGTCCCAGCCAAGCGTCTTGATCGTGAACTTCAGGCGATTGCGCGATCGATGTTCGTAGTCGCCGAATCGATGGAACACACGCACAACCGCCTCTGCGACGTTGAACATCTCTTCGACGGGAAGAAACTCGTAGAGCACGTAGCCCGATACGGGAAGAATCGACGTGCCGCCGGCGACGGTCAATCGGAATCCGCGCTTGCCGTCGACGATGCGCGCGCGCCAGCCGAGGTCATTGATCGACGCGAACGCGTGATCTTCGGTGCATCCCTCGAACGCGATCTTGAATTTCCTCGGCAGCTTCGCTGCAAGCGGATGACGCAGGAAGTAGCGAGTCAGCGCTTCCGCGTACGGCGTCACGTCGAAGACCTCGGTCGCCGACGTGCCGGCGTACGGGCATCCGGTGATGTTGCGGACTGAGTTGCCGCACGCTTCGCGCGTGGTGAGCCCCTCATCGGCAAGCTCACGCATGACCGTCTCGACGACGCTGAGCAGGACGAAGTGATACTGGATGTTCTGCCGGGTGGTGATGTGACAGAAGCCGCGCGAGTAGCGCGCGGCCACGCCGGCGAGCGCTCGCATCTGCGATGCGGTCACGATTCCCTGCGGAATCTTGATGCGCATCATCTGCACGTTGTCCTGACGTTGTCCGTACGTGCCTCGCACGAGACGGAACCGACGCCAGTCTTCAGGGCTGATTTCGCCGCGCTCGTACTTGCCGAGTACGTCGACGAACTCGTCGATGTCGTGCTCGGTGGCGAAGTCGAGACGCGCTCGCCCCAGCGTCTTCTGATCGTCAACTGCGGCCATACGTCACCCTATTCCCCGACTCTGGACTCCCCTTCGACTCGCGACGCTCGCTCATGGCTGGCACCGTGGCGGTGAGCGCTTCGCGTACGCGAATCACTTCACCAATCACCAGCAGACCCGCCACGCCCGCAGGCGGTTCTGCCGATGCGAGATCAGCGAGCCGGCCGGTCCACGTCCACTCGTCCGCGGTCGACACCCCGCACAGAATGGCGGCTGGTGTATCCGGTGACCATCCGTGCGCCACCAATTGCGACGTCATCTCGCGCCGCACGGCAAGCCCCATCATCACGACGAGCGTGACTGCGTGGGGACGCGCCGCGCCAATGGCGGCTGCAAACGAATCCCCCGACTGCCCCGCCACAACCAGGAACCCCGACGCGATGCCTCGATGGGTCAGCGGAATTCCAGCGAGCTCGGGCGCGGCAACGGCGCTCGTGACGCCTGGTACGACCTCGACCGGAATGCCGGCCATCGTGAGTGCCAGCGCTTCTTCCGCGCCGCGGCCGAACACGAACGGGTCGCCGCCCTTCAGCCGCACCACGCGCTTGCCCTGCTTCGAGGCCCGAATCATCAAGCGATTGATGGTGTCCTGACGAACGCTGGCACGGCCGGCACGCTTGCCCACGCAGAAGCACTGCCCTCGTGCGATCGCGCGCACCGCTTCCGCGTCGACGAGCGCGTCGTACAGCACGAGGTCTGCTTTTTCGACGCGCGCGCGAGCGCGAACGGTCCACAGATCGGGATCGCCTGGCCCTGCGCCGACGAGAGAAACCAAACCTATCGCCATGGCTATCTGTTCACGCCCAACTCCCAATTCCCAACTCCCACAGCAACCGGGCTTTCTTGGGAGTTGGGAGTTGGAAGTTGGGAGTTGATCTCTCGCTCTCGGTAGAGTCGATTGAGCGCGTCGAGCAACTGCGGTCGACGCGCCTCCATCGGTACACCACTGGTCTTCCACATTCGCCGCAGATCGTCGGCCGTTGCCATCCATTGATCGAGATCGGTCGGGAGCCACGCCTCGAGCGCTTCCCTCAACAGTCCCGCGAGCGCCGGCGCGCGGCCGTCGGTCGAGATCGCGATCGTCACACCATTTCTGCGAACGACGCCGCCGGCATACGCGGTCGCATGCGCCGGATCGTCCACGGCATTCACGAACACGCGGTGACGCTGGGCCGCCTCGAGCACGCGACGATTCACGTCGGGGGGAGCCGCGGCCACCACGTACCACGCATCCTCGAGATCGCGCTCCTCGAACCCACGACGCTCGAACGCCACGCCGGGCATCTGCAGTTCCCTCCGGATCTCCGGAGCCACCACCGTCACACGCGCACCTTCGCTCATGAGGCCGTGCAGCTTGCCAGCGGCAACGCGTCCGCCGCCGACGAGCAGGACCTTGCGACCGGTGAGCTTGAGGAACGCGGGATACATCACGCGCTCACAGTTTGCGGCGCGACCACCCGTTCGAAGTCCGACAACTTGCGGCCGATCGTCACCGGCGGTTCAACGTAGTCGCGCATGATCTCGGCCGTCTTGTATCCGTTGCCGGTGATGCAGACGACGACCGATTCGTGTGGTTTGATGATGCCGCGCTGCACGAGTATCTTCGCTACCGCCAGCGTCGTTCCGCCGGCCGGTTCGGTGAAGATGCCTTCGGTACGTGCGAGCAGCTGAATCGCGTCGATGATCTCGGCATCGGTGGCCATCGCACCAGCGCCGCCGGTGTCTTTCACCACCTTGACCACCTGGAACCCATCCGCAGGATTGCCAATCGCGAGCGACTTCGCGATCGTGTTGGGCTTCACGGGTTCGGGAAAATCGAGGCCGGCCTCGAGCGCCTTGACGACCGGCGCCGATCCCGCTGGCTGCGCCGCGTGAATGCGCGGCAGCGTGCCGCTTACCAGACCCACCTCGCGAAACTCGCGCAAACCCTTGTAGATCCGCGGCAGCAGGGTGCCACCGGCCACGGGCGAGACGATGTGATCGGGATAACGCCAGCCAAGCTGCTCGACGATCTCGAAGCCCATCGACTTGGCGCCTTCCGCGTAATACGCGCGCAGATTGATGTTGGCGAATCCCCACCCGTACCGATCCGCGATCTCGGTGCACAACCGATTCACATCGTCGTAGTTGCCTTCAACGGCGATGACATGCGGGCGATAGATTGCGGCGCCGAGAATCTTGTTCGGCTCGAGATCGTGCGGGATGAACACGTAGCACTGCATCCCGAGACGCGCCGCATGCGCGGCAACGCTGCCAGCGAGATTCCCGGTCGATGCGCATCCGAATACCGGGAAGCCCAGTTCTACGGCCTTGGTCGCCGCCACCGACACCACGCGATCCTTGTAGGAAAACGTCGGATGGTTGACCGAGTCGTCTTTGATGTAGAGCTCGGAGACGCCGAGCTCGCGGGCCAGGCGCGTCGCGCGAACCAGAGGCGTGAAGCCCGAATGGAATCCGGTGCGAGGCTCGACGACTGGGAGCAGCTCCTTATAGCGCCAGATCGATGGGGGCCGCGACTCAATGACGTCGCGCGTCATGACGCCGCGAATCGCGTCGTAGTCGTAGGACACTTCGAGCGGACCGAAACACTCGCTGCACACGTAGCTGGCCTTCGGTTCGTACCGCGTGCCACATTCGTGGCAGGTCAGTCCGACGACGAATCTCATACTCCTCTCCCTACGACTTCCTCGATGCCGACACCCTGATGGGCCTTCAGCGTTCGCACTGTCGCCTCAACTCCCGCACGCTCGTACATCGCTGCGAGCAGCTTCTCCACTCGTTCCACGTCTTGTCGGGCGAGTACAGCTACCGACGGTCCAGCACCGGACAGGAACGCTCCAAGCACGGCGGGATCCTCGAGGGCCAGCACCTCACGCAGCATCGGCACCATCGAGGCTCGCGCATCCTGATGCCACCGGTCCTTGACGGCTTCTCGCAACCGATCCCACTCGCCGTTCTGCAGAGCGCGCACCAGCATCAACGCGCGCTGCAGGTTGAAGATGGCGTCGCCGCGCGGCACTGATGTCGGAAGCGCGGCGCGAGCCTTTGCCGTGGCGAGGCCCACCGCCGGCGTAGCGACGATTAACCGCAGGTCATCGGGCCACGACCACTGGATGGCCCGCGGGTCCTCACCCTCAATCTGCACGACCGAGGTGAGCCCACCCACGAGCGCCGGTGCGGCGTTGTCGGCGTGCCCTTCCATTGCCGTTGCCACGCCAAGCATCAGCCGATCGTTCTGAGGACCGGCGACGCGCTCGAATACGCGAAGGCCGGCCACCGTCGCCGCAGCGCTGCTGCCGAGTCCCGCTGCCATCGGAATATCGCTCGTGACTTCGACCGCCACCGAAGGCGTCCGAGCACCGGTCCGTTGCACGATGGCATCGAACGATCGCTCGACGGCGTTCTTTCCTCGTACCGGCGGTGTGCTGTGAACGACGGTCAATCGACTGGCGCCGTCATCGCGGATGTCCACGATCCGCACCCGGAGGTACAACTGCACTGCCACACCAAGGGTGTCGAAGCCGCCACCCAGATTGGCCACCGATCCGGGTACTACGAGGTCGCGCATTCCTATGGAACTGGTGGTAAGTGACACGAAATAAAAACGATATCACGAATTAGCGTCGAGCAGCATCGGCAGAGCCAGAGGGGGCTCTGCGTGCCAGGGCGCACGCCCGATTTCGTTGAGTGCGGTCGAAAGCGCTGCTTCCTCACAGGGTTCGACGGTGATCACAAAGGGGAGCGCGTCCTTCGGATATCCGGTCTCCTGGTGCAGAGCGTCGAGGTTGATGTCTTGTTTGGCCAGCGCGGCCGCGATGGTCGCGATGATCCCCGGACAATCCCTCACGACGAAGCGCAGGTAATAGGGCATTGCTGCCGGGGCGACAACCATCCCGGGACGCCACTGCTCGGCCTCGCGTGCCTCTCCCACCGTGGTGAGCGCGAGAAGGTCCGAGACCACCGCGACCGCGGTTGCCGGGCCGCCGGCTCCCGCGCCGCTGAAGCTGCTCTCGCCGCCGTATTGTCCGAAGATGCTCACGATATTGTTCGCACCTTCGTTGCGGCCGAACGCCGAGATCTGCGGAACCAGTACGGGGCCAACCGACGCATAGAAGCCCGAGTCGCGCGTGCGGGCCTGCGACACCTGCCGAATGGTGCAGGCCATCCGCCGCGCGTACTGGAAGTCGGCGCTCGAGATCTGACGGATTGATTTCGTCGGGATGTCGGATGCCTTGATGTGCCGATGGAACGCGATGCCGGCAAGCACCACCAGCTTGGCGGCTGCGTCGTGGCCGTCGACGTCGGCGCTCGGATCGGCTTCGGCGTAGCCGAGACGCTGCGCGTCGGACAGCACGACATCCAGTGGTTCTCCCTTCGCCGCCATCCGGCTCAGGATGTAGTTGCAGGTACCGTTCAAGATGCCGGCGACACCAACCAGCGTGTCGCCGGACAAACCCTCGCGCACTCCGTGAATCAGGGGCACGCCGCCGCCGACCGCGGCTTCGAATCGCAGTTGCACGCCGCGGCGGGCCGCGACGATCAGCAGCTCGGGAGCGTGCGCGGCCAGCAGCATCTTGTTCGCGCTCACCACCGACGCACCCTGTTCGAGCGATCGCGTGACCCATTCACGCGCAGGGTCGACGCCGCCCACGACCTCCACCACCACGTCGGGGCGTGCCGCGAGCACTTCGTCGAAGTCCTCGGTCCAGACCACGTCGGGAGTCAACCAGCTGGCGCGCTTGCGCGCGACGCCGCGGTTGAAGACATGCGTCAATCGCAGCCGATCGGTGAGCTCAGGCCGTTCGACCAGGATTCGCGCCACCGAGGAGCCGACGGTGCCGAACCCGAGCAGAGCGACAGTCAGAGGATGACGAGGCATGAGGTCTAACAGTTTATCGTGTGGAAGAATGTATTAACTCCCAAGTCCCAACGCCCAACTCCCAAAGCAACCACGTGGAACTGGGAGTTGTGTTTGGACGTTGGGAGTTGGGAGTTGGGAGTTGGCAGAATTGAATCCCTTCAGCATCGGCATCATTCAGGACCACGCCACTCCTGACGTCCGCGAGAACGTGGCCCGGGCGGAGCGCTTGATAGGCGAGGCGGCGCGGAAGGGCGCGCAGATCGTGTGCCTCAAGGAGCTGTTCGGATCGCCGTATTTCTGCAAGTCGCAGCAGAGCGATCGCTTCGATCTGTCCGAACCCATCCCCGGCCCGACGACCGACGCGATGCAGCGCCTCGCCCGCGAGCTCGCCATCGTCATCGTGGTGCCGCTGTTCGAGCGGCAGGCGGCCGGGATCTATCGGAATTCCGCTGCGGTGATTGATGCCGATGGTTCGCTTCTTGGCGTGTACCGCAAGATGCACATTCCGGACGATCCGCTGTTCTACGAGAAGTACTACTTCACACCCGGCGAGTCGGCGGCCGGCCGTGGCGAGCCTGCGGCGACGACGCGCGTCGACGCAAACGGCTTCACGGTATGGAAGACACGCTACGCGACGATCGGCGTGCTGATCTGCTGGGACCAGTGGTATCCCGAGGCGGCGCGCATCACGTCGCTGCTCGGCGCGCAGGTGCTGTTCTATCCAACCGCGATCGGATGGCATCCGGCGGAGAAGGACGAATGGGGGCGCGCCCAGGTCGATGCGTGGCGGACCATTCAGCGCTCGCACGCAATTGCCAACGGCGTCTACGTCGCGTCGCCCAACCGCGTCGGCCACGAAGACGAGCCCGGCACGCGAGGCCTGGAATTCTTCGGCCACTCGTTCATCGCCGATCCGTTCGGGAGAGTGATCGCCGAAGCCGGCGAGTCGGAGGAGATCCTCGTCGCGCAGTGCGATCCGGCGCTCATCGAAAACGTGCGCCGCAACTGGCCGTTCCTGAGGGATCGGCGTGTCGATGCATACGGGCCGATCCTCAATCGGTACCTGGGTTCCTAAGGCGCTCGGCGTTGACGATCACGACACACAGAGGCACCGAGGCACAGAGGACTAAGATCTAATGATCCTCTGTGCCTCGGTGCCTCGGTGTGTCGTCTTCTGCGCGGAACGCTCGAGATGAGTACGACGCCGTCGCCTCCCTTCCGCATGCCGGCGGAGTGGGAGCCGCATCGCGCCACCTGGATTAGCTGGCCGCATCACGAGCCCGATTGGCCAGGAAAACTCGGGCCCATTCCCTGGGTTTACGCAGAGATCGCGCGCGTGCTGGCCGATCACGAGCCGGTCGAGATCTTGTGTCACTCCGATGACGTGCGAAAGGCGGCGCGCACCGCGCTCGATGCGCACGGCGTGCGGAGGGATCGGACGCGAATTCACGTCGTACCGACCGATCGCGTCTGGCTCCGTGACTCCGCGCCGACCGGCGTCGTCGATGCGAACGATCGTGTCGTGCTGGTGTCGTGGGCGTTCAACGCGTGGGCCAAGTACGACAACTGGACGCAGGACGCGCGCGTCGGTGCTGCAATCGCGACAGCGACGGGCCTTCCGATCGTAGAGCCGACACGAGAAGACACGAGCGAGCGCGTCATCCTCGAAGGCGGCGGCATCGAGGTGAACGGCGCGGGGACGATGCTCGTGACCGAGGAATGGCTGCTGAGCGCGCAACAGGTCCGTAATCCCGGCCTGGGCCGCCGCGACTACGAGCGGATCTTCGAGCGATGGCTCGGCGTGTCGCGGACGATCTGGCTTGGTGAGGGCTGTGTAGGCGACGACACGCATGGCCACATCGACGACATCGCGCGGTTCGTCGATCGCGATACGGTGGTGCTCGCCGTGGAGCGCGATCCGCGCGACGAGAATCACGCGCGATCGATGGACAACCTGCGGCGGCTCGAGCTCGCGTCGAATGAGCCGGGCCATCCGCCATTGCGGATCGTCACCCTGCCGTTCCCCCGCACAGTGACGATGAAGGGCGAGCGCTTGCCGGCGAGCTACGCGAACTTCTACATCGCGAACGGCGTGGTGATGGTGCCGACGTTCAACGACCCCAACGATCGCATCGCGCTCAACACGCTGGCCGAGCTGATGCCCTCACGCACAATCGTCGGCATCCACGCAGTCGATCTCGTGTGGGGATTGGGAACGATGCATTGTTTGACGCAGCAAGAACCTGCAGTGTAGGCCGGGCCTGGACTTTAGGCCCGGCGTTTGCTTCAGCGTCCAACGGCGAGCGATATCGCGAGGGCCGCACCCGGCATGGCGACGCCGGCGATTTCCTGGTAGTCCTGGTCGAGCAGGTTGGTGCCGTCGACGCGCAGCTCGAATGTCTGCGACAAGCGCTTCGCAATCCGCGCATCGAGCAGGACGTAATCGAGATTGCCGGCCGCACGCGAGCGATAGCGGTACTCCACGCGAGGCGCGATCGAGAAGCCGCGAGACAGCGGCAGCCATCCGGCCGCCGTGAAGGAGTGCGGTGCGTAGTCGAGCACGTATTTCGACAGCTGATCGACCGGCGCCGCGTCGAGATTGATCTCGGTGTAGCCGGCCTGGACGAACGCGCCGTCCGCAAACGATCGCCGCGCCCCGAGCTCGAGGCCGAGCGTATCGACGCGACGAATGTTGTACGTGCGCCACCGGTCGGCCACCGTCGGCCGCAGCCAGTCGATCACGTCGCGATCGGCGCGCCCGAACACCGTGGCTTGGAACATCCACTCGCGGCCGGCAAAGAGATCGACACCGCCTTCACCGGCCCATGCCGTCTCCGGTCCGACTTCAGGGCGCGCCAGATTGGCGGGATCCGAGTAGTAGCGCTCGGTGAACGTCGGGACACGGAAGGCGCGGCCGGTCGACGCCCGCACGCGCACGGCTGGAGCCGCCCACCAGCTCACGCCAAGCGATGGATTCCACGAGGTGCCGAATTCGTTGTAGCGATCGACGCGGAGCGTGGCGTCGGCCTGCGCGCGATGGCCGATGTCGCCGCGCCACTCACCGAAGGCGCTCACCCGCGAGAGCGTGTGGTCTCCGAGGTTGGTTGACCGGATCCAGTCGCCGCCGCCTTCGACACCGACGGTGACGGTGCCCACGTCGCCCACCTTGTGTGCGCCGCTCGTCGAGATCAGCACCTCGTGCGTGCGATGGCGGTTGTCCGACAGCTCGGGCCGCGTCTC
>Ga0075423_10000387_pt1 | contig 34876 bp, 29 predicted proteins | sample SoiMethybrSBSTD2_FD_80114 | JGI IMG/M metagenome (GOLD analysis project Ga0075423, IMG submission 80114) | Bulk soil microbial communities from a Populus tree surrounding site in Tennessee, USA - Soil MetaG P. TD hybrid SBSTD2 | ecosystem: Environmental > Terrestrial > Soil > Tree plantation...
AGCCCCAACCGAAACAGAAGCCCCGATTCTCCGGGGCTTTCTCAGAGCGGACGACGGGGCTCGAACCCGCGACCCTTGGCTTGGGAAGCCAATGCTCTACCAGCTGAGCTACGTCCGCGTGAGGCCGAGGATACCGCAGGTTTGCGGAGGCGGGCTGATCCCGCCTCCGCCGCCCACGCCAGGGGGGTTGGCCAAGCGTGTCGCCAGGAATCGTGGCGCTGACCCTATGGCCGGCATCACGATCCGACGACAAGGGGACGGCCGCCGCAACGCCGCCCCGGACGAACGACTCTACCGCATTCTGCCCCTACTTTCCACCGGTCGGCCGGGGCGCTAGAGTCGGCACCGAGTCTGAACGAGGAGGGCTGTGACGATGGAGCTCGAGGAACTCCAGAGGACCGCGGAAGCGCTCGTCGCGCCCGGCAAGGGCATCCTGGCCGCCGACGAGAGCACGGGCACGATCGAGAAGCGCTTCAAGTCGATCGGCCTCGAGTCAACGGAGGAGCATCGCCGTGCCTACAGGGACATGCTCTTCACGACCGAGGGCGTCGAGGACTACATCAGCGGCGTGATCCTGTTCGACGAGACGATCCGGCAGAGCGCGAGCGACGGCACGCCGTTCGCCGAGCTGCTCGCACGTCGCGGGATCATCCCGGGGATCAAGGTCGACAAGGGCGCCAAGCCGCTCGCGAACGCGGACGGCGAGACGGTCACCGAGGGCCTCGACGGGCTGCGAGAGCGGCTCGCCGAATACGTCTCGCTCGGTGCGAAGTTCACGAAGTGGCGGGCGGTGATCTCGATCGGGAAGGGCATCCCGAGCGACTACTGCATCTGGACGAACGCCCACGCGCTCGCTCGCTACGCGGCCCTCAGCCAGGAAGCCGGCCTCGTACCGATCGTCGAGCCCGAGGTCCTCATGGACGGCGACCACACCATCGAGCGCGCGTACCACTTCACGGCGCGGACGCAAGATGCCGTCTTCACGGAGCTGCACGATCAGCGGGTCCAGCTCGAGGGCATGCTCCTCAAGCCGAACATGGTCCTCTCGGGCTATGAGTGCGCCGTCCAGGCCTCGGACAGGGAGCTCGCCGACTGGACGCTCCGCTCCCTCCGGCACAACGTCCCAGCGGCCGTTCCCGGCGTCGTCTTCCTGTCAGGCGGTCAGACCGACGAGGACGCGACCGCGCGCCTCAACGTCATGAACGCGCAGGGCCCGCATCCGTGGGAGCTCTCGTTCTCGTACGGCCGCGCGCTTCAGGCGCCCTCGCTCAAGGCGTGGGGCGGCGATCCGGCCAATGTGGAGGCCGGCCAGCGCGCCTTCTACCACCGAGCGAAGATGAACGGCGCTGCCCGAAGCGGACTCTACGCGCCGGACATGGAAACGGCGACGGTGGCGTAGCTAGCCGGCGAAGCGCTCGAGCTTCTCGAAGGAGTGCTCGGCGCGGATGTAGCGGACGGTGCCGGACGCCGAGCGCATGACGATCGAGTGCGTCGTCGCGCCGTTCTTCGTGTAGCGAACCCCGTCGAGTAGAAAACCGCTCGTCACGCCCGTCGCGGCCACGAACACGTTGTCGCTCGAGACGAGGTCGTCCATGCTGAGGACGCGCTGAGGATCGAGGCCCGAGTCCACGAGCGCCGCGCGCTCCTCGTCGTTGCGCGGCCAGAGCCGCCCCTGGATCGCGCCGCCGAGGCACTTGATCGCCGCGGCCGAGATGACGCCCTCGGGCGTGCCGCCGATCCCCATGAGCATGTCCACCACCCCGCGCCCACGACCGCTTGCAGCGATCGAGGGAGCCACGTCGCCGTCCCTGATCAGATGGACGTGGGCGCCTGACGCCCGGAGCTCCGCGATCAGGTCGACGTGCCGGTCGCGCTCGAGGACGATGACGTGCAGGTCGGTCGGGTCGACCCCTTTCGCCTCGGCGACTCGCTCGACGTTCTCCGTCGGCGAGCGGGTGATGTCGATCGCGTCGGCCGCGTCCGGGCCGACCGCGATCTTCTCCATGTAGAACGCGGCGCCCGGGAAGAAGAAGGTCCCGCGCTCGCTCAGGGCCATGACGGCGATCGCATTTGGCTGGCCGAGCGCGGTCAGGCGCGTCCCTTCGAGCGGGTCGACGGCGACGTCGACCTGCGACCCGTCGCCGCTCCCGACGTGCTCGCCGTTGTAGAGCATCGGCGCCTCGTCTTTCTCCCCCTCGCCGATCACGACGACGCCGTCCATCTGCACCGTGTCGAGCATCAGCCGCATTGCGTCGACGGCAGCCTGGTCGGCGCTTTCCTTCTCGCCTCGCCCGACCCAGCGCCCGGCTGCCAGCGCCGCGGCTTCGGTGACGCGGACGAGCTCGACGGCCAGGTTGCGGTCCGGCGCGATCGGCGAGGCCGTCGGGCCCGGTCGTCCCCTCGCCTCGACGCCAGTCACGAGCGCATCCTATAACCCTTGCCGCCGTCGGCTCCGTCGTGCTCGGAGCTCTAGGGCGCGACGAAGCGGCCTTCTGAACCGCTACCGGAGCTGACGCTTCCGGAGCCGCCGGAGGTGCCGCTGCCGCTGCTTCCGCTTCCGGAGCTGCCCGAGGTGCCGCTGCCGCTTCCAAAGCTGCCACTCCCCGACGTGCCGCTCGTCGTGCCGCCGCCGGGCCCGCTATTGCTCCCCGGCGTCCCGCTCGTCGTGCCACCGCCCGGCCCGCTGTTGCTGCCCGACGTGCCGCTCGTCGAGCCACCGCCGGGGCCGCTGTTGCTCCCCGAGCCCGAGGTGGAGGCGGGTTGCTCCACCGGGCCGCTCGGCCCCGGGCCCCCGCCAGAGATGTGGTCGTCTCCGCTTCCCGACGTGCTGCCTCCCGAGCCTGGGCCGCTGGAGTCGGATCCCGCGGAGCCGGAGCCGGAGCCCGAGTTCGGCGAGCTCACAGGACTGCCACCAGGCGAGGAAGAGCTTCCCGAGGACGGCGAGCCTTGACCCGTGGCGGAGTCTCCGCCGCCCGGTCCACGGTTCGAAGCGCCGCCCGTTGCAGTGGAGATTGCGGGTCCGTCAGTCGTCGAGCCGCGCGTCCCAGGCCCGTGCGACGGACGGATCGAGGGGTCGGTGTTCTTGGCGCCTGGAGTCTCGCGGTGTCCTGCCCTCCCGCTGCGATCCTCCGGGGCGACGGCAGCGGCCTTGGCGGCTCGAGCCGCGTCCGCGAGCCGCGCGCGAGCCTTGTGCATCGTCGTGGCCGTCACCGACGGTAGCCGGGGAGCATGCCGTGCCTCCGGCGGGCGCGGTGGGTCCGAGATCAGCCTCGGGACGGCCACGGCACCGCCGAGGATCGCGGTCGCGCCAAGCCCAACCGCGGCCGCCTTCGCCGCGGTGGAGACGGCCGAATCCGAGCCGCCAGTTGCGAGAAGCCGCATGAGCGGCTCCAGCCCCGGCATGCCGCCAAGACTGGCCAGGCCGCGGCGGACCTGGGCGTTCAGGCGCTGCCTCGCCCGGCTCAGCAGCGAGCGGACCGACGGCCTACTCATCTCGAGGCTCTCGGCCACCTGGTCGTAAGAGAGGCCGCGGATCTCGCGGAGCAACAGCGCTTCGCGCTGGCTGTCCGGAAGGTCCGAGATCGCGTCCCAGACTGCCGTCAGCTCGGCGCGCTGGATGACCTCGTCCGGGGGGTCGGCGCTGGGGCCGGGGAGCTCCACCGGCGTTTCTGGCGCCGGCTGCGCGGCTGTGCGCGAGCGGTGCCAGCATTCGTTGCGCGCGATGGTCGCCACCCAGGCTGCGGGATCGCGCGGGTCGGAGCCCCTGAGCCGTGCTCGGTACGCGGACAAGAAGGTCTGCTGGGCGGCGTCTTCCGCTTCGACGCGGTCGCGCAGCAGCGAGGCGCAGATCGCCTGCACCCGGCGGCCGTGCTCGCGGTAGAGGAGGTCGATCCAGTCGCTCGCTTCTCGACGGGTCGACCCGCCGACGGCGTGGGCGGGGCTAGTCGCGATGTCGGTCCCTACGGCGGCCCCGGCCGTTCGGTTTGCGGCTCGGTGGGCGATCACGAGGGCTGCCTCAGGCGACAAGCGCGACCTCCCCGATCGTGCTCCTCGCCCAAGCGACCGTCGCTGCGAGGCCCTCGCGAAGGGCGACCTCCGGCCGCCAGCCGAGGTGGCCTCGGGCGAGCGTCGTGTCCGCGCCCGTCCGGCGGACGTCGCCTCCCTGCGGGGGAAGGCGATCGAGCGCGACCCGCAACGCGGCGATCTCCTCGACGATCCGGATGACGTCGAGGAGCGTTGCCGCCTCGCGCCCTCCGACGTTGACGAGGGGCGGTGGCGCCTCCGCCTGCGCCGCGCGCACGGTGGCGTCGACGACGTCGGTCACGAACGTGAAGTCGCGGATCTGGCGGCCGTCGCCGTAGACCGGGAACGACGAGCCGGAAAGCGCCGACTCGCACAGCCGCCGGATCGCCATGTCCGGCCGTTGACGCGGCCCGTAGACCGTGAAGTACCGCAGGCCCACGGAGTCGAGCCCGCGCGCGGCGTACACGCCCGCGAGATCTTCGCAGGCCCGTTTCGTCATCCCGTAGGGCGAGCGAGGCGCTGTCGGGGTCTCGTGCTCGCGGCACGGGTATGCCGCCGCGTCGCCGTACACGGACGACGACGACGCCCAGATTACGCGGCCGCAGCCGGTCGCAATTGCCGCCTCGAACAGGCGCTGTGTGGCAAGCACGTTGTCGCGCAGGTAGGTCGGAAAGCCTGCGCCGAAGCTTCCGCGCACGCCCGGCTGGGCGGCGAGATGGAACACGGTCGGCCGACCCGCGAGTAGCGGTTCGAGCGGGGCCGCACTGAGGTCCGCCTCGACGAGCTCGAAGGCGGGGTCGCCGGCGACCGCCGCGAGGTTCCGCTCCTTCTGCGCGCGCGGGTAGTAGTCGGTGAACGCGTCCAGGCCGCGGACGCGCCAGCCGTCCGCGAGCAGGCGCTCCGCCAGATGCGAGCCGACGAACCCGGCGCATCCGGTGACGAGTGCGAACAGCCGCCGCCTCACGCCGGAGCTTCCTCGGCCGCCAGCTCGCGCATCGGGCCGACTCGGACATTCGACGACGAGGCGAGGACGGCAAGGAGCTCGGCAATCGCGCCGCGGTCGGCCTCATCCATGACCGCGTGGTGCAGCATCACGCCGGTCGGCTCCCCCGCCCGGACGGCCTGCGCCAGCGCCGCTCCGAGCTCGCGTCGCGATGCGCGAAGGCCGGCTCGCCGCCGCACCCAGTCGACCGAGACCGGCAGCTCTTGCACCGCCTCGACGCGGAGCGGCTCGGCGCGCGACTCGCGCGAGAGGACCCGCAGCCCCGCGGTGCGGACGGCGTGCGCGGTCTCGGCGGTGCAGCGGTTCCACGGCGGCGTGAAGATCGGCTCCGGCTCCTCGTCGAGACGCGCGAGCAGGAGCTCGCGACCGCGCAGGACGTCCGCGAGCTGGAGCTCGGCGGGCCGCGACGGACCGAACTCGCTCTTGTGCCCGACCGGCTCGTGGTTTCGATGCGCCAAGCCGTGCTGGTGGATCCGGAAGAGCTCGGGCGCGGCCCGCCGGCGGGCGCCGAGCCTCCGGGCGAGCGGCGGCGAGAGGGCGCACGGGATGGCGGCGAGGTCGAGCGGTGCGCCGGCCGCCTCGTAGGCGTCGAGGAGCGCGTGAAGACGATCGTCACCCCAGCCCGCGTCGTCGTCGCGGAAGAAGAAGACGATGGTTTCCTGGGCGGCCTCGAGGGCGGCGCGGAGGAGATCGAGCCAGGCGCTCACGCCGCACCCCTTGCCCGCATCGCGACGAGGCGGTCGAGGATCTCGGTGGTGCGCTGCGCCCCGCCGAGGTCGAGCTCGACGCGGCGAGGCGGTTCCCGCAGGGCGCGGTCGACGGCCTCCGCGAGCGCGACCGGGGACAGGTCGTCACCGCTGAGGACGCGAACCGTTCCCAGCCGTTGCAGCAGGCTCGCCCTCCGCGTCTGCTCGTCCTCTCCGGGTGCTGCGAACGGCGCGACGAGCGCCGGGACGCGCGAGCGGATCACTTCGAGCGCGGTGTTGTAGCCGCATTGGCTCAGCGAAGCGCGCGCGGACGCCAGCTCCGCGCCGAGGTCAGGGACCGAGCGCAGAAGCTCCAGCCCGTCCCGCCCGCGCACCTCGCGCGAGAGGTGGAGCCAGTCGGCGTCCCGAAGGAACGGCCCGGCCACGAGGCGGATCGGCAGACCAGTCCGCGCCCGGATCGCGGGCTGCGCGACCGCGGCGGCCCGTAGCAGCGGCGCGCCGAAGCGCCCGCCGCCGGCTGAGACGACGAGCGGCCCGGAGCGCGCTCCCGGGGCCGGCGGCTCTGCCGGCGGAACGACGAACCCTGTGTAGTGGACGGGCACGTGGAGGCGCGTTCGCGGTCGAAACGTCTCCGCGAGCCGAACGAGTCTCGGGTCGGCGTGCACGAGCACAGCGCCGAAGAGCTCGTTTGCGAGCCCGGCCGCGCGCTCGTCGTGTCGGGCCTGGTCCGCGCGCCCTCGCACGAGGATGTCGCGCAGGCTGCTCGCGACGAGAGCGCCGGACGCGGCGGCCTCCCGCAGCATCGGAACGAGCTCGCCGGCGAGCTTCTTGCGGCCGAAGGGGAAGAGCTCCACCACGACGACATCAGGCTGGAGGCGGCGAAACGCCTGGCGAACAACTGCCGCGCGCTCGCCGAGCGCGGCCCCGACGCCGAAGCGGTCGTCGCGGCTGACGAGCCTGCGACCGTCGAGCGCGAGCGCAGGCAGCCGGACGACCTCCACGTTCTCGGGCACGTCGACGTGGTCGGGGAGCTCGCCGCCGGCGAGAAGCACGACCTCGAAGCGCTCGACGAGCGACCGTGCCAGGGCGAGTGACCGCACGAGGTGGCCGAGGCCGAGCGAGTGCTGGCAGTGGAAGAGGAGCCGCCCGCTCATCCGAGCTCTTCCAGGCCGGACGCGAGTACGGCGTCGAGCCGCGCGAGCCCTTCAGTCCGGAGGCGCGTGATGGAGCGCAGCCCACGCTCGACGAGTAGCGCAGCCGCGGTGTACCAGCGCAACCTGTCCGCATCGGGAGGACTCGCCTCTTCGCGGTAGCCCTCGAGGAGCGCCTCCGCGCACCGCGGATCCCGGCGGTCGACGATTCCGTCGTACCGGAGCCCGCCGAGCGCGCTGCCGAGGTCCGCGTGGGCGTCGCCGCCGGTCACGTCGTCGAGGTCGACGAGGCTGGCGGCGCCGTCCTCGACGAGCACGTTCTTCGGTTGGACGTCGCCGTGCAGGCAGGCGACCTTCCCACTCCACGCAGGAGCGGCCCGCCGGAGCGCGCGCTCGAGCGTCTTCGCGCCAGCGGTGAGATCCGGCCGGAGAGCGGCGATGGTGGTGGCCGCGGCGCGAAGCGCGTCGGCCTCGTACCGATTCGAGAGTCGTGCGTCGACGGGCTCGAGCCGGTGGAGATGTCCGAGCGTGGCGCCGAGCGCGCGCCAGCCCTCAACCCCCTGGAGGGCGGCGAGCCGCGTGCCCCCGAGCGGCTCGAGCGCGAGCCCCTTCAGCTCGGGCCACCAGGCGAGGACGGCGGGCACCCGGAGGCCGCGGGCCCGCAGCGCCAGATGGACCGCGCGCGTGCGTGCGTCCGTCTCGTCCGAGTAGAGCTTCACGAACATGGACACACGCCCGCCCGCGTCGAACATGGCTGCCGTCGCAGCCTTCTCGGGCGCGTACGCGACGAGGCGAAACGACGGCGGCCCGTCGCCGACGGGCGGCCACGAACCGTCCGCGAGCCGCGGCAACGCGGCGAGCTTCCGGTCCGCGGGGAAGACGCAGAACACCGCGCCGAGGTACTCGTCGTGGAGGACCGCGCCCGCCGAAACCTGTGCGCGCTCGAAGCGCGATGCGCTCGCCCCGGGACGGAACGCGCGGGCCGAGACGAGCCGTCGTTGCCCTCCGACCTTCACCCGCACCAGCACCCGGAGGCTTCGGCCGGGGTGGTACGTCGCACGGACGCGCTCACAGGCGTCGATCTCCTCCCCGAAGAGCGCCGACAGACGCGCGCCAAGAGCCTCCTCGTCGACGAACTCGTCGCGCTGCGGGAAGACGGGGTCCGGCGCGAGCGGGACGGCGGCGACCGTGGTCACTGGGCCTCCTGTCGCTGGGCATCGGTCGACGACCACGTGAAAAACTCCCTGCGGCCGCCGTCGACGACCTCCACGCTGCCGACGGCACACGCTCCGAGGCGCGGCGGCCCGTCTCCGTCCGCCACGGGCGTGATCAACGTCGTGAAGAGGGCCGTCGGCGCCAATCTGACAGCGGAGACGACGGCCGCCGCGAAGCGGATGCCGTAGCTCGGGGAACGCCAGCCGGTCTCAATCGCAACCTGGTCGGCCCCGTTGATCTCGAGGACAACGCGGGGAGCGAGCACGCGCGAGCCGTCGAGAAGCGACTCCGGGGACGCGAGGTGGAAGCGGAGGTCGTAGCGGTGGGCGACGTTCCCCGTCAGCCGGTCCTGGACGATCCAGTAAGCGTCGTCGACGAAGAGGATCGTTCTTGCGTGAACCGCCTCGTAGACGGGGCTGTGGACCTCGCCGCGGAGGACGTCGAGACGAGGTCGCGTCGTCCGCTGCCCGGGGCACGCCTGCGCGACGGGTCCCTTCGGCTTCCCGCGCGCGTACGGCGTCTGGTCGAGGCCGTCCACGGTGACCGTGTTGTGGGCCGCGGTGCCCTTGAACCAGCGACGGAGGTTCGGCTCGCCCTCTGCGTACGTGAACCGTCCCGGGTCGACGACCAACGGGCCGCCGAGCGCCGCCACCTCGATGCTCAGCGCATCGTAGTGGCCGTGCCCGCCGTCCCCGAGCGGGCCGCAGTCGAAGACGAGGTAGCGGGCGCCACGGTCCCAGCCGCTGCGCTGGATGAAGTATCCGCCGTCCGGGAAGGACACGTGCCGCGCTCTCGGCGGCGTCGATCCAGGAACCAGCTCGGAGCGCCCGAGCAGCCGGGCGGCGAGCTCGAGCAAGTCCCGATTGTCATCGGCGTCGGCGTCCGAGAGCGCCGGCAGCCGACCGTCCGGCCGACGGACATGGCGGACGAAGTCACAGGCCCGACCGAGCCGGCGCTCGTACGTCCGCCCGGGATCGAGCCCGAACCGGTGGGCGTTCTCGAGCGCGGCGAGCAGCGAGCGCACGGCGAGCGCGTGGTAGTGCGTGGAGGCCTCCCGGTGGACACCGTCCGGGTGGAAGTCGGCCGCGAGGTTGGCGCGCAGCTCGTCCAGCGCGAACTCGGCGAGCGACCCTTCCGGGTCGAGCTCCGGCACGCCGAGAGCGGCGACGAACAGCCCGTACAGCTCGAGCGTACGGTGGTTGCGGGCGGGAGTCAGCTCTGCCAGGACATACGCGACCTCCTCGTGCATGCGCTCGACGAGCACGCCGTCAAGGGCAGCCGAGGGGCCGAACAACTCGCGCGTGCAGACCCAGTTCTGCAGCCGCCGGGCCGCGATCTCGGTCGCGTCCGCCCGCGGCGAGACCTGGGCGATCCAGGAGCCGACGAGGAGCTCCCACGCGTCCTTGAAGCGGCGGTCGCCGGTCGCCGTGTGTGCGTGGGCCAGGTCGAGCCCCCACAGGAACTTGCTGCACTCGATGCGCCACTCGGGGTCGTCTTCGAGGCCGGCAGTTCGCCAGTCCGGCGGGAGACCGAGCTCGAGGGTGACGCCGCAGTGCGTGAAGCGGCCGGCGCAGGCGTTCTCGGCCACGCGGAGGTCGCGGTGTCGGTCTGCGATCACGCAGAAGAGAGCCGGACGCGCCAAGGTCGACGTCATGAAGCGGCCTCCAGGAAGAGGTCGGCGAGCTGCCGCGCGAGCCGGTCGCCGTCGAAGCGCCGTGCGACGGTCTCGCGGGCGGCCGCGGCGAGCCGAGCGGCGAGCGCCGGGTCGTCCCGCAGGCGCAGGAGTGCGGATGCAAGCGCCTTTGGATCCTCGGGCGGCACCAACAGTCCGTTCGAGCCGTCTTCGACGAGCTCCGGGATCCCGGACACGGACGTCGTGACGACGGGCAGGGCGCACGCCATCGCCTCGACGAGGACGTTGGGGATCCCGTCGCGGTCGCCGTTCGCGAGGACGCGGCACGGAAGGCAGAACACCGTCGCGCGCTCGTACTCGCGCCGGAGCTCCTGCTGGCTCATCGGGCCGGCGAGCGAGACGACGCCGCTGAGTCTGTGCCCCGCGATCGCCGCGCGGAGAGCCTCCTCCTGGTCGCCCGGTTCGCCGACGATCAACACCTCGATGTCGACGCCCCGCCGGCGAACCAGGGCGGAAGACTCCACGAGAACATCGAAGCCCTTCTTCGCGACCAGGCGCCCGACCGCGAGGACGCGCAGCGTCGGTTCATGCCGGCGAGCCGGCGGGTTGCCGTCGAGGAGCCGCGCGAGCTCGGCGTTCAGGCCGTGGTAGACGCGATGGATTTCCGCCCTCGGTGCCAGCGCGCGGAGGTGCGCACGGTTCGTTTCCGTGCACGTGACCGCGAACCGCGCGGCGAGCAGCTTGCGCGGCAGCAGCCGGCCCGGGTTGAGCGAGGGCGAGTAGATGTCCTTGGCGTGACCCGTGAACGAGAACCCGAGGCCGGTGACCATGGAGGCGATCCAGGCGACCGTGGTCGTGCCGTGGGCGAAATGTGCGTGGAGGTGCCGCACCTCAGGCTCGTCGAGCAGCCGGTCTGCGAGCGCGACTCCGAGCAGCAGCTCCTTGACGAAGAGCTTGCGCGGCCGCGACAGGAATGTGCGCCGCGCCTGCACTGACTGCGCGAGCGTGAACGCGAGCGCCCGCGCCAGGCCCAGCGGCCGTTCTCGCGCGACGCGGCCCAACGCCGGTCGAAAGGCCGGGAAGTTCTCGCGGAGCCAGCGCGGGAGCGTCGTCTGAGAGAGGCTCGACGTCGGCGGCAGGTAGCTCCGCGGAGCCCGGATCGCCGCGACGACCGGCTCGCGCACGTCCTCGTCGGGCGGCTTGATCACGTAGAGGCGAAGTCGCACCTCGAGCTGCTCGAGCCGGTGGATCTCGCTGGCGATGAAGAGCTCCGAGAGCCGCGGGAACCCCTTGAGGACGTAGGCGACCTCAGGCATACGCCGCCTCCAGAGAGCCGGCGAAACGCGTCGTGCAGGCGTGGAGGTCGAACTCGCGCTCGACGAGGTCGCGGGCGGCGTTCGCGAGCTGTGCCCGGAGCGCCGGGTGGGCCGCCAGCCGTTCGATTGCCATCGCGAGGTAGGCCGCGTCGCCGGCCAATGCGAGCAGCCCGGTCTGCCCGTCCTTCACCGCCGTGCCGACCGCCCCGACGTCGCTCGCGACGACAACGCGGCCGGCGGCCATTGCCTCGAGCACGACGTTCGGCAGCCCGTCGCGGTCGCCCGTGCTGTCGCGCAACGACGGCACGGCGACGACGTGTGCGCCGGCCAGGGCCGCCGGCAGCTCGTCGTGCGTGACGGGCGGCTCCAGCGAGACCTGGTCGGCGACGCCCGCCGCCTGGATCCCTGCCGCCAGCCGTTCGCGCTCGGGCCCGCCGCCGACGATGCGGAGCCGGAGCGGACGACAGAGGCGCGCAGCTGCTTCGACGAGCACGCCGAAGCCCTTCTTCGGGACGAGGCGGCCGACCGCGAGCAGGGTGAATGGCGCCTCGGGCGGCTCCGGTGTGGGACGAAAGCGGCGCAGGTCGACCCCGTGCGGAAGCACCTGCGCCTCCGCGCCCGCGGCTCTCGCCTCCTCGGCGACATCTCGGTTGCACGCCACCACGCACGCCGCTGAGGCGGCTCGGGCGCGCAGCTCCGACGGGCGTACCTTACGGGCGTCGCGGGCGTGCAGGCTGAAGCCGAACGGCACCCCGATCCGCGCCGCCGCCTCCCGCCCGACCTCCGCCGGCGTGTGCGCGAAGAAGGCGTGGACGCCGTCGACGTCGGTACCCGCGAGCGCCCTCGCGACGAGCCGGGCCTGCCTCGACGGGGAAACGGCCGGCAGGACCCGCACGCGCGGGAGGAGCCGTTCGGCACCCGGCTGGAGGCCCGATGCGTCGCCCGGCTTGGTCGCGAAGATCGGCCCGAGCAGGCCACGGGATTCGAGCGCCAGGAGCTCGTTCAGGACGAACGTCTCCGAGCGACGGGGGAAGCCGCTGGTGATCGCGGCCAGCATCACGCCGCGAGCACCTCCTCGGCTGCTTCGACGAGCTCCTCGACCCGCTCGGGCCACCCGTCCTCGAGCTTGCGGAACGGCGCCTGGGCCCGGACGAGGATCGACGCGGCGAGGTAGGCCGTGAGGCCGTCCGGGGCGTGCCCGTAGCTTGCGACGAGCGCGCCCGAGACGGCGAGCGCTGTGCGCGCGCCGCGCTGACGCGCCGCATGGGCCGAGTAGGTGGCGAGGTCGAGCGCGCGCGGGGCCGCGCACAGCTCGTCGAAGTCGAGCAGCGCGATGTCGTCACCGTCCTCGAGCAGCTGCCCGACCTCGAAATCGCCGTGAGAGGAGACGAGCTCGGCGGCGCCGGGAAGCGATCGACCAAGCGCATCGAGCAGTGCCTGCACGCGCGGCTCGAGGCGAGGGAGGACCGTCGAGACGAGCTGCGCCGACTCGGCGGCAGGTCGCAGCTGACGGTCCGAGGAGGTGCGGGGCAGCCCGCGCGGCCGGCGTCCGTGCAGCTCCTGCAGGAGCGTGCCGGCGAGTGGCGCCAGGCGCTCGGCATCCGCGGCGACGGTGCCGCGGAGCGCCGACTGGACCGTCGTCCGCAGTTCAGGGATCCGCGCCTCGAAGGCGGCTGTCGGAATCCCGGTCATCTCGGCGAACCGAAGAGCGTGCGTCGCGGCGGTGAGCTTCTCCCGCGACGCGTAGCCCTTGAGCACGTGGTCGCCGAGCCCGAGCACGACGCGGCCGAGCGGCTTGTAGCCGAGGCGGCGGGCATTCGCGTCCCGGCCCGCCTCGAGCCCGAGCGCGGCGAGGCGCTCGACGAGCGCATCCGGCCGCTCGTGCAGCAGCGGCAGCTCCACGTCGTACGGGCTCCACTGGACGAGCACCTCGGCGGCGGCGTCGAAGCGGAGCGGGCGGTCGACGGGCGAGCGGCCGTTCACGAGACGAGCTGCGGCGACGTTCGCCTCGTCGGACGCCACGGCCGCGAGGTCCCGCTTCCGGTCGGCCAGGACGACAGCCTCCGCGGGTACGCCGTCGACGACGGCCTCGTACGTGACGACCAGCCGGCGCCCCGGCTTGTATCTCACCTCGATCGGGGCGACGTCGTCGAGGGTCGAGCCCGGCCGAAGCTTCCGCCCGAGCAGCGCGGCCGCCGCGTCGGCGTCAAGCAGCTCGGCGACCTGCGGGAGCCGCGGGTCGCGGAGACGCGGTGCCGGGCGGCGGCCGGCTCCGACGCCCTGGTGCCGCGCGAGGCGGCTGAACGTGCCCCGCGCGGCGAGCAGCTGGCCGGGCGTCCCGTCCTCGACGACGCGGCCCTCGTCGAGTACGAGGACGCGGCCGGCCCGTCGCGCGAGCGCGATCGAGTGGGTCACGACCAGCGTCGTCCGCCCTTCCATCAGGCTCTCGAGGGCCAACACGAGCCGCGCCTCGCTGGCAGCGTCGAGCCCCGTCGTCGGCTCGTCGAGGACGAGGATGGGCGGGTCGCGCAGCAGCACGCGGGCAATCCCGAGCCGCTGTCGCTGCCCGCCGGACAGGCCGGCCCCGCCGGCTCCGAGCTCGGTTCCGTAGCCGTCCGGCAGCCGCGCGACGAACTCGTGCGCTCCGGCCGCACGTGCCGCCCCGACAATCTCCGCCCGGGTGGCGGTCGACCCGTACGCGATGTTCTCGGCGACCGTCCCGCGGAAGAGGACCGTGTCCTGGAGCAGGATCCCCACCTGCTGGCGCAGCCAGACGAGGGCGCAGTCGCGCGCGTCCCGGCCGTCGATGCGGACGCTGCCCTCGTTCGGGTCGTAGAACCGTGCGAGGAGCGCGGCGAGCGTCGACTTGCCCGCGCCGGAGCGGCCGACCAGGGCAACGCGCTGGCCCGGCTCAAGCCTCAGCGAGATCCCATCGAGCGCCCGGCGTCCCGCCGTATAGGCGAAGGACACCCGGTCGAACTCGACGGCGCCGGCCGCCCTGGGGCCGGCGTATGCGCCCGGTCGGTCGCGCAAGGCATCGTCCGTGGCGAGGAGCTCGGCGATCCGGTCGGCGCGGGCCGCGGCGCGCGACACGGTCGCCGACTGACGGGCGAGATCTCGAAGCGGCTTGTACGTCCGCGCGGCGTAGGCTGCGAAGACGACGAGGCTCCCGGCCGTGAGCGCTCCCGAGGACACGCGGAAGACCCCAAGGACCAGCACGATCGTGGCGGCGAAGGCTCCGAGGACGTCGACGACAGCCGAGAACCGCGCCTCCGCACGCGCGGCGTGGACGCCTATCTGTCGGCGCAGCTCGCTCCGCTCCTGGACGCGCTCGTGCTCGAAGCTCTCGGAGCCGAACGCCTTCACGACCTGGATGGCCGACAGCGCTTCGGACGCGAGTGAGGCGATCTCGCCCTCCTCGGCACGCTGCAGGCGCGCGAGCTCCTTGATCCGGCGCCGGTATCGGAAGGTGACAAGGCCCAGAACCGGCGTCACGGCGAAGGTCGCCAGGGCGAGTACGGGATCGAGGATCGCCGCGACGGCCGCCATGCCGACGAGCAGGAGCAGCGCCGAAGCGATCTGGCCCAGGGAGTCGGAGAAGAGGGCTCCGATGGCGTTCACGTCGCCGGTTACACGGGTGACCAGGTCGCCTTTCGGGCGCCGGTCGTGGAACCCGAGCGAGAGTCGCTGCAGATGCGCGTAGACCGCGACCCGCAGGTCGTGGACGATTCGCTCTCCCGCGCGGTCGAGAAGGAAGTCGGACCAGTACGAGGCTGCCGCACCCCCGGCCGCGATGACGAGCACGGCTGCCGCCAGACCCGTCAGGAGCGCGAGATCGGACGAGCCCGGGTCGAATCCCCTCCCGCCGTCGGCGAGCAGCCGGTCGATCACCACCTTCAGTGGCCACGGCTGTGCGAGCTGAGCCCCCGTCAGGACGACGGTCGACCCACCGCTCACCGCCAGCGCGCGCCAGTGGCGGGTCAGGAACGGCGCCAGCAGGCGAGCGGGAGCGCTGCCGTGCTCGGTCATGATGCCTCCTCGAGGAGCTCGTCCTCGGTCGCTGTTGCCCGGCCGAGCTTCTCCAGCACCGCGACGGCGCGCCCTGCCCCCGCGTAGTCACCCTGCGACGGATACGGCCGCGTCGCTAGCAACCGTCCCACGGACGCGCGCATCCGCTCGGCGTCCAGCTCGTGCGGGTAGAGGACATCCACGCGGCCGGCCTTCCGCAGCAGCTCGGCACGGACCGCCTGCTCGCGGCTCGGGTGCGTGCGAGGGACGAGCAGCGCCGGCCGGCCCGTCCGGAGCAACTCGGACACCGTGTTGTAGCCGGCCATCGCGACCACCGCGCGAGCGGTCGCGATGGCGCCGTCCAGGTCGGTGCGGAACGTCTGGACGATCACGTCGAGCTTCGCCGCCCGCTCTCGCACGGCCCGGGCGTCCGCCTCGGGCATGAGCGGCCCGGTGACGACCAGGGCGGGGACGGGAAGCGGCTTCAGCCGGACCGCATCGAGGAACGCGCCGACGAGCCGCGCGCCGTCGGCACCGCCGCCCGGCGTCACCAGGACGTACTCGGGCGGGACGTCTGTTGCCGCAGCGAGCGGCGGAGCCGCGAGGTAGCCGACGTTCTGGACCGGGACCGACGCCTCCCAGCCGAGGCAGGCAAGCGCGTGGTGGCGTGTCCCTTCGGGACCGTAGACGAGAACGGCGTCGTACAGACGCTCGAACGCCGTCCGGAGAGACGGCCGCCCCCATTCGCGCCGGACGCGTGCGGGCTCGTCCTCGATGTCGCGCAGCCCGAGCACGAGCCTCGTGCCGGCACCACGGAGCCACGCCAGCGCCCGAGCAAGCTCGTCCCCGAGCCCGAGGGGCGCCTTGTCGACGACCGCGACGTCCGGACGGAACGACCGCGCCGCGGCAAGCGCGAGCTGCGAGCGCAGCGCGCGCACGTCCGGCAGCGCGATTGCGAGCCGACCCGGCCGCTGGGCGCCGGAGGGATCCCGCGCGAGCATCGGCAGCTTGACCGTGTCGACCCGCGGCGGTAACGGGTGGGCGAGCTCGATCGGCGCGCCGGTGACGATCAGGACGCTCGCATCCGGATCACGCTCGGTCAGCGCGCGAGCGAGCACGAGCGCGCGGCGCAGGTGACCGAGGCCGACGCACTCGTTCGTGAAGAAGAGGTATTTCACGAGCCGCCTCCGCACGTCGACGCGGCGCCTGCGTCGCGGGCGCGATCGAGAAGCGCGCGGTCCGTGCTCGCGGTCAACACGACCACCCGCGTGTCAGGGAGCGAGGCCACGACGGAGCGTGTCGCCTGGACCCCGTCAACCCTCGGCATGGAGAGGTCCATCACGACCACGTCCGGACGAAGCGCGATCGCGCTCGTATGCGCCTCGAGCCCGTCCGCCGCCATACCGACTAGGTCGATACCGGGCTCACCGTGGAAAATAAGGGCGAGTGCTCGCCGGACGTTCGGGTTGTCGTCCGCGACGAGCACGCGCACGCGACGGCTGCGGTCAGAGTCGAGTCCCACGCCGCCACCGTCGCGGCGCGGAGATCCAGACCGCGATTGGACGATGGTCCTACGACCGCGGTTCGTCCTCCAGCCGGTGAATCGGATGGGCGCAGCGATCCTCCTTCCAGAACCCTCGCCGCCGGTCGGGACCGGCGCCTTTACGAGCTAGGAGTGTTCCGCCGCGAAAAAGTCGCGGTCGATTGCGCAGGCTGCGAACTACATCCGGTCCGGCGCCTCGACGCCGATCAGCGCGAGGCAGCGCGCGATCACCGACTGCGTGGCGGAGCAGAGCGCCAGCCGGAACGACTCGCTCTCGCCGCTGCCGAGCACGCGGTGCTCGTGGTAGAAGCGGTGGAAGTCGTCTGCAACGCGGATCGCGTAGTTGGGTATCGCCTGCGGGCCACGGCGCGCGGTCGCCTCGGCGACGACGTCCGGAAGCTCCGCCAGCCGCTTGACGAGGTCCCGCTCTTCGCGCGCCAGCTCCGGGGGCGCCGTGGCGTCCGGCGTCGCCCCGGCGGCGTTCCGCATGATGCCCGCGACGCGCGCATGCGCGTACTGGACGTAGTAGACGGGGTTCTTCTGGCTCTTCTCCGCCGCGAGGTCGATGTCGATCTCGATCGTCTGGTCGGGACCGCGCGAGACGAGATACCAGCGTGCGGCGTCGACCCCGACCTCGTCCATGAACTCGTCCAGCAACACGACGTCGCCGCTCCGCTTCGCCATCGCCGTCCGCTCTCCAGCACGGCTGAGGTGGACGAACTGGTAGAGCAGCACCTCCACGCGCTCGGGGTCGTAGCCCAGGATCCGCGCGATTGCCGCGTACCAGTTGCGCGTGCCGTGATGGTCGGCGCCGAGCACGTAGATGGCCCGGTCGAAGCCGCGCTCGAGCTTGTCCTGGATGTACACGATGTCGGCCGCCCGGTACGTCGGGCGTCCCCCCCGCTCCGGCGAGCGAATGATCACCCTGTCCTGTTCGTCGCCGTACTCGCTCGACCGGAGCCAGATCGCGCCTTCGTGCTCGTACGTGGGGAGCCGGTCGAGCAGCTCGCCGATCCCGTTCTCGAGCTGGCTCTGTAGCGTCCAGGAGTCGAAGTGAATGCGGAAGCGCTCGAGCGTCGCCGCAATCGACTCGAGCATCGGCGGCACCGGGTCGCCTTCGAGCGCGGCCAGTCTCTGGATGTATGCGCCACGGTAGCCGTCGGCCGGTGGCTCCTCTCCTCGGCGCACCGCGTCGACCGACGCCCGGAAACGCTCCACCTGCGTCCCGGCGTCGTTGTAGTAGTACTCGCGCTCGACCTCGTTGCCGGTGAACTCCAGCAGCCGCGCCACCGAGTCGCCGTAAGCCCCGTTCCGCCCCGAGGAGACGACGATCGGCCCGGTCGGATTCGCCGAGACCATCTCCACCTGGATGCGCGCGGCGCGCTCCGCCGAGCCACCGCCGAAGCCGGTGCCCGCCTCGGTGATCTCGCCGAGGAGCTCGCCGAACCACGGCGTCGTGACCCAGAGGTTGACGAACCCGGGGCCTGCAGCCTCCGCACGCTCGACCTCGGGCAGTCGCACGGCGGCCGCCGCCAGCTCGGTGGCGAGCTCGCGCGGCGGCCGGCGGCGCTCTGGCGCCAGGCGGAGCGCCACGTTCGTGGCGTAGTCCCCATGCTCCGCGTCGTTCGGGCGCTCCAGCTTCACGGGCACGCCGGCAAGGCCCGAGAGCGCCGCCTCGAGACGCGCGATTGACCTAGCCGGCAACGGTCTCGGGCGCCGCGACGAGCTCCTCGAGCGCCCGCAGCTCGTCCGGGGTTCCGACGGCGACCATGACGTCGCCCGCCTCGAGCCGGGCATCGGGCGTCGGCGTCGTCTCGAAGGTGCCGCCGCGGCGGCGCAGCGCGACCACCATCGCTCCCGTTCGGCCGCGGATTCGTAGCTCCCCGATCGACTTCCCCGCCGGCCCGCCCTCCTTCACCTCGATCTCCTCGAAGAGGAGATCCGGCCCGCCGAACGGCGAGACAGCGTCGAGGAACGCGGCGACTTGCGGCTTGAGCACCAGCGTCGCCATCTCTCGTCCGGCCGTCGAGTAGGGCTGCACGATCCGGTTTGCCCCTGCGAGGCGGAGCTTCGCCGCAGCATCGTCATTCGACGCGCGCGCCACGATCAGCAGGTCCTCGCGTGCGGACCTGGCCGAGAGCGTGATCGACACGTTCACAGCGTCGGAGTCCGACGCGACGACGAGCCCGCGGGCCTCCTCGAGACCGGCCTCACGGAGGTATCGGTCCTGCGTCCCGTCGCCGACGATGTAGTGGTCGCCTCGCTCGCGGGCGGCCTCCAGCGCTTCATCGCCATGGTCCACGACCACGTAGTCCGTCCCTGCCTCCCGGAACTCGGCGCCGATGCGCTGGCCGACGCGGCCGTAGCCACAGATGATCACGTGCTGTCGCAGTCGAGCGATCGTTCGCTTCCTCCGTCGTTCAGCCCAGGCACCCGTCAGGACGCCGCCGGCGATGATCTCGACGAGCGAGCCGGCGACGTAGAGGAAGATTGCCACGCCGGCGAAGAGCACGATGATGGTGAACACCTGGCTGGCGGTCCCCTCGGGCCTCGTGTCGAGACCGGTGAGAGTCGTCGTGACGACCGCCCGGTAGAGCGATCCGACCCACCCCTCGTGGGTGATGAAATGGAAGCCGAGCGTCGCGAGTCCCAGGACCGCGACGAACGCGGCCAGCGCGAGCCCGAACCGGCGGAGGCTGATGCTTCCCTCCACGAGGCAGTATCGTAGGCTCGTGGACAGCGACAACCGGGAGCGACAGCTCGACATCCATCTCGATCCCGAGCACCTCGCGGGGGCCTACGCAAACTTCGCCAACGTCAGCTTCTCCGCGTACGAGTTCACGATCACGTTCGCCCGCATCGACCACGAGGTCGAGGAAGGCAACGTACCCGGGGTGGTGGTGTCGCGCATCAACATGTCGCCCCGGTTCATGCGTGAGCTGCTCGACGCCATGGAAGACACGTGGTCGAAGTGGCAGACGACCGAGGGCATCCGCAACCTGCCCGAGATCGACAACGACACCTAGCAAGCCCCGGTCGCGCGGGTGAGAATGGCGCCAAAGCGCATGCGCGTCGCCGTCATCTCGGACATCCACGCCAACCTCCACGCGCTGACCGCCGTTCTCGCGGAGGTCGACGGCGAACGCCCTGACGCGATCTGGTGTCTCGGCGACCTGGTGGGATACGGGCCCCGGCCGAACGAATGCTGCTCGACCGTGCGCACCCGCGCCGACCTCGGCCTCGTCGGGAACCACGATCTCGTCGTCCTCGGCCAGGTCGACGTGACCGAGTTCAATCCGGAGGCGCGTCGGGCGGTCGCGTGGACGCAGGGCGTCCTCAACGACGACTCGCGGCGATACCTGGCCGGGCTCCGGCCCCAGGCGACGGCGGACGGGGTCGAGCTCTACCACGGAAGCCCCCGGAACGCCGTGTGGGAGTACGTCCTCGACACCGAGGCGATCCAGGCGGCGTTCTCTCACTCGAACGCGAAAGTGATCCTCATCGGCCACAGCCACATCCCGATCGTGGCGCACCTGACCGGCCACGACGTGCAGGCTGCGCATGCACCCGAATCGACCGAGGCCGACCTCGGCGACGGGCGGCTCCTGCTCAACCCCGGCTCAGTCGGACAGCCCCGCGACGGAGATCCGCGCGCTGCCTGGCTGCTGCTCGACCTCGATGACGGACGCGTGTGGTTCCGGCGCGTCGAGTACGAGGTGACGCGCACGCAGGAGGAGATACGCGGGGCCGGCCTGCCCGAGGCGCTCGCCGAGCGGCTCGCGTTCGGCATCTGACGGGACGCCGGTGGAGCTCGAGCGCCCGACCGACGCCGCCGATTTCCTCGCCGCCGCGGGCGAGCTTCTGACGGGGCGCGAGGCCGAGCACAACGTCATCCTCGGGCTCTGCAGCCGCTTACGCGAATCGCCGGACGCCTACGGCGACGAAAACCCCTACTTCCTCGTCGCCAGCCACCGCGGTCGTGTCGTCGCGGCGGCCCTGAGGACACCGCCGCACAGCTTGCTCCTCTCAGAGAGCGAAGACGAGCGGGCGACCGAGGCGATCTGCGCAGCCGCGCTCGAGGCATTCCCTGCGCTGCCCGGCGTCGTCGGACCGGCCGCCGTCGCGAAGCGGTTCGCCGACGCCTGGTCGGCAAGAACGGGCGCCCGGGCGCGGCTGGCGATCGCTCAGCGCCTCTACCGCGCGGACGCCGTGACAGCACCCCCACGCGTCCCCGGGGTCCTTCGCCCGTACACCGCGGCGGACGAGGAGACTGCCGTTCGCTGGCTCGACGCGTTCGCGGCCGAAGCCCTCGGCGGGGAGGCAGCCGAGGATGCGCGCGAGTTCCTGAAACGGCGGCTGGAGGATCCCGACGCCGGCCTCGTGCTGTGGGAGGACGAGCGCCCCGTCTCGCTCGCCGGTTATGCGGGGCCGACGCCCTCGGGAATCAGGGTTGCCCCCGTCTACACGCCGCCTGAGCTCCGCCGGCGCGGCTACGCGACAGCGCTGGTCGCAGAGCTGACGCAGATGCTGCTCTCCGGCGGTCGGCGCTTTTGCTTCCTCTTCACCGACCGCGGCAACCCGACGTCGAACTCCATCTACCAACAGGTCGGCTACGAGCCGGTCGCCGACGTCGACCTCTGGCGGTTCGGGTGAGAGCTACTCCGCGACCGCGACCGCGGGCTCGGACTTCGAGCCGAAGGTGATGCCCTCGCGCCCGAGCGCGAGCTGCACCTCTTCCCGGGCCTTGTAGATTCGCCACTTGACGGTAGCGAGGGTGATCTCGAGCGAGTCCGCGATCTCCGTGTACGACATGCCGACGACGTCTCGAAGGAGGAGTGCCATCTTCAGGTCGACGTTGAGGCCCTCGACGGCGCGCCAGAGCGCGTCGATCGCCTCGAGTCGCTCCATCGGGGCGTCGACGACCTCGAGCGGCGGCACGTCGTCGATGCAGACGAGCGCACGGGGACGCCGCTCGCTCGCCCGGAGCTCGTCGAGGACGCGATTCTTCGTCACCTGGAACATCCACGTGGTGAACCGGCACCGTTCGGAGAAGTTCGGAAGCCCCTGGTAGATGCGGATGAAGACCTCTTGCGTGAGGTCCTCGGCAAGCGACCGGTCGCCCACGAGCCGGAGCACGTAGTTGTAGACCGGGAGCTCATAGGTGCGAACGAGGAGCGAGAACGCTCTCTCGTCCCCCTTCTGAGCTTTCCGCAGAACGCCTGGGTCCGGCTGGGGGAGCGACAAGGCGGGACGATTGTAGCCTGTCTGCGACTAGGAGTTACAAGCTCGCATCGATCGGTTAATGATCTCTAACCAATTCCTTACCCGTCATGTCTTCGGGGGGATTGGCGCCTAACAACGCCAGAGCGGTAGGGACGACGTCCGACAGCTCACCGCCGTCGCGGAGCTCCCGGCCGGCCCCGGTAAGCAGGAACGGCACCGGGTTCGTCGTGTGGGCGGTATGCGGACTCATCCCGTCCGCCTCCAGCATCACCTCTGCATTGCCGTGATCGGCAGTCACCAAACACACACCGTCGAGGGCGGAGACGCGGTCGACGATGCGGCCGAGGCACGTGTCGGTCGTCTCGACGGCCCTGATGACGGCCGGGATCACGCCCGTATGGCCGACCATGTCGGGGTTGGCGACGTTCACGATGGCGAAGCCGTAGCCGTTACCGATCTCCTCGCAGAAGCGGTCGGTCACCTCGGCGGCGGACATCTCCGGCTTGTGGTCGTAGCTGGGAACGTCGCGCGGCGACGGGACGAGGATCCGCCGCTCGCCCTCCCACTCGTGCTCCTCGCCGCCGTTGAAGAAGTACGTCACGTGCGCGTACTTCTCCGTTTCCGCCACGTGCAACTGCCGGATCCCGTGCTCGGCCAGCACCTGCGCCATGGTGTTCGTGACCTGTTGCTCCTCGAACGCGACCGGGCAATCGAAGTCGTCGCGGTAGCGGGTCATCGTCGTCAGCGAGTACCCGCCCTGGAGAAGGCGTTCCGAGAGCTGCCGCGCCCGGTCGGGCCGGAAATTGAAGAAGATGGCCTCGTCGGCCGTGGTCAGGCGAGGGCGCCCGGCGAGCTCGACCGGCTCGATGAACTCGTCCGTCACGCCGCGGTCGTAGCTCTGTTCCACCACCTCGACAGGGTTTGTTTCGGCGGGCGCTTCAATTCTTACGATCGCGTCGAGCGCGCGATCGATCCGCTCCCAGCGCCGATCGCGGTCCATTGCGTAGTAGCGGCCGCTGACCGTCGCGATCCGTTCGGCGGGCAGCTCCGCGAGGTCGTGGACGGCCGAGTGCGGTGAGACGTCGCGGCCGTCCGTGAACGCGTGGATCCACGTCCGGTCCGCGACGCCGTGGCGGCGGGAGAGCTCCATCAGCGCACGGAGGTGGTCGAAATGCGAGTGGACGCCGCCGTAAGAGACGAGCCCGAGGAGGTGCACGTTCGTGCCGCGCTCTCGCGCGCGCTCCATGGCGTCGACGAGCGCGGGATTCGTGAGGAACGTCCCGTCCTCGATCGCGCGATTGACGCGCATGAGGTCCTGGAACAGGATGCGACCGGAGCCGAGGGTCAGGTGGCCGACCTCGGAGTTGCCCATCTGCCCGGGGGGCAGCCCAACAGCCTCGCCGGAGGCCTTCAGGGTCGTGTGCGGGTACTCGGCCCACAAGCGGTCGAACACCGGCGTGCTCGCGAGCTCGACCGCGTTTCCCGGACCGGGCGAGGCGAGGCCCCAGCCGTCGAGGACGACGAGGACGGCGAGCGGATAGCGTCGAGTCAAACGGCGGCGCCGGCTTCGCAGATGGCGGCGAAGGATTCGACGTCGAGCGAGGCGCCGCCGACCAGGGCGCCTTCCACGTTGGCGAGGCCGAGTAGCTCGGCCGCATTCTCAGGCTTGACGGAGCCCCCGTAGATCACCGGGACGTCGATCAGCGTGTGGATGAACCCATGCGCGATCTGGCAGATGGGTGCGGTCGCAGTCTTCCCGGTCCCGATGGCCCAGACTGGCTCGTAGGCGATGACGAGGTTCTCGTGCGGCTCGAGGACGGAGACCTGTCGGCGCAACACAGCCTCCGTCTCACCGCTCTCCCGCTCGGCCTCGGTCTCCCCCACGCATGCGATCACCGACAGGCCGGCATCGAGCGCCGCGCGCGTCCGGCGTGCGACGTCCTCGTCCGTGTCGCCGAACAGCTGGCGGCGCTCGGAATGGCCCACGATTGCGCCGTAGACGCCGAGCTCCCGAAGCATCGGTGCCGAGACCTCGCCGGTGAACGCGCCTTCCGACTCCCAGTGGACGTTCTGCGCTCCGACGGCGATGTCCGTCCCCGCGAGCGACCCGACGGCGGCCGCGAGCGACGTGAACGGCGGGCAGACCGCAACGTCGACGCCGTCGAACCCGGCGAGCCGCTCACGGAGCGCGACGCAGAACGCCTCCGTCTCCGAGGCGGTCTTGTACATCTTCCAGTTGCCGGCGATGAGCACGAGGCGGCTGATCTTACGAGTGAGACGCTGGCCGCTGCGGACAGGGGCGCTCAGGCGTCGGGGATCACGGCAACGCCTGGCAGCTCTTTGCCCTCGAGTAGCTCCAGCGCGGCACCGCCGCCCGTCGAGACCCAGGTGACGCGGTCGGCGAGACCGAGCTCGTCGATAGCGCGCGCGGAGTCGCCGCCTCCCACAACGGAGAACGCGTCCGACGCGGCGACGGCCTCGGCGACGGCCTTCGTCCCGTCCGCGAAGCGCGGCCACTCGAACACGCCCATCGGCCCGTTCCAGAAGATCGTCCGCGCGGATTCGATGTACTCGCCGAACGCCTCACGCGTCTCCGGCCCGATGTCGAGCACGGTCCACCCCTCGCGCACGGAATCGGCGGCAAAGACCGCGGACTCGGCGTCCGGGTCGAACGCGGCGGCGGCCACGACGTCGACCGGAAGCAAGGCGCGGAGTTCCTCCAACGGCGGTCGGGACGCGAGCTCCGTTGCCATCTTGCCGCCCACCAGGACGATCTCGGCGCGGCCGCCCAGATTGCGGAGCACGCCGATCTTGTCGTCGACCTTCGCACCGCCGAGCACGACGACGAAGGGCCGCTCCGGCCGATCGAGGAGCCTGCCGAGCTCGCGCAGCTCCCGCTCCAGGAGCAGGCCCGCGTAGGCGGGCAGGAGGTCGGCGACGCCGACGGTCGACGCGTGCGCGCGGTGAACCGAGCCGAACGCATCCTCGACGAACAGGTCACGCTCATCCGCGAGCTCCCGCGCGAACCGGGGGTCGTTTGCCGTCTCACCCGCGTTGAAGCGGGTGTTCTCGAGAACGGTCACGCGCGGGTCCGGCACCAGCTCGGCGAGCCGCGACCGGACCGGCTCGATCGCGTACGCGGGATCAGGCCCCCTCGGTCGGCCGAGGTGCGAGCAGACCGCGACCTCGGCGGCGCCGCGGTCGAGCAGGAGCTCTAGTGTCGGCAGGGCCGCACGGACCCGCGTCTCGTCGGCGATCCGCCCGTCCTCGAGGGGCACGTTCAGGTCCGCGCGGACGAGCACTCGCTTCCCCGAGACGTCGACGTCGCGGACCGAGCGGGGGACTCTCACTCGCGCCCGGATCTAGACCGGCGCCGGGGCCCGGACGAGCCGGTTGGCGAGGTCGACCAGCCGGCACGAGTAGCCCCACTCGTTGTCGTACCAGCCGATCACCTTGACGACCTTGCCGTTCGCCATGGTTGAAAGGCCGTCGATGATGCAGGAGTTCGAGTTCCCGACGATGTCGGAGGACACGATCGCGTCGTCGGTGTACTGCAGGATTCCGGCCCAGTCGCCGTTGCCCGCGACATTTCGGAAGGCCGTGTTCACGTCGTCGACGGTGACCTCGCGCTCGAGGACGCAGACGAGGTCCGTGAGGCTCCCGTCGGAGACGGGAACGCGCATGGCCATACCGTCGAGTCTCCCCTTCAGCTCCGGAATGACCTCGCCGATGGCCCTGGCCGCACCGGTGGAGGTCGGCACGATGTTCATCGCCGCCGCCCGCATGCGGCGGAGGTCTGCCTTGCCCTTGCGCGTCAGCGCGATCTGATCCTGGAGCTGCTGTTCGGTCGTGTACGCGTGAATCGTGGTCATGAATCCGGTCTCGATGCCGAAGTTGTCGAGCAGGATCTTCGCCATCGGGCCGACCGAGTTCGTCGTGCACGACGCGTTGGAGATGATCTGATGGCTCTCAGGGTCGTACGCGTCGTCGTTGACCCCGAGCACCAGCGTGATATCCGGGTCGGAAGCGGGAGCGGAGATCACCACCTTGCGGGCGCCTGCCTCCAGGTGCTTCTGCGCCCCTTCCCGTCCGGTGAAGAGGCCCGTCGACTCGATCACCACCTCGACGCCGAGATCTCGCCATGGCAGCCGCGCGGGCTCCCGCTCCGAGAGCACCTGAAACGCTTCCCCGTCGGCGCGGATCTCGTCCCCGGTCACGGACACATCGGCGTTCAGGACGCCGTGGGTCGAGTCGTACTTGAGCATGTGGCCGAGCACATCCGGCGGCGCGAGGTCGTTCACGGCGACGATCTCGAAGTCGCCGCCGCGGTCCAGATACGCGCGATAGAAGTTGCGTCCGATTCGTCCGAAGCCGTTGATACCGACGCGAGTGGCCATGTCTTTTCCTATCTCGTCTCGGGTTCCGAGGCGATTCTATCGTCGCCATCGCCGCTCTCCGGGCCCCGACGCGGCGTTCTCCGGGCCGCCAACGGCCGAGTGTTTACAGACTCTTTATACTCAGGCCCGAGGCGGGTCTGTGCTCGTCCGGCGGCGGATCCAGACCCCGTCCGCCGCAAAGGTACTGAGCATGGTGCAAACGGAGGGATGCGTTCCTCGGAGCTTCCCCTCCGGCCCGCCTTCTTACTCGCGGGGGAAACCAGGTTTCCCCCGCGGACCCCTTTCTTAAACGGCAGACACGCTTCCCGTGCTGTGGCTACGGCCGGCTCAGCCGGCCTCCGCCGGAAAGACCTAGTACTCCGCTCGCGGGGGAAACCAGGTTTCCCCCACGCACCCCCTTCTTAAACGGCAGACACGCTTCCCGTGCTGTGGCTACGGCGAGACAAGCTCGCCTCCGCCGGAAAGTCCTGCAAGCTGGCCTCCGCCGGAAAGACCTAGTACTCCGCGAGCTTGATGAGTTTTTGGAGGCGGCGGTGGGCTGTCGCCTTGGTCACTGGGGGATTCGACTTTGCTGCTAACTCCTTCGTCGTCATCGACGGGTTTTCGCGGCGGAGCTCGGCCATCTCGACGAGCGGCGCGGTGAGCGTGTCAAGGCGTCCGAGGTTGGTGAGGCGTTCGACCGCGCGGAGTTGGGCTTGCGCTGCCCGGCTCGTGCGAACGAGGTTCGCGTGGTCGGCGTTGGCCAGGCGGTTCGCCCGCGACCGGGTTGCTGCGACGACGGCGCGCTCCTCCAGCACGAGCACGAGGTCGTTTGCACCGGCCGCGAGGAGGAGATCGCGGATCGCGGCCGTGCCCTTCGCGTACGCGATCGCGTGCTGGTCCCGCTCCCGGACGTCGAGCCGCAGGCCCTCGGCGGCCGCAACGTCGGCCGCGAACTCCGCCCCCTCGCGACTCGAGACCCTGATCTCGAGATGCGGCGAGCGCGGCCCGCTCAGGGACCCGGCGCCGATCAGCGCGCCACGAAGGTAGGCGCGACGGCAGCAACTCCTGGCGACGACCCGCCGGGGCGGCGCCGAGAGCGGTGCCAGGCCCGTGGTGACGATCCCGGCCTCGTTCAGTACCTGGACGCCTCGGCCCGAGCCGTCGACGTGGAGCTGGTAGCGCACGCCTCGGTCGAAGGCTCGGCGGCGGTACGTGCGGATGTCGGTCGCCACCCCGAACGACCGCAGCAGCGTGAATGCCCGGCGGGCGACGGCCGAGTTGGCGACGTCGAGGACGACCGAGACGCGACCGCGACCATGGATCCGCAGCGCTCCCGCCGTGTGGAAGAGCGCCGACAGCTCGGCCAGCCGGTCGCACTCCCGCCGCGGCGCGATCGCCGCAAGCTCGTTCCGCAGGTCATCACTGAGCGGCATAGCCTTCGAGCGCGAGCAGCCAGCGCTTGTACTCGACGCCGCTCGACCCGTAGGAGCCGAGACCCGTCGAGGCGACGACGCGGTGGCACGGCACGAAGATCGGCAGCGCGTTGTGCGCGCAGAAGGTCCCCGCGGCGCGCGCAGCCCCGGGCCGGCCGGCAAGGGCCGCCAGTTCGCCGTACGTGACGACCTCCCCGCGCGGGACGCCCCGGAGCGCACGGGCAAGCTCCTGCTGAAACGGCGTCCCCTCGACATCGAGCTCCACGTCGTCGAAGAGAACCTCTTCGCCTCGGAAGTAGGCCTTCAGCCGGTCAACAAGCGCTTCAACTGGTGTTTTCCGGCGGAGGCGGGCTTTGCCCGCCGCAGCTACGTCGCGCGAAGTCGCGTCTGCTGGCTTAAGGAGGGGGCCACCGGGGGAACCCTGGGTTCCCCCGGTTCGAGGCAGTTCGTGCCAGACCGGGCGGTCGCCGTCGAGCCAGAGCTCCCCCAGGCCCCAGCCGGGCGCCTCGTAGACAGCTCGGATGACCTCCACGGCCCGAATCTACAATCCAACCGTGAGCGCACCCGCTCTCTTCCGTCCGCCGTTCCCGGCCAACGAGCCCGTCAAGGACTACACCCCGGGGTCGCCCGAGCGGGAGGAGCTCAAGCGCCGGCTCGACCAGATGCGGGGCAAGCGGCTCGACATCCCGTGCGTGATCGGCGGCGACGACGTCCGGACGGGCAATACGTTCGAGGCGGTCATGCCGCACGACAAGGCGCACGTCCTCGCAGACGTGCACAAGGGCGGCGCGGCCGAGGTCGACCGAGCCGTCCAGGCCGCCGCCGACGCCTGGCACGACTGGCACCGGACGCCGTGGGAAGACCGCGCGGCGATCTTCCTGCGCGCCGCGGAGCTCCTCGCGGGCCCGTGGCGATCGACGCTGAACGCCGCCACCATGCTCAACCAGTCGAAGACGGCACACCAGGCCGAGATCGACGCCGCCTGCGAGCTGATCGACTTCTGGCGCTTCAACCCACAGTTCATGCTGCGGATCTACGACGAGCAGCCGATCTCCGCGCCCGGCACGTGGAACCGGATGGAGTACCGGCCGCTCGAGGGCTTTGTCCTCGCGGTCACGCCGTTCAACTTCACCTCGATCGGCGGGAACCTGCCGACCTCGCCCGCGCTGATGGGCGACACGGTCGTGTGGAAGCCGGCCTCGACGGCTGCGGTCTCCGCGTACTGGATCATGCGCCTGCTCGAGGAGGCCGGTCTGCCGCCCGGCGTGATCAACCTCGTCTACGGAGAAGGCCGGACGATCGGCGACGCGGCGCTCGCGAGCGAGCACCTGGCCGGAGTGCATTTCACGGGGTCGACGCCGGTGTTCCAATCGATGTGGCAGGCGATCGGCGGCAACATCGCGCGCTACCGCAACTACCCGCGCATCGTCGGGGAGACCGGCGGCAAGGACTTCATCCTCGCGCACCCGTCCGCCGACGCCGACGCGGTCGTCACCGCCATCGTGCGCGGGTCCTTCGAGTACCAGGGCCAGAAGTGCTCGGCGTCGTCGCGGGTCTACGCGCCCTCGAGCCTCTGGGCGGGAATGCGCGACCGCCTCGTCGAGGAGGTCGGCTCGCTGAAGATGGGTGACGTCACGGACTTCTCCAATTTCATGGGCGCCGTCATCGATGCGAAGGCCTGGGCCGGACACCGCGAGGCGATCGAGAGCGCCAAGGCGACCGGCGCCCGGGTGCTCGCCGGCGGAGGCACGGACGATCGCCACGGCTTCTTCGTCGAGCCGACGGTGATCGAGGTCGACGACCCGGGGAACACGCTGATGCGCGAGGAGCTGTTCGGGCCGATCGTGAGCGTCTACGTCTATCCGGACGGCGAATGGGAGCGGACGCTCGAGCTCGTCGACGACACCGCCCCCTATGGGCTCACGGGATCGATCTTCTCGGAGGACCGGACCTCGATCGACGAGGCCGAGGAAGTGCTCCGCTACGCCGCCGGGAACTTCTATGTCAACGACAAGCCGACCGGCGCTGTGGTCGGCCAGCAGCCGTTCGGCGGCGCGCGCGCGTCGGGCACGAACGACAAGGCGGGCTCGATGTGGAACCTGATCCGCTGGGTGAGCCCGCGGACGATCAAGGAGACATTCGTGCCGCCGCGCGACTACCGCTACCCGTTCCTCGCGCCGGATGCCGGCGGCGACGGCTCGGGACCGCCGGACGAGCTCTGAAGGCGAAGCTGATCCTGGTCTCGGTGGCCGCGGCAGCGGCGCTCCCCGCGCTCGCGCTGACGGCGGACGCGAGGCGCGTTGTCGGAACGGAGCGCGCCGACCTGCTCGTCGGGACTCCCCGCGCCGACGTGCTGGCGGGCCGCGGCGGCGCCGACCTCCTCGACGGTCGAGGTGGCCGCGACCGCCTGCTCGCGGGCGCCGGCGCGGACCGGATCCAGGCGTTCGACGGCCGGCGCGACCGCGTCTCCTGCGGAAGCGGCCGGGACGTTGTTGCCGTCGACGGCACGGACACCGTGGCCGCCGACTGCGAGGTCGTGAGCAGGCAGATCTCGCGCGACCCGCTGCGCGGCGGGCCAGGTCAGCACGCCACCGAGGTCGAGCCCGACGCGGCGGCACACGGCTCGACCGTCGTCGCGGTGTTCCAGGTCGCCCGCATCCGCGACGGCGGCGGCATGGCCATCGGCTGGGCCACGTCGCACGACCGCGGTCGCACCTGGCGTTCGGGCCTCATGCCGGGACTGACCGCCGCCGTCGGCGGCGGCCCGTACGCGCGGGCGAGCGACCCCGCGGTCGCCTACGACGCTGGGCACGGCCTCTGGCTGGCCGCGACACTGGCCCTCAACTCCGGCAGTGGCTCGGCGCTCGCCATCAGCCGCTCGCGGAACGGCGACTCCTGGGCACCCGCGATCATCGTCGGGCCGAAGCAGGGGACGCTCGCGTACGACAAGGAGTGGATCGCCTGCGACAACTGGGCCTCCAGCCCCTATCGGGGGCATTGCTACCTCAGCTACAGCGACATCGCCGCCGACCGCATCGCCACGCGCGTCTCGAGCGACGGCGGGCTGACGTGGTCCAGCGGTGTCTTTGCGCCGAACAACGCCGGGCGGGCGGCGATCGAGGGCCGTTACGCGCCGGGCGTTCAGCCCGTCGTGCTGCCGAGCGGCGCGGTCGTGGTCGTCTACTACGACGAGGGCAAACTGTCCGCGATTCGCTCCACGAACGGCGGCCAGTCGTACTCCGCGCCGGTGCGGATCGGACCTTCCTCGTTTGCCCAGCCCGCGGTGCTGCGCACCGCCCCGCTCCCGGCGGCCGCCGTCGACGCCGGTGGCACGCTCTACGCGGCCTGGTCCGACTGCGCTCCACGACCGGGATGTCGCGCGAACGACCTGCTGATCTCGCGCTCGACCGACGGGCTCTCCTGGACCCAGCCTCGGCGGGTCGCCGCCGGATCCGGCGGCGATCGGTTCTTCCCGGCGCTCGCGACCGACGAGACGACTCCCGGGCGCATCGCCGTCAGCTACGACGTTCGCGCCGGGACGCGACTGGGTGTCCGCATGGCGGTGTCCCGGGACGGCGGCAATACGTGGCGCTCGCCGGTGCGCCTCGACGCAGAGCCGATGGACTACAACTGGCTCGCGGACGCGCAGGGCGCGATGGTCGGCGACTACGCAGCCGCCGCGTTTACCGGCGACCGGGCCGTCGCCGTCTTCTCCATGGCGGCCGCGCCGGCCGGCAGGCTCAACCAGGGCACCTTCGCCACGGCGGTACCGGCGGGCTAGGGCCTCCCTGCCTTGTGGAGCTGCGCGTAGACCTGCCTGGCGGTCGTCGCCGGAAGCTCCGGGACGCCCTCGAGCTCCTCCTGCGTGGCCGCGAGCACCCGCTCCGCCGACCCGAAGTGGCGTAGCAGGGCGCGACGGCGCGCCGGCCCGACCCCGCGAAGCTCGTCGAAAATCGACTCGCGGGCCGCCGCATCCCGGCGCTGCCGGTGGAAGCCGACGGCGAACCGGTGCGTCTCGTCGCGGATCCGCTGCAGAAGCTGGAGGCCTGCCGAGTGACGGGAGAGCGTGATCGGCTCGGACTGGTGCGGAACGAACACCTCTTCCTCGCGCTTCGCAAGCGCGATCACCGCCACGCGGGGCAGGTCGAATCGCTGCATGGCCGCGAGCGCCGCGGAGAGCTGGCCCTTGCCGCCGTCGATCACGAGCAGGTTGGGCATGGCCGCGAACGACTCGTCGTACTCCTCCACCGACGAATCGCGCTGGCGGGCGAACCGTCTCGAGACGACCTCGGCGAGCGCGGCGTAGTCGTCCTGGCCCTCGACGCCGCGGATTCCGAACTTACGGTAATCGGACTTTTTCGGCACCGCGTCCTGGAAGACGACCATGGCGCCGACCGGTGACGAGGTCTGGATGTTCGAGATGTCGAAGCACTCGATCCGGAACGGGAGGCTCTCGAGGTTCAGGCACTCCCGGAGCTCCTCGAGCGCCTCGACACGCCGTTGCCGGCGGCGCTCGGCCTGGGCGGCCTCGGACTCGAGCGCGACGCGGGCGTTCTGCGAGGCAAGGTCCTGCAGCCGCCGCTTCTCGCCGCGCGCCGGCGCGCGCACCTCGACACGCGAGCCGCGGCGCTCCGAGAGGAACGCCTCGAGGGCCGAGAGGTCGCCGGCGCCGGGCGGCACGATGATCTGCGGCGGGACGCTCGGCGCGGATCCGTAGTACTCGAGGCAGAACGCCTCGAGCAAAGCCGAGGTATCCCTGCCCTCCGCGTTTTCGAGGTGGAAGCCGTAGCGGTCGACCATCTTCCCGCCGCGCAGCGGGAACACCTGCACCGCAGCCGCGTCGCCGTCGACGGCGATGCCGATCACGTCGACCGTGCCGACGGCGCGCTTGTCCGCGGCCTGCCGTTCGGCCAGGTGGCGAACCGCGAAAAGGCGGTTCCGGTACCGCGCCGCCTCCTCGAAGCGCTCGTCGGACGCGGCCTGCTGCATCTTGCGTTCGAGGTCGCGCAGCACCGGCTGCGTGTTGCCGGAGAGAAACTCCATCACGCCTTCGATGATCTCCGCGTACGCCTCCTCCGAGACGTAGCCGACGCACGGGGCCAGGCAACGGTCGATGTGGTAGTCGAGGCACGGGATCCCCGAGTGGCGCCCCGGCTTCGGGCCCTCGCAGGGCCGGTACGGGAAGACTCGATTGAGGACGTCCAGCGTCTCCCGGACCTTCTTTGCGTTCGCGTACGGGCCAAAGTAGACGACGCCACGGCGATGGCGCTCCCGGGTGAACATGACCCGCGGAAACTCGTCGTCGACGGTCACCGCGATGTACGGAAAGGACTTGTCGTCGCGGAGGCGGATGTTGAAGGGCGGCCGGTAGCGCTTGACGAGGTTCTGCTCGAGGTGAAGCGCCTCGGCCTCGGTGCCGGTGACGATGACCTCGACGTCGTCGATGCGCTGCCTGAGCCCCGCCGTCCCCGGCCGATCGTGGCCGGCCTGGAAATACGAGCGCACCCGCGGGCGCAGCGACTTCGCCTTGCCGACGTAGACGACGTCGCCACGCTCGTCGCGGAACAGGTACACCCCCGGCTTCGCGGGCAGCGATTTCAGCGTGGCTTCCGACGGTCTACCCATACGGGTCATGTACTCCAGCGTAACCAGGGGCTATCCTGGCCAGAGATGCGCAGGCTCACTCTGGTCGCCGCGATCACCGCGGCGGTTTTCTTTCCCGCTGCGGCGCACGCCGGCGGCCTCCAGCTGCGCATGGGCGCTGCGGAGAGCGACCTCCAGGCGACGTCGCTCGTGCAGGCGAAGGCGAACCTCACGCTCGCCCGTCTGGCCGGACTCGACTCCCTCCGCTATACCGCCATCGCCTGGCCAAACCAGACCCAGCCCGACGACATGTCACTTGGCCTGATCGGAACCGCGGCGACGGCTGCGCGCTTGAATGGCCTCCGTTTCTACCTGGCGATTTACAACGACGGCGGCAAGAACACACCTCTGACCGACGAGCAGCAGGACGACTTCGCCTCCTACTGCGCGGCGATCGTCAAGGCGGTGCCGTACATCCACGACATCATCGTCGGGAATGAGCCCAATCTGAACCTGTTCTGGCAGCCGCAGTACACCGACGACGGCGGCGACGCGGCGGCGCCGGCCTACCTCTCGCTCCTGGCCAAGACGTACGACGCGCTCAAGGCGGTGTCCCCTCGCATCCAGGTGATCGGCGGGGCGCTCTCGCCGCGCGGCTCCGACAACCCGCTCGCCTCGAGCTTGACGCATTCGCCGACCACCTTCATCGGTGACCTCGGCACGGCGTACCGCGACAGCGGCCGCCGAGCACCGATCATGGACGCGTTCGCGATCCACCCGTACGAGCAGAACTCGAGCCAGCCGCCGTCGACCCGGAACGCCGGCAACAAGGGCATCGCCATCGCCGACTACGGCAAGCTCGTTCGCCTGCTCGGCACGGCGTTCGACGGCACCGCGCAGAAGGGCTCCACGCTCCCGATCGTCTACGGCGAGTTCGGCGTCGAGGCGCGGATCCCGGCCGCGAAGAAGAGCAAGTACAAAGACACCGAGCCGGCGAGCGTCAAGGCAGTGACCGAGGCGACACAGGCGGCCTACTACCGGCAGGCGCTGCAGATCGCCTTTTGTCAGCCGAACGCCCAGGCGATGTTCCTCTTCCACCTCTGGGACGAGAAGAGCCTCAACCGCTGGCAGTCCGGGCTTTACTACGCGGACCGGACGCCGAGGAAGGTCACGCTCGCGGCCGTGAAGAACGCGATCGCGCAGGCGCACCGCGGCGTGCTTGCCCGCTGCCCCGGGCTCAAACTCATCCCACGAGTCCAGAAGGTGAAGTGGCCTCGGGGCAGGTTCTCGCGCGGCAAGCCGGTCTCCTTCCAGCTGCGCTGCTCCATCGACTGCGCCTTCAACGCTCGGATCGTCTCGAGCAAGGGGAAGACCGTGTTCGCCTTCTCGGGACGAGCGATCGGCACGGTGCTGAAGAAGGTGCCGGTGCGAACGCGGCTGGCGCCCGGCCGATACCGGCTGCAGCTGTCCCTCGTCGCACCCCTCAACCCCGGCCGCGCGCTCAACCTGCGCAGCCCGCTCTTCTCCGCCACGGGCGGGCCGACGAAGAAGACGCAGTCCGCGTAGCGGCAGGGCTCAGATCACGTCGACGCGGTAGAGCGCGTTCGCACCCCACAGCGCTGCCGTGGCGAGCGCCGGCAGCGTGAGCCGTCGCCTCGG
>Ga0075423_10000388_pt1 | contig 34820 bp, 28 predicted proteins | sample SoiMethybrSBSTD2_FD_80114 | JGI IMG/M metagenome (GOLD analysis project Ga0075423, IMG submission 80114) | Bulk soil microbial communities from a Populus tree surrounding site in Tennessee, USA - Soil MetaG P. TD hybrid SBSTD2 | ecosystem: Environmental > Terrestrial > Soil > Tree plantation...
CCGGCGGCGCTCGGGGGCTCGCTCGCGGTCGCTGACTTCGACGGAGACAACCAGTCTGATGCCGCCATTCTGGTTGATTCTGGATGGCCATACGCTTGGAACAGGCTTCATCACGTAGAGCTCCATTTCAGTAATCGTGTAAACAGTGAGATCGCCTTTGAATCGCCCGAATCGGCGTTAAGAGTAGCGGCTTGGGATATTGACCACGATGGGGACGTTGACGTTGTCATCGAGCAGCCCTTCACTGGTCAGCGTCTTCAGGTCTGGCTAAACGACGGACATGGCCATTTTGACAAGGCTCGAATTGAAGATTTCCGAGCCCACCGCACCGCGGGTGGCGAACGGCTAAACGTACCTTCTCCGCAATCATATAGCCCAGCAATCTGTCTCCCATTGCAGGGTGGTAGTGAAGTTGCCATGCTCGCGGCCCGTCTTCTCGCGGGTCGGCCCCCCTCACCACGCGATTTCCAAGCTCGATTACCAGACTTTTCACGCACCTCGACGGCATTCTCTTCCACCTATTCGCGAGCCCCTCCGCCGATTTCTTCTTCTCACTAAAAACAACTGCCAGCTCAAGCATTGGATGGCTGGTGGACCGTCTTACTGATGTTCAAGCCAGAGTGCCTGACGCGTGCCTGTGCGTCCGCCGAGGCTCCCAAGTGGGGCTTTCGAAACAACGCCAAAGAACGCGATGATGCTAGATCGAAAACTTCGTCTGCGTGACACATTAATTCTGGGTGTGGCCAGCGCATTGCTTCCTGTCACGGGCTGCGCACACTCTCCCGATCGAGACACCATTGGCAATTCTTCTAAAGATCAGCCGAGTGGTGGCCCTGTCCAGTACGTAAAGGTGGTGCAGCAATCTATTCCCGAGACTCTGGATCTTGCGGCAAGAGTGCAGGCTGATCCGACGAAGGTCGTGCGCATCTTCCCGCCTACGAGTGGCCGAGTTGTAGCAGTCGAAGTTAAGCCTGGCGACCCGGTCCGCTCTGGGCAGACCGTTGCGATTTTGAGCAGCAGCGATGTTGCTGTCGCGCGCTCCGATTTCGCGAAAGCCAGCATCGAAACGGACCGGGCGACACGTGCGATGGAGCGGGAGAAGGTGCTGTTTGAGCACGGTGCTGCGGCCGAGAAGGATTACATCGATGCACGTGCTCAAGCTGATGCTGCTCGTGCTGAACTGGCTCGGGCTCACCAGCATCTAGAGTTGCTGAACATCAGTCCGTCGGCGACCACAGACCGCGTAACGTTGACATCTCCGACCAGTGGTGTGGTTCTAGATATCAGCGCAGCGCCCGGAGAGTTTTCCAAATCTCTGGAGTCTGCGAATCCATTAATCATTGTCGCTGATCTCCACACGGTCTGGGTCGTAGGCGATGTCTATGAGAAGGACCTTCCTAAGGTCGTCCGCGGGAAGCAGGTCACGGTAAACTTTCAGGCATATCCCGGTCAGGAATGGAGTGGTCGCGTTGACTCTCTCTCCGGCGCCCTCGATCCAAACACCAGAACTTTGAAGGTTCGAGTCGCCCTTCGAAATCCAGATCAACGCCTGAAACCCGAGATGTTCGCGACTATCCACGTCAAAACTGGGGCACGTAACGCACTTGTCGTTCCGGCAGCAGCAATCATTCGCGAGGGCGTTGCAATCACCGTTTTTGTCAAGAACGCCGGGAATCCGGAGCAACGCACAGTAGCCATTGGGCAGACCACGGATGAAAAGGTCGAGATTCTGAGTGGCTTGCGTGCCGGCGATGAAGTCGCAGCGGATGGTGCAGAACTCCTCAAGGGAGGCGCGACCGAGTAATGCGTGGCTTTGTCCGCACGGTTCTCCGGTACCGCGTGATCGCTTTGATCGGTATGGTGGTCTGGCTAGCGGCTGGAATTTGGGCCCTGATGCGCCTCGATATCGAAGCATATCCCGATCCGTCGCCGCCACTCGTGGATGTGATCACACAGAACCCATCATGGTCTGCGGAAGAAATGGAGCAGCAGGTCACAGTCCCTATTGAGACTGCCCTGAACGGAATTCCACGGCAGCAGTACGTACGTTCTATCAGCCTTTTCGGACTCAGCGATGTGAAGCTGTACTTCGACTTCGACTCTGACTATTTTCGTGACCGACAAGAGGCCCTGAACCGTCTTCAGACCGTAACTCTGCCACAGAACTTGCAACCGCAACTCTCGCCTTGGTCCGCAGTGGGCGAAATCTACCGTTATCAGCTCAGAGGCGAAGCGTACAGCCTGAACGAGATCAAGGCCACACAGGATTGGTTTGTGCGCCGCGAGCTCAAGCAGGTGCCGGGAATAGTCGACGTGACTACGTTTGGCGGCACCACAAAGCAATACCAAGCAGAGATCGACCCGCGGAAACTGCTGCAATATAACGTCACGCTATCGCAGGTGCTTTCGGCGATTGCGGCGAGTAATCAGAACGCTGGCGGCAACTACCTTCAGGTCGGTGCTCAAAACGTGAACGTGCGCGGGGTGGGACTCCTTAAGGGCCTCTCGGAAACGGGTGCAGTACTGATTGCCGAGCGGAACGGAACACCAGTGTTCCTTCGCGACGTGGCCGACTTGCAAGAAGGCAACCAACCGCCGCTTGGCCGAGTGGGACGAGATGGCAACAGCAACATCGTAAAAGGCACCGTGTTGCTGCAGCGCGGAGAACAGTCTCTACCCGCTCTCGAAGGACTGAGACAAAAGATCCGAGCACTAAATGGCGGACTCCTTCCTCGTGGCATGAAGATCGACACGATTTACGATCGCACGTCACTGATCGTTACAACGACGGAAACGGTAAGGCATGTCGTGCTTACGGGCTTAGCCCTGGTCACCTCGTTGCTACTTATTTTCTTGGGCGACGTGCCGCTGGCATTGGCTACGGCATTGACGATCCCATTTGCCGTGCTTTTCGCGTTCGGGCTTATGTCCACGACCGGCCGTTCTGCCAATTTGATCTCAATCGGCGCAATTGATTTTGGCATCATCGTCGACTCCGCGATTGTGGTGCTGGAAAACATCTATCGGCGTATGCACGAAGCCATGAGCGATCAACATAGGCTAGACCTCATCGCCGAAGGTACCGCTGAAGCAGCCAAGCCAGTTCTGTTTTCGACTCTCATCATCCTGGTTGCGTTCATCCCGCTCTTCACGATGCAAGGTGTGCCGGGCCGCATCTTCTCTCCCATGTCGGTCACGTACGGCTTTGCGTTGACTGGCGCATTGATTTTTGCCTTAGTCTTTGCTCCCGTGTTTGTCTCCTACCGTCGGGTTGTTCGGAGCGGACACCGGGCCGACACGCGCTTAGTACATTGGCTGAAGCAGCACTACGAACGGGTGCTGATTCGTGTCATGGCGATGAGAAGGTTCATCGTTCCGGCAGCAGGCGTGTTCCTGGTGATCTCTCTAGCTTTCTTTTGGTTGATTGGCGGTGAATTCATGCCCAAGCTTGAGGAGGGGAACCTGTGGATTCGTACCACTCTCCCGCAGGATGTTTCATTCCACTATGCCGGACGTTTGGCAGACGAGATGCGTGGAATCCTGCGCTCGTTTCCAGAAGTGCAACAGGTCGTGTCCCAAGTCGGTCGCCCTGACGACGGTACGGACACCACCACCTTCAATAACGTCGAATTTCAGGTCGACCTCAAGCCTCAGTCTTCATGGAAGACCGCCCACAGCAAGGAAGAACTGATCCAGAAAATGAACAACGCTCTCCAGCGATACCCCGGCATCGCGTTCAATTTCTCTCAGAACATTCAGGACAACGTGGAAGAGGCGATGTCAGGAGTAAAGGGTGAGAACTCGCTGAAAGTGTTTGGCGGCGACATCGAGGTGCTGGCCAAGACCGCGAAGCAGATACAGGACTTAATGACAAAGGTACCCGGCGTGACGGATTTGGCAGTTTTCAAGGAGACCGGACAACCCAACCTAGTTATTTCTATCGACCGAGCTATCGCAGGACGCTACGGAGTTATGGCAGCAGACGTAAACGCAGCCGTGCAGGCCGCAATTGGCGGCGCTGCGGCGACACAAATCCTGGAAGGCGACCGTCGCTTCGACTTAGTTGTCCGGTATAAGCCTGAGTTTCGCGAGGATCCCGAGGCGATGAAAAACATCCTGCTCGGCACTCCAGATGGGAGCCGCGTACCGCTCGGCCAGGTAGCCAGCATTGGTTTCCATGAAGGTGCATTCATGGTCTATCGCGAAAATGGTCGCCGTTATGTCCCCATCAAGTTCAGCGTTCGAGGGCGCGACTTGGCGGGAACCATAGAGGAGGTTCAGTCGAGGCTGGAGCACTCGGTTCGACTTCCAGAAGGCTATCACTATGAGTGGGCCGGTGAATACGACAGCCTCCGCAGGGAGCAGCAACGTCTGGCCATCATCATCCCCGTCGCCGTTGGAATGATTCTGGCGCTGCTCTATATGTCGTTCAACGCGATCCGCGACGCATTGGCTGTTTTGTCAGTGTTGCCCTTCGGGGTTGCTGGCGGCTTGCTGGCGCTGTTGGTCTCGCGCACACCGTTTAGCATTTCTGCAGCAGTTGGTTTCGCGTCCGTGATCGGCGTCGCGACTTTGGGGGGATTAGTCTTCGTCGCTGGCATCCGTCGCGCCGAAGCGCATGAGCACGGGATCAAGCACTCGATCATCCGCGCCAGCGTCGGCGAGATGCGTGCCGTGCTGATGGCCTGTTTGGCAGCCGGTTTCGGGCTACTGCCCGCGGCCGTTTCGAATGGCATTGGAGCCCAGGCTCAACAGCCGCTGGCGCGGGTTGTCGTGGGCGGCATGATTACAACGTTGCTGGCCATTCTTTTTGTGATTCCAGTCATAGCGAGTCTGGGATTGGTCACGAGTGACGCCACCCAATAAGGAGGTCTCATTAGAGTGCTGAACTGCCTGCGAGTGATTTGTGTGCCATCCATCAAATTTATTGTCTTGGCAGTGTTGATGGCACCCTGCCTCATGACCGCAGCACACGCACAACAACAGAGCTTTACGTGGGAAGAGATTCGAGACAAGTTCTTAGACACAAATCCAACGTTACGGGCGCAGGCACAGAGCATCGAGTCCAGCCGAGCCAGCGAAACCACCGCCGGCCTGCGGCCGAATCCGCAATTTCAAAACGACACTACTTCGGCCACGCTCGGTATCTATCAAGAATTCGAGATTGCCGGAAAGCGTCCGGTTCGCCTGGAAAGCGCGCGTCTTGCCACCTCTATCTCGCAAACCGATTTCGCGGACACTCGCCGAACCCTGCTTTTCACTTTGCGACAAGCCTTTGTTGCCGCCTTGTTGGCCAAATCCGATCTCGATTTCGCCAATCAGAATCTCGCGAATTATCAGGAGGTAATCGATCTTAACAAACTCATGCTCGAACAAGGAGCCATATCCCGCGCTGATTTTCTCAAGATTGAGCTGCAGATGCTGCAATTCCAGAGCGACATTGAGGATTCAACACTGACATTGAGGACAGCTAAGGGAGCGCTCCGAGCTTTGGCAGGTCCCTCTAATCTTCCCGTGGAATTTGATATCAAAGGCGCCTTACAAGCAGTTCCTCTCGACAAAAGCCTTTCGGAACTGGAGCAAATGGCGCTTCTCAACCGTCCAGATTTGAGGTCCGCCGAGACCGGGCGCCAGAAGGCGTTTACAGATTTGCATCTGGCGAAGGCGAATCGTTGGCCCGACCCAACCATTGGCACTTCTTTTGTCCACAGCGGAAATGAAATCGGTGGGCCTGGCTGGTTTGAGCCGTTCTATCCGAAGGACAAGACCTCCAACGCGATGGGGTTGGGTGTCTCGATTCCCATTCCAATTTTCAATCGAAATCAGGGGGAAGTAGCGCGCGCTAGATCGGAGCAGCGACGGGCAGACTTTCTCGCCCAAGCGGTTCGCAATCAGGTGCTTCAAGATGTCGAGACCGCACACGCCTCGCTTGAATCGAGTCGCGAGCGAGTTCGACTATACGAACAGACCTATCTTTCGTATGCGAAGGAATCCCTGGATATTGAGGAATTTTCTTTTCGCAATGGGGCCGCCTCGATCCTCGACTTCTTGGATGCCGAGCGGACGTATCGCATGACGCAACTCGCGTATCGCCAGCAGCTGGGGATTTACCTGACGAATTTGGCGCAACTAGAGGCCGCTGTTGGGGCGCCAATAATCCCGTGAAGACGATATTGGCGGCGATTTGTGATGGAGGTGGCAAGAATGTTTGAAGGTCTATTTCAGCCGGTGCACTTGCTGGTGATTTTCCTCATCGCGATCCTGGTTTTTGGGCCGAAGAAATTGCCGGAAATCGGTAAAGGACTAGGAGACGGTATTCGAGCATTTAAGGACAGTATGCGGAACAAAACGGACGGCGATGAGCCTGGCTCGAACCATCCGGATGGCACGCCTCCGGATGGCACGTCATAGATGGGTTCTCAGAAGGAATCGGCAGATTCCCATTTGCGGATGATCAGACAAATGATTCGGAGATACTGCCCAGCACTGATTTTTATCTTCGTCGCCCTGTCGTTCGCCGGACTTCCGCAAGAACTTGAAGGAAAGGCCTGGCTCACGGGACATATCGTGGAGTTGCGTCCTGATGGTCTCATTCTGCAGACTAGGTACTATCCAGATATCATCGTGCGTTTCGCTGCGGGCACGGTTATCCGATGCAAAAAGCGGTTTCTAAAGGTGAGCGACTTGGAGCTGCATGATCTCGTCACTGTTGAAGGTCGGAATAAACATGGCACCATTGATGCGGCCAAGGTGACCATTCATCGCGACTGGCTGAAATGCAGAGAAATTCAGGGTGCAAAACCCGCTCATTGCGGGTGTTGACGCGTGGGATCCGCCTGAACCGGTCCTAACATTTCTGGGTCCTATAAGAATTCGAAATCTGGGCCTGCTTGTTTGGTTGTAGCGCAACTTTCTCACCACTGCCGAGTTTAAAAGGGAATAGCAAGAAATTTCGGGAAGAGCAACAAATTCCCTCCCTGTCACTGTAAGGGATGTGTCGCCGATGCCCCGCCTCGATACCAAACTGCATCTCGATATGCTTGAGCAGTGGAGGCGCCAAAGGTCGTTCCCTCGGAGATTGCTCAGAGCCGTTCGCCTCGCCAAGCAGGCGCTGCTCGGGAAGGAAATCTACGGCCTGCAATGGGGCGACCCGGAGGTCATGCAATCGCTCAGTTTTTTAAAGGATCGCTATGTACTTCCCTACGTGAATCCTGCTCACGATGCGCTGGAAATAGGTCCTGGAGGAGGTCGCTGGACGAGATACTTGCTTGGCTTTCGCAAGCTTTATGTAGTTGATTATTACCCTGACCTACTCCAACAGCTCCGCAGGACGGTGAAGGCCCCAAATATCACAATAATCAACAATAACGGCTGTGACTTTCCGGGTGTGCCAAAACGGTCAATTGACTACCTCTTTAGTTTCGATACGTTTGTTCATTTGGAGGTGGATCTCATTCGCGCATATCTCGAAAATATGCGCGACATCGTCAAACCCGCCGGGAACGTCGTGATCCACTATTCTGACAAAGGTAAGATCATGGCCCAAATGAACAAAAATTTCTCCGACAATGATACAGCGAAAATGAGGGGCATAATTTCAGATTGCGGCTTCAAACTCAGGGAGGAGGATCTCACCACGTTGGCGCACAGCGGTGTTGCGCGCTTTACTCTGGAGTAGCATTTCAACAGATTTGAAAAATAGACCGGGGCCATTGCTGCCAGCGCCGCGATAACCGTCAACATCAGGAAGGAGAACAGGACAGCACCGGAAGGAAAGCGTCCATTACTACAAGCTTTTCTGTTTCTGCCGGAAATTGCGCGGCGTAGGCATACGCGACCATCAAACCAATATCATGTCCGACAACTCTGGCCTTTCCAACATCTCGCGATTTGGTAGTGGGGTACTTTGAATCGTCGGCATTTTGTTCAGCGACCGGAACCAATAGAGCCTACCCAAAGCACAGTCTTTGCCGGACCATTTCCCGGGCCGCCACTTGCCGTCGTTCTTGAAAAGCACAATGAATGTGCCGCTACCGCTTGAGCCAAATACGCTATCGACGGAGACTACTGCGACCGCAAATCTTGGCGCCTGGCCGGTTGTAGCCGTAGAACGGGAGCGCAATGTCCTTGTAAAACTGCGCCCGATTTTGCAATCGTTGATCGGAAAAGCTGCCCGTTAAGAATCTTGCCCTATTGCGAGCATAGTGATTCCGGATAGACGAAACTGTATTTCTTCGCGCTGATGTGGCATCCCGGGCAATTTAGTTCGCAAGAAAGGCGTAGTGTCGGACGTTAACCGCTACTCTTTGTCGAGGTATTCATCGGGAACGTCGTCTTCGGGAGCCCCGTGCGTGTGAACCTCGCTCTCGTCAGCGTCGTCGGCCTCTTCGACACCTGCCGGAGTCCCAAAGACGCCAGCTTGTCTTGAATCTTGCTCGCGACCGCACACCACGCAAGGACCACTGCAGCCCTGACGCAGTTCTGCTCAGTGCAGATTATCGCCTCTTCCAGATATTTCGTTAGGGTCGCGTCGGTTACTCCCGACAACAGTACGCGAATGGCAGTTCCGACTGTCTTAAACCCGGAGCGCTTGATGAGTGGATGAAGCGCAAGATGCGCCCCTTGCGCAATTGAGACTATCCGCAACTTCTTCAATGCTCACCCCTGGCTGTGCTGCTTTGGTGCGATGATGCTGGTCATCGTGATCATCTTTTTCTTCGTCCAGCAGTAGTGAGGCAAGATCAAGCCTAAAGCGCACAGGCGAATCTCGTATTGCAACGCAACTGTCGCTCCGCCGTTCGGTTTCGTGAGAAAGCTGCATTCGAATTTAAGAGCAAGATTCGGAGTTCGCCCGGTTCGGGTGAGCGGCATACTAGGTAAGCGTCATACCGGGTAAACGATTTTGTGGACAGACACCACCTTTTGGGACGACTCGACAAGGCTTGGAAGGACTTCCAGGAATCGCACACCGGTCTTTCCGATTCACAGTTGCTCGTACGCGGCGTCACAGGCGCGTGGTCGGTGAGAGATATTGTCGCGCACGTGACCACGTGGGAAGAGGAGGCACTAAAGCATTTGCCGCTCATCCTCAAAGGCGGAAAGCCGCCGCGATACTCAGCGATGTACGGCGGCATTGACGCCTTCAACGCTCGAATGACGGAACAAAAGGAAGGCCTTTCTCTCCCCGAAGTGCTAAGGCAAATGACCGATATCCACGGCCGGCTTATCGATTTCATCGAGGCCGTGCCCGAGGATCAATTCCGAGGGGAGACGCGTTTCCGTCATCGTCTGCGCCTCGACACATACAGCCACTATTCGAAGCATGCTCGGGCGATACGAAAATGGCGGGAGAGAGATTCCTGGCGATATTCGCTAGGGCTCCAGGAGAAGCAGTTATGAGGAACAGGCAATACTCGCAATTCGCTCTGCTTGCGATGGCCAATAGGAAGCATAACGGATACCATCACATTCGCAGTGCGGTTAGGGAGCTCCTGTCAGCGCAACTTGACTTGAACAACGACGGAAATAGAACTGATGTCGCTCGCCTTACAGTTTTGGATCGGGTACGCGACGCGCTCGCGGAGCTACGAGGCATAGACGAACAGATCCAACTACGGGAAAGCCTACTGTAGTGGCCCAAGTTCCGACTACAAGAGGCGCACGCAGCGTTGGTTGCCGCTGCGAATGGAGTCGCATACTTAATCGATCCGCTTGGTGGACGTCTGTTACAAGCCGTGTGGGAAGACACGTTTGTGGAAGAGGGCAATCTGGCGCAGTACATTTCACATCTGCGCAAGGCGTTGGGGGACAACTCAGAAGATGCCCGATTGATCGTAACGATCGCCCGGAAAGGATACCAATTTGCGGGAGACGTCATTATTTCTGATGAGTCAGGGCCCGCGAGTCAAGTTTCTTTGACTGAGAGATTGCAAACGGATCTGTCAACCGATTCCGTCGTTCCAAAAATAGAGGTAGTTGCAAACAAGCCTAGAACATGGCGCAAAGATGTTGTCGTCCCTTCGTCGATTTTTATTTTGGTGTTTCTGGGTTACATATCCTGGCGGCACTTTCGGTCTACACCACCTGCTAGAACGGGAAAAGTCATGTTGGCTGTGATGCCGTTCGAAAATCTTACCGGCGATCCCAACAAGGAATATCTGGCGGACGGTCTCACCGAGGAAACCATTTCCCAGTTAGGCCGGCTTAACCCGCAAGAGTTAGGTGTTATCGCGCGAACGTCCGTCATGGGCTACAAACACAAGGACGAACGCCTGGACCAGATTGGACGCGATCTTTCCGTGCAGTATGTGCTGGAAAACAGCCTTCGCGAAAGCGAAGACCACATGCGCCTTACCGCTCAGCTCATTCAGGTGAAGGACCAGACTCATTTGTGGTCCCACGATTACGACTATCCCGCCAAAGACATTCTTAATGTGGAAGACGATGTGGCCAAAGCGGCCGCGCGGGCGGTGTCTGCATCCAGGTTCGCAAACAATGATTCCAGCGCCGCCGGTTTGACTCCCCGGCGCGCCAAATCTGCCGAGAGTTGCCACAGATCGTTTTGTCCATGACTGCGCAACAGCACATCGATCTTCTCTTCCATGTCGCTGGCACTCAACGCATCCGGCGGAGGTTCGTCCCGCTGAATGAGCGACGTTTCCAGATTTTCGATCTCGGCTTTCTGCGCGGGAGTGAGCTCACGCCTTCCCAGTTCATGACTTGCATCTTTGATTCGTTTCAGGATTTGACGCAGCTGGCTGGTAGCGCGCTTTGCGGCCGAGGCCGGATTATTGAGCTCATGCGCAAGACCGGCGGAAAGTTTACCCATGCGTCCGTGAGAGCTCGCCCAGTCACGGTAAACTCTTTCATTCTGGAAAAAGGCAGCACCCCGGTGACATCGCCGGTCTTCGCCGGGAATACGACGGTTTGGCCACCGAACTCACCGCGAAACTGAAATTGACCTTCGAGTAGGACAAACATGGCATCTGCCGGATCGCCTTGCTGCACGTAGGTCTGCCCGGCCGTGAGCTGCGACTCTTGGGACTTGCCCAGAAACCAGTCGATCTGATCGTCAGGCAAACCGGCGAAGGCCGGCACCCTGAGGAGCTCTGCTTTGTCGGCCATTTATACCTTGCTCAAGTATTGATGGATAAATTGCACAGCGACCGAACCCTCGCCAACGCCGGATGCGACCCGCTTCACTGAGCCATGGCGAACATCCCCAACTGCGAAGATGCCGGGAACATTGGTCTCGAGGAGGAACGGATCTCTCCCTGGCGTCCAACCTTTGGGCCTTTGCCCATCGCGAATGAGATCGGGGCCGGTCAGGATAAAGCCCCGTTCATCGCGTTCAACCAGGCCGGTCAGCCAGTCGGTTCGCGGCAGCGCACCAATGAAGATGAACATGGAGCTCGCGGGAACCCTCTCAACCTTATGAGTATCCGAGCAGAGAACCGAAAGCTCCTCCAGGTGTATCTCGCCATGTACTTCGGCCACGCTGGCATGTGTCCATATCTGAATGTTGGCTGTGCGCTGAATCTGGTCAATCAGGTATTGTGACATCGTACTAGCAAGAGAAGGCCCACGCACCAGGATGACAACGCGATCAGCGTACTTGGCGAAGTTCATCGCCGCTTGACCTGCAGAGTTCGCGCCTCCGACTACGTAGACGATTTCGTTCTTGCAGGACAGGGCCTCCGTGGCGCCTCCTCCGTAATACACACCCGCGCCTTGTAATCTATCGACGCCTGGAGCTTCCAGCCGGCGCCACTGAACTCCGGTGGCAATCATTAGCGCATGGCAAGAGAGCTCGTTGTCATCAGCCAACTTTAGAATCCGGTAGGGGCCCTCGATGCGCGCGGCAATGACTTCCTGTGGAGAGAGAATTTCCACCCCAAAACGCTGCGCCTGCACCACCGCGCGCCGCGCCAGATCAGTTCCGCTCAAGCCGCTCGGAAAACCAAGATAATTCTCAATGCGGGAGCTCATCCCGGCTTGGCCACCGGGAGCTTCCCGCTCAATAATCACCGTATGCAGGCCTTCCGACGCGCCATAGACTGCAGCCGCCAGGCCAGCCGGGCCACCACCCACGATTGCTAGATCGTAAAAGTTCGTTTGCGCGCGGGTGCGTAAGCCGACTTTTTGAGCGACCTGCGCCGGCAAGCTTTCCAGTAATTTCGTGCCATCCGGAAAGAGCACCACGGGAAGATTAGAGACCTCAGGACCTAACACCTCTAACAATCGCTTGCTCTCCGGATCATTTGCGGATAGTTCAACGTCGATCCATTGATATGGAACGTGGTTGCGTGCCAGAAAATCGCGCAGCTCGTAGGATCGCGGCGACCAGCGCGTGCCCAATACTCGGATACCTTCAAAAACCGGACGATATGACGCTTGCCAATCATCGAGCAAATCGTCCAATTGAGGATATAAGCGCTCTGCAGGCGGGTCCCACGGTTTCAGAAAAAAGTAATTTATGCTCGCGTCATTGATGGCGCTGATCGCAGCGTTGGTATCCGCGTACGCGGTCAGCAACGCTCTCTTCGCCTCGGGATAAATTCGCATGGCCTCCCGCAGAAAATGGACTCCGTCCATGCGCGGCATGCGCTGATCGGCGAGCAGCAGGGCTACACTGTCGTTGCGCACTTTCAGCTGTTTGAGAATATCCAGGGCGCCTTCGGGGGAGTCGCTCCCCATCACCCGGTATTCGGCGCCGTATTGCGATCGCAAATCGCGCTCAATAGCTCGCAACACATCCGAATCGTCATCCACGCTGAGCAATACAGGCTTCGGCATAGTCGGTCTCACATCTTGTCGAAAGAAGATGATTACAGATTTCCGCGGCTCGAACAGATTCAGGAGTCACTTATGCGCCGCTATCCTGGACGACTACGAAATCAGCTCTCCCGATTCAAGCACTGTGCTGTTCTAGCTTAGATACAGAAACTCGCTTTTGGTCGCGGATAGATTTGTAGTCAGCTGCACCATTCCAGTCCATTCCGCAACATTACCTTTCTAGCTCTGCGTGGGCAGCCATTTGGGCGAGCGTTTGACGCGGTTACCGCCGGGGAGGTGTTCCATCGCAGCAAGTAGTGACTCGGCCGATTTCGCGGTTCCCGGCAGCTAACCCGTAATGGTGCGCGCTCAGCAGTAAGTAACGGCCAAGGCCGGCCAACCCTGTGCCATCAAAGGGCCTTCCATCTTCATGTTCGCCGTAGTCGCAATCGCCAAACTAGGAAAAGATACACGATGAAATGCTCCAAGCGCATCTTCTGGATACTAGCGTTGAGTGTAGTCACGCTGATATCGCTCACAACCGGCTGCGCATTTTCTTCGAATGTGGACACCCACCCGGGGTCATTTCGCTGGAAGCTTGCGACTGGCAGATTCAATACAGCCCTGGAATGCCCTCACATCCATCTGCTACGACAGGCGCGGCCTGCTACTTCAATTTCCCGAGCGACCAGAACTACCATGCGTGTATTGATGACGCGAATGTTCCCTGTAACTCTGTGCACTACGTGACTACGCAATACAGTTGGGCGCAACGCACTCTGCGATGACGGCGAAGATCCGATTGATGTTTGATCTAGGGACAGTCTTTAACCACAAGATGCATCCGGACAACACGTGCACTACGCCCGCAAGTGTGCGTCTTTTCCTTTGAGCGCAAGAATGACGATATGCAGGGAGAGTTCTACCGGTGGTGGTCAAATCGCGTTAGCTATGAACTCGGCTCCGAGACCGGTACAGACATCATCATGACCGTGCCATGACTCCTGACCAATGGTCAAGTATCAATGGTAAGCTCGGGAATCAAGATGCGGAAGCTTCGGCAGGCTTCGAGGACGCGCTGCTGAATGTCGGTCGAGTGGGAATGACTTTCGGTGGCGGGTGCTTGTTCGGTCAACGGCGTAAACGTGTCTGGAGGAGCGGCCAGCGTCTCGATGATCGATTTTAGTGTTCAGTGATGGCAGGTGCTGTGGGATTTCCCTTCAACAGCTCCAAACGGAACATTCCCTAAGACATGCAAAGTGCGCCTCTTTAACCAATTGTCAGGACTCAAAGCCTGAATGAAGATTTGGAGGAGGCAAAGCACGCTTGGTCGAAGATTCAAACGATAGACTCCTTCACGCCTGCAGCTTGACGGTCACCTACGGCCCGGACGACGAACGCCCTGTGCGGGCCTTGAAGGACGTCAATCTTGAGATACGGCCTGCCGAGGTTGTCGGTGTCATGGGAGAGTCCGGCTCTGGCAAGAGCACGCTCGCCCTGTCGCTACTGCGGATGCTTCCTCCACATGCGTCCTGTGGCAGCGGTTCCCTGACGTTCCAAGGCCGTGATCTGCTGCTGCTGAATCAACCGGAGCTTCGCAAAATTCGTGGTGCGCACATGTGTTTGGTTGCACAGGACCCAGCTCTGGCACTGAGTCCCGTGATGAGGGTTGGTGACCAGATCGCTGAGGTAATCCGCGCTCATAGTTCCATTGGCCCGCAGGAGCGCAGTCTTCTCGTTGAAGAATTACTGCGAGAGGTGGGATTTCAGGAGCCGCGCGAAATCTATCCTGCTTATCCCCACCAGCTCAGCGGAGGTCAGCGGCAGCGCGTCACAATCGCCCAGGCGATCGCCTGCAATCCGTCGCTAGTGGTGGCTGATGAACCCACCAGTGAACTCGATGCGGGGCTACGTGCTGAAATTATCAGGCTGATGGCTGAGATTCGGCGAAAGCATCGTACGGCTTTCCTGGTGATCAGCCATGATCCGACCATCTTCGCGGGATTCGCCGACCGTATTGCGGTCATGTACGCTGGCCGAGTTGTCGAGGAAGGAAAAACTGAAGATATCTTTCGGAGGCCACTCCACCCGTACACCCAAGCGCTGGTGAATCTCTCGACCAGTTGCTTCGGAGGCCCTGCAGCGAGTCGTGCGCGCTTTCCGGCGTTGCAGGGTGAATCTCCGGACTTAGCCTGTCTTCCCCGCGGGTGCACTTTTGAACCCCGCTGTCGCGAGAGGATGGAGGTGTGCACAAGCCGTGATCCGCAGGAATTTATTCCCATTCCCTCACACCGGGTGAATTGCTTTAAGTATGGGAACTAACGAAAGCGCACCGAATGCGAGCACCGCGTCGTTCCTGCGGGTGCGTGGACTAAGCAAACGATATGTGCGCCGGAAGGCGCTCTGGCGCAGATCAACGCCTGTTGTAGCGCTTCGCGATGTTAGTTTCGAAATCGCCGCCGGGAAGACTCTGGCGCTGGTTGGAAGTTCTGGGTCAGGCAAATCTACGGTCGCACGCTGTGTTACTCGGCTGGAGAAGCCGGATGCAGGCGAAGTTTGGCTGGGGGAAACAGACATTTCTCGGCTTGAACACAGAGATTTGGTCCCGCTCCGACCTCTGATGCAGATGGTTTTTCAGGATTCCGTTACATCTTTGAATCCGCGGTTCACGGCAGCAGAGATTATCGAGGAGCCGCTGCGGATTCAGCGGCGTGGGAATCGGAATGAACGGCGAAATCACGCCCGAGAGTTGATGACGGAAGTTGGCCTGTCGCCAAATTGGGCGGATCGTCCGGCGACGCAATTCAGCGGCGGGCAGCGACAAAGATTAGCGATTGCGCGGAGCTTGGTGCTGCAGCCGAAATTGCTCGTGCTCGACGAGGCTCTTTCGGGGCTGGATCTTTCCACGCAGGCGCAAATCGCGAATCTATTACTCGATCTTCAAGACGCGCGCTCCCTCACATACCTCTTTATTTCCCATGACCTCGCATTAGTCGCCCGATTGGCCGACGTTATCGCCGTGATGTCGGCAGGGCAGGTTGTTGAACAGGGACCGGCGGCACAGATTACCTCGCATCCTGAGCACCCGGAGACCAGATCTCTGCTTTCATCGGCATTAGCTTTTCAGAATAGCTACGCGGCAACTTTGGCAGGGCGGGTATGAAGTTCCTGGCGCGAAGACTGCTCCGGGCTGCTCTGCTTTTCGTCGGCGTGTCGGCTCTCTGCTTCTTGTTTACGGAAATGGCGCCGGGGAACTTCTTTGATGAGATGCGGTCTAATCCGCAGATTTCCCCTGAGACCATCAAGGCATTACGTGCGCGATACGGATTAAATCAACCATTGCCGGTCCGATACGGCCGCTGGTTGAGCGCGGCGATGCACGGGGACTTCGGATACTCGATCGCCTACAACGTGCCGGTCGGACCGTTATTGTGGACTCGGGCCAAGAACACTCTTCTGCTCACCACCACGGCAACGTTCCTGACTTGGCTGGTCGCGTTGCCGATGGGAATCTGGGCCGCAACCCGTCACGAAAGATGGCTCGACAAAATCGTTGGAGTGGGCACCTCGCTGCTGATTTCGATTCCCGAGATCGTGATCGCCATCATCTTGCTCGCAGTGGCAGTTCGGTGGCGCGTGGTGCCGACGGGCGGAATGATGTCGCTCGATTTCGAAGGGTTCTCGCTGTGGGCCAAATTTCAGGACATCACAATGCGGATGTTACTGCCTGCATTGATTCTGGTTTTAGCTGGGTTGGCCGTCGTGGTAAGGCACGTTCGCACCAGCTTTCTGGAAGTGCAACGTGCTCCTTGCATACAAGCTGCGCGCGGATATGGCATTCCCCGCACGCGATTGCTCTTTCGGCATATTCTGCCGCTCGCGGCAAATCCGGTTATCTCATTATTCGGTTTTTCACTGGCGGGCCTGCTCAGCGGGTCACTGCTGGTTGAAGTCGTCGCTGGTTGGCCAGGACTGGGCCCCGTGATTCTCGATGCGACCTTATCGCGGGACTTGTACCTGGTCATCGGAGGGATCATGCTTTCGGCGGTTTTCATGCTTGGAGGCAACTTGATCGCTGACGTCTTGCTAGTTGTTTCGGATCCACGCATCAGCACGGGCGGCAAGGATGCGAATTAAGCGAACAGCGCTGTTGCTGTTGTCCAGCAGTCTGGCTGTGTTTCTCTTGCTTGCCGGTTTTGTTTCGCCCCACGGTCCTACGACGCAGTACCGAGAAACTCCGTATGCTCCGCCTACGCGACTGCACTTCCTGGATGCAACCGGCTTTAACTTGCGGCCATTTGTATACCTGTTGGTGCCCGATGGCGAAGGTTTTCGCGAGGATCTTGCTCGTCCGAACCCCGTGCACCTGTTCGTGCGAGGCAGCGAATACCAGCTTCTGGGAATTCTCAACTCGAACATCCACCTCTTTGGTGTCAACGAGCCCGCCCGAATATTCCTGCTGGGGACAGATGGCTTCGGCCGGGATGTTTTTTCCCGTTTGCTCTATGGTGGGCAGATTTCCCTGACTGCAGGGATACTGGCAACACTGCTTACACTGGCAACGGCGACCATCATCGGCACCATATCCGGGTATTACGGAAGATGGGTGGACGAGTTTCTGATGGGCAGCGCCGAGCTCTTCCTGTCCTTACCCTGGTTGTATTTCCTTTTTGGCGTGCGAGCGTTTCTGCCGCTTCATCTCGGTCCGGAAGCGACGTTCCTGCTGCTAGTATCGGTTATCGGTTTGATCGGCTGGGCGCGTCCTGCGCGGCTCATCCGGGGAGTTGTCCTGAGTGCGCGAGCGCGCAATTACGTTCTGGCAGCTCGCGGCTTTGGCGGCTCTGATCTCTACGTGTTACGTCGGCACATCCTGCCGGAGACACTTGGAGTGCTCTTCACCCAGGCGGCATTGCTGGTTCCGCAATACGTGGCCGCCGAGGCGACATTGTCCTTCTTTGGGCTCGGGATCAACGAGCCGGTGCCGAGTTGGGGAAACATGCTGAGCACGTTGCAGCAATACAACGTTCTGATCTCCTATAGCTGGCTGCTGGCGCCGGTCGGTGCGCTCATCGTTACCTCAGTAACGTTTTGGCTGCTGGCGGACGCCCTTCATTACTGGTTAAAATCTCCTTCAAGTTGAAGCCGCGATTCTGTGGGGAAGGGCTCCATTGAGACTCATAGTCCGCCTCACCCTGTTCGTGTTCTTGGTACAGGCTACCTTCCGGGCTGCTACTCCGAGCTCTGAGCCTCCGAAATCCGGAGAAGAACTGCAACGAGTCGAGTGCGAACTGGGTCGCTATGGTGGACGTCTTGTAGTAGGACAACGTTCCGAACCAAAAACTCTAAATCCGGTCATTGCGGTCGATGAGATCTCGCGCGAGGTGATTGGCCGCCTCATGGCTGACTTGATCACGATCAATCGGGCGTCACAACAGACGGAGCCAGGCTTGGCGAAGTCCTGGCGCATATCGTCTGATGGACTCACATTCACCCTAAAGCTCCGCAAGGGAATTCGCTTCTCAGATGGACATCCCTTCGATGCCGACGACGTGATTTTTTCTTTCCATCTCTATCTGGATCAGGCGGTGAACTCGCCTCAGCACGATCTGCTGATCATCGATGGGAAGCCGCTCGCGGTAACCAAGCTCGATCAGTACACGGTTCGGTTTACATTGCCCCGACCGTACGCAGCGGCAGAGAGGATTTTTGACAGCGTAGCCATATTGCCAAAGCACATTCTGGAAAAGCCATACCGCGAGGGCCGGTTGGTACAAACCTGGCCGGTCAATACACCTCCCGCCGAGATTGTTGGACTGGGGCCGTTTCGGGTCAAGGAGTACGTGCCGGGCCAGAGGATAGTGCTCGAACGAAACCCCTACTACTGGAAGGCAGATCGCGAGAACCACCGGCTGCCTTATCTGGACAGCCTCGTTTTTCTGTTCGTTGGGAGCGAAGACGCACAGGTAATGCGCTTTCAAGCGGGGGAGACCGATGTTGTTAACCGCCTGAGTTCAGAGAATTACCGGCTGCTATCGAGAGAGCAAGCTCGTATGGGAGCGCAACTCGTGGATCTCGGCCCTGGCCTCGAATACAACTTTTTGCTTTTGAATCTCAACGATTTGAGCACGAAGAAACTCGATGCGATCACGCGTAAGCAGGCGTGGTTCGGGGATCTGAGATTTCGTCAGGCGGTATCGTTAGCCATAGACCGTGACGCGATCGTTCGTCTCGTATATGGAACACGAGGAACGGCGCTTTGGGGAAACGTTGGACCGGGTAACAAGCTTTGGGTTAACCAAGTGATCCCGCACCCACCACGCTCTATGGAAACCGCACGCCAGATTTTGAAATCTGCGGGGTATTCGTGGAGTAATAGCGGACAATTACTTGATCCTTCAGGAACTCCGGTTGAATTCTCAGTCGTTGCGAGCTCTTCGAACACGCAGCGGATGAAAATGGGGATCCTACTGCACGATGATCTCGCTCATTTGGGCATGCAGGTACACGTTGTTCCTCTGGATTTCCGGGCCATGCTTGATCGCGTGTTCCACAGTTTCGATTATGAGGCGGCAATCATGGCGCTGGGCGGCGGAGATGCTGATCCCAATCCCGAGATGAACGTTTGGCTCTCGACCGGAAGCACCCATCTTTGGCACTTGGGAGAGACCCAGCCAGCCACTGAGTGGGAGCGAGAGATTGATCAATTAATGCGAGAGCAGATGATCACATTGAAATATCCGGAGAGGAAGCAGCTCTATGACCGGGTTCAGCAACTGATCGCAGAGAACCTGCCTTTTATTTTTCTCGCAACCCCGAACATACTCAGCAGTGCAAAGGCGCAAGTTGGAAATTTTCAACCTGCAGTTCTGGACCACTACACTCTGTGGAATTCAGACCGGCTCTTCTTGCGGAGTGAGGGCCAGCGCGTCCAAAGAGCTGACATTCGGTGAGGTTCTCGAAAGGCTCAACCGGTAGCGGCGGCGCCTTTCTGATTATTCAGAGTTTCTCTTATACAGCGGCCCAGAGCCGCTAATCGAAACGGCTTCTGTAGGAGGACCTGGCCAGGGGAGAGCGGATTGGAAAGCAGGTTATTTGAATATCCGGACATGAAGACTATTTTGGTTTCCGGATGAAGACATTTTATCTGCTCAGCCAGATCGCGGCCACTCATCGCAGGCATTACGACATCGCTTAGAAGAAGATGAATTGGCTGCTTGCGCCGCTCAGCTATCTGCACGGCTTCCAATCCGCAGCTGGCCACCAGAACTGTGTATCCGTTGCCTTCCAGGTATTCGGCCGCAGACTTACGCACCGCCTCTTCGTCCTCAACGAGAAGGACCGTCTCGTTTCCTTCAAGTGCATCGTTCGAATAGTGTGTGCGAATCGGTTGGACGGCTTCTTCCACGCGAGGAAGGTAAATCGTGAACGTGGTGCCCGCGTCAGGCTCACTTCGCACCGAGATGTGCCCCGAACTTTGCTGTACGATGCCGAACACCGTCGCGAGTCCAAGACCGGTACCTTTTCCTTGTTCCTTCGTAGTAAAGAAAGGTTCAAAGATGTGAGATTGCGTTTCTGAATCCATGCCACAACCATTGTCGGTAACGGTCAGCAGTACGTAATTTCCATCGCTCGCTGAGAACTCCAGCCTCTTCGCTGCCTGATCGAGTATCGCATTGCTGGTCTCAATGACGATCTCTCCCCCCTTTGACATTGCGTCGCGAGCGTTGATCACCAGGTTCATCACCAATTGCTGAATCTGACCGGGGTCTGCTTTAACTCTGCCGAGAGCGGCGCCTGGAGCAAACCGCAACTGGATGTTCTCGCTGATAAGCCGCTTCAACATGTCAGCCTGCTCAGCGATGAGCGCATTGAGATCAATCACCCGGGGCGCCAGCACCTGTTTACGACTAAACGCTAGCAGGCTTTGGGTCAGCGATGCCGCCCGATCAGTAGCTTTCACGATTTCATCAACATACTTGCGGCTCTCGTCTGGCGGCATTTTTCCATAGAGCAGTTCAGCAAAGCTGCTGATCGCCATCAAGATATTATTGAAGTCGTGAGCAACTCCGCCCGCCAGGCGTCCGATCGCCTCAATTTTCTGCATATGCCGCAGCTGTTGCTCCAATTCGCGCTGTTGGGTAATGTCCTGCACCGTGCCTTCAAAATACAGGATCCGCCCTTCGGCGTTCCGGACGACGTGAGCATTCTCCGATACCCAAATGATCTTTCGATCCTTGCGGTAAACCTGATATTCAAATGATTGAACGAAGCTGTACTGTTCCATCAATTGCACGAATTCCGCGCGTCGTTCCGGGTCGACGTATTCTTTTTGTCCTATATCGGTGTGCGACACGATCAGATCGTCGGCGGAATCAAAACCGAGCATGCGAACAAGAGCGGGATTAGCGGAGACGTACTTGCCATCGGGCGTGGTCTGGTAAATGCCGTCGACTGCGTTTTCAAAAATACTCCGGTACTTCTCTTCCGCTCTGCGGAGCGCCTGTTCCACATTCTTGTGCTCGGTTATATCAGTCAGGAATTTAATGATGCCTCTAACTTTATGATCGTTATCCCACAGCGGAGTCGCAGACAGGCTGAGGACAATTAACGAACCGTCTCTTTTCCTGCGAAGCACCTCTACCCCGGTGAGCGTTTCTCCCAAGCGCAAACTCTCAAATAAAACGGTCGCATCATCCGCGTTTTCAGGAACAATGGGATCAGGCCTGCCTAAGACTTCCGCCTCGCTCCATCCAAAAACCCGTTCGGCTGCTGGATTCCATATGGTTACTCGGTTCTGAGTATCGAGGGCAATGATGGGAACTGGAGAAGCGTAGACGCTGGTTTCAGTTGCTTTACGGAGGGCTTCTTCAGCGAGCTTTCGCGCGGTTATGTCACGGGCGATGGCAGAAATGCCGGTCAATTTCCCGCTGTAGTCCAGAACTGGAGAGACGGTCAGTGAGACATTAATCGGTCTCCCGTCCTTCGCCACTCTCACACTCTCGAAATCCTGGATCCGAAGTCCTGCAATAAGCTTGCCTTTGATTGCAGGGAGATCATCGGCTCGCCCAGGCGGAATGAGAATGGACACACTCTTGCCGATTACTTCTTCCGCAGAATAACCGTAGATTTGTTCCGCACCTTTGTTCCAGTTGCGAAGCGTGCCATCCATATCGCCGCCGTAAATAGCATCCTGCGATGACTCGACGATGGCCGCGAGCCTGACCACTGTATCTTCGGCACGCTTGCGTGCCGTGATATCCCGTACGCATACGGTGAAGATGACTTCTTTTCTGATTACAATTCGGCTCACTGTGAATTCGGCTGGAAATTCGCTGCCATCAGACCGAGCTGCTCTGGTCTCCAGCCGTTTGCCGATGACCTCCATCCCTGGTGCAATTGAGGCAAGCAATTCGCGTCGGTGATGTTCGCGTAAGTCGCAAGGAAAAACTATTTCAACCAGATCCCTGTCTACGGCTGCGGATTTCGAAATGCGGAAGGTTCTTTCCGCAGCAGCATTAAATTCAGTGATCCTGCCCGCCTTGTCCGCCCAGATGACACTGTCCAATGCAGAATCCAGCAGTGCCTGCCGCAGAGCTCTGCTCTCTGACAGCGCTTTCTCTGCTCGACGAATTTTGTTTAACTCTGCGACTGACATCATGCGCTACCAGAGGCGGCTTTTCGATGTGGCTGGATCAGAAATCGAGTGCAGTAGGATTTTTACTTCCCAATGAGGTCGCGGATCCTGTCATTTAGTCTGTTCAGCCGAAAAGGTTTCTGCAGTACGGCACTCTGCAAGCGATCAGTGAGCGAAGCGGGCAAGACTTTATTGGTGTCTCCCGATATATAGAGGATTTTCAATCCGGGACATATCTCACCCAACCGATCTGCGACCTCAGGGCCACTCATTGCCGGCATCACGACATCTGTGACCAGCAGATCCAATGGCGAACGGTTCTGGAGCGCAACGTGAACGGCTTCCGCTCCGGTTCGTGCTTGTAATACTTTGAACCCTTCCATTTTGAGAAATTCTGCGGCCGGAACACGCACGGAATCATCGTCCTCGACAATAAGGAGGGTCTTCGCTGAAGGAGAGCTCTTCGCCGGCGTAGACCGATCCTGGATTTCTCCCGCATCAATTGCCGGAAAATAAACGGTGAAGCTGGTGCCCGAGTCTGATATTCGAATCAAGCCGCATGCGTTCTTTGCGAACTCGGAGCCGGCGGCTCTCACCAGTTTCTCTTCCAGCTGCCGCTCCGTGCTCTGCCCAGCGTCAGGAGCATGCCTTTCGCCTACAGCTTCCAAGCCGTTCAAGGCGAGCATGGCGTACTTCCCGGGGCTGGGCTCGCTGTTCTTATCAATCAAGTTTTTGTCCAACTCCACGAGTTCTGTGGATATGTTTACCGTTCCGTTGGTGCCGATCGTATTTCCGAGATGTATTGCCGCGCCGAGGACAAATTGTTCGAGTTCCACATAATCAGCCCTGATGCTTTGAACGTTGGAATCAAGGCTGATAGCAACGTCAAGGTTCTCTCCGATGATCGACCGAAGCAGGCCACCAATTCCGGTTATAACGCTGTTCAGTGATAATGGCTGAACCGAGGCCTCGTGCTTGCGGCTTAGCTGGAGCAATTTCTGAATCAACGATGTTGCACGCGCTGCGTTACTCAGGACTTGTTCGAGGTTGCGTTTTTGCGGGAGATCGGCTTTTTTGAGCTCCAGTTCCACACCGCTAGTAACGGCCATCATCGTATTGTTGAACTCGTTGGCCACAGCCTTCGCCACTTCTCCAATTAACGCGGTCTTCTGTGCGAGCAACGCGGTTTGCAAATCGTCCCTCGCATCAGAACCACAACGAGCCATCTTAGTTCCAGCATGTGCCATCAACTGTTCTCCCGTGTCGAGCGCGTAGCAGTGCCTACGATACTTTTGCTCCAGTGGGAGCTCAAATTACCGCGGTAATAAAGAAATGATGCCTGTTTGGTTCTGGCTACAAATTGCATCTGCCGAGAGCCGGTAACGTTACGCCGCGTGCAGTCTCGCAGGCTTGCCAGGACCAGAGTGTTCACTTTCCAGAAGATGGTGAATCCGTCTTGAAATTTCCCCTTGCCGCAGCATCGAAGCGATTTGTTATCAGTGCCCATCACAGTCCGCAGCTGGCACGCCGCGTGCTTTACTCAAGGCATGATGCAACGCATTCTGTTCCTCGACGACGATGAGCAATTAGCCAAGGTTTACAAGGAGTTCTTTTCAAACCTTGGCTATCAGGTTGACTGTGCCCAGGAGCTTGAGGAAGCTGAGGCCCTGCTTGACCACTATCCGTATGGAGTTGTGGTTACGGATTTACGGCTGAGCAAACTCGGCTTTGGGGGCCTGGAGCTTTTGAAACATATTCGAGAGCAGGCCTTGCAAACTCGAATAGTCGTCCTCACAGGATATGGCTGGCCGGAACTCAAGTCGGAAGCTTTGTCGTATCGAGTCGACGCCTTCGTGAGGAAGCCGACGCGCATGACAGAGTTGGCGCAGACCGTAGGCTTGCTAATGGGAGCTGGCGCATGAAAACTCCTCTTCTACAAGCAGTGCTGGACCCCGACAGATTGACGGTTTTCTTTCAGCCGATCTTTCACAGCCGAAGGATCAACCAGGTCTACAGTCTGGAGGCTCTGATCCGAGGGCCACGAGGCACGAACCTGGAGAGGGCGGACGTGCTGTTTGATTATGTTCGCCGAAAAAAGGCCGAGGCTTTAGTCGATCAAAGTTGTGTTGCCGCAATCTGCCGCGCAGCAGTGGATCTCCCTCCCCATTTTCGACTCAACGTGAACGTGCACTCGTCCACACTGGGGCAGAATTCCGCATTTGTGAAGTATTTCCGAAACCAGGCGAAGAAGTACTCGCTTGCGCTGGACCGCTTTACGGTGGAAATAGTGGAGCATTGTCCCACGTCGAATGTCCTGGGACTGATGCATAGCATCGGAGTCTTGAGAAGTGCCGGTGTACGCCTCGCGCTTGATGATGTTGGCCTTGGGCAGTCGAATTACCGAATGATGGTGGACTGTCACCCTGAATTTTTCAAGCTGGACTCCTATTTCGTGCGTGGCCTGAGAGTGGACCCGAGACGCCGCGCGGTGGTCCAGTCGGTGGTCACTCTGGCGCAAGCGATGGGAAGTTCAGTCGTCGCGGAAGGTCCGGAATCGAAGGAAGAGCTGTGGGAATTGGCCGAAATGGGTGTGGAATTCACCCAGGCGAACATTCTCTGCCCAGCAATGCCACTGCAGGACTTAGTGGCGGCGGGATTGTTGGGCAATGTCGACGCCGCGCAGGAAAGCGAAAAGAAAATAGAAGATATCGAAGGAGCTCGTCAAAAGCTTGCCGCGGCTGCAGGAGAGCTGTAACTTCACCCGCATCTCGAAAGTATAGCTGCTTGCAGCCTCCTCCCCCGAGGCATGACTCACTCCTGATGATTGACGCGGTTGATCCTCAGCGTGTTGACCTTGTTATAGAGGGAGCTCCGAGTCACTCCCAGGCGGGCTGCTGCCCGTGCCATGTTGCCATGCTCCGAAGTCAGCACCTTTTCTATGTGGAGCCGTTGAACCTCTCGGAGCGTAAGCTGGCCATCATCTTTTTCCACGAGAGCGTTCCCTCTAAAATCCAGATGCAGATCTCTGGGAAGAATGTTATCGCCATTTGCCAGCAGGACTGCTCTCTCAATCACATTCTTGAGTTCACGGATGTTCCCCGGCCATGAGTATGCAGCGATAGCCTCCATAGTCGAATCAGCCAATGTGAGATGGAGCCTGCCTAGATCGACTGCGGCACGCTGAAAAAAATGCCGGGCCAGTATGGGGATGTCCTCGACTCGTTCGCGGAGCGGCGGCACCGAAATAATCACCGTACTGATGCGGAAAAACAGGTCAGTCCGAAAGCTCTTTTGTCGAACCAGTTCACCGAGCTCCTGGTGACTGGCTGCAATCAAACGAACATCGAGCTGACGTTCCTGAACGTCGCCGAGCCGGCGGAATCTCTGTTCTTCCAGCACCTTCAGGAGCTTGGGCTGGATTTGCAGGTCCATGTCCCCGATTTCGTCGAGGAATACCGTCCCCCGTTGTGCAACTTCCAGCAAGCCCAGCTTGCGCTGCACCGCACCGGTGAAGGCGCCCGCTTCATGTCCAAAAAGCTCGCTCTCCAGAAGCTCGCGCCCGAACCCGGCGCAGTTCAGGTCAACCATGGCTTCTTCGGACCTAGGGCTGTGCTCGTGGACCCACCTGGCCAGCACACCCTTGCCCGTACCTGTCTCCCCTGCAATTAGCAGAGGACAATCGCTGCAGCATACTCGTTCAGCCTGCTCTGCCACCTTGCGAATCGCCAGGCTTGCCCCCACGAATGGGTCCACATGATCACGTTTGTCACGGGCCTTTCTTGCCAGCTGCTTTTGCTGATTACGCTGATTTCTGAGTGCACGCTCGAGCACCACCTGTATGACAGCTAGTTCCACCGGCTTAGTAAGAAAATGCTCGGCTCCGTCCTTGATTGCCTGCACCGCCAATGGGATAGTTCCGTTCCCAGTTAGCAAGATCAGCGGTACTGAGGGGTGGCTTTGCCTGAGGAAAGGTAAAAGGTCCAGCGCAGTCCCGTCCGGCAGGGAATAGTCCAGGATTGCGGCATCTGGGCAGGAGCTTCTAAATACTTGTTTAACGCTTTCGCAGCTGGTCGCCTCGCTAACCTCGTACTCAAGTGACTTCAGATATTCGCTCAGCCCGTAACGGACTGATGCATCATCCTCAGCGATGACTACTCTTCTTTTCGACATACGTCTGCACTGCTGCTCAACAACACGAGGCTCTCTGGAAGCTTAGAGAAAGTTAACGTGGGGAGGTACTGCCTAACAGATCACTTTAGTAACCAAATCGTCCGGAAATTCTCGCGTCGCGAGTGGCTGGCGCGTCTGGGAGGGAAGATCCCCGACGCGCTCTGCGCCGATTATTGATTTAGCGCTGACTCAGACTTGCAATCCAGGCCTGAACAGCCGCATACGTGTCGAGTCGGCCGTTGCCCAGTTCAGTGGAGATCCACTTAGCATGTGCGATCGCCCGCGACGCGCTCTGTTCATTGGAACTCCCCGGGATGTCAACCAGGAGTGCTGCTGTTCCCGCGACAAGTGGAGCGCTAAACGACGTTCCCCAGCCCGCGGAGTAGGTACCGTAAGGATAGGTGCTGACGATGCCTTCGCCCGGGGCGGCAACCCACACCAAAGAAGAACCGTAATTAGAGAAGCTCGACCGCGTATCGTAGTCCGTGGTCGAGGCCACACCCATCACGTTGTTCAGAGCTGCGGGATAGACCAACGTCTCTTGACCTTCATTTCCGGCTGATGCAACACAGATCAGGCTATGGTTGGTGGCGTAGGTCATCGCCCTCGACACCTCCTTGGAAGATGGGCTGAAGCTGAAGCTCATGCTGATGACCTTCGCCCCGTGTTGAGAAGCATAGTAGGTTGCTCGAATAATGTCGGAGACATACCCGCTTCCATCGGAACCGAAAGCCTTTAGAGGCATGATCTTGGCCTTGGGGGCCACTAGATGGACGATTCCCGCTGTCATGGTGCCATGCCCAAACGCGGCGTTGCCGCCATCGAGAACCGCGGCAGTGGACTGGTTTACCAGTGCGACGGTTGATCCGTTCAGATAGGTCGGATCGCCGCCGCCATCCAGCACCGCGGCAGTGGACTGGTTAACGTCACTCGTCTCGTCGGTATTAGTGGTGTTATGTGTGAAATCGTATCCCTGCACAATAACGGAAGACAGGGCCGGATGCTTCGGATCAGCTCCCGTGTCAATCACCGCGACAATGCCTGCACCGTCAACATGGAACGTGTTCTGAGTGTCAACAAGCCGGATTATCTGGCTGGCGGGCTGATACACGTAGCCGTGCCATACGGTAGAGCCGTAGTAAGTGATCGGCGTATTGTCGGCAAGTGATTCTGGAATCGGACCGACAATGGGAACAAGCAGATTGATCTGGCGGTCAACTTCCACATCGACGATCCCAAGCTGATTCTGCAGCAGAGTCAAAAAGACATTCGGGTCGACCAGGTCGCTGGTAGTCACCAGAAACAATTGCCCAGAGGGATCTCCGAGGTTGATTCCAACTTTACACCCCAGAAGGCTGCAAGTGGTCTGCAGAGTGCTCGCGCCTAGGCTTGAGCGCACAATAAACCGCTGATCAGCGGCTGCTGGTAGAACCGTTGCTGCTATCACCAGGACAACGAAAATCCAATGGTAGCGTTTCATACTCTCCTTGGCGACGCGAAACACACGGTTGCTTTCTTAGCGGAAGTTAACATTCCAGCACCTGGAGGGGAGAGGCTCAAGATTACGAGATTGCAGCAGGGCTGGTTACCTAGGGTATGACGGAATCATGAACCTAGGTGGCCGCTGGTACAGCATCGCCTTCGGCATCAGGCACCGGTATAACCAGCATCTTCCGCTTCCCCATGTCAAACACCAGCTGGAGGTCTCGGAACTCTTCGACGCCGAAGTCGAATTCGCCAACTTCATTCGTCTTCTTGTGGGAGACCTTATCTCCTTCGCACAGCAGAGTCACCGGTACATTTCTCATCCCGCTGGAAGGATTCTTGGAATTCAAAACGTGCCCAATCAGGACGACAGAGTCGGTTCCTGGCCTGGGCTGCATGTGCATGTCGACGCAAATGCTGCCCGATTTGTAGACCAGCTGCCTGAACGAGGGGGAACTACCGCGTACTCCTGCAGCCATGGTCGGTTGTCGGCTGTCGAAGACCAGTTGAGCCACTTCGACTTTGCTGCCAGGAAACGCTGGCATTTTGCGCAGTGAAAAGCTTGCTTGTGCCAGCCGCAACGCGGATTCTGGCGCTGTGTAAAAACTTTCTTTCTTTGCGAATTGCATGAAACGCCTCCAAATCTTCACACTTCTCCTGCATTCGTGACAGCCAGTATTGAGGTGCCGCTGCAGCTGGGCCCGATGTCTGGGTGGTGTTGTCCGCCGCACGAAATCGAGCGTCTCCTGCATAGAAAAGTGTTTCATCACGCTCCTGCCACAGAATTTGGAGTTTCTATCGTAGAAAGGGTGCTGACTGGCACAGAAAATATAGCCTGCAACGAAAAAACCGCACCCAAAAGGGTCATGCGGAAGTAACCTTACCGAGCAAAATGAAGGGTGCCCAATAGTAAGGGTGTGGATAGCTGGCGCGCAGCTTAAAAGAGGCCTGTTGCAGTGCCTGCGCCTTGTTTGTACAACTGGACAAACACTTGTAAAAACTGGCCATGAACTTACACGTACTTTCGTCATGGACATCCCAAAGTGTCAGCAGCGCAGATTGTGCTCCCGCATAGATCAAACCTCTTGCCAGCCCCACCGGCTCGTCTCCGGCAGCAACGACATTTAATCCAGTGGCGCAACCGCTGAGCGTAATCAGCTCGGCAGGAAGCCGTAGTTGGTATAGATCGTAGAGCGTAAGCAAGGAATCGCCGAGACGGATACCTGAAAACATCGGGTTATCGCGTCGAAAGTGGCCGTGCGTGGCAATGTGAATCAGACGGCTATGAGCGCCTCGTTTCCTCAGCACTTCAATGGTGGCCTTTTCTCCGAGAAGGAGTTCTGAGTGCGTAACGGTGGAGGCAATGGCTTTCGCCTCCTGCAAAACCAACGGGGATGCTGGATCCGGGATCCCCAGGATCAACGCCGGTCCCTGTGACTTCGTCGACCTGGCGTTGCAAACTCCGTAGACGGCAGCGCTGGGCGCATACGAAATACTAAATAGGTCGACCAGGTATTCTCGACCTTCAAGCAAGGCCTGGAACGGCAGGGTGTGCAGGATGCCGTGAGGCACGATGACCAGATGACGCCCACTGATCTTGTTTCTTAGTGGGCCGACCAATTCCACATACAAGTCTTTCAGGTGCTGCTGGGTTGTTTTGAGTAGAGAGCTGCCGAAACCATGCGTATCTTGAGTTCTCACTCGATAATTCGAGAGTTGAAACTGCAGGCGTGTCAACAGATCTGCAACGCGAGAGGTGGTTCCCAGTGGGACGATCTCCAGCGTCTTACTCTCGAGTACGACAGCCACAAAGTGATCGCGTATTAGGAAGTACTCGATGAGGGTGGAATCGGATCCCAGGCTGGCGCGGATTTCTTCAATGGATGCGGGCGTCGCCGGCGCTAATCCGGTCCCATCAACTGACGATGGAGGCAGCTCACGCAACAGGCGCAGCAATTCCTGCTCCCGGTTCAGCATCTGAGCTCGAATTGCGCCCAGAGCCTTGAAAGGTTTCTTGTTCGAGCGAAGCTGCTCGATTTCATATCGCTTGGAGAACCAGCTTATTTCGGCGCGCAGATCGTGCAACCTGCGCTGAATTTTTCCATCGGAGTTAGACGCTGAATGGACCGGAGAGCCTGCGCTGAGCAACAGGTCACGCAGTGCCCGAGACTTTGCTTGTTCAATGTATTGGAACGCCTCCCATTTCCCGAACTGCTCCGGCTTGAGCTGGAGACAGAGCTCCACCAAACCTTCATAGAGTTCCTGCTTATTTCTCATGAAGGAGATCTTTAGTTCGTCTTTGTGGAGGGCGCTACGTAGCGTTTCCATCGACTCTCGCGCTTGCTGGTAGCACTGGTAGGCTTCTGCCGGTCTTGATGCTGTGATGTGAATCTGGGCCATGAGGCAATAAGCTTGAAACTTCAAGGCAGGAAATTCTGACTTGGCCAGATGGGTGAGAGCCGCTCTGCAGTGCGCCGCCGCCGCCCCGAGATTTCCGGTGTGCAATTGCAACCGCGACAGCACGAGGTACGACAAAGCCAGCTTATCGACCAGATTGGACTTCGCGAAAAAGTTCCGCGCAGAAATACAAGAACTCCGCGCTTCCGAATGGCGCCCAAGTTCCTGGAGCGTAACGCTGCGGTAAAGATCAATCACGGCAGGCCAAACGTAGTTCTCTTCGCCTACAAAAATCTTCCGCGCCGAGGCGAACCTCTCCAGGGCGGACGTGGGTTTCCGCTGCCGGCTCTCAGCAATCGCCAGGTTGGCCAGCGATTTTGCCGCCTCGTAGTTGATCCCGAGCTGCTGAAACGAAGAGAGGGCCTTCTCCGCCATTTCCGCCGCCTCCTCGGACAAGTTCAGCTCCAGATAAATTTCGGAAAGGTCCATTTGGCACACGGCAACATGGTACTGGTCCCCTGACTTCTGGCAGGTTTCTCGAGTCGAGCGCAAGAGTTCGATCGCACGGCCGTAGTCACCTCGCAAGTAGTGAAGCCATGCGATGTTGTAGTCAGCCTGGCTGGCCAGAAGCGGCAGGCCGTGTCGCTCAGCAAAGCTGCGCGCTTCCTGATACGTTGCAACAGCACGATGAAAGTCGTTAAGGCTGACCAGGCAGACTGCCATATTGTGCAGAGCGACGGCCACAGCTTCGGGATCTTTTTCCTGGTGTTCTCGGAAATATTCGTAGGCTTTTTCGTAACCCGCTAGAGCCTCAGTAAATCGATCCTGACGATGGAAGATATTTCCGGCGTTTAGTTCAACTCGTGCCAGACGCCAATGATTGCCCTCGGCCAGAAATATCTTGCGAGCCTGTTCCGCAGCATCAATGGCGCTTTTGTATTTTCCGAGCAGAATCAGAGGTTGAATCGAAGCGCTTAGGGTTCGCGCTAGTTCGGTCTTGTCCCTCAGCATCGCGAAGATTTTGCGAGCTTTTTCGTGGTGTTCGACGGCAGCGCGGTTCTGCCCCAACGAGTAAAGCGCATTGGCTTTTGCCCGGATGCTTCGAGCCAAAGCAAACTTATTGCGCAGCGATTGCGCAATCAGTACTGCCATATCCGCGAGCCGTGCGGCTTTCTTCGTGTCGGCTTTTGCCTGTTTGGGTACGGAATCGGCGAGTGCAAGCACAACATCCACGTGCAGCAGATTCTTGTGCCTGGAGAGGAATTTCTTTCGTTCAGCACTGCTCCTTAACCGGGAAAGGTGTGAAATCAGCTTCTGGCGCTCCTCGAGATTGGGGGGAGAAGGACGCGTACTGATACTCACTGGAAGCCCATTTTTTCCATGCGGCGCCGCAACTGGTCGAGGCAACGCCGCCGGATGAAGCCAATGGAACCCGGCGCCAATCTCAGATCCCTGGCCACCTGCTGATATGGACGTCGGGGCGTCTCAAAGAACAACATGTGAACGAGCTGCTGGCAGCGAGGGGTAAGCTCGGCCAGGGCCTCACGCAAAAGCTGCTCTTGCTGAACTTTCGCCACCAGGTCTTGGGGCGCGTCTCTGATGTAGTCTGCATCACAGTCAGGCACTGCCTGTGGCGAATGCCGTTTCATCTGGCGCTTTCGGTGGAAGCACTTATTCCGCGTCACTTGTATGAGCCATGCCGGAAGGGCATCTGGCCTACGTAGGCGGGGCAATTCGGCCAGCAGATCTATGCAGACAGCCTGAAAAATGTCCGCCGAATCTTCTTGCGAAAATCCATATTTGACCGGAATGGAGAAAATCAGATTCTGGTACTTGGCTATTAAAGCCGACCAAGCCGATTCGCTTCCTCTCCGGCACTCAGAAACCAAATGCGAGTCTTCCAGATGGCTCGTGCGCCAAGCGGTGCTGCTGCGGACATTAGCCATGGCAAGGGGGCGGAAAAACTGGCGAGCAAAAACGAGCAGGCGGGGGACACTCGCCCAGGCTATGCAGCCAGACCCTCCCCTGGGCTTTCTCCCCGGTTGTTCGACGGAGGACCGTCGATACTAGACATAGTTGTCGGACTTTCGTCTCTTTCGGCAGCGACCTGTCACAGTCCCATTCAGACGCAAAAACCAGTGAACGTAAGCTGTTTGGCCCTCCCGAATACTGCGCGGAATGCTTGGAACGGTCATCAACGGCGCGATCAAAATGCGTTTCATAGCAGCACATAGGAGAAAACAATGGACCTGAGGCGAACTCAGACCCGAACAGAGTGAGATTTCCCGAATTTCCTGCAGGGCATACTACTCCATCTTTGCCCGGGGCGACTGATGCCGGAGCCAAGAACGGCAATGTTGATGAAGGTGAATCTCAAACACTCGCGGTCTGTTCGATTTCCAAAATCTGAACGCGCCTTTCCAAGGAGCCCTCGTGTCGGGAAACACTTAACTGCTTGCCGATGAGTGCCGCCCGTTGTCCGCAATACCTGGTTCCCAGATTGCTTCAATACCCGGCATGCCTAACTCAATACTGCTGCCGGAAGAAGATGAGCCCCGTTGCGAACGCCACATCGTCAGCGAGATTTCTCCCCTGCAACGCATGAAAGAATCGGAGGAGTTGCTGACCCGCTTCGATCCCGATCTCGTCGGGTTTGGAATCATCACCCCCTCGCCCTACGACTTTCTGCAAGCGGGTGATGATGTGTTGGATATTGGCCTAATCCAACTAACACCGAAGGCAGATTGCGAGGAGGAGAAATGAAAGCCTCGAATCTGGGCCTTGTACATCTAAAGAAGGCAAGCTTGTGTTTGGACTGCGAGATGATAACCGAGGCGCAAACAGATTGCCTCGCGTGCGGTTCCACCGCATTGTTAAATGTAGCGCGGGCCTTAAACCGGCCGGCTTCTGTTGGCCTCCTCCCTCGCCGAGCCCTCCCTGTTCGGAATGGAGTTCTGAGTGAGACCTCGGCGAAATTTACTCATCGACTTTTTGCCGTAGGCTCTGAGACGTTCTCATATGACAGCTTCGGGTTCAATCGTGTTTCGGGAGAGTAGCGACATGGCCTCAAAGTCTCTGATTTCGGCTTTCTTACTAATCGCTCTTGCACAGGCAAAAGATGTCAAAGTGCATGAGAGCGGCACGCTGCTGCAGATGAACTCCGTGGAGTGCGGCTTTGATCAGAAGAGCGCCAAGAGCTTCGCCGGCGAGCTTCTGGGCACCGACTCCGAGCATAGGAAGACGTATCAGCTCTTATGCCAGGAATATGTGCTCCGCTCCGATCGCCTCGACTATCACATTCGTCCACGCAACGAAAAGCATCCTGTACTTTTGCCAGTTGGCGGCAGAGTGCAGTTCCGTATGGTGAAAGACAAGATGAGACTTCGCATCGAGGATCTGGACGACAAAGAACGTGAATACGTTGTCGTCTCCATGATACCGCGCACCGACAACAACACCAAAACTACAGCTGCAATAGATCGAAAATAATTCCCCAACGCCGCCCGCCGGCTCAGATTTCCTTCCCTCCTCATCTGAGCCGGCTGATGTCGAGCTTTTCTAGATCGATTCGCCACGCGCACACAACGTGAATCGTAGTTACCGATGCAGGACAGGAATGTATGCGAAGCAGACACCAATCCAGAATCTGAGTGCGTGAATTCAGGTTTGCTAAAACACAACGACGACCAGAAAGCCACCGGGGCCGTAACGTTATTAAAACAGACGAGTTATAGGAGATCGTGGATGTTAAGGGATTACCAAACGGGCGCGCATTTGGCATCTCTCCTGCCATAGATAGTGGCAGAGGGATGCGATCCCAACTTGAAAGGATCTCTGCCTGGAGTCTAGTTGCGTGGAATTCAATGTAGGGGTTTTCGGAGAAGTCAATTACAAGGTTTTGGATCAACGGCAGCCCGAACTCAGAACGTTCGGTTTCTTACCCGGGTCGGCGGGAAATTTCTATACCGGCGATTTCGATCTCCTGCTCACATCACGGACAAATGACAAAACTAGCGTGCTTTCCGAAATTGTTTTTGGGGAAGGGGCGGCTCAATCCCTTAACGTAGATCTGGAACGCTTGCTGCTCAGGTATGACTACAACGACCACCTGAAGATGTCTTTCGGGCGGTACCACACTGGAATCGGGTACTACAACACTGCCTTTCACAGTGGCAAATGGCTGCACAACACAGCAGACCGGCCGCTCATTATGGAATTCGCTACCGATGGCGGCCTGTTGCCCACCCAAGCTATCGGCGTATCCGTGAACGTTCGTCCTGATACCGATGGCTCCGGACGATTTGATGATGAGAATAATGGAAATAACGTGAATGTTGGCTTGTATACTCGGCCGCCCGCG